>BNJU01003891.1_pt1 | contig 120012 bp, 144 predicted proteins | sample 8539281 | NCBI WGS metagenome assembly BNJU01 (sample SAMD00202456, study PRJDB9452) | human saliva metagenome | isolation source: human saliva | place: Japan | reverse complement strand
TTTTATGGTATACTGAAAGCGATAAAATGATTGGAATCAAGATGAAAAAGATTCCTTTAGCATTTTCAGGTCTGCCTGTTAGGGTTTAGCAGGGGCTGGAAACCTTCTGTCTGATACCTTCCCAGTTCTGGCTCATTTCTTCAGTTTGACAGGGTTTGATCCTATGGGTTTCTTTTTATGTCACCATCTGATCTACTGGTCAGAAACAAGATCGAACTACAAGAACCGGCCCTTCTGTCTGGGATGGCGACCTTTCCCATGGCTGGGATGATTCTATCGACTTATCTCTTACGACTCTTTCCGACATTTGGAGGACTCGCCCAGCTAGTTTGGTGGACTGCTTTCCTCTTAGATTGTGGCTTGATCTTCTACTTTACCAAGACCCATATATTGGCAAAACCAAGAGCCAATGCCACCCCTAGTTGGACCGTCCTTTATGTGGGGATTGCTGTTGCCTCCTTGACTTACCCAGTGGTAGGAGTGGTTGAGCTGGCCTATCTGACTCTTGGATTTGGCTTTGTCTTAACCTTGATTCTTTACCCATTGATCTATCAGGGGTTGAAAACTACCCCTTTACCGAGCCACTTATTGGGACAAGAAGGGATTTATTGTGCCCCCTTTTCTCTTCTGTTAGCGGCCCTGGTTCGTGTGGGTGGAGTCAGTCTACCTGTTTGGCTGTTATACACCATGGTCGGACTCTCTCAAGCTTTTTATTTCTTCGTTTTAACGCGTCTGCCTAAAATGTTAAAAGAGGGCTTTCAACCAGCCTTTTCAGCCTTAACCTTCCCGACGGTCATCACAGCTACTTCCCTGAAAATGGCCCAAGGCCTATTGCACAGTTCTCTGTTAAGGCCCCTTGTCTGGTTAGAAACCATTCTGTGTCTAGCCATTCTTGTGTCCGTGCTTGTAGGCTTTGTGATTTACATAAAAGGGGAGAACGAGCATTCCAATAGAAATTAGAGGTCAGAGACGGTTGTCTCGACCTTTTTTGGTTCACTTTCTAATTGAATCCTAGGAATGATTATGGTAAGATGCAATAAATCATTTTTTGTCTCCCTCGAAAGGAATGTATGAAATTTTTAAAGACAAAGGCCAAGCTCTTTTATCCACTTTTACTACTGGTCTTCTATATCTTAGTTCGGCCACAATTTCGCGAGTTGGCCCAACTAGTCAGCAACCAAGTCGGCCAAGCTCTTAGCTATTTTTGGACCCTTCTCTTTTTAGAGGCAGGTTATTTGGTGCTTGTTTTTTCATTGGTAAAGAAATACAGTCCACGTATGGTTTTTCAGTGGGCGAAGAAGAAACAATTCCTTCCCGCTATCTACGCTACTATATTCTCCAGTTGTGCCATCTACTGGCTAGACTACTTTCTTAGTGGGTTCACCAAAGGACGTCTAGCTATTTATCACTCTTTTCCGGTGACCTTGGAAGCCTTAGGATCTCTCATCCTCTTTGTATTAGTGGTCATCATTCGACCGATGACCGTGGAACTGATCTTTCGTGGAGCGCTTGTCCAAGCCTATTTTAAAAAATGGCCCTTCTACGCGAGTGTATGGGCCCCAGCCCTTATCTATAGTGGACTTCAATTCCTCCAGCATCCCTTTTTACTGTTTTTGAGTTTTTTGATCTATACCATCCCCGCCCTGATTTTTGGATTATTGAATGAAAAGACGAGCTCATTGTATTATCCTATCCTTGCTCATATCGGCTTGAACTTCATTTATAGCTTACCCATCATCTTATCAACCCTCCAGCATCTCTTCTCCTAGCCGTTTTGACGGCACTGGAGGAGGCTTTAAACCAAGAGCCAGAAGGTCGTTGGTTTTTTTTGAAATTATGGTATAATAGAATAAATTTAAAAAGAGGAGTGGGAGTTTGAGAAAAAAAGCTATCGTGTCAAGCGAGAAAAAGATTTCAATGCCATTTTTAAAAAGCGGCAAGAATTGTGCAAATAGAAAAATTTGTCATCTACCGTTTTGCCACAAGAGCACTCCCATTTCCGTGTCGGCTTATCCGTGAGTAAAAAACTAGGAAATGCTGTGACACGCAACCGAATCAAGCGCTTGATTCGTCATGTTTTAATGAAGCACCAGGATCATCTTGTAGCAGATGATTTTGTTGTGATTGCTCGAAAGGGAGTTGAAGAACTGGATTTTGATCAGGTCGAAAAAAATCTAGTCCATGTATTAAAATTAGCGCAAGTCTATCGTCAGGAAAGGTAATTACGTGAAAAAGAAACTAAAAGTAGCTAGCTTACTCGGAGGGGCCCTCCTATTATTAACAGCCTGTGGAACGTCTGAAGTGACTTCCCAATCATCAGGAGTTTGGGAAAAATTCGTTTACTTCTTTGCAGAAGTCATCCGTTTTCTTTCTATTGGAGGCAACATCGGAGTCGGGATTATCCTCTTCACTCTCTTGATTCGGACCATTCTTTTGCCAGTTTTCCAATACCAAATGACCTCCTCGCGCAAAATGCAGGAGATTCAGCCACTAGTGAAAGAAATCCAGGCCAAGTACCCTGGGAAGGATTTGGAAAGCCGCACTCGCATGTCAGAAGAAATGCGGGAACTCTATAAAGAAAAAGGCGTCAAGACTTCCTCTGCCTTCTTGCCATTGTTTATTCAAATGCCAGTCTTGATGGCCTTGTTCCAAGCTTTGAGTCGGGTAGAATTCCTAAAAGTCGGTCATTTTCTTTGGTTGGATATGAGCGCAACAGACCCAACCTTTATTTTGCCAGTTTTGGCAGCCGTCTTCACCTTCTTTAGCACCTGGTTGAGCAACAAAGCCATGCCAGAAAAAAATGGTGGAATGACAGCCATGATGTATGCAATGCCCGTGATGATTTTCTTCTTCGCTATGTACTCAGCCAGCGGAGTTGCTCTCTACTGGGTGGTTTCCAATGCTTACCAAGTTGGGCAAACTTACCTATTGAACAATCCATTTAAGATTATTGCGGCGCGTGAAGCAGAGCAACAGGCAATCAAAGATATAGAAAAAAACAAAAAAACGACGTGCATTTAACAAAAGCACAGAAAAAAAGAAAAAAACTAAGAAGGAGTTTGACAGATGGTCCAATATAAAGGAGTCAATGTTGAAGAAGCCATTCAAAATGGTTTGAAAGAATTAGATATCCCGCGCATGAAAGCACATATTACTGTCGTTTCTCGTGAAAAGAAAGGGTTCCTCGGTCTCTTTGGTAAGAAGCCAGCTGTGGTAGACATCGAGACCAATTGCAGAAACTACAGTGACAAAAAGCCAATCAACAAGCTGTTAAGGGGAGTTCCTAGAAATTAATGCTCAAAACGAACCTGTCAAGAGTGTCAGTGAAGAGACTGTTGATTTGGGTCGCGTGGTAGCAGCGATTAAAAAAGTTGAAGAAGAAGGACAAGAAGTTTCTGAAGAAGTGAAGGCTGAGATTCTCAAACATGAGAAGGCTCCTGAAACCATTCTTGAAGAACAGGGTCATGGAGAGATTCTCGATTCAAGTCTTAACGAAGCTGAGATCCGCCAGACATCTGATTTTGCTGACTTGGGCATTGAAGTAGAAGAAAGCTATGACATTGAAAAGGTTGTTTCTGATGTCACTGCCTATGTTCAAACCGTTATTGATGAAATGGATGTCGAAGCTAGCATCTCAGCGACTACAACCGTCGCACCATCAATATGCAGATTGATACCAATGAGCCAGGCCGTGTCATTGGCTACCACGGAAAAGTTCTCAAGGCCCTTCAATTGTTGGCACAGAACTACCTTTACAATCAGTATTCTAAGAATTTCTACATTGCGATCAACGTTAATGATTATGTTGAACACCGTGCAGAAGTCCTTCAAAGCTATGCGCAAAAATTGGCAAGTCGTGCTCTAGAAGAAGGTCGAGCGCAACATACAGATCCAATGTCTAATAGCGAACGCAAGATTATCCACCGCATCGTATCGAAAATGGATGGAGTCACCAGCTATTCTGAAGGAGAAGAACCAAATCGTTACGTTGTCGTCGATATTGAAGGTTAATCTGCCATCTAAAAAAAGGAAAGATTTCAAAAGGGAGAGAGGGTGTAAGCTTGCTCTCTCCTTTTCTGTCTGGGAAAGGAAAGACCAAAATGTATAGTAAGATAAGAGACTTTTTGAATTGTCAGGGGAATCAAGTACCTAGCTCCCTGCTAAAAGCTGGTGAGGATGCAGAGCGAATGGTAGAGTATCGCGAGTTAGGGCAAGAAGCTCGGCAGGAATTCACCCACTTTGGTCAGCGATTTTCGAAGCTCTTTCGCATTTAAAAACAAGATCGGACCAGTCAGTGGATGAATCAAGCTCAAATTCTTCGCCCTCATTTTTTTGGGCTTATCTCCAAGGAGAGGGAGAGATCGCGGATCCGATGTTTGCCTTGCGACTTTATGGTGATGCGAAGGACTTTGGTGTGTCCCTGGAAGTAAGTTTTATCGAACGCAAGAAGGATGAGGAGAGTCTACAAAAAGCAGAACCGCGTTTTTAACTCTTCCGGTTTTTCATCGATCTATTACTTCGCCCAAATAGAAGGTGTCAGTCAACGATTCCAAGGGACAGAAGCCAATCGCCAGAGACTTCTCAAAGGTGTGGAAACTGGCCAGGTCCGAAAGGTCTTGGTAAAAGTCGATGTCAATCTATCGCAAGCGACGAGTCGAGATGCCATTCTTGAGGAATTAAAAAAAGGAATGGCTAGCTTGCTTCCCTACTATGAAGCGACTCGTCAAAGGATAGAAGGAGATGCCCAATAAAAAGCGGTATCATTGAACCTGCCCCAACAAATTTTTTTCATAGCTATTGACAAACAGACGTGAATCAGATAGAATAGTAAAAGTATGTTTAGTAACTGATCACATTATAGCCGGCTAAACGAATACAAAATCTATGAGGAGGTATTCATCGTGAAACGTACTTATCAACCAAGTAAAACTTCGTCGTGCGCGCAAACATGGTTTCCGTCACCGTATGGCAACTAAAAAAACGGTCGTCGCGTATTGGCGACTCGTCGTCGTAAAGGACGCAAAGTTTTGGTGCGTAATTCAGATAAAAAACTAAAAACCAGTAGAAACTCGAGACTACTGGTTTTTGTTTTCTCAAAAAAGTGTATTCAGCTAGGCTTTCTGTTATAATAGAGTGAGAAAAAATCGAAGAAAAGGATCCATATGCAGATTTTTGATACCCATACTCACCTCAACGTTGAAGAGTTTGCAGGGAGAGAAAAAGAGGAATTAGAACTAGCTAAAGAGCTGGGAGTCACTGCCCACAATGTTGTTGGCTTTGACAAACCAACCATCGAACGAGCAATAGCCTTGGCCGACCAGTACCCAGAAGTTTATCTCACACTTGGTTGGCATCCCACTGAGGCGGGCGACTATAGTCCTGAGGTAGAGGCTTATCTAGTGGAGCAGTTGAAACATCCTAAAGTTGTCGCCTTAGGAGAAATCGGCCTGGACTACCACTGGATGACGGCACCAAAAGACGTTCAAGAAAAGGTTTTTCGTCGTCAGATCCAACTGTCTAAGGACTTGGACTTGCCTTTTGTAGTGCATACGCGTGACGCTCTCGAAGACACTTATGCCATTATCAAGAGTGAAGGAGTGGGTCCACGCGGTGGCATCATGCATTCTTTCTCCGGAAGCTTAGAGGAAGCCAAGCGCTTCATGGATCTGGGAATGATGATTTCCTTCTCAGGTGTAGTGACGTTTAAGAAGGCGACAGATGTCCAAGAAGCAGCAGCTGGCCTTCCGCTCGATAAGATCTTGGTTGAGACAGATGCCCCTTATCTGGCACCAGTTCCTAAGCGAGGCCGAGAAAATAAAACAGCCTACACCCGCTATGTAGTGGATCATATTGCAACACTACGTGGCTTGACAACAGAAGAAGTAGCTCAAGCCACCTATGACAATGCGAGAAAGGTATTTGGCCTTGACTGAGAAAATAAAAATACCAGAAGTAATTGTTGTTGAAGGCAAGGATGATACGGCCAATCTGAAACGCTATTATGAGGTGGATACCTATGAGACACGTGGATCCGCCATTAATCAAGATGACCTAGAACGAATTGCCACCTTGCAGGAGTTGCGTGGAGTCATAGTTTTTACGGATCCGGATTACAATGGGGAGCGCATTCGTAAGATCATCATGCAAGAAATTCCGCAGGCCAAGCATGCCTTTTTAAATCGTGGCGAAGCAGTACCCAAATCAAAAACCAAGGGCCGTTCCTTGGGAGTCGAGCATGCCAGCTTTGAAGACTTGGAAAAAGCCCTTGCTGGACTGGTGGGCTCCTATGAAGATGAGCATTTCTTTGATATTACCAAATCAGATCTGATGCGACTCGGTCTGCTGATGGGCAGTGAAAGTCGCAAACGACGGGAATATCTAGGAGAAGACTTGCGCATCGGCTACTGCAATGGCAAACAACTGCTCAAACGCTTGGAGTTGTTTGGAATTTGTTTAGCGCAAGTCGAAGAAACGATGGCCAGTTATTAAAAAAGAGATAGAGGTGGAAGATGGGATTGTTCGACCTGTTTACAGATAAGAAAAAAGTGATAGGCTTTTCTTTGGAGAATGTTCACGCAGAACATCAAAAGAATCCACGGCATTTTTTGATTCCAAGTCAAGAAGAAATCAACCAATTGAAGCTTGGGGACCAGGTTCGCCTCATCTTTGTGCTGGATACAGTCTTGGAGAATGGGTGTCGAGCAGAGCGTATGTGGGTCGAACTCACTGAAATCCGCGATGGGAAGTTCAAAGGATGTTTAACCAATCAACCTGCTTATATTACCTCCATCCAGCTTGGAGATGAGCTGGAATTTGCCCAGGAACATATCGCCAGTCTGATGGTTCCTCCGCTGAAATCTTGATACGCAAAAAGGGGCCATGATTACCAAGGATTGCTTCCTACGACGTGAGATTAATTGGGCGATTCACGATGTACCTCATCATCCACAAGATAGTGGTTGGCAGTTCTTTACAGGTCATGAGTCCCAGGAAGACTTGGATGATCCATCTAAGATCACCATTATCAGTCTTGAAGACGCCTTGGAAATGGAGCCTTTGTTGGAAACCGTCTTAGATAAGAACGGGGAAGCTTATGTTTATCAAGCGGAGCAAAATGCCTTTGTGGAAGACTGTTAGATTAGCCTGCGGAGAAAAAAGAGATAGTATGTCTCACCCTAAACGGATTAGAAAAGAGAAAAAATGAGAATTGCAGATTATAGCGTGACCAAAGGCAGTGCTGGAGCGTCACGGTTTTACCTTTAAAAAAATCCTTCGGTCAGAAACTTCTTGACCGATACCAACATCCTTCAAAAGATTGTGGATACGGCTGAGATTGATAAGCAAGTCAATGTCATCGAAATCGGTCCCGGAATTGGAGCTTTGACTGAGTTTTTGGCAGAAAATGCCGCAGAAGTCATGGCCTTTGAGATTGATGATCGCTTGGTTCCTATCTTAGCGGATACTTTGCGGGATTTTGACAATGTCACGGTTGTCAACCAAGACATCCTCAAGGTAGACCTCAACCAGTACATCGCAGAGTTCAAAAATCCAGAGCTTCCGATCAAGGTAGTGGCTAATCTTCCTTACTACATCACGACTCCCATCCTTATGCACTTGATCGAATCCAAGATTCCTTTCCAAGAATTTGTGGTCATGATGCAAAAAGAGGTGGCAGATCGCATTTCAGCTGAACCTAATACCAAGGCTTACGGGTCTTTGTCCATTGCAGTCCAATACTATATGACCGCTAAGGTAGCCTTTTATCGTGCCTCGCACCGTCTTTGTGCCAGCGCCAAACGTTGATTCTGCCATCCTCAAGATGGTGCGTCGCCCAGAACCAGCAGTGGCAGTCAAGGATGAAGATTTCTTCTTCTCTGTCAGCAAGGCTAGCTTTGTCCACCGTCGCAAAACGCTTTGGAACAACTTGACCAGTCGCTTTGGCAAGACCGAAGAAATCAAAAGCCAAACTGGAAGCTGGGATCCAAGCGGCAGGCTTTGCAACCATCTGTACGAGGAGAAGCCCTTAGCTTAGAAGACTTCGCTCGCTTGGCTGACGGACTTCTAGAAAGCCGGGATCAAATAATAGAAAAAGACATGAGATATGAAGCTCATGTCTTTTTTAGTTATAGAAGGAAAGGACAGGGATTTGAACCCGCGCGTGAAGAAAAATCCACTTGCCGGATTTCGAGTCCGGTGCCGTACCGAGCTGGGCCACCTTTCCAAGATGCGGAGAAAGGGATTTGAACCCTCACGCCCGAAGAGGGCACATGCGCCTGAAGCATGCGTGTCTGCCGTTCCACCACCTCCGCATAGTTCTATTATACTCTTTTTTTAAAAAGAAAAAGCCAAGAAAAAAATAGTAACAGAATTTATATAGTGATTCTGTACTGAGTCTTAAGGTAATATAAAATTTCTAATATATATAGAATTTAAGGTTCATAAAGCGTTATCGTATATTTTTTTGATATAATGGTAGTATTAACTTTAAAGGAGTGCCAGTTGCAAGGAACGATTGTTAAAGCCTTGGCCGGTTTTTATTATGTGGAGTGCGAGGGAGAAATTTACCAAACACGCGCCCGAGGAAATTTCCGGAAAAAGGGACAAACTCCCTATGTTGGAGATAAGGTAGAATTTTCAGCTGAAGAAAAATTCGGAAGGCTATATTTTAAAAAAATATTCCCAAGAAAGAATAGCTTAGTCCGTCCACCCATTGTGAATATAGATCAGGCTGTCGTCATCATGTCTGCCAAAGAGCCGGATTTTAATGTTAATTTATTGGACCGCTTTTTAGTCCTCTTGGAACAAAAAGTGATTCATCCGATTGTCTATATTTCAAAAATGGACTTACTAGAAGATCCAGCTCAGATGCTTTCCTTTCCAGGAAGTCTATCGCAAAATGGGCTATGACTTTGTCACGGACAAGGAAGAGCTCTTGCCTCTCTTGAAGGATCAGGTGACGGTCTTTATGGGCCAAACAGGAGTGGGGAAATCCACCCTCTTGAATACCTTGGCTCCGGAGTTGGAACTAGAGACAGGAGAAATCTCCGACAGTCTTGGACGCGGCCGCCATACGACGCGAGCTGTCAGCTTTTATGATCTCAATGGGGGCAAAATTGCGGATACCCCTGGCTTCTCCTCTCTAGATTATGAAGTCGATAATGCGGAAGATCTCAATCATGCTTTTTCCAGATATCGCCAAGGTGAGCCAGGCTTGCAAGTTCCGTACTTGTACCCACACATGAACCATCCTGTGCCGTCAAGCCTGCTGTTGAGGAAGGGATCATAGCTTCCTTCCGCTATGAGAATTACTTACAGTTCTTGAGTGAGATCGAAAAATAGGCGAGAAACCTACAAAAAAAGTATCGAAAAAAATTACCCAAATAAGGAGACCTGAAGAATATGAAAACAAACAAATTAGCCCCTTCTATTTTGAGTGCAGATTATGCAAATTTTGAAAGTGAATTGAAGAAATTGGAAGCATCTGGTGCGGAGTACGCCCACATCGATGTGATGGACGGCCACTTTTGTGCCTAATATCAGCTTTGGTGCTGGTGTAGTTGCTAGCATGCGTCCTCACAGCAAGCTAGTGTTTGACTGCCACTTGATGGTTACCAATCCTGAGCAACATATCGAAGAGTTTGCGCGTGCCGGGGCAGATATCATTAGCATTCACGTCGAAGCGACTCCACACATCCATGGGGCCCTTCAAAAAAATTCGTTTGGCAGGGGTCAAACCAAGTGTGGTCATCAATCCAGGAACCCCTGTTGAAAGTATCCAACACATCTTGAACTTGGTAGATCAAGTACTTGTCATGACTGTCAACCCAGGATTTGGTGGGCAAGCCTTCCTGCCAGAAACTATGGATAAGATTCGTCAATTGGTTCAATTGCGTGAAGAAAAAGGCTTGGATTTCGATATTGAAGTCGATGGGGAATTGATGATAAGACGATTCACGCGCGAAAAGAAGCAGGGGCAAACGTCTTTGTAGCAGGTTCCTATGTGTTTTAATGGAGATGTGAATGAACGAGTTCAAACCCTTCGAGCGACCATCCAAGACTAAGGTTGCGATTGTAGCTGGTGGCCGAGCGGAAACCATTCCGCTAGACTTGGATGTTTATGTCGGGGTGGATGCAGGTTGCCTTTTCCTATTAGAGCAAGGATTGGAACTATCTTTAGCAGTTGGAGATTTTGACTCGGTCGAGCCAGAAGAATTCCAGAGTATTCAATCTGCGGCTCACGAATTACGGACTTCGGTAGCAGAAAAAAATGATACGGATCTGGAATTGGCGATTAAGGAAGTGTTAGAACGTTGGCCTCAAGCGGACATTCTAATTTTTGGAGCCTTTGGTGGTCGCCTGGATCACCACTTGGCCAGCGTTTTTTTGCCCAGCGATCCAGAGATTGCACCCTTTATGTCGCAACTTTACTTGATGGACCAACAAAATTATCTCTGCTATCGTCCAGCAGGCCGCCATACCATTCTGCCTATAGCAGGCTATACCTATGTAGCTTTTATGCCAGTTGAGGGAGCTTCCATCCAGATTGAAGGAGCCAAGTATCCCTTAAATCAGACCAATTATTTTAAAAAGGCTATTTATGGTTCCAACGAGTTTATCAATCAGCCGATTACCTTAACCATTGATCGAGGCTACGCCCTTATCATTTTATAGCAAGGATGGGAAATAAGATGGAAATTAATCCTTTTTTTGTATTAGGAGTGGAAATCTTGTCTTGCTCTTCTTGCTCTACCAGCAACGGGACAGCTGATAACAAACAGGTCCGTGACTTACTGGAGGACCAAGAAGATCATCTTTCGGATCAGCTGGATTACCGATTTGAGAGAGAGCGACAAGCTCAGCAAATCACTGGCCAGCAGATAGAGATGGCGATCAGTGACCGTCTTATGGAATTACGGACAGAAATGCATCAGCAAACGACTGCTTTACGAGCAGAACTTGCTGAGAATTTTACTAAAAACCGAGACAAAACGGACGAGCGGATGCAACAGATTCAAGCTTCTAATGATTTTGCGGTTGGAGCAGATGCGTCAAACGGTCGAAGAAAAAGTTGGAAAAAAACCTTGCATAGTCGTCTTCAAACCTCTTTTGAGACGGTCTCCAAAACAATTGGAGTCGGTCAATAAAGGTCTTGGGGAAATGCAGACGGTCGCTAGAGATGTGGGAAGTCTCAATAAGGTTCTTTCTAACACGAAAACCCGTGGGATTATGGGAGAACTCCAACTCGGCCAGATCATCGAAGATATCCTAACTCCCGCCCAATACGAGAGAGAGTTTGTAACAGTTCCCCCATTCCAGCGAACGCGTCGAGTATGCGATTAAGATGCCTGGTCAGGTCAGAGGGAATACGTCTATCTGCCAATCGACTCTAAAGTTTCCTCTGGACGGTTATTACCGACTGGAAGAAGCCTATGAAAGTGGGGAGAAAGAGGAGATTGAACGGTGTCGCAAACTCCTATTGGCTAGTATCAAACAATTTTGCTAAGGACATTCATCAAAAAAATACCTCTATCCGCCTGCCACTACTAATTTTTGGGATTCTCTTTTTACCGACGGAAGGGCTCTATTCAGAAGTGGTCCGCGACCCAGCCTTCTTTGATCGCCTCCGAAGAGAGGAGCAGATCGTCGTCGCGGGGCCAAGTACGCTTTCAGCCTTGTTGAATTCCCTATCGGTTGGATTTAAGACCCTGAATATTCAACGAAGTGCGGATGATATTAGCAAGGTCCTTGCATCCGTCAAGACGGAGTTCCAAAAATTTGGAGGCGTTTTTAGAAAAAGACCCAACGGCAGTTGAAGCATGCCTCTGGCAACATTGATGACCTCTTAAACCGAAGAACAAATGCTATCGAGCGCACACTCCGAAACATTGAAACGTCAGAGAATCTAGATATAGCAAGTCTATTGAATTTAGAAGATGGAGAAGATGATGGTCAAAATTAATCAAATGAAAAAAGACGAATTGTTTGAAGGTTTCTACCTCATTAAGTCAGCAGATCTTCGTCAGACACGTGCTGGAAAGAATTATCTTGCCTTTGTCTTCCAAGATGAGACAGGCACGATCGAAGGAAAATTATGGGATGCTCAGCCACATAATGTGGAGCAGTTCCAAGCTGGGTCGCGTCGTTCATATGAGCTGGCCGTCGGGAAAGTTTACAACAATACGCCCCAGGTCAATCAGTTGACCTTGCGGTTGCCTCAAAGCAGGGGAGCCATCAAATCCAGCAGATTTTAAGGACAAGCCTCCAGTAAATCCAGTCGATTTGAAGGACTACCTATCGGGGATGATTTTCAAAATAGAAAATCCAGTTTGGCAACGTGTGGTGCGGGCGCTATACAGCAAGTATGACAAAGAGTTCTACTCTTATCCTGCGGCCAAAACCAACCACCATGCTTTTGAGACAGGCTTAGCTTATCACACAGCCACTATGGTTCGTTTGGCTGAGAGCATCTCTCAGGTGTATCCTCAATTAAACCAGAGTCTCCTCTATGCCGGTATCATGCTTCATGATCTTGCCAAGGTACTGGAGCTATCAGGGCCTGAAAATACAGAGTATACGGTTCGAGGAAACCTCATCGGGCACATTGCTCTGATCGATGAAGAAATTACCAAGGTCTTACAAGAGTTAAAGATTGACGATCAAAAAGAAGATGTGATTGTGTTGCGCCATGTGATTTTGAGTCACCATGGTCTACTAGAATATGGTAGCCCGGTTCGTCCAAAAATCATGGAAGCCGAGATCATCCATATGATTGATAACCTAGATGCAGAAATGATGATGATGACTTCTGCCTTAGCTTTAGTAGGCCCTGGTGAGATGACCAATAAGATTTTTGCCTTGGACAATCGCTCCTTCTATAAGCCAAATTTAAAAGATTCCTAATGAACTGGCTTTAAATAAGCTGCTCTTAGTTTGTTAGTAAAAAAACCAAAAACGAATGTTGTGAGACTAACAATGTTCGTTTTTTGGTATAATATGGTATAATACAATAAAAAAACTATGTGGAGAAAAATGAAGCTAAGAAGAAGTGAGCGGATGGTTGTGATCTCGAATTACTTGATTAATCATCCCTACGAATTGACGAGTTTAAATACATTTGCCGAAAAAAATACGAATCTGCCAAATCATCTATTTCTGAGGACATTGTCATTATTAAACGGGCCTTTGAAGAAATGGAAATTGGAAAGCATTGAAACTCTTACAGGTGCAGGTGGAGGGGTCATCTTTACACCATCGATTTCGGATGCAGATTCAAAAGAAATTGTCCAAAAATCTGTGCAATCAATTGTCAGAAAGTAACCGGATTTTTACCAGGTGGGTATATCTACCTTTCGGATTTGCTAAGTGATCCAAAAATTTTTAAATAATATCGGGACGCATTATTGCCAAGGCCTTCCGAGATCAAAAAAAGATCGATGCAGTCATGACGGTGGCCACTAAAGGGTGTTCCATTAGCAAACGCGGTAGCGAATGTCTTAAATGTTCCTTTTGTCATTGTACGACGCGATTTGAAAAATTACAGAAGGGCTCAACGGTCAGTGTCAACTACGTATCTGGTTCCAGTGGCGATCGGATTGAGAAAAATGTTCCTATCTAAAACGTAGTTTGAAAAGCTGGAAGCCGTGTTCTGATTGTCGATGACTTCCTTAAAGGAGGGGAACTATCAGTGGGATGGTTAGCCTCTTGGCTGAGTTCGATTCAGAATTGGCAGGGAGTCGCTATTTTTGCGGACAATGCTTCGGCTAGAAGTAAAGATTTATTTCGATCACAAAGTCACTTCTACGTGTGACCAATATTGATGTAGCAGAAAAATAAAATTGATGTAGAAATCGGAAATATTTTTCGATAAGGACTAAGCTGGAGAGGAGAAAGGAAAAATGAAAACAATTTTAGACCGTTTTGATCGTAGTCCCCTATGGCTTCGATTGGCAACGATATTCATCTTGACAGGAGTTCTTGTCGGTGGGCTTTATACGGTTCGTAAAAATTCTGCAGACCAAGTTACAGTAGTGAAGCGAGAAACCAAAAAAACAGGTTCTCTTCCTATTAAGAAGAAAGATCCTAAAAAAGCCAAAGAAGAAGAGGAAGCGAAAATCGCTGAAGCGGCTGAAAAAAAGCAGTTGCTCATTTTGAAACGACTGCAACTCAAGAAACTTAACCGCGCCCAAAGAGGCCGTAGAAAAAGTGAAGGACGAAACCAAAAAACAGGCCTTTCAAGCTCGTATTCAGTACATTGTAGACTATTACGGAATGCAAACCAACCAGAATACTCAATCAACTGATACGAATCAAGCTAGCCAAACAGGTCAACCTCAGCAAGTCGTTCCAGCAGAAGTCCCTCAATATCAGTCCAATGAGGTTCCTCAGGTTTCGAATGCTACCACACCAGCTATAACGCAACAATCTGAACAATAATCTAGCGCGATTTTAAGAAGAAGCAATCGTGCAAAAAAAGAAAAAAATCTTGACAGTGAAAAGTGCTGCTATGTTACAATAATAGACGGTACTTTTTTTACTTTTGGTCTCTCAAGAGTGTACAGGGACGTGCTGACAAATGTTGCAAAAGTACACACAGATGGTAGCTGTCACCAAGTGTACCATCACCAAAAAAATAAAAAAATTTCACAGGAGAATGTAGATGCCTACAATTAACCAATTGGTTCGCAAACCGCGTAAATCAAAAAGTAGAAAAAAATCTAAATCACCAGCTTTGAACGTTGGTTACAACAGTCATAAAAAAAGTTCAAACAAACGTTTCTTCACCACAAAAAAACGTGGTGTTGCAACTCGTGTTGGAACAATGACACCTAAAAAAACCTAACTCTGCCCTTCGTAAATTTGCTCGTGTACGTTTGAGCAACTTGATCGAAGTGACTGCCTATATCCCAGGTATCGGACACAACTTGCAAGAACACAGCGTGGTGCTTCTTCGTGGTGGACGTGTAAAAAGACCTTCCAGGGGTACGTTACCATATCGTCCGTGGTGCACTTGATACTGCAGGTGTTAAACGATCGTAAACAAGGCCGTTCTAAATACGGTACTAAAACATCCAAAAAGCATAAGGAAAGGGGATAAAGAAAAATGAGTCGTAAAAAACCGTGCGCCTAAAGCGCGATGTATTGCCAGATCCGCTTTACAATTCACAACTAGTTACTCGTCTTATCAACCGCGTTATGCTTGATGGTAAACGTGGTACAGCTGCTTCAATCGTTTACGGAGCTTTTCGAACAAATTAAAGAAGCTACTGGAAACGATGCTCTTGAAGTATTTGAAACAGCTATGGAAAACATCATGCCTGTACTTGAAGTACGTGCTCGCCGTGTCGGTGGTTCTAACTACCAAGTCCCAGTTGAAGTTCGTCCAGAACGTCGTACAACACTTGGACTTCGTTGGTTGGTAACCATCGCTCGTCAACGTGGTGAACACACAATGGTTGATCGTCTTGCAAAAGAAATCTTGGATGCAGCGAACAACACTGGTGCAGCTGTTAAGAAACGTGAAGATACTCACCGTATGGCTGAAGCTAACCGTGCATTCGCACACTTCCGCTGGTAAGATTAAGATACTAAGGGCGTTAAAAAAGCGACTGAAAATTAGGAAGCTTGACGAAGAATCAAAGATTCTAGGAAAGCTTATCTATTTTCCGAGCTTTTAGCCCAGGTTCAATTGAGCTCAACTCGGCTAACTAACTTTAGCCCGGGTTCGATTGAGTTCGATCAGCTCTTGAACCCAATTCAACTCTTCTTAAAAGTTGGAACCAAAACTTAGCATGAAAACACTGAGAACGGGTAGGTCCTGCCTATCCGTTTTTATTAAATCATGTTATAATAGAATATAGAAATAAAAAATATAGGAGAAACAAACCTCATGGCACGCGAATTTTCACTTGAAAAAACTCGTAATATCGGTATCATGGCTCACGTCGATGCTGGTAAAACAACTACAACTGAGCGTATCCTTTACTACACTGGTAAGATTCACAAAATCGGTGAAACTCACGAAGGTGCGTCACAAATGGACTGGATGGAGCAAGAGCAAGAACGTGGTATCACTATCACATCTGCTGCAACAACAGCTCAATGGAAAGACACTCGTGTAAACATCATCGACACACCAGGACACGTGGACTTCACGATCGAAGTTCAACGTTCACTCCGCGTTTTGGACGGTGCTGTAACCGTTCTTGACTCACAATCAGGTGTTGAGCCTCAAACTGAAACAGTTTGGCGTCAAGCAACTGAATACGGAGTTCCTCGTATCGTATTTCGCTAACAAGATGGATAAAATCGGTGCTGACTTCCTTTACTCAGTAAGCACACTTCATGACCGTCTTCAAGCAAACGCTCACCCAATTCAATTGCCAATCGGTGCTGAAGATGACTTCCGTGGAATCATTGACTTGATCAAGATGAAAGCTGAAATCTATACTAACGACCTTGGTACAGATATCCTTGAAGAAGATATTCCAGCTGAATACCTTGAACAAGCTCAAGAATACCGTGAAAAATTGGTTGAAGCTGTTGCTGAAACTGATGAAGACTTGATGATGAAATACCTTGAAGGGTGAAGAAATCACTAACGAAGAATTGAAAGCTGGTATCCGTAAAGCTACAATCAACGTTGAATTCTACCCAGTACTTTGTGGTTCTGCCTTCAAGAACAAAGGGGTTCAATTGATGTTGGATGCAGTCCTTGACTACCTTCCAAGCCCACTTGATATCCCTGCAATCAAGGGTGTAAACCCAGATACAGACGAAGAAGAAGAACGTCCAGCATCTGATGAAGAGCCATTTGCAGCTCTTGCCTTCAAGATCATGACTGACCCATTCGTAGGTCGTTTGACATTCTTCCGTGTTTACTCAGGTGTCTTGAACTCAGGTTCATACGTATTGAACACTTCTAAAGGTAAACGTGAACGTATCGGACGTATCCTTCAAATGCACGCCAACACTCGTAAAGAAATCGAAACAGTTTACTCTGGAGATATCGCTGCTGCCGTTGGTTTGAAAGATACTACAACTGGTGACTCATTGACAGATGAAAAAAGCAAAAATCATCCTTGAGATCAATCGAAGTTCCAGAACCAGTTATCCAATTGATGGTTGAGCCTAAAATCTAAAAGCAGACCAAGACAAGATGGGTATCGCCCTTCAAAAAAATTGGCTGAAGAAGATCCAACATTCCGCGTTGAAACAAACCCTGAAACTGGTGAAACAGTTATCTCTGGTATGGGTGAGTTGCACTTGGATGTCCTTGTTGACCGTATGAAACGTGAATTCAAGGTTGAAGCTAACGTTGGTGCTCCTCAAGTATCTTACCGTGAAACATTCCGCGCTTCTACACAAGCACGTGGATTCTTCAAACGTCAATCTGGTGGTAAAGGTCAGTTTGGTGATGTTTGGATCGAATTTACTCCAAACGAAGAAGGTAAAGGATTCGAGTTCGAAAATGCGATCGTCGGTGGTGTGGTTCCACGTGAATTCATCCCTGCAGTAGAAAAAGGACTTCAAGAATCTATGGCGAACGGTGTTCTTGCTGGTTACCCAATGGTTGACGTGAAAGCTAAGCTTTACGATGGTTCATACCACGATGTCGACTCATCTGAAACTGCCTTCAAGATCGCTGCATCTCTTGCACTTAAAGAAGCTGCTAAGACTGCACAACCAGCTATCCTTGAACCAATGATGCTTGTAACCATCACAGTTCCTGAAGAAAAACCTTGGGGATGTTATGGGTCACGTAACTGCTCGTCGTGGACGTGTAGATGGTATGGAAGCACACGGTGCAAGCCAAATCGTTCGTGCTTATGTACCACTTGCTGAAATGTTCGGTTACGCTACTGTCCTTCGTTCTGCAACTCAAGGACGTGGTACCTTCATGATGGTATTTGACCACTACGAAGATGTACCAAAATCAGTACAAGAAGAAATCATTAAAAAAGCTAAAGGTGAAGCTTAATTTACCAATGCTAAAAACTCTTCCCACTTTGGGAAGAGTTTTTCTTTGATTCAAAAAGTGAGTACAAGTAAAATAGCGCTTTTCCTATCGATCAAGACTTTGTGAAAAACTTTAATAAAAGAGGTGGTGATCTATGATAAATCTTGCTTTTCGTTGGGAAATAGTTGCTTTTTAATGCAATAAAGTATATAATAGAGACTGTTAAAAGATGTTTGGCGCTGTGTCAAGTTACTCTTTTCACAAAAAATTTTTTTGATTTTCATAAGGAGGAAATCACGAATGGTAGTTAAAGTTGGTATTAACGGTTTCGGTCGTATCGGACGTCTTGCTTTCCGTCGTATCCAAAACGTAGAAGGTGTTGAAGTTACTCGCATCAACGACCTTACAGATCCAGTTATGCTTGCACACTTGTTGAAATACGATACAACTCAAGGTCGTTTCGACGGTACTGTGGAAGTTAAAGAAGGTGGATTCGAAGTTAACGGTAAATTCGTTAAAGTTTCTGCTGAACGCGATCCAGAACAAATCGACTGGGCTAACGACGGTGTAGAAATCGTTCTTGAAGCAACTGGTTTCTTTGCTACTAAAGCAGCTGCTGAAAAACACTTGCATGCTGGTGGTGCTAAGAAAGTTGTTATCACTGCTCCTGGTGGATCAGATGTTAAAACAGTCGTATTTAACACTAACCACGATATTCTTGATGGTACTGAAACAGTTATCTCAGGTGCTTCATGTACTACAAACTGCTTGGCTCCAATGGCTAAAGCTCTTCAAGATAACTTCGGTGTTGTTGAAGGATTGATGACTACTATCCACGCTTACACTGGTGACCAAATGATCCTTGACGGTCCACACCGTAAAGGTGACCTTCGTCGTGCACGCGCTGGTGCTGCTAACATCGTTCCTAACTCAACTGGTGCTGCTAAAGCAATCGGTTTTAGTTATCCCTAGAATTGAACGGTAAATTGGACGGAGCTGCACAACGTGTTCCTGTTCCAACTGGATCAGTTACTGAATTGGTAGTTGTTCTTGACAAGAACGTTACTGTTGATGAAGTGAATGCAGCTATGAAAGCAGCTTCAAACGAATCATACGGTTACACTGAAGATCCAATCGTATCTTCAGACGTTGTAGGTATGTCTTACGGATCATTGTTTGACGCAACTCAAACTAAAGTTATTGACGTTGACGGTAAACAATTGGTTAAAGTTGTTTCATGGTATGACAACGAAATGTCTTACACTGCACAACTTGTTCGTACTCTTGAATACTTCGCAAAAATTGCTAAATAATTCATGCGTATGATGAGAGGAGGGAAACCTCCTCTTTTTTTGTACTTTTTTTAGGGCTTTCTCATCATATTATAGGAATTGCCAAAATGGATTGACAGTGCTAAATAGATTAGGGTATCCTATTCTTGATTGGAGATTTCTAATACAACGAAATGAAAGCGATTACAGGTCGTGGGGGAAGGAGCCAATGGAAATCGCTCAAGAAAAAGAAAAAAACCATACAAGGAGGTCAAGATGAAAGGTCATCTATTTGAAAAGAAAGAACGATTTAGTATACGAAAATTCAGTGTGGGAGTTTGCTCCGCATTGATTGGGTTAGCATTTTTAGGAACAGGCGCTGTCTCTGCAGATGAGGCGGTTTCTACTAGTGAACAACCCTTAGAAGCATCTTCAGCAACGACCGAAGACGTCAATCATCTAGTGAGAGAAGCTGGCGTCTATACTGCAGATGCGGCCTTACCTGCTGCAGAAACGGAAAAACCAGCCGCAGAAGCGGTCACTCCGGAGGCTAGTCCTACAAGTACAGAAGCTAGCTCGACAACTACAGATCATCCAGCCGCTTCAGAGACTGAAAAACCGAAAGCTGCTGCAGAACAAGTGGCTGATTTACCAACCAATGAAGAAAAACAATTAAGACCCAAAGAAGTTAAGTTCGATACCTGGGACGATCTCTTGAAGTGGGAACCAGGAAAACGAGTGGATGACGATATGAACAGAGCAAGCGTCCCACTTGCGAGTCGTTTTCAAGGGAAACAAATTAATGAACAAGCCAACCCTGAAGCGAAGATCCAAGCACTGTCAAACATGAACTCCAAAGCCAAGGATCATGCGTCTGTCGGCGGGGAAGAGTTTAAGGCCTATGCTTTTGATTACTGGCAATATTTGGACTCCATGGTCTTTTGGGAAGGGCTGGTTCCATCAGCAGATGTGATCGATGCTGCCCACCGAAATGGGGTTCCTATTTATGGAACAATCTTTTATAACTGGTCTAGCAGCATCAAGGATCAAGAACATTTTGCAGAAACCTTGAAAGAAGATAGTGAAGGCTCTAAAACCTTCCCGATCGCCCGTAAATTAGTCGAACTTGCCAAGTACTATGGCTTTGATGGTTACTTTATCAACCAAGAAACGACTGGAAATCTTGTAGAACCATTGGGTCCAAAATTGAGAGATTTTCTTCTTTATACCAAGGAATATGCGAAAAGTCTGAACTATCCGATTAAGTATTCCTGGTATGATGCTATGACTTATGAATATGGCCGTTACCATGAGAATGCGCTGGGAGAATACAACTACAATTTCATGCAGCCAGAAAATGGGGAAAATCCAGTTGATACCTTCTTTGCTAACTTTAACTGGGGCAAATCAGAAGTGGATTATTCCATCAGTACAGCCAAATGGATTAATCGGAATCCTTATGATGTTCTTGCTGGACTCGAGCTCCAAAAAGGAGGCTCTTATAAGACTAATGTAGACTGGAATGCCATTTTAGATGAACATGGCAAGTTGCGTCTATCCCTTGGTCTTTATGCACCAGATACGATTACAGGTCTAGGAAAGACTGGAGAAGGTTACCATACACATGAAGATCTATTCTGGACAGGTTTCCAAGGAGATCCGACTAAAGGAAAACCAGCAGACCAATCTTGGTACGGTATGTCCAATCTAGTAGTGGACAAAACCCCAATCACTAGTGAAGATTTCAATACTTCCTTTAATACTGGACACGGAAAACACTGGTTTGTGGATGGCAAGATTTCTAAAGAAGGGGAGTGGAACTACCGTTCTGTTTCTGGCTACCTTCCAACATGGCGTTGGTGGGTAGAGCATAGTGAAGATAGTGCGCCATTGAAAGGTCGTTATGATTTTGATCAAGCCTACAATGGAGGAAATTCTCTAGCCTTTGAAGGAGATTTAAAAGCCAATAGCAGTCAAAATGTCATGCTCTATTCGACCAAGATTCCTGTGACAGAAACGACAAAATTGAGCGTCTCTCACAAGGGTGGGATCGGAGCAGCTGCCTGGGTAGCTGTTGCCACCAAAGAAGACTACTCTGAATACGAATGGAAAGAATTGACACCGAGTGCGGATTGGTCTACTCAAACCTTTGATTTGGGAAGTTTGGCTGGCAAGACCATTTATGCTGTGAAGATGTTCTTTGACCATGATACGGATGTCAAAGACTACAAATTTAATCTCGGCCAATTGTCGATTACGTCAAACCAAGAGAAACCAGCGACTCCAGCAGAAGTATCCGTTCGAGCAAAACGTCTACAAAATGCGCAAGAAGCAGAAGCAGTCCTCAATTTTAAAGGGGTAGCAGATGCGGATTATTATGAAGTCTATGAAAAAGATGGTGATAACTGGCGTCTCTTAACAGGGTCTTCTGCGACAACCGTCTATCTACCAAAAGTTAGCCGTTCAGCAAGTGCTGAAGGAACGACTCAGGAACTCAAGGTTGTGGCAGTTGGAAAAAATGGTCAACGTTCAGATGCGGGAACTGTAGCCTTTGATTGGGGCATGACCGTGTCAGATACCAGTCTACCAAAGCTTTAGCACCAAACGTGGTCATTGGAGCGAAAGTGATCGGTTCGAGCTTCCCAGATGCGGATGGTAGTGAAGGCATTGAAGGCATGTTAAATGGGACCATTACCAGTCTTTCAGATAAATGGTCTTCTGCTCAATTGAGTGGAACCGTCGATATCCGCTTGACACAACCTCGGACCATTGTTCGTTGGGTCATGGACCATGCCGGTGCTGGTGGGGAATCTGTCGATGATGGCAAGATGAATACCCGTGACTTCGACCTTTACTACAAGGACGAAGCCGGTGAATGGAAACTCGCTAAGGAAGTTCGTGGCAATAAAGCCCATGTGTCTGACATTACACTTGATCATCCGATCAAGGCTCAAGACTGGCGTCTCCATGTCATTACAGCAGATAACGGCACCCCATGGCAAGCCATCCGGATTTACAACTGGAAGATGTATGAAAGTCTAGATACTGAGACGGTCAACATTCCGATGAAACATGCTGCAGCGCAAAACCTAGGTAATCATTTTGTCCAAGTCGGTTTCAAAGATGTCCCAGCTCATACTACTCTGACTCTTTATGCCGATAAAGAAGCCACTAGTCCAATTGCGACCATGACAGCCGATCAAGCTGGAAATCTCATCTTTAAACCGCTCGCTTTTGAATCAACCCCGTCTCTTCTTTACTATCGCGCACAAGTTCCTGGTAAAGATATCAGTAATGTTTTGGCGATCGAAGTTCCAAAGAATGATAAAGAGATTGCGGGACTTCAATTTGAAGATGGATTGACCAAGAAGGTCTACCGGGAAGGCGATGCCCTTTCCTTGAAAGGGGCGACTCTCCGCGTTCATTATAAAGATGGCCAAGCAGATCAACTGGTCAACCTCACCAACTCAGGTATAGAGATTCATGGATTTGACAGTAGCAAGCTCGGAGAACAACACCTAGAAGTTTCTTACCTTGGTCAGAAATTGGATAAGACACTCACTGTTTTTTTGTGGTCAGTGCAGAGGAAGCAGGTGAAAAAAAGCAGTTGCTGGTCTAGAATTGACTGACAAACCAAAAGTGGAATATATTGTCGGAGAAGCATTGGAGAAAGAAGGAGGACGCTTTACAGTCGTCTTTGAAGATGAAACGACTGAAACGCACGCCTTGACAGATGAAGGGGTGGAAGTGACTGGCTTTGATACGACCAAGGAAGGTCGTCAAACTATCACTGTCCATTACAAAGGAGCTAGTACAAGCTTTGATGTCCTCGTCAATCCAAAACCAGCTCTCAACGATGAATACCTCAAGCAAAAATTGGCTGAAGCTGAAGCTGCAAAAGCCAAAGTAGACTTTACATTTGCCACTCCTGAAGTCAAAGAAGCCTTGCTAGCGGGAATGGCTGCTTCTGAAAAAGTCTTGAAAGAGCATGATACCAGCACACAAGATCAAGTCAATGAGCAGTTGAACCAATTGACCGCTCTCTTGAAAGCCTTGGATGGTCAAGCTAATCTAACAAAAGAAAAAGAAGCTCTCTCTGCCCTAACAACAGAAGCGACCGCTCTATTAGCAAGCAAGCCAAATCACCCTTCTGGTGAAGCTTTACAGGCACTCTTGGAGAAAAATAAAGAGCTCCTAGCTTCTTCAGAGCTCACTCCTGAAGCCCTTGAAACAGCTAAGACAGGTCTAGAGACCTTGATTGCACTATTGAAAGAAGACAAGCCAGCGGTCTTTGTAGATCCTGCGACTGGAGTCGAAGTTCAATTCTCCAACTTAGAGCCAACCGTTGTCAAAGGACTAAAAGTCGCAAAAGTTGAAGCCAACCAGGCAGAAAAAGAAGAGCTGAAGGGACGAGAAGGAATCGTCTTTGATATTGAAGGCGTGGATGCAAGCGGTCAGGATATCGATACCCACCATCCATCCCTTGTGAAAATCCCTGTGGATAAGGATAAAGAAGTTGAGCAAGTCCTCTTCTTCCCAGAAGGTCAAGCTCCTCAATCCTTGGCCTTTGAGAGAGTTGGAGATGTGGTCATCTTTACAGCTCCTCACTTTACCCACTATGCGATTGTCTACAAGCCAGCAAAAACAGAAGGACCAGATCAACCGATCCAACCAGAGGAACCGGCTAAGCCTGTTCAACCAGCTCAACCAATCCAACCAGCTGCCCCAGTGACTCCGGATTCAGCTAATCCATTGAAGCCTACAGAGCCTTCTCAAGTGGATCAGTTGGTCCCAACGACTTCTACTCAAGCGGGTCATCAAGAGGAAGAACACAAGGATATGGTCGATCAAGAGATCCATCAGTTGTTAAGTACCCACCAAGGAACGAACTCACAGCCAACGGTTCAGCAAGAAACAAAAGATGCAAGCAAAGAAAGTCAATCGGAACACTTGCCAAATACGGCAAGCCTAGAAGCTTCCTTTGCAGCTGAAGCTGTTCTTCTAGCAGCCTTAGGCGGCTTCCTCTTAGCTGGTAAGAAGAAAGAAGAGTAAGTCTTTTACAGGATTCTTTTGTTCACTAAAAAAGTCACTCTCAAAAAACCTCTCTGGTGAAAACCAGAGAGGTTTGATCTTGTATCTAGAAGTGTTGTTCGGATCCTGTGAATTAGAGGGGAAAAGCATTGGATTTTTCTACCTCTTTTACAGCTTTTGTGATATAATTATCATGTATTAAAAAAAGAAGGAGTCATATCTAATGGCAAAATTGACTGTTAAAGACGTTGACTTGAAAGGGAAAAAAGTTCTCGTTCGTGTTGACTTCAACGTTCCTGTAAAAGATGGCGTGATCACTAACGATAACCGTATCACTGCAGCTCTTCCAACTATCAAGTACATCCTTGAACAAGGTGGACGTGCAATCCTCTTCTCTCACCTTGGACGTGTAAAAGAAGAAGCAGATAAAGAAGGTAAATCACTTGCTCCTGTAGCTGCTGACTTGGCTGCTAAATTGGGTCAAGAAGTGAAATTTATCCCAGGTGTTACACGTGGTGCTGAATTGGAAGCAGCTGTTAACGCTCTTGAAGATGGACAAGTTCTCTTGGTTGAAAACACTCGTTTCGAAGATGTTGATGGCAAGAAAGAATCTAAAAACGATCCTGAACTTGGTAAATACTGGGCATCACTTGGAGATGGTATCTTCGTAAACGATGCATTCGGTACTGCTCACCGTGCACACGCATCTAACGTTGGTATCTCTGCAAACGTTGATAAAGCTGTTGCTGGATTCCTTCTTGAAAATGAAATTGCTTACATCAAAGAAGCAGTTGAAGCTCCAGAACGTCCATTCGTAGCTATCCTTGGTGGATCTAAAGTATCTGACAAGATCGGTGTTATCGAAAACTTGCTTGAAAAAGCTGATAAAGTCCTTATCGGTGGTGGGATGACTTACACATTCTACAAAGCTCAAGGTATCGAAATCGGTAACTCACTTGTGGAAGAAGACAAATTGGACGTGGCGAAAGCTCTTCTTGAAAAATCAAACGGTAAATTGATCTTGCCAGTTGATTCAAAAGAAGCGAACGCATTTGCTGACTACACTGAAGTGAAAGACACTGAAGGTGAAGCAGTAGATCCAGGATTCCTTGGTCTTGATATCGGTCCTAAATCAATCGCTAAATTCGACCAAGAATTGACTGGTGCGAAACAGTTGTATGGAACGGACCTATGGGTGTATTTGAAAACCCTGACTTCCAAGCTGGTACAATCGGTGTGATGGACGCTATCGTGAAACAACCAGGCGTTAAATCAATCATCGGTGGTGGTGACTCAGCTGCTGCTGCGATCAACCTTGGCCGTGCAGACAAATTCTCATGGATCTCTACTGGTGGTGGTGCTTCTATGGAACTCCTTGAAGGTAAAGAACTTCCAGGATTGGCTGCTCTTACAGATAAATAATCTAAATAGAATGAAAGAGGCTGGGACAAAAGTCCTAGCCTCTCAATTATTTTTGGATTGTCGAGCAAGACGCGGTGGTTGAGTGTGCTCTACTACGCTGATTTCATCAGCTTTTACAGCCCTACTCAACTGTGCGGAGGTGGGACGACGAAATCGAATTCTAACGAATTACCGATTTCTGTCCCACTCTCTTTTTTCTTTCTATTTATATCTGTTCTCTCCTTTCGGAAAATATGGTAGAATAATAGAAATAGAAAGATAGGTGACCATGGATTACTTTAAACGACACAAATTTGATTGGTCCAAATTCCGTTTGGGAATGAGAACCTTTAAAACAGGGATTGCCGTTTTTATTGTGCTACTTATTTTTGGAATATTTGGCTGGCGCGGCCTTCAGATCGGGACTTTGACAGCTGTTTTTAGTTTGAGAGAAGACTTTGATAAGAGTGTCCACTTCGGGGCTTCGCGTGTCATGGGCAACAGTATCGGAGGTTTTTATGCCGTTTTGTTCTTCCTTTTAAAAACGATCTTTCATGGGGCGTATTGGGTGACTCTGATTTTTGTACCCATTGCGACGATGTTAACCATTATGACAAATGTCGCCATGAATAATAAAGCAGGAATTATCGGAGGAGTTTCGGCAATGCTGATCATTACTCTCTCGATTCCTAACGGAGAAACCTTCTTGTATGTTTTTGCTCGAATATTTGAGACCTTTATTGGTGTTTTCGTTGCGATTTTGGTCAATTCGGATGTCGATCGCATTCGCGATTTTCTCAAGGAACACAAAAAACCTATGTAAGATTATGTAACATTTAATCTTGACATAGATTTTTTTTTCGATATAATAGAATAGAAAGAGGAATGGTATGAAGGAAAAGGAATTACGACGCTCGCTGGCAGTCTTTCCGATTGGCAGTGTTATGAAGCTGACCGACTTGACAGCTCGCCAGATTCGTTATTATGAAGATCAGGGATTGATTTCTCCTGATCGGACAGAAGGCAATCGCCGCATGTATTCGTTGGACGATATGGACCGCCTGCTTGAGATCAAAGATTATATCTCAGATGGCTTCAATATTGCGAATATTAAGAAGAAATATGCGGAAAAAGAGCAAGAGCAAACCAAGGTTGTCAGTCAAGAAGAGATCCGCAAGGCTCTTCATCGTGACATTCTTCAGCAAAGTCGCTTCACATCTTCCCCATCGCCATATGGTCAATTTCGTTGATCATTTCATAAGTTTGTAATCTATTTTAAGGAGACAAAAATGTCAATTACTGCTGCAGATATTCGCCGTGAAGTAAAAGAAAAAAATGTTACTTTATTCGCTTGATGTTCTCTGATATTTTGGGAACTATGAAGAACGTCGAAATTCCAGCTACCGATGAGCAACTGGACAAAGTTCTTTCAAACAAAGCCATGTTTGATGGTTCTTCTATCGAAGGATTTGTCCGTATCAACGAGTCAGATATGTATCTTTACCCAGATTTGGATACATGGACAGTCTTCCCTTGGGGAGATGAAAATGGGAGCGTAGCTGGCTTGATCTGTGATGTTTATACGACAGAAGGGAAACCATTTGCAGGAGACCCACGTGGCAACTTGAAACGGGCCCTTCGTCATATGGAAGAACTTGGATTCAAATCCTTTAACCTTGGACCAGAACCAGAATTCTTCCTCTTCAAGTTGGACGAAAATGGAGATCCAACTCTTGAAGTAAACGACAAAGGTGGCTATTTTGACTTGGCTCCAACAGATCTTGCAGATAACACTCGTCGTGAAATCGTGAATGTCTTGACCAAGATGGGCTTTGAAGTTGAAGCCAGCCACCACGAAGTAGCCGTTGGTCAGCATGAAATCGACTTTAAGTATGACGAAGTGCTTCGCGCTTGTGACAAGATCCAAATCTTTAAACTCGTTGTGAAGACCATCGCTCGCAAACACGGCTTGTATGCAACCTTTATGGCCAAACCAAAATTTGGAATTGCCGGATCAGGTATGCACTGTAATATGTCTCTCTTTGACCAAGATGGCAACAATGCCTTCTTTGATCCAGAAGATCCACGTGGAATGCAATTGTCAGAAACTGCTTATCACTTCTTGGGTGGTTTGATCAAGCATGCCTACAACTTTACAGCCGTGACCAACCCAACCGTCAACTCTTATAAACGTTTGGTTCCTGGATATGAAGCACCTGTTTATATCGCTTGGGCAGGACGCAACCGTTCCCCATTGGTACGTGTGCCAGCATCACGTGGTATGGGAACTCGTTTGGAATTGCGCTCCGTAGACCCAATGGCTAATCCTTATGTAGCCTTGGCAGTCTTGCTTGAAGTCGGCCTTCATGGTATTGAAAATAAAATCGAAGCACCTGCTCCGATCGAAGAAAATATCTATGTGATGACACCGGAAGAACGTAGAGCCGCTGGAATCACAGATCTCCCTTCTACCCTTCACAATGCCTTGAAAGCCTTGACAGAAGACGAAGTGGTGAAAGCTGCCTTGGGTGAACATATTTACACCAGCTTCCTTGAAGCCAAACGAATCGAATGGGCAAGTTATGCGACCTTCGTATCTCAATGGGAAGTAGACAACTATTTAGATCTTTATTAAGAAATAAGAGCAAAGAGGCTGGGACAAAAGTCCTAGCCTCTCAATTATTTTTGGATTGTCGAGCAAGACGCAGTGGTTGAGTGGGCTCTACTACGCTGATTTCATCAGCTTTTACAGCCCTACTCAACTGTGCGGAGGTGGGACGACGAAATCGAATTCTAACGAATTACCGATTTCTGTCCCACTCTCTTTTTAATCCTCAAAAAGACACCATAAAACCAGTTGAAACAGTGGTCTCAACTGGTTGTTTTTTAATTTTCGTCATCTGGCGTGAGAATCATTGGAATAATGATAGGTTCACGTTCCGTGCTCTCGTATAAGAATGGGCGAAGGGCATTAACAATCGCACCATTGACGGTTTGGATATTGGCATCTTGTTCTTCAAGGCGATACGAATAGCATTGAAGAGGATGCGTTGGCTTTCACGGATCAGATCTCCTGATTCACGCATGTAGATAAAACCACGGCTCAAGATGTCTGGTCCAGCTAGGATCATCTTCAATTTGAAGTCAACAGTCGCAACAGCAAGCACGACACCATCTTCGGAAAGATCTCTCCGGTCACGAAGGACAGCAGCCCCGATTTCACCGATACGATTTCCATCGACATAGATGTCTTGAGCATTGAAGCTTCCTGCGACACGAGCAGAGTTGGCTGTCAGAGCGAGGACATCACCATTACTCATGATGAAGATATTGTCTTTTTCCACTCCGCAATCACGCGCAAGTCCTGCGTGGATCTTCTGCATCCGGTATTCACCATGGACAGGCATGAAGTATTTTGGTTTGATCAAGCGGAGCATAAGTTTTTGTTCTTGTTGCCCCCCGTGTCCAGAAGTATGGATGTTGTTGATCTTCCCGTGAATGACGTCGACACCCGCTTCAGAAATCGTATTGATCAATTTATTCACACTGGTTGTATTACCAGGAATCGGACTAGAAGAGAAGATCACGGTATCTCCTGGTTGGAGTTGCACTTGGCGGTGCGTTCCGTTGGCAATCCGAGAGAGGGCTGCCATTGGCTCTCCTTGGCTTCCTGTACACATGATCAGGATTTCATTAGCCGCATAGTCTTTGATCTCATTTGGCTCGATAATGGTTCCAGCAGGGACCTTGATATAGCCAAGCTCGATTCCATTGACGATGGCTTTTTCCATCGAGCGTCCAAAGACGACGATCTTACGACCTGTCTTAACTGCTGCCTCAGCAGCTTGTTGGAGACGGAAGATATTCGAAGCAAAGGAAGCAAAGATGATGCGCCCGTGAATCCCTTCGATGATCTTCATGATGGATTGGCCAACCACTTTTTCAGAGTTGGTAAAGGTTGGGACTTCTGCGTTGGTTGAGTCTGAGAGCAGGCAGAGAACGCCTTCTTCCCCAAGGGCTGCCATACGATGGAGGTCAGCCGGTTCCCCAACAGGTGTGAAGTCAAATTTGAAGTCTCCGGTACAGACAATCTTTCCTTGAGGGGTGTGAATCACAATCCCTAAAGGTTCTGGAATCGAGTGAGTCGTACGGAAAAAGGTTGCTTTAAGATTTTTAAATTGAAGCTCAGTGTTTTGGTTGATTTCGTAGAGTTTGGCATCACGAAGAAGGCCGTGCTCTTCTAATTTTCCACGGATCAAGGCAAGCGCCAAAGGTCCAGCGTAGATAGGGACATTGGCTTGTTTCAAAAGGAAAGGAATCCCACCGATGTGGTCTTCGTGTCCGTGGGTAATGAGGACCGCTTTGACGCGATCGATGTTATCTACGATATAAGAGTAATCCGGAATGACATAGTCGATTCCAAGGAGGTCATCTTCTGGAAATTTGATCCCGGCATCGACAATGATGATTTCATCTTGGTATTCGATCCCGTAGGTATTTTTTCCGATTTCTCCTAGTCCACCAATGGCAAATACACCAACTTCTTCAGGTTTTAAGGTATAAGCCATGGATTAGTACTCCGTTAGTTCAAAGGCACCTGACTCTTTCTCGTAAGCAAGGTGTTGCTCAGAAAGTGGTGTGATAAATTCAATGTTGAAATCTGTGTTTGCTTCAACCAATTGACGTGCTTGGATGCGTCCTTCGCGTTCATTTGGTGCATCAATATCGAGATAAAGTGCATGCGTGGTTTCACGACGAGGGTTCCGGTCTTTTGTTTCCTGATAAAAAACTTTATAAATCATGAAGTAATTTTCCTTTCATTATTTCGGTCGATTTGTTAGCTGCGAAGGAGTGAAATCACTAGAGTTTCCTACTCGCAACTAGTGGACCTGATTCGATACAATTAATTATCATTATACCATAAATAGGCTCTAAGGAAAAGATGCAAGCGAACTGTTGGTAGACGGAAGTTTTATAGAGAGAATGGTATGTAAGGAAGCAAGCAGACGAATTCAACACGTTAAAGAAATAGGAAAACATCTTTTCGTGTTCGGTTTTGAAGAAAGTTATGGATATCTTGTAAAATTATGTATACGTTATAAAGATGCCAATGGAGTCGTTTCTAAAATCAGACATCCAACTTCAAATGTATTGAAATCTATTTTAGAAGATGGATCTGGGATTGTCGTTCGCTCAAGTGGAACAGAAGCAAAAATCAAGTTCTATATCAGTGCAAAATCTGATAGCAAAGCTACTGTAAAAGAAAAAGTAGCAGCGTTAGAAGCCAATGTAAAAAAATTATAATAATCAATGAAATAAGCACATTCACGACGGTGGGTTGCTTTTTCGATGTACGTAGTTCTTTGATATAACTGGAATTTTTAGGAAATTATTTTGAAGGCCAAAGGATTGTGGTATAATAATCATAAGTAATCGTGAAAAAAGCTCTATGTAAGTGGAGAGGAGTCGTTTATGAATAAAGAAACAAAACGGTTTTTAGCAGGGAGTGTGGCAATTCTATCTTTAGTAGTGGCAGGATGTTCCCAGTCTAAAACAACACCAGAATCAGCAAAGGAAACAACCGAAGCAAAAACGACGAAACAAGCAGTAGTCGAATATACAACAGATAGTAAAAATCCAGCAGCATCTTTTGACTGGAATGCAAAAGTCGCACCAATGACGAAATACGAACAAACTTTTGTCGAAACAAATGGTGGTAAAACAGTTACGAAGAAATTGGATGGTGTGCAAAAAGCAGTAGATGCCTTGAATGAAAAGAAAAAGAGCATCACTGACAAAAAAGTTAAAGAAGCCTTAAAACTTGTAGATGCAGTTTTTGTAAATCAAGAAAACTTTGATGTGTTACTAAAAGCAACAGGGACATCAAGCCAAGAAGAATTCTTCACACGTATTTGGAATGATTACATGGTGAACTTCTTGAAGGAAGCACGCCCAACATATACAAATGACGGGGAAGTGGAGTATCAAGGAGTGAAGTATCCAATTAAAGTCTACGGCCCAATGTACTTAAAGGTAAATACGAATGCCTTAGGAAGAGCTGCGGCCTATACGCTTGAAGATTATAAAGTGGAAGGTGATACAGTATACTTGAAATTAAAAGCACCACGTGTTGACACTTACCAATATGAAGTACAAGCAAGCTATCAAACAAATAATAAAGCGTTCTTTGAGGGGATGCTTCAAGATGCACAAAAAGTCGGGCAAACAGACTTTACAAAAGCGCTCTTGTACAAATTTATTTACCGATTAGCAGCCGTTGGATTTAGAGGAGATGGCTATGTCAACTTAGAAGGAATGGATTATTACGATAAAAACAATCACTATTTAGCGATTAAGGTAGACGATAAAGGTAATGCAACTATTGATGATAAGAACTTGGTGAACCTTCTACAAATCGATTTGAAGCCAGCAAATGAAGCTAATAAAGCAAAATTTGAATAAGAAAAATGATCATAAAGCTCCTACAATAGTGGGGGCTTTTTTATGCTTGGAAGAAATGTTGTAAAAGGGGAAACAATATGTTACAATGAAATTATATTCTACATTGTGATGAAGTACACAAGTTATAAAGAAAAAGAGGAGAAGTTTATGAAGAAAGAAATAAAACGCTTTTTATTAGGAGGTACTGCGCTATTATCACTATTAGTAGCAGGTTGCTCAAAAACAAAAACAGATAATGAAACTAGTCAAGTAAAGACAACTAAATCTTCAACAAAAAAGAAAACACCATCCATTAGCGAGTATAAAACTGACAGCAAAAATCCAGGTGCTGCATTCGACTGGAACTTAGTAGGAGCAGGGTTAAAAGACTATAAACGAGAATTTTATGACATAGAAGGAAAGAGAGTTATTAAGTTGACTGCGTCAGTATTAGACGCAGTTGGGAATCTGCAAAAAACAAAGAGTGAGATTACAGATAGCAAAGTCCTTGCTGCGTTAAAATTATTAGATGCTGTATATGTAGACCAATCAAATATTGGAGATTTAGTCCAAGCTGCGGGAGTATCCAATCAGAAGGAACTCTATGAAAAAATTTGGAACGAGTATATGATTGAAGATATTACTAAAAATCATCCAACATTCAATAACGATGCGACCGCCGAATTAGATGGTGTCACTTATCCAATTAAGGTTTACGGACCAATGAAGCTAAAAATTTATACGAACTCACTGGCTCAAGCAGGTGCATATGAATTACTCAATTATAAAGTTGAAGGCGATATGGTGTACTTGAAGTATAATGCTCCTAGCATGGAAGGAGATACGCAAGTTCATTATTCAAAAGAACAAAAGAATAATCAGGCTTTCCTTAACGAAATTAAGGAAGAAACAGAAAAATCATCTGGACAAGATTATAATAAGAACCTGATTATGAGAACTATTTTCACTTTAGCAACTGTACAATTTAAAGGGGATGGATCGTTTGGCGTCGAAGGAAGTGGAGAATTTCACGTTAGTGGCCCTTATTATCTAGCTGTTAAAGTTGATGAAAATGGAAAAACAAGTATTGATCTTACCAATTTACTTGCTCTCATTCAAATTCACTCTAAGTCAGCCACTGAGGCGAATGAAGTAAAATTTCAAAAAAATCAATAATCGAAAAACCGGTACCCTCATTTAGGACCGGTTTTATTGGATCTATCCTTACCAAGATTATTTCAAAATAACTTGTTTATTTAAGGCACAATGATTGCATGTAATCGTAAAAAAACTCTCTATGTTCTGAAACTCCACTCTTGTTTCGTCTTGCCCTGATTCGGTACAATTAGTAGTCATTTACAAGTAAAGTTGGAAGCGGATCTGATGGCAGAAGGGAGGGCTTTTATAGAAGGAATAGGGAGAGAAACCTTCCTCTACCGTTTAGTGCCTAATTGTAGTATAATATGAAGCAGACAATGAGGAGAAAAGATGAAATTATTAGCATTTGATACCTCGAGTAAGGCTCTTTCTGTAGCGATATTAGAAGATGAGACTCTACTTGCAGAAACAACATTAACCATTAAAAAGAATCATAGTATTACCTTGATGCCGATCATCGATTTTTTGATGCACCAAATCGACTTGACACCCAAGGACTTGGATCGCATCGTGGTAGCAGAAGGTCCTGGGAGTTACACTGGACTGCGCATTGCGGTCGCAACCGCAAAGACATTGGCTCATACCTTAGGGATTGAATTGGTCGGGGTTTCGAGCCTCTTAGCCTTAGTGCCAGATGATCTAGAAGGTTTGGTAGTGCCTGTCATGGATGCCCGTCGGAACAACGTTTACGCAGGTTTTTACCAAGATGATCAGCTGGTCGCACCAGAAGGGCATTTTCCATTTGAGGAAGTCCTAGAGCGTGCAGCGACGAGTGAGCAGGTCTCCTTTGTCGGAGAAGTCACGGCCTTTAAGGAGCAGATTGCCTCTAGCCTGCCAAGGGCTACTTACTATGAAACCTTGCCAGATGCAGTGAAAATCGGACGTCTCGGTCTCAAACAAGCGCCTGTTAGTCTCCATGATTTTGTCCCTCATTATCTCAAACGGGTCGAAGCAGAGGAAAATTGGCTCAAAGACCACACAGAAACAACGACCTCTTACATCAAGCGCCTATGATGAAAGGAACAATCAGGAAAGGGAGCAACCAGGATGCGGCCGCTATTCTCGCTGTCATGGAAGATGTCTATGAAGCTAGCCCTTGGAAGTTGGAGCAGATTGAAGCCGATTTAGAGCAGGAATTGACCTCCTATTTCCTAGCTGTGGATGAAGGACAAGTCCTTGGGTTTGTCGCTATTCAAGAGACTCTCTATGAAGCAGAGGTCCTACAGATTGCGGTCAAGCGCGCCTTCCAAGGCCAAGGCCTAGCTCAGCAGTTACTCGCGCAGTTGCCGGACCAAAAAGAGATTTTCTTAGAAGTGCGCATGTCCAATCAACCGGCCCAAGGCCTATACAAAAAAATGCATTTTGAAGAAATTGCACGGAGGAAAAACTACTATCACGATCCCATAGAGGATGCTGTGATCATGAAGAGGAACCCGAATGAAAGATAGATATATTTTGGCTTTTGAGACATCTTGTGATGAGACCAGTGTGGCTGTCTTGAAAAATGACGACCAACTCTTGTCCAATGTCATTGCCAGTCAAATCGAAAGTCACAAGCGTTTTGGTGGGGTGGTACCTGAGGTAGCCTCTCGTCACCATGTGGAAGTCATCACCGCTTGTATCGAAGAAGCCTTAGAAGAAGCAGGGATCACAGAAGCTAATGTCACAGCTGTGGCTGTCACCTACGGTCCAGGCCTGGTTGGGGCTCTTTAGTCGGTCTAGCAGCAGCCAAGGCCTTTGCCTGGGCGCACGGTCTCCCTTTAATTCCTGTCAACCATATGGCAGGGCACTTGATGGCCGCTCAAAGCGTGGAGCCCTTAGAATTTCCGCTTTTGGCCTTGCTGGTGAGTGGAGGACATACAGAGCTGGTCTACGTCAGTGAAGCGGGGGATTATAAGATCGTTGGAGAGACCCGAGATGATGCTGTAGGAGAGGCTTATGACAAGGTCGGGCGCGTCATGGGCTTGACCTATCCAGCAGGACGTGAAATTGATCAGCTGGCCCACCAAGGGGCTGATATCTACGATTTCCCTAGGGCCATGATCAAGGAAGACAATCTGGAATTCTCTTTTTCAGGTCTTAAATCGGCCTTTATCAATCTGCACCACAATGCTCAGCAAAAAGGGGAAAGTCTCTCCAATGCGGACTTGTCAGCGAGTTTCCAAGCAGCCGTCTTAGACATTCTCATGGCCAAGACCAAGAAGGCTTTGGAGAAATATCCGGTCAAAACCCTAGTCGTTGCGGGTGGGGTCGCAGCCAATCAAGGTCTTCGTGAACGCCTGGCTTCTTGAAATCACCGATGTCAAGGTCATCATTCCGCCTCTGCGTCTCTGCGGGGACAATGCAGGGATGATTGCCTATGCCAGTGTCAGCGAATGGAACAAAGAAAACTTTGCAGGCTGGGACCTCAATGCCAAACCAAGCCTAGCCTTTGAAGGAATTGAATAAGAAAAAGGAGCCAATTGGATGAGCGATTCCAATGGCTTTTTTGCTGGGATCTCACCAACTAGTAGCGGATTTGCGAGTCGAAAGAAAATTCGGTATGATAGAAGGAATGAAAGATTGAGGAGGGAAGGGATTATAAAGCTTTCTCTCTCATTGGTCCTTTTTCAACCTTTTTTCTTGTGTTATAATAGAGGTCAATGATTCAGAAAGGAGCGAGAGAGTGGAAAAAGATTTTTGGCAGGGGGTGAGGGACGCGCTACCGACAGCTCTAGGCTATATCAGTATTGGCCTAGCTTGCGGTGTGGTGGCGTCTCCCTATCTTTCTCCTTGGAGATGGCCTTGATGAGTGTCTTGGTCTATGCTGGGGCAGCCCAGTTTGCGATGATCTCTCTGATTGCGGCCCATTCTTCGATCTTGAATATGGCCTTGACGGTGTGTTTGATCAATCTCCGTAATATGTTGATGAGTCTGCATATGTCGTCTGACTTTAAGGATGCTAGTCTCGCTCATACCATCGGGATTGGAAGCCTCCTGACTGATGAGAGTTATGGGGTCTACTTGAGTGAGAAGTTAAAGACGGATACCATTACAGTTCCTTGGATGCATGGGAACAATCTAGTAGGCTATGTGGCCTGGATCAGTGCGACGGTTATCGGAACAGCTCTAGGCTCTCTCCTACCTGATCCAAAGGCTTTTGGGCTTGATTTTGCTTTAGTGGCCATGTTTATTGGGATTTTTGCAGCCCAGTTTCAAGGAATGCAACTGACAGAAAAGACCAAGACCATGCTCATGGTGCTGTTAGCAGTAGCAGTGAGTTTCTTTCTCTTACTCTTTTTTTGTTTTCGCAACCGCTAGCTGTGCTAGCTGCGACCTTTGATCGGCTGTTTTGTGGGGGTGGTCTGTGATGCGCGTGAATAGTTATATCTTCATGGCCATTCTGGCCTCAGCCCTCGTTACCTGGATTCCTCGGATCTTGCCCTTCCTCTTAGTCAAATACAAGGGACTGCCGGCTCCTGTAACCCGCTTTCTCAAATACTTGCCCATTTCCATTATCTTTGCCTTGGTTTTATCAAGCTTAGTAGATGGAAAAATTGGAAGTCTCCCGCAGCTCCACTGGTTGGACCTAGTGGTGACCATTCCCAGTCTCTTTGTAGCCTTTCGTTACAAAAACCTTATGGGAACCGTTATGTTTGGAATTGTCTTGATCGCCCTATTACGATTGGTGTTTTAAATGTAAAAATATGTTACAAAAAAATTACAATTGTTACAAAAAAACTTGATTTTTGTAACAATTGGAGTATAATGGGAGTCAGAAAGATAAAGAGGTGATCTTATGAAAAAATCAATCTTCCGTTGGAGCGCCGCTGTTTTGGTGGCTGCTTCACTTGGTCTAGCTCTCGGTGGTTGTGGTGCAAAGGATAAAAAGACAGCTACCTCATCCGCAAAAGCATCTACCAGCAAGGTAGAGAAAAAAGCCAAAACTAATAGCAAAAAGAGTGCAACATCTTCCTCTCAGGTAAACGATACAGCTAGCTCTTCGACTCAAGCCAGTAGCGCGACAGCTTCAAAAGACTCTGGTAAGACCGAGAATGCGTCTACTACGACGCAAGCTACTGTCCCTGCAGAACTGGTGGGAACTTGGGTAGGATCTAGCCCACAAGCGGATGCGATTAAAATGACAGTCGATGCCAATGGGAATGTGACAACAGTGGTTAGCTTCAAAAATGATAGCGAACCGACTCGGACAGCGACCTATACAGCAAGAGCTGTCCAAGCAACTGGAAATATCTACTATTGGGATGCTGAAGGTCTTGATGGGAGCTGATGCCTTTGCTTCCTGGGATCACAGGGCTAGGTGTAGCAGACTTCCGACTTTGAACCTGGTTTTATCTTAGAAGAAGGACACTATACACCGATTGTTTTTCACAACGGATCTCAATACACCATTTGACTACACCAAATACAATGATTTCCGCTTTTTCATTAACCAAAGAACAATAAAAAGACGAACTCGATGGAAAATCGAGTTCGTTTTTTTAGATAGATTAACGAAGATAGATAACTTTGAACAATAATACAGCTAAGATAGCAGCAAGAATTGGGGCTACAACTGGTACCCAAGCATACCACCATTTAGAATCCCTTTGTGTTCTCCCAAGATAGACTTTGGAAGGAAGGCATGGACCAAACGAGGGACCAAGGTCACGTGCAGGGTTCAAACCAGGTCCAGTAGGACCACCGAGTGACGTAACGAGAGCCATAACAAGGAAGCCAAGAGCCAAGTGAGCAATTCCTAGACCTGAAGCATGTGCTTGTGATAAAGCCAATTTTGCTGCTGATGTGGTAGCATCAAAGACGCCTCCTTGTTCAGCAGCAGCTTTTTGAGCAAGACCTGCAACCTCTGCACCAAAGAAATGTTTCGTCAAGCCGAGGGCACCAAAGAAAAGGACGAATGATCCAGCAAACTCGTTGATGAAGCCATTAATGGTAGCAGCCTTACGTGATTCAGGAGTTCCTTTATCTAAACTAGAAATGGTTGAGAATGTTCCTAAGATGTTGTTAGGATTTTCAGTTTGGATGTAGTATGGACGGTGAGTCGCAACGACAACCAATTGTCCAAACATAGCTCCAAGAAGTTGAGCAACGATGTATGGTAAAACATTTGCCCATGGGAAAAGTCCGCTGACCGCAAGTCCAAGAGTGAAGGCTGGGTTAATGTGGTTTCCTGAAACATTACCGAACATCAAGGCTGGAATCATTACTCCCATCCCATATCCGATCGCAATGACAAGCCAACCGCTTTGATGACCTTTAGTTCCTTTTAATTCGACGTTTGCAACTGCACCATTTCCGAGGATAAGTAGCAAAGCTGTTCCAATAAACTCTGAAAAGAGTTTAACACTAAAATCAAAATCCATGATTCTAATAATCTCCTTTATAAATTTTATACCAATCCATTCTATCAAGTAAATACTAACTTGTAAAGAATTTTTAAAAATTTTATTTCAATAGATGAAGAATAAAGTGAGTGAATTTCTTTCAGTAATGAGGGCTCCCTGCTACCCAACCGGTGCAGAGGGCGGATGTGATATTAAAACCGCCTGTATGGGCATTGATATCGAGGACTTCTCCTGCAAAGTGGAGTCCAGGAACGAGCTTACTTTCTAGGGTTTTAGGATTGATTTCTTTGAGGCTGACACCACCCTTGGTGACAAAGGACTTAGCTAGAGACATCTTCCCGGTGACGGGGATAGGCAGCTCTTTGATCTTTTGAATGAGCTCTTCTGTCTGAGGAGGAGTGAGTTGCTTGGCTTTTTCAGGGAATCCTTGCGCCAAGAAATCAGCTAATCGTTCAGGAAGCAGGGCTTTGAGGCTATTTTTAATTGCCTTTTCTCGATGCTCTTCTAGAAAGTCTTTTAACTCTTGAGAAGAGGTTGTCGGAAGGAGGTCCAGAGATAAGATTTCACCGCCTTTAACAAAGCTGGACATCCGAAGGGCTGCAGGGCCAGAAAGTCCAAAATGGGTAAAGAGAAGGTCGTGTGTGATGATGTGTTTACCGTAGCTGAGGGTCACATCTGTCAGAGAAATGCCTTGGAGAGCCTTGTGTGGAAAATCTGTCAAAAGAGGACTTTCTGCCGCTTCTAGATCCGTAATGCTATGTTTGAAGTGGCGGGCAATTTCGTGTCCATAGCCGGTAGAGCCAGTAGAAGGGTAGGATTTGCCACCAGTTGTGACAATCAGCTTGTCAGCTGTCCATGTTTTTTCAGCAGATTTGACGATAAAGACGTCTTCTGGCTTGGTGACAGAGACCACTTCACAGTTGGTGGCAATGCTAGCACCTAGCTCAAGGATCTTATTCTCTAAAGCTTGAATAATAGTACGAGATTGATCACTAACAGGAAAGACCCGGCCATGATCTTCGACTTTTAACTTGACGCCATTATCGGTAAAAAATTGGATGATATCATGATTATCAAATTGGGAAAACACACTGTAAAGGAAACGGCCATTTCCAGGGATACCGGCCATCAAATCGTCTAAGGTCCCGTTGTTTGTGACATTACAGCGACCTCCTCCGGTACCTGCAAGTTTCTTGCCCAACTTTTTATTTTTTTCGATCAGTAGCGTAGGTTGGCCATAAGAGGCGCTGGCAATGGTCGCCATCATACCTGCTGGGCCACCACCGATGACAATGGTGTGAAAAGTGAGTCATGTAGATCCTTTCTTGGTAACTTAACCGTTTTTGGTTTCATTGTATCATAAAATGGATGTCATGAATCAAAATAGTAGCTTCAATTTTTGGTAATTTGTTTTATTTTTTTAGAAAAAAGCTTGCAAATTTTCCGAAAAGGAGTAAACTGATAGGGATAAATGGATGTTTACTTCTAAGTCAGCAGAATCGAGGATACGAATTCTTATTGGAAATGATCCATAAAAAGGGAGATGAAGATGAAATTATATGTACAACTGACGATTATATTCACGATTTCATTAATTGGTGAAATCATTTCGGATGGGTTGCACTTACCAATTCCTGGGAGTATGATCGGGCTGTTGATCCTATTTTTATTATTGCAGTTTAAATTATTACGCATGCGCCACGTCAATATGGTAGGAAATTTTTTGTTAGCTAACATGACGATTCTGTTTCTTCCTCCTGCGGTCGGTATTATGGATAAGTTTCATGTGATTGCGCCTTATCTGTTTCCAATCATGTTGATTCTACTTGGAGCCTTGGTCATCAATGTGGCTTTAATTGCAATCGTGGTTAGTTTTATAAAAAATCGTTTTGAGGGTGATTATCCAGAAGGGGGACGCAAGCATGGCTAATTTTGCGAGTAATCCTTTATTTGGGATTGTCTTATCTATTTGGGCTTATTTGATTGGAATGTTAATTTTCCGCAGGTATCCCCATCCAATAACAACGCCACTTTTAGTGGCTACAGTAATCGTTATCTTATTCTTAATGATTACAGGAATTTCTTATAAAGATTACTATGTCGGTGGTTCCCTGTTAAATCAGTTGATTGGACCATCGACAGTCGCCTTGGGAATTCCTCTCTATAAAAGTTTCCATTTGATGAAGCATCATGCACGGAGTATTTTGATCGGCTCAACAGTAGCAGTTATTGTGAATACGATTTTTACAGCCTTGATTGCGAAAGCATTTGGGATGAAGTATTTTCTAGCTATTTCACTCTTTCCAAAATCGGTTACGACTGCAATGGCAGTTGGGATTACTGAAAAAATGCAAGGAATTACGACCATCACTCTTGTGGTAGTTGTAGCAACTGGATTATTAACAAGTGTCTTGGGTCCAACGATATTGAAACTGTTAAAAATAAAAGATCCAGTAGCTATTGGTTTAGCCCTTGGAGGAACTGGACATGCAGTAGGAACAGGGACAGCGTTTAAATATGGTCATGTGGCCGGTGCTATGGCAGGATTGGCAATAGGGATCACAGGAATTTTGTATATATTCATTAGTCCAATTGTGGCTTCGATGATTTTATCCTAATACATTTTATTATTTTCTGAGAGAGGCTCAAGAAGGGTCTCTTTCATTTTGTAGTGAAAGCTTAAAAATCAATCTAGAGTGAAAGAAGCTTTTCATGATTACTATCCAAAGCTTTTCCAAGCGTCTAAAAAATGGTATAATGAACTGTAAATTTCAGAAGTTGGAAGGAATGTCATTACTATGATGAATATGCAAGAGTTGATAGTACCTATTTTGATTTTTGCATACATCAAAAAGATTGATTTAAAGGGATTTTAAGCCCTTAGGATTTTTTATCTCAACCTATCATTCGCATAAACAAGACAAAATTTTGGTAAAAATACAGTAGCAAAGAGTACACTTAACTATCGCTCAATATGGGCGGTAGTTTTCTTTTTGCTTAAAATAGAGGTAAAAAAAAGATAGGTGGTTACTATATGCGTTACGGTTATGTGCGAGTATCAACTAAGGAGCAAAATATCGATAGACAAATGTCTGCCTTATCCTTAGAAAATATCCCAATCAAGCAAATTTTTATAGATAAAGCTTCAGGGAAAGACTTTGATAGAGTAGAGTATCAGCGATTACTGACAATTCTAGAAGCAGATGATGAACTGGTCATTAAGTCCATTGACAGACTGGGACGGAACTATGATGACATCTTAGAACAGTGGCAGTTACTCACAAAGACAAAGAAAGTACATATCACAGTTTTAGATTTCCCACTTTTAGATACAAAAAATACCAGCGATACGATTACTGGCAAACTCATTTCTGACTTGGTTTTACAGGTGCTTTCCTATGTATCACAAATGGAGAGGGAACAAATTAAGCAACGACAAATGGAGGGGATTCGAGAGGCACAAAAGCGAGGGAAACGGTTCGGACGTCCACAAATAAAAATACCAGAAGAGTTTACAGAAATTTCTGACCTGTATCGCAGAAAAATGCTGACAATACGAGAGGGTGCAGAACTTTTAGGGGTCTCTAAAAGTACCTTTCATAATTGGATAAAAAGTCAGGATTATTGTCAGAAAATGTAGGATATTTTGGACAGATATAAGCGACCTTTTTTGATAACTTCCCTTGTCAAAAAACTTGAAAAGTCAAGAATTTTGCTTGATTATTTCTTAATTTTTATTTTACCAAGTTTGTCCATAAATGTCTGATTTTTTGGACAAGGAGATTGTTTCGGAAATAAATAGGAGGATTTCAAAATGAAATCAAATAAATCAATCAAATTATTGACAGTTGCTGTACTTGCTTCAGCAGGGGTAGGGGTGGCAACTCTTGCTTCTACTCAGTCTACCGTTTTTGCGAGTGAGGTCACTCAACAACCTAATCCAAATAATGTTGGAACTCGTACCCACTTTGAGACAGATGCAGTCTTTGATAGTTATGATGCTGGTAACAAGTATCTTGAAACTTATGTGAAGCCAACGATTGAAGCTTCTAGATATGGATACTATACTGCAACAGTTGTACCTGATGGTCTTGGAGGGAAATATCTTGTAGAAGGCAACATCGATTCGCACTCAGAAGATGCTACAATTATCGCTGGAAATAAAACAACAGCAGAACAGATTATTGCTAATGCAGGGAAACAAAGTGTTACACCTATCGAAGAATTTAAGGAAATTTCAGGTAGTTTTACAGAAGTAACAGTGAATTCTGAAGGAATACAATTTAAAGCAAAATTATCAGAGCCTGTTCCACATAGTGGGGGAATGGCAGCTTATGGAAATGTGACACTTATCAATAAAGCTACAGGAGAGGTTGTTGCTAAAACTGTAGCACCTGTGGATGAATTGTCAGATGACCTAAATGATAAATTGTTAAATTTTGGAGTTTATAGTAATCTTTTAAAAGGTAAAATTGGTGACTCATCTCTTACTCCAGGAATCTATACCTTGACCATTTCAGGTCGAGCGGGAGCTCCTTATGGACAAAACTCTGATAAAAAGAAACGTGTCTTTACATTTAGTACAGATGTAACCATCCCTGCTAAGGAGGAAAATAAACCTCAACCACAGCCAAATCCTGACAAAGATAAACCACAGCCTGATAAGAATAAACCGGACAGAGATAAGCCACAACCTGATAAGAACAAACCAGACACGAAACCAACCAAAGATAAAGACTTAGAGCAACCAAATAGTGACGGTGATTTGCAATTTAAGTCTAAACAAGATCAGCCTCGTAAAGATGACACAAAATCAACGACTAATAAGCAAGAAGATAAGGACGGGAAAAAAGAAGTGAAAAAGGCTCTACCAAATACTGGTGAAGCAACTTCAATTCTTGGAGTTATTGGAGCAGTACTTGCTTTTGTAGGAGCAGGTTTAGTAGCAAAACGTAAACGTGGATAAGGAATAAAGGGGATTTCATGAAACGTATAATTACATTAGCCACGCTTCTTTTATCAGGAGTAATTCTTGCCTCTTGTCGACCTATAAATAAACCAAGTTCGAATGGCCAAGATAACGTGCAACATACAACTAGTCAAAATCCTGAACTAGCTGATTACTTATCAAAACATGAGACAATTATTTATGACTTAGAAAACTCTACTTCAATTTCAAAAGATACCCGTATAGAATATCTTTTAGTAGTGAATAATGGGAAAATAACGACTTATGATTTGTCTGGTCCTAGTGGTAGTGAACGTCTGACCATAGGTGATATGAGTAAATTATCTGACAAAGAAGTCATTGAAAAAGCAAACGAATACCATAAACAGAATTTGGAAAATTATTACAAAGAGATTCTTAAAGGTGTTCAAACTCAATTGAAAATTACACAAGAAGAGATTGATGAATATAAAGACAATCTCTCCAAGTATCCAGAGGGCTCGGTTGGTATAGCAAACGGCTCTATTGAAGAACATGAGGAAGCGGTTGAAAAGTATAAAAAGCTAATTTCTGCATTAGAAAATACCAAAGAACTTAAAGAAATATCAAAACCTAGTTCCGGAGAGTATTCAATTAATCTGACAACGGATGGTAGCGGAAATCAAACTTCTTATGAGTATATTCAATATACTGCGAGACTATTCAGTGATAAAATAAAAAATATCGAGCTTGATAGCCCTCTTAAAAGCTATTTTCCAATGACAGATAATAATGCATTTGGTGTAAATAGGTTCTATACTACAGATATCTATGATTCTATATTTAATATTGGTGTCAATAATGATGGTGAAAATACAATCGCAATCAGAACTGATAAAAATACTATTTATAAATTAGATAGTCCAAAAACCAAAGTTAAAAATGTTACAGTCGATGCAGATTAAAAAGAACTAACAATAAAAATATGAAAAAAATAACCTTACTTACCGCTCTTGCAATAAGTACAATTACTCTTGTTGCCTGTCAACAAAAGCAAGAACAAACTACTTCAACAAGCGTAGAGCAGGCTAGCTCTTCTCCAGTAAAAGAAAAAGTGAAGATTGACTATACTTTGTACGACAGTGTCCTTGCTCAGTACGGTAAAGTTTTACATAAAGAAACACTAATGGGCTGGATATCAATAACCTTGCGAACCTAGTGACAACTTCAATGGGATTCTACACTGGTATCGAATATAGCCAGTACGATCTTGATAAGAATGGGACGGATGACTTGCTTATTATCTTGGTTTCGAAAGAAGGCGGTCGCAGTCTTTTAGACGTACGGACTATCGTTGATGGTAAGGTTGTTCGTTTGACCAATCAAGCTAATCAACTTGATATGATAGGTGAACGGATGTTCTTAACACCATTAGAAGACGGAACTTTCCTTTATAAAGGATCATCTTCTGCCTTAGACCAAACTTATGCTCACTATAAGTTCAATAGTGCAGGGATGGATCTGGAAAAAGTTGCAGAGGGAAAAGATGAGGCAGAACTTGGTCAACTCTCTCCAGCTCTAGATTTTTCAAAATTAGACTGGAAGTCAGTAGCTGGAAACGAAACAAACTCAACAGATACCGCATCACAGGAAACCGGTATGGATATTACAGCTATCCAACATGGTGATTATTCAAGTATTGCTGGAACTTGGACAAATGGTGAAGGAATGACTTTGACTTTTGATAAGAACGGTCTTGTCAGTGACACTAGCATGGTTTCTTTGGATTATGCTAGCGTGGTAGATGGATTCCTGAAAGCAAGTATTAGTGGGAAATCTGGAGGTGCTGGAGGGATGGCGATTGCTTTTCTACCAGTTGGTACAGGATTGACAGAGTCTGTTACTGGCTCACCGAACTCAGGATTTGCAGACCCATCAGATATCACAAAAGACCGTATCTGGGCAGGGCAACAAGTCATACAAAATGAAAGCACATTTTACTACAAGGTTCAATAACTGAGCCAGCTATCGAGCCGCTATATGCGGTTCTTTTTTTATAAGGAGAAAATGATGGATATTAGAATATTTTTGAACAAGAATAAAGGAGGAAATGATGGATATTAGAATATTTTTGAACAAGAATATTGGAAGGCGACTACAAATATTTTTGAAAAATAATAATATTAAAAATAAGGATGCTATTAAAAATCTAGACTTCTATAATAGCGACAAAAATGAGAAATTGATGACAAATACTACTCTTTCCAAAATCTTAAATGGTAACCAGAATTCATTATCTGAACAAAAACATGAATGATATAGCTAATAAAAATTATGGATACCAGCTTTGAAGAAGTCTTATTTGGAGATGATAGCGATAAATTGTATTTCATACGAATCATACTATATAACTTGCTTGGAAATGAAATCTTCTTTAATATACAAGAAATTGAAAAAAAGCTCAATCTCATCCTAAGGTTAAATTTAAAAAAATTTGCCTAATGCTTCGTTGGAATACTGGATTATATCAGTAGCAGAAACACCACAGACAAAAAAACTGTATCCGGTTTACTTTTTTTACGCATTATTACAAGATGCTAAATTTTCACGAAATTATTTCAACAAAATATACAAAGATCATAATCCTTTAAAAGAATACAGCACAATTATTCTTAATCAATTAAAGGGAAATAGTAGTTCCAAACTTATTGACTCAATCTTACCAAAAATCACTCAATCTATTGGAAGATCTTGATTTGTTCATATCATTCTTGCAATCTTTTTAACTTATTTATAACAGAAAAATCAAGATCGTCTATTAGAATATTTTTAATACTACCATTTATCCTAAAAATTCTAGAAATCATTTATGACAATGATAAATTTATGTTAAAACTAAAAAAATGATTTTTTTCATAGAACAATTCTCTTCTGATAATTTCATTGATTTTTTTAAAGTCAACAATTAGTGTTGAAGGAGAAGCAACTATCAAGTTTATGAGTTTATTCCTTCAAGAGAAAAAGAATTAGAGAGTACCGTTCTTCGTTATATGATTCTGACTTTGATTATTCAACCTTAGATGACATAGACTTAGAATAGACCTAAAACTCAATTAACTAGGAGCAATCCTAGTTTTTTTCTTTAAATTTCCATTTTTTTAATCCGTAATCTCCTAAAAATACCGGAAACTTTTAATTCATATCTTGTAATAAAATTAAAATATAAAAGATTACAGATGGCCATCAAATCTTTTATAAATACAAAAGAAAGATAGTCACATAGCCAATGTGACTAGGTATATTTGAATGGCAATAACATATAACTCTTTCGGATATTCTTCTTCTTTAGCTGAACAAGCTGTAGGAAATAATCCCACAGCTAGTACTATTTCATTTACAGAAACCGTCAAATGGAAATGGGAAGATAACAAGAGAACCAATCAGGCTGAGGGATACAAGTATGATTTTGTCGTAATTGGGCAAAACCCATTTACAGTAACGTTTTCTGAAAGGCAAAATATAAATCAGTTTGATGAGGTTGTGTTTAAAAATCTTGAAGCATGTAATGTAAGAGGTAAACTTCATTTTCGTGCCGATTCAGTAACTGCAGTTAAGAAAGGAGATAAATAGCCTATGATTTTCCCGTCCAAGCAATCTGCTGAACGGGAATTTGTTGTAGCGGTAGATACAGAGTATCTTTCTCAGTGTCTGGAAATAGCACTAGGAAAAAGTGCTATTTCTGCTACAACAAATTCCTTTCAGCTTATTTATGGTGATAATTATTTAGATTTCGTTCCTCGTTTCCCTTGTGCTTACATTTTAGACAATAGTTTGTATCAACAGATTTTCCAAATTCTATCCACAAGTGCTTATCCCAAACTAACATTTTTGAAACAACCATCAGCTTATATCGTCAAACGTAACAGCACAAGCATCAACACCAGTCGAGCTTTTCGTTTCCCATTCTTTAAGGGAACTCCTGAAAGATTGACTTATCAAAGGCTAAATGATGTTGATGTTCAGAATGAAAGTTTTGAACTCATGAAAAATTATCGTATCGATTTCAATCGTATTGTTCATTGTTTGATTGCGGGTTCTTCGGGTTCAGGTAAGAGCTATGCCTTGACCTATCTTATTTCTGTTATGAACAAGTTTGCAGATATAAGTGTTGTTGATCCTAAATGTGACTTCATTTCTCGTTATTGCTTGAACCATAACATCCCTGTTCTTTATCAAGAGCGAGAGTTTTCATCTGATGAATTTGTCTCTAAAGTAAATGCGTTACTGAAAATTGAGCTAGATACTATCTACCAAAGACAATCGGAACTGCTTGAAAATCCTTCTAAGAAATTTCAACATCGCTGTCTCGTAATTGATGAATTGCTTGCTCTAACATCTTTGACTTCAAAAAATGTCAAAGACAATTTCTTGCTCTTTTATCCAATATCGCACTACTAGGACGAGCAACATCGGTTCATCTCATCCTAGTCAGTCAACGTATGGATACGACTGCATTACCGATTGCCGTCAGGGAGCAAGCAAATGTCTTGATCCAACTCGGTTTAATTAATCGTAAGACGACGACCTTCTTATTTCCAGATTTGGAGTCAGAGACGGGTTTAGTCATTCCTAATGGAAAAGGGACAGGCATTGTACAAATTATCGACGGAGTGACAGCTCCCAATGTGATGCCCCTACTAATACCAACAATAACAGGAGAAACATTATGAAGAAACTAAAACACAAGATCATACGATACACTACAAAAATTACAGATATGCTCTATTACTTACTGCCTTTAGAGTTACTCTTAGCCCTACTATGGGTCTTATCTCTAGTATGTATATGGATTATTAATCAACTGAGCTTCATTATCTCTTGGGACAATTGGAGCCAAATTCGAGACGGTGTTCAAATAGGACAATCTAGACTATTTCAAGCGATGGTTATAATCCTTGTAATCTATCTATTCGCTCATATTCTCCTCAGCTTTATCTGGATAAAAGAAGATAAGCTATTAAACTTCCTCCTCACATTAAATGAAACACGTAGTCTTAGAAAGAGAATGTATATCATAGGAAAGAAAGAAGATGAAGAACTGCTTAATCGGTATCACAAAGCACTCCGATCAGCACAATGTCTTATTACAAGTGAGGAGATTTCTTTGAGTGTACTAAAGACTCATGTAGAAGAAATTGACACAAATTTAAGAAGAAAATTGATTTTTTCGTGCAACTTTCTGAGACAAAAATACGGTACACTATATTCGTTCTCAGATATTACTGAAACATCTGAAAAATTTAGTATTGAAGGAAGTTAAAATTCTTTAAATTAATTTTTTAGCAGAGCCTGCCGTAGGCAAGAGCTCTGAGCTGGTTTTATGTTCCAATTCGTTTAGGAGCTTAACTATACTGCTTCAGGGCTTGTTATTGAAGCAGTATAATTTTGTTCCATTGTTCCAAAGAGAAAGGAGTTTTTATGGCTAAAGCTAGAAATGTCATGTTTGTCCAGCAGATTGAATTTTTCGATTCTTCTAATTTACAAGACATCATCAATGATATGACGGATATTTTGAAACCAACTCGCTTCGCAGGGATTTTACATGATAAGGATATAGGTCAAGACGGAGAAACTGTCAAACCACATATTCATCTCGTATTACAGTTTGAAAATGCTAGAAGTTTAGATAACCTTGCTAAATTGACAGAACAACCCGTACAATGTTTTGAACAATGGCGAGGTTCGGTAAACAATGCTTATTCATATCTAGTCCATCATACAGAGTCCAACCAAGACAAGTATCAGTATTCTCCAAAAGAAGTCATTGCCAATTTTGACTACCTTCTCCTATTAGACACAATCGAAAAGAACGTCACTAAACGCCATGAAGTCAATGACACGATGATTATTGACAATCTACTCGATCTACTCTATACGGGAGATATTACAAAGTCAGAGATTGAACAACGGCTTACTGGTTCGCAGTATGCGAAAGCAAAACAGAAAATCGAGATACTCCATATGAAAAGGCTAGAGACACAATCTGAACTTTGGAGACAAGAAATGATTGCAAAAAATGAAATGGTCACAATCATTTGGTTGTTTGGTCAGGCTGGAACAGGTAAGACTCGTCTAGCTCGTCAGTATGCAGAACGGTATGACCCCAACTATTTCATCACAGGCTCTATTCGTGACCCCTTTCAGCAGTACAATCTGGAGCATGTAATTATCTTAGACGAACTACGGCCTCATCAATTTGATTATTCGGATCTACTCAAGATGTTTGATCCTTATAATGTCAAAGCCATGGCAAGTAGTCGTTACTTCGATAAACCGTTGCTAGCAAATGTTTATATTGTTACCAGCCCCTATTCACCGTTTAATTTTTTCTTAGAATTGACAAAGAAGAAAAAGAGTGGTCATATTGATTCGTGGGGTCAATTGATGAGAAGATTATCGCTAGTCATGGAGGTTACAAAAGAGTATTTGCAGTTTTACAAGTACTATCCAAATGATCAAATGTTCTACATTGACCATGGAAATAAATTACCAAATCCTTTTAAAGATGAATCAGAAGAAGTAGGGATTCTCCAAGACAACTCCTATCAGTTGTTCTTAGATCTAAATAACGGAAAGGAATAAGTAGATGAATGAAATTCAAACAGTAACCTACAAAGATATTGTAAACGAGGGATATCCTAAAGGTACAGCACAACGTGTAATTAGAGATGGGAAAAAACTGCTTGTAAAAAGAGGTTTTTCACTATATAATAACAAACGAATTGGTCGTATCCCCAAAATTATTGCTGAGGAAATTCTAGGATACGAAATTATTCCGAAAGATGGTATAATAGGTAATGTACTCCTAGCTACTGACATAGACGGAGGAAAATAATATGTCAGTACTCAAAGGTTACAAAGGAAAGTGGAAAGTAGATATCACCGATGGGATAGATCCACTAACGGGTGAAATCAAACGGCATCGGAAGTCAGGATTTGCTACCCGTAAAGAGGCTGTTCAATATGAGGCAACTTACCGTTTGGAAAAACTCCATCAAGTGAAGCCTAAGGATAAACTATCTATATCTCATCTTTACTCACTCGTTCAACAAGAAGATGAATTGCGTGGGAATAAACGAGGTACAGTTGACACGCAGATATCCTACTACAACCAATATGTCTCTAAATTTTTTAAGCATGCAGATATGTCTGCTATTACTATCCATGAAGTAAAAGATTTTAGAGATTGGTTGGTCAAGCAACCAAGTGTCAAGGGTGGGATGCTATCGAGCACAACTATCAATCAACAGATGATTTTTCTCCATAAAATGTTTGATATTGCCGTAGCTAATCGTCTTAGACACGATAATCCATGCAATGGATTACGAAAATTACCAGACAAACACAAGGAAATGTCTTATTATACTCCAGAAGAATTTAAACAATTTGATTCTCTGTTTACAGAAGACGAATACATGTTTCAATTATTCTATCGAGTCTTGATGTTTACAGGTGTGCGTGTCGGTGAAGCCTTAGCTTTAACTTGGAGACAAGTGAATCTATTAGATGGCTATATCGATATCAGATACTCTGCCTATTTTCGTAAACAAAGTCCATATTGGAACTGTTAAAACGACTCAGTCTAATCGTCGAATTTACATTCACACTGCGTTTGTGCAAGAACTTAAGGAGTGGAAAGAAAAACAAGCTCTTCTATTAGCAGAGTTTACTGAAAATCCAGAAGACTTGCAAATATTTCAAGATAGTCCGTTACAACTGACTGCTCCCATGGTTTCGAATCAGAAAGCTAGACTTCAAAAAAGGATGCCTGCAACTTTAAAAATGATTCGTAATCATGATTTTAGACATTCGCACGCTGCCTTTCTAGTTTCAAAAGGGCTAAGAAATGGTGAGGGGAAGGATTATATCTTTTTCACGCTCATGAAACGGCTTGGACATAGTAGCATTAACACAACAATTAACATCTACTCCCATCTATTTCCAACACAACAAAAAGAAGTCGCCAATGCTTTTGACAACTTCTAGGGCAAAAAATGGCAAAAAAATTTAATTAACAAGGCTCAACCCCTTGATACGAAAGGAAATTTAGAAATCTTATGATGAATATGCAAAATATGATGAAGCAAGCTCAAAAATTGCAAAAGCAAATGGAGCAAAGCCAAGCGGAATTAGCCGCAACTCAATTTGTAGGGAAATCTGCTCAAGACTTGGTTGTTGCAACTCTTACAGGTGATAAGAAGGTTGTTTCCATTGATTTCAATGCAGCAGTGGTCGACCCAGAAGATACAGAAACTCTTTCTGATATGACGGTGCAAGCCATCAATGCTGCCATTGAAGAAATTGATGCGGCAACTAAGAAAAAACTCGGTGCTTTCGCAGGAAAATTACCATTTTAAGCTAAGGAAGATTTCATTAACTCAAAAGAGGCTGGGACAAAAGTCCTAGCCTCTTAATTGTTTTTGGATTGTCGAGCAAGACGCAGTGGTTGAGTGGGCTCTAATACGCTGATTTCATCAGCTTTTACAGTCCTACTCAACTGTGCGGAGGTGGGACGACGAAATCGAATTCTAACGAATTACCGATTTCTGTCCCACTCTCTCTTTTTATTCATCAAAAAATCCGGATAAGTCCAAGCCTCCGAAGGGGTTGGTGGAGAAGTTCTCTTGCTCTTCAAGGAGGGTGCGGCCTTGATCAAATTCGAGGAATTGTTCGTAGACAAGGGCTGTCATGCGGGCATCCTCTAAGCTATCGTGTGATTTTCCTGCAACTCCCAAATTCTGCAACGGTGTGGAGTTGGAGATTTTTAATGCCGTGGAGGTCAGATGGACGACGTTCGAAAGCCTCGTCAAAGACATCGACGGCGTACTGGTCTTCTAAATCCAGTCCATTTTCAAGTAGGATGGGTAGGTCGCTCTTTTGGGCATTGTATCCGATCAAGGGCCGGTCTCCTACAAAGGTCTTGAATTCACTGAGGACCTGTTCTAGTTGTGGGGCATTTTGGATCTTGTCCTGGGTAATGCCAGTCAGGCCGTTAATAAAGCTTTTTAGGGGCTTATCGGTGTAGACGTAGGAGTCGTAGTGATCGACTTCTTTACCGTCCGTAAAACGCACGGCTGACACCTGGATGATCTGATAGGCACCTTCGTATTGGTTAAATTCGATATCGAAGGCGATATAATCTTCTAATGTTTTCATTGGAAATCTCCTGTGGTAGAAAAGAAAAGGGACTGGTAAGATCCAGCCCCGGATTATCGACGGAAAACGCGTGCCCAGAAACCTTTACTTTCTTGCTCTTGAACTTTTTCGTTAACTTGTTCGAGTTCAAGTTTCAAGGTGTCGCGGTCGTTCATTGCTTGTAAAGTCAATTGTTGTTGTTGGTCCAATTGCTTGTCTTTTTCAGCAATTTGAACATCTTTCACGCGCAACTGTTCATCTTTCTTAGCAAGTTGCTCGTCTTTGGCTTTGAGTTGCTCGTAGAGACGGATAATTTCAGTATTTTTTTCGTCCACCAAAATTTCCATCAATTCGCGTTGCTTCACATCATCGCTGACTGGCTCATCTTCAAAAATGGTTTTTTTGTAGATTTCTTCGAGTTTAATCAAGCCACTACGGGTTACAACAGTAACCCCTTTTTCATTTTTTTGGGTATCTTCTGGATCCAGCGCCTTGACACGGTTATTGACCGCTTGGCGGCTAACTCCTAAAATTTCAGCAATTTCGCTGACAGTTTTTTCAATCGCCATAACTTCCTCTAATATCTTTTTCTATGAATACTCTATTAGATAGTAACATAAGTAGGCTGAGCTGTCAAATGAAGCAAAGAACGGACAAGCATTTAGAGCATGATTAGCGGGCCTCTGTCATTTCAGGAAGATGGAGACTTGATTGTGCTAAGTCAATGGTGAGTTGGTAATCGGTTTGATCACGCACAGTGATTTCAAAGTCCGTCGTGTAAAGGACCAAGCGAAGAGTTGCACCTTTTTCGAGCTTGTAAATGGTTGGTTGGAGATCAAAGTCAAAATCCATCCACTCGCCTGGTGTTACGGCTTCGACTTGTAAGAGGTCATGCCGGTTTTGGAGGTTGAGATAACCTTTCGTAATCACTCGTTGGCCCGCTTCCTTGAATGGCAACTCGGTCAAGTTGTCTAGCATATGGTAGCGACCGTTATCCATCGTACGGACCGATAAGACTGCAGGATAGGGTTGGAGGTATTTCTTGCTTCCAAGCTCTAAGAGTTGGGCTGAGAGAAGGCCTTTATTGGTGCTGGAGTGAAGTCGCAGGTGAAGGCGAGCTTTCCCATTGAGGTGCAGGTCTTCTTTGATTGGAAGATCGATCGTCACCTGTTGGGCCTTGTCTTGGTAGAGATCGCTTAAGAAGGTCGGATAAGCCTTGCCATAGCGCTCGTAATCTTTTGTCTCGTAGCGGTTTTGGATGACTTTTTCACCATCTCCGAGTAGGAAGGTCCGCTGACTTGTTTGGTTGCCAAAATCATCCAAGGAAGTCCAACTTTGTTCTCCTGTATTGTCCTGCCAAATGACAGTTGGCAACTCATAGCTTGAAGCATAGCTCAGCAATTTTTTAGAGAGAAGGGCGTTCATGCTTTCACGGAAGTCAATGGACTGCCAGTTGTTGAGGTAGACATGGGCACCATTGTGGTAGAAGAGGTGCTTCTTGATGTTGGCTGGAAGGGCTTGGAACATGTTAAAGACGTGAAGCGGTTTGACGTTCCAGTCTTGGGAACCATGGGTAAAGACCACCTCAGCCTTAACCCGATCAGCATGTAGGAGATAATTGCGGTCGTGCCAGAACTGATTGTAGTCTCCAGAAGCTCGGTCCAGCTCTTTTTTGACGCGATCAAGATCGGCTTGGTGGGCCGCATTGTGGTGTAAATAATCCCCACCCAGAAGGTTGCGCGAGTAGGTTAATTCGGCAAGGGAGTCGAAATCTTCACCTGGATAGCCACCAGGACTGGTCACGAGGCCGTTTTCGCGGTAGTAGTTGTACCAAGAAGAGATCCCAGCCTCTGCAATGATGACTTCTAGGCCGTCCACACCTGTGGTCGCAAGGCCGTTAGACATGGTTCCAAGGTAAGAGATCCCGGTGGTTGCGACCTTTCCATTAGACCAATCGGCTGTGACTTGACGCTGGCGTGTATGATCTGTAAAGGCCCGGCAACGGCCATTGAGCCAGTCTATGACATTCTTATAGGCTTCGATTTGACGATAATCTCCATTGGTCATCAGCCCTTGCGAATCTTTGTCCCAACTCCAGATACGTAAAGATTGGCGTAGCCGCGTGGAAGCAGGTAGTCATTGAGGGTATAGCTGGAGTTGATATGGGTCAGGAGTTCTTCGGCTTCCTCCACCTCTTCAGCTTGACCGACAGGTTCGACTACTGTTAATTGAGGTTCTTCTAGTTGAATGGTATGAGGTTCTTTGACCTCGAGGTCGACATTCATATTGTAGAGGGCCTTGTCGCTGGCCTTATCGTTGGTCCCTTGGTGATAAGGACTTGCGGTCATAACAGCTGGAATCTTGCCTTCATAGCGAGGACGGATAATGCTGACCTTGACCAAGTCTGGCAGACCATCTTTGTCGGTATCGACCCGACTTTCCACATAGACGACCTCGCGGATGGCATCATGGCTCGTAAAGGTTGCGAGGCTCTTGCCGTTAAAATAGTGATACTGGTTATCTTCAGGAATCAAGCCATCGCTGACCAACTGATCGATGAGTAAATTTCCTTTTACTGTTCGAGTATTGAGAAGGTGATAGAGGTTTTCTACCAAGTTTCCATACTCAATCGGAAATTGGACTTCTTTCAAGAAGCTATCCGTATCTTCAAAATCAATAAAATAGCGGAAACCGAGTAATTGGAGGGCTACTGTGTAAAAAATGTTCGGAGACCATTCGCAGTCAGATTGGATATACGTTAAAAAGTCTGTTTTAGAATCCACCACTAGGTTAGAGAGGGGATAATCTGTATCTTTATAGGTGAAGTAAACCTTGCGGACAAACCATTCAAACAGTTCTTTTTCTGGGAGGTGGGTGGGAAGGTCAAACCCAATTTCTTTTAGTTCCTTAAGAATGTCTTTTTGGTCAACAGATAGATAGCTATATTGATTGTATTTCATAGACTGCTCCTTTTATCAGTTTCTTTTTTCTTTACTTCTTATATTATACTTGATAAAATAGTATTTGTCTAAAGACCTTTCGTCTATAAGGAGAAGGAATATTGAAAAAAATATCTTTTTGAACAAGTTGCAAGAAGACGGACCTTATTGTTTGGGGGTTCTTGCCGTCATTTTTGGGATTCTCATTTTTCGAAACGGCGTTGGTTTCACCAAATTTTCCTTGGATCTATTAGCCATTTACTTTTTAGTTGATGGACTAGGAAGCTTTCTTCTTCGCTTTTTGTTACGTAGCAAGTCTATTTCCTATAGCCACTCTATTTGGTTTATTTTTCTTTCACTTGCGTTGATCTGGTTGAATCGACTGAGTAGTCTGCCCGTAAACTTAGTTGTGATTTGTTTAGGGGCATATCAGTTGGGGAGTGCCATTGTCTATGGGATCACATTTTGGCTTTATAAGGCCAATCGGGTAAAAGGAGGCTGGCTCTATTTATGGGATGCGCTTTTAAACGGTGGGCTTGGTCTAGCAACTGTCTTGGAACCTGGTTCAGATGGGCACTTCCAATTTATCCTCTTGGGGGCTTATCTGGTCTTGTTGGGGATTTCTAATATTCGAGATGGTATTTTATTTGACAAAGACCAACAAGGCCAAGAGTTAAAAACGTCGCTTTCGTATTAGCCTACCGGTTATCTTTTGCACCCTTTATCCCTGCTAAGGAGTTAAAACGGTTTAACCAGTTTCTTCAAAAAGGGAGCTCGGCGGGACACACAGGCCCTTATCGATTGGTGAAAAAAGAAGAAGAGGCAAGGGAATTAGAAATTTTGGTTCATACTTCTGACAGCAACTTATTTGGAGCGATTGGGCATGTAGATATTTGTTATCAGGGGAAGGTCATTTCTTACGGAAGTTACGATCCCTTTTCAGAGCGTCTATTTGGGACGATTGGGGATGGCGTACTGTTTAAAGTGGATAAGGAACCATACATCGAACTATGTAAAAAAGAGAGTCAAAAGACGCTGTTTGGCTACAGCCTATCCCTTACCGAAGAAGAGAATCAGGCAGTAGAGAAGCGTCTAGCTGAAATTGATCAGTTGTTAGAACCTTGGGATCCACCTAGGAGGTTACTGGAAGACGGTCAGCCGACCTACGCTTACAAATTGAAATATGATTTAGGGGCTGAGCTATATAAATTTACTTCTTCGCGTTTTTAAATCTTACTTTGTTCTGTCTACTAATTGTCGCCTGTTAGCAGATTCCATTGTGGGACAGGCAGGAACGGCTGTATTAGATGTGCGTGGAGTGATTGCACCAGGGACCTATCAGGATTACTTAGAATACGAATTTGAAGCTCCAAACGGGCGGGTCCATACACGAACAGTATACTAAAAAAGAAAGACAGATTTTTTTATTTTTTTGAAAAAAATCTGTCTTTTTTGCACAAGATTTCTTGTAAAAAGCCAGAAAAATCTTTTTACAATAAAAAAAGTGCTTGGAGGAAAGTATGACAGCAAATCAGATCGTAAGAGTGATCCCAGTCTTGAAAGTGAATAACCGAAATGTCAATCAACGCTTTTATGAAGAGACATTGGGAATGAAAGTATTAGTGGAAGAAGGAGCTCTCCTATCTTTAGGAGATGCCTCAAAAGTAGAAAAAATCGTCTTAGAAGAGTCACCGAGTATGCGTTCGCGTAAGGTCGAAGGTCCAAAGAAATTGGGTCGCATCGTGGTGAAAGTGGCACAAGCTCAAGAAATTGATTATTTGTTGGCCCGCCAGCCAGAAACAAGCGCCCTTTACCAAGGAGCTAATGGTCGCGCCTTTGAAGTTGTGTCTCCTCAAGGAGATACCATTTTCGTGCATGCTGAAGAAAATCTTGAAAGCCTAGAACCGTTGGAGAAAGCGCCTCTTGTTGACGTGCCAGAAGATTTCAAAGGTTTGACGAGCTTTGATGTGGACTTTCTTGAGGTTAATGTGGCCGATTTTGCTGAGGCTGAGAAGTTCTATAGCAGCTTTACCAGATCTTGCCCGCTTTATCCATTTGCAGGAAGCCCAAGGAGAAGATCTCCAAGTGGAGAACAAGGTGACCTGGGATTTGAGCATGATCAAGGTCGAATTGGCACCTTTTGATGTGGAAGACTTGAAAGAACGCTTGGGAGAAGCTGTCGATTTTGTGCACCGTAAGGGAACTTTCTTGATTGCCAAGGATCCAAGCCAGATCGAACTCTGGTTTGAAGCCAATCAAGATCAGGTCCATATTTCTTATGAAGAATAAGAATGGAGTGATGAGCGTGAACGCAATCATCGAAAAAATTACCGAACAAATCCAAGAAGGCATCTATCCAGGTGCCTCTCTTGCGCTTTACCGCAATGGTCAGTGGAGTGAGCACTATTTGGGACTTGCGGATCCTGAAAAAGAAGAGCCAGTAGTGGCTGACCTGGTCTATGATTTGGCCAGTGTCAGTAAGGTCGTCGGAGTCGCTACCATCTGTGCCTTTCTGTATGCGAAAGGGGAGCTTGAGCTTGATCGCCCCTTTAAAGAGCTTTACCCGCGTTTTGCTCATGAGAAGACAACCATCCGGGAACTCTTGACCCATACGTCAGGACTTGATCCTTTTATCCCCAACCGGGATCAATTGGATGCGAGACAGTTGAAAACAGCCCTTGAAAATTTGCAGTTAAAAGAAGACAAGAGTTTTCATTACACCGACGTCAATTTTCTTTTGCTGGGCTTTTGGTTAGAAGACAGGTTTCACCAGCCCTTGGATCGCTTATTTGAAGAGTTGATTTTTGCGCCCTGGAAGATGATGGAAACACGGTTTGGACCGGTCGAAAAGGCGGTGCCAACGGTCCGTGGCCTTGCTTCTGGAAGTGTTCATGATCCCAAAGCGAGAGTTCTGGGTCGTCATGCGGGAAGTGCTGGACTTTTTTTCAACTGTTGCTGATCTAGAGCGTTTTTTAGAGCATTATCTGAAGGATGATTTTGCGCGTGACTTGTCTCAGAATTTTGCGCGTGAAGAGGGCAAGAACCGCGCTCTTGGATGGAATCTAGAGGGGGACTGGTTGGATCATACGGGCTATACAGGAACCTTCATCATGTACAATCGAAAGAGGCAGGAAGCTGTGATCTTTTTGTCCAACCGGACCTATGAGAAGGACGAACGGGCCCAATGGATCCTGGACCGCAACTCTTTGATGGACTTGATCAAACAAGAATTTGAGAAATAGAAATGGAAGGCTAGGATGATGGATCCTGGCCTTTTACGGTCTGTCCGTGAGAAAGAAACTGGTAGGAGATTCATTTTTGAACTCCGTCTTAGGTTGGATTTCCTTCAAAAGCATCGCTTTTTTGGCTGATTTATATTAAAATAGTAATGACCTTAATAGAGCGAGATGAATATGAACAAAGAGATAGGCGTCGGAAGGGCGCATAGTAAAATTATCTTAATTGGAGAGCATGCGGTGGTTTATGGTTATCCGGCTATTGCTTTGCCACTCCATCATATCGAAGTGATCTGCCAGATCGTCCCGGCAGACAGTCCATGGATTTTGTTTGAAGATGACACCTTGTCCATGGCAGTTTTTGCGTCTCTTGAGCACCTCGGGATTCGCGAGGCCCGGATTCGCTGTCGAATTCAGTCCATGGTACCGGAAAAACGGGGGATGGGATCATCTGCAGCAGTGAGTATCGCAGCTATTCGTGCCGTTTTTGACTATTATCAAGAGAAGCTGAATGATGAGACCTTAGAAATCCTGGTCAATCGAGCAGAAACCATTGCCCATATGAATCCAAGTGGGCTTGATGCCAAGACTTGTTTGAGCGATCAAGCCATTAAATTTATCCGAAATGTCGGCTTTTACCCGCTGGAGCTGGGTATAAAAGCGAGCTTGGTGATTGCGGATACGGGGATTCACGGCAATACCCGTGAGGCGATTCAAAAGGTTGAAGCCAAGGGGCAGGAAGTTTTGCCCCATTTCCATGAGATTGGTCAGTTGACTCAGCAGGTGGAAGAGGCTCTGAAAATGAATGATCTAACGAACCTAGGACAGGCTTTGACTACTTGCCATGAGCACTTGAGAGCCGTGGGTGTCAGCTGTGAAAAAGCAGACCATCTGGTCGCCGTTGCCCTTGAAAATGGGGCCTTAGGCGCTAAAATGAGCGGAGGCGGTCTTGGAGGTTGTGTGATTGCCCTCGTCAAGGATTCTCGGGGAAGCAGCAACCATTGCCCATGCATTAGAAAAAGAAGGAGCATACCATACATGGATCGAAAACCTGTAAAGGCTAAGTCCTATGCCAATATTGCGATTATCAAATACTGGGGAAAAGAAGATGCCAAACAGATGGTCCCTTCGACCAGTTCGATTTCGTTGACCTTAGAGAATATGTATACAGAGACCCGTCTGTCTCCCTTGCCAGCAGATGCGACTGCGCATGAGTTTTATATCGATGGAAAATTCCAAAATCCAGCTGAACAAGCCAAAATTGGAGCTGTGATTGATAGCTTGAAGCCAGCAAATGAAGCGAGATTTGTTCGGGTGGATACCAGCAACAACATGCCAACCGCAGCAGGCTTGTCCTCTAGCTCGAGCGGCCTCTCTGCTCTTGTCAAGGCTTGCAATCAGTATTATGATTTGGGCTTGAGCCAGGAGGAATTAGCTCAAAAAGCCAAGTTTGCTTCGGGCTCTTCTTCACGGTCTTTCTTTGGACCCTTAGCAGCCTGGGACAAAGAAAGTGGAGAAATTTATAAGGTCAAAACAGACCTGAAACTCGCGATGATCATGCTGGTCCTCAATGACAAGCAAAAGCCCGTTTCCAGCCGGGAAGGGATGAAACGCTGCATGGAGACTTCGACTAATTTCAAAGAATGGATCGAAGAGTCTCGACAAGATTACAAGGATATGCTGGACTATCTAGCTGCCAATAATTTTGAACAGGTCGGTCAGCTGACAGAGCGCAATGCCCTTGCTATGCATGCGACGACTAGAACAGCCACTCCAGCCTTTAGCTACTTGACAGAAGAGAGCCACAAGGCTATGGACTTTGTCCGTGAGCTTCGCGCAGGCAGGCCATGCTTGTTACTTTACTATGGATGCAGGGCCAAACGTTAAGGTTCTCTGTTTAGAAGAAGACTTGGATCAGCTGGTGCCTTTATTTAAAGCCCGCTATCGGACCATCGTATCTAAGACAAAGGACCCTCAAGATGAAGACTAAGTATCAGGTACAGACTGGAGGCAAGCTCTATCTAGCTGGAGAATACGCGGTGCTAACGCCTGGCTATGGAGCCGTGATTCAGTTTATTCCCATTTATCTGTCAGCTACCATCCAAGAAGCAACAGCCTACCAGCTAGCCTCAGATCTCTTTGGTTACCAGGTGGATTTGACCCCAAATAAGGACTACGCCTTGATTCAAGAGACCATTCAGCTCATGGAAGAGTGGCTGAAAGATCAGGGAATAACCCCTAAACCCTTTGATCTTCACCTTAGAGGAACACTGGGCGAAGAGGGGAAGAAGTATGGGATTGGTTCCAGCGGAAGTGTGGTCTTGCTCGTGATCAAGGCCATGGCTGCTCTGTATGAGTTAGACTTAAATCCAGATCTGCTCTTTCGACTAGCAACAGTTGTCTTGGTGCAAAGAGGGGACAATGGTTCCATGGGCGATTTGGCTTGTATTGCTTACGAGGACTTGATTTATTACCAATCCTTTGATCGGGCTTGGTTGCATGAAGTATTGACCTCTCAGCCCCTTTCACAAGTTTTAGACCTGGATTGGGACTACCAGATCCGCTCGATCCAGCCAGCCATCGCTTATGATTTTCTGGTTGGTTGGACCAAGGAACCGGCCATTTCAAGTGATTTGATCCGCCAGGTTAAGGGAGCGATCAAGGAAGATTTTCTTCAGGAGAGCCAGAGCGCAGTGAAGAATCTTGAAAAAGGCCTCCGTGAAGGGAATCAAAAAGAAATTGAGACCAGTATCAAACGTGCGGATAAGAACCTAAAGTCTTTGAACCCTTTGATCTATACCCCAGCTCTAAAAGAGCTACAAGAAGCGACAGAGGGCCTTTCTGCCTGTGCCAAATCCAGTGGTGCTGGAGGAGGCGACTGTGGGATCGCCCTTAGTTTTGACCCAGTTGAGACTCAGACCTTGATAGACCGCTGGAAGGAAAAGAATATTGAAGTCATTTACCAAGAAAGGATGGGAGATTCGTGAGCGAAAATCGAAAAAGACCAGCATATTCGCTATGCCTTGGAGCAAAGCTCCTCCTATAATAGCTTTGATGAGATCGAGCTGATTCACCGATCCCTCCCCTTGTGGATCTAGCGGAGATTGATTTGACAACCCATTTCGCAGGGCGTGATTGGGAGGTCCCTTTTTTATATCAATGCTATGACAGGCGGGAGTAAACGGGCCAAAGAGATCAATCAAAAGTTGGCAGCAGTAGCCGAAGCCTGTGGGATTCTCTTTGTGACTGGCTCTTACAGCGCAGGGCTGAAGGATCCGAACGATCAATCGTATGAGGTCAAAAAAGATCATCCTCATCTTCTTTTAGCAACCAACATTGGCATCGATAAAGAGCCAGATCTGGGCTTGCGAACAGTGGAAGAGCTACACCCCCTCTTTCTTCAAGTCCATGTGAATTTGATGCAGGAGTTGCTCATGCCTGAAGGGGAGCGGATTTTCCACACTTGGAAAGACCATCTCAAGAGCTATGGGCAGGGCTTTCCTGTGCCTGTAGTCCTGAAAGAAGTTGGCTTTGGTATGGATCCCCAAACAGTTCAGGCAGCGCTAGATGCTGGGATCAAAACCGTCGATATTTCTGGTCGTGGTGGCACTAGTTTTGCCTATATTGAGAATCGTCGTGGTGGCAATCGCGCTTATCTGGATGATTGGGGACAGTCAACGGCGCAGTGTCTCATACAGTTACAGGATCAGATGGATCAGATTGAGATCCTCGCAAGTGGGGGCATCCGTCATCCCCTTGATATGGTCAAGGCCTTAGTCCTTGGAGCGCGTGGCGTAGGACTTTCCCGTGTTTCTTGAGATGGTAGAGACTAAGAGCATTGAAGAAGTAATCGTCCTTGTCCAAGGATGGAAAGAAGACCTAAGATTGCTCCTTTGTGCGCTCGGTTGTCAGAACCTGAAAGAGCTCCGTGAAGTCGACTATCTCCTCTATGGAAAGTTGTGGCAAGCTCAGCAACAGAAAAAATGAAGAAAAATCATTTTAGAAACTTTCCTTAGGTGAGTACGGAGGTTAGGTGAAATTATCCAGTGGATGATTTCAGCAATCCAGGAAGTTCCATGACTAATTAAGATACAAAGGGCTTCTACGGATAAAGTCAAAATAGGAAGTTTGACGCAGAATCTTTCGATTCTAGGAGAACTTATCTTTTTGACACAATCCGTAGCCCGTGTTCAATTAGTTTTGAACCTAAGGTTTCAAAACTCCCGAGTGCCTGAAACAAAAACATTTCAGGCACTTTTCTCACGGCGGAAAGTTTTCGTATATTATTATTCATTTTGAAAAATTAGAACTCTTTTTATAGTTCTTTTGAAGAATCACTTAACTTATTTTTACTTAAAAATTAGTTCCTATTCGTTTAGGATTGGCAAAATAAGCCAATTCTTTCTTTTTTTTGAAAAAGTGTTCTCCTCAAAAATTCTGATAGTTTACGAATCGTTTACGGTTGATGGAATCGCTTGCAAAATAGGCTTGTAAAAGAGTATACTAAATAAGGAAAAACATTTTTAAAAGGAGTTTAGGATGAAGAAGCACTATTTTCGATCAGCTGTAGCAGCCTTGCTTCCGCTTTTGTTGATTGCTCAACCTGTTGAGGCTTGTACAGGGTTCATCATCGGGAAGAAACTGACTGCCGATGGTTCGACCTTGGTAGGGCGTACCGAAGATTTAGAACCCAACCATAATAAAAATTTTGTGGTTAGAGAGCGTGTCTACAATAAAAAGGGAGCCATCTTTGAAGATGCTGCCAACGGTTTTCAATATCCCTTGCCAGAGATTAGCTATAAGTATACAGCGGTCCCAGATGTCACCCCAGATCAAGGAATTTTTGACGAAGCAGGCTTCAATGAATATGGGGTTTCCATTTCTGCCACTGTATCTGCTTCAGCAAATGACAAAATCCAAAAAGTGGATCCCTATGTCAAGGATGGCCTCGCAGAATCGGGCTTGACCAGTATTGTTCTCCCTAGTGTGAAAACCGCAAGAGAAGGGGTCGAACTCATTGCTAAAATCGTCGAAGAAAAAGGCGCAGCAGAAGGAAATATTGTGACCATTGCCGATAAAGAAGGCGTCTGGTATATGGAAATCCTATCTGGCCATCAATATGCGGCGATTCTCTTCCCAGAGGATCGATTTGCGGTCTTTCCAAATACCTTCTTCTTAGGGCATGTCGATCTGTCAGATACCGAACGCACGATCGCCTCAAAAGATCTTGAAAAAGTCGCCAAAGAAGCCAATAGCTATAAGGAAGTGGACGGAAAATTCCACGTTTCTCAATCCTATAATCCGCCTTTGCAAGAAGCAGATCGCTCTCGGGTTTGGTCGGGAATCAAATCGCTAGACCCAAGCTCTCCTGTTAAATATGACGATGCGTCCTTTGACCTTCTTCATACAACCGATCGAAAATTAACCCTCCGCGATGCCATGAATCTCCAACGCAATCGTTTGGAAGGAACCAAATATAAACCACAGGATCAAATGGAGCTGGATGGAAAAGGCATTCCGAAAAAGGGGAGTTTGATGCGGTTTATAAATACCCTATTTCCAATCCAAATGTCATGGAGGCCCATATTTTCCAACTGAAAGATGAGGTCCCAGCGAGTGCAGGTGGAGGCACCATGTGGCTGTCGATGGGCAGTCCACGAAATGCTCCGTACCTACCCTACTATGGCAATATTCTCAACACCTATCAAGCCTACCAAGAATTAGGGGATCATTACAATGATCGCTCTTGGTATTGGACAATTTCAAGAATCAATGACCTTGTGGCCAAGTATCCAGATTTATTCGAAGATGGGGCGATTCGTACTGAAATGGAACGATTGGAGTCTCAGTGGATGGTCGAACAAGATCTGAGTGATAAGGAACAAATTGCTCTTGCTTCTCAGCCTGAAGAAGCTAGTAAGAAGGCAACAGAGGAAAGCTTGGCAAGAGCTAAGAAGACCTTCGAACGCTTGCAAGAAATCAGAAAAGAAGCAGAACAAAAGGTAGCAGATGAACACGGGAAAAGTGCCCTGCAAGATCTAGATGATGAAGAAGATGCTGCTTATGAAGAAAAGATTGATCTCGTTGATTTTGACTATGATTACATTCTAGCGAAAGAGGCTTATTCGGGGCAACCCTTCTAGCGATTGTGATCTACTTGATTCGCTCAAAGAAACAAAAGGGAGGAAAACAAGATGACTAAAATTCAAAGAGCCTCGATCTATCTTTTTCTACTGTTTGCAGGAATTGGCTTGGAGTTTGAACTCGGTCATCTTTCTCAACAAGAATTTAGCCAGTCTGCAGGCAGAGACTTGGTCTTAAACTTGTCTGTCTTAGCTGCTATTATTATCCCGCTCTATCTCTTTTCAAAACGATTGGCCAAGCAGTTGTCTGTCCCAACTTATGTCTTATGGATTGCCATGTTTGGAGGAGCCTTCGTAGCAGGCTGGTTGAGCTTTTCAGGCAATAGCTTGATTGATATTATGAATAGCCATGTGATCAAGGATGCCACTGTCTTTAACAAGTGGACCGATGCCTTGACGGCCCCATTTTCAGAGGAATTCTTTAAGGCTCTAGTTGCCTTTTGGGTTGTCTTGATGGTTGGCAAGAAAGATCTAAAAGCAATTCTAATTGCAGGCTTGGGCTCTGGCTTTGGTTTTCAAATCATTGAGGATTTAGGGTACGTTGCCCGCCAAACCAAAACCAACCAATTAGCCGCTGTCACTGAGGCTATTAACCGGATATCTGGTGGATTAGCTTCACATGCCCTCTATACAGCTGTTGTATCCGTTGGTGTCTTCCTCTTGTTGTCTCAAGTGACCCAGCAAAAGGAAAAACTCTTTGGGCTCTGGTGTGTTCTCTCGACAGTAGCCAATCACTTCTTATGGAACTCTCCGTTTTATGAAACAGACCATCGGATTAATCTTCTCGTCGGACTGCTCTTTGCCGTCCAAGTAGGGACCTTTATCGAAGTGGTGCTCTATACCAAGAAACATCCCGAGTTGCCATTTTTAAAACAATAAGAATAATTTTTCAAACACAAAAGAGAGTGGGACAGAAATCGGTAATTCGTTAGAATTTGATTTCGTCGTCCCACCTCCGCACAGTTGAGTAGGGCTATAAAAGCTGATGAAATCAGCGTAGTAGAGCCCACTCAACCACTGCGTCTTGCTCGACAATCTAAAAACAAAAGAGAGGCTAGGACTTTTGTCCCAGCCTCTTTTAGAATGTAAACAAACTGTTTTTTACATAAACAAGCTAAGTGATGCAGAATAATTAAAACTGATACATACCAATTAGTCTCATTCAAACATACACTGAAACTTTCCGCAGTGAGAAAAGTGCTAGAAATAGGATTGTTTCTAGCACTCGGGAGTTTTGAAACTTTAGGTTCAAAACTAAGTCATGGAACTTCCTGGATTGCTGAAATCATCCACTGGATAATTTCACCTAACGTCCGTACTCACCTAAGGAAAGTTTCAAAAATGACATTGTCTTCAATCTGAAAACGAAAACCTTGTCTTAGTTCTTTTATTTTCTCAATTCTTGTAAGAGTGTTTGTGCCTTTTCTAAATTAAAAGGTTTGTTTTCAAGGAGTTGGTTGACCAATCGGGGAACTTCCTCTTCCTTAGCTCCTGCTAGAAGGGCGAGGGAGCGTGCTTGGAGTTTCATATGTCCTGCTTGAATCCCTGTGGTGACAAGGGCTTTGAGGGCTGCGAAATTCTGCGCCAAACCGAGCGAAGCGATGATACCTGCTAATTCAATAGCAGAAGGCTCTCCTAGCAAACGGTGGCTGACTTGAACTGTTGGGTTGAGGCCAATCGAGCCTCCTTTTGTCGCAACCGGCATTGGTAGGGTGATCTCTCCATAGAGTTTTTTCTCTTCCGGATGACTTGTCCAGTGACTCAAACCCTTGTAAGAACCACTTTGTGCAGCATAGGTATGGGCTCCTGCTTCGATAGCCCGCCAGTCATTGCCTGTTGCAAGGACCAGGGCATCAATCCCATTAAAAATTCCCTTGTTATGAGTGGCTGCACGGTAAGGATCCACTTGGGCTAGTTGGCTAGCTAGCTCCATCCGGTGGGCAATTTCAATAGCTTCCTCAGGATTTCGACTCAGTGCTTTAAATCGATGGCACACCTTGCACTCACCAAAGAGCGAGTGGCCAAGTTGGATAAAATTGCCATCAAGGCCTGACCACCAGAGAGTTCCTGGATGCGATCAGTCAGAGCTTCTAACATGGTATTGAGCATATTGGCTCCCATGGCTTCTTTGGGATCGACAGCCAAGTAGACAATAAGAAAGTCCCCCTTGTTTTCGACCCAAAGATCTCTCGCTCCACCTCCACGCTTAACGATAGAAGGATAGGCTTTATTAGCCAGCTGAAGAAGGGTTTCCTTGTCTTCTAGGATGCGCTTGCTAGCAACTTCTACGTCTTCAACATCCGTCAGAGCAATCTCGCCAATCATTTGGCGCTGGTGCACCTGGGTGGTGAAGCCGCCCGAACGTTGGATGAGCTTGGCCGCAAAGCTGGCAGCTGCGACCACGGAAGGCTCTTCTGTGACCATGGGAAGGACATAGTCACGACCATTGATCAGAAAATAAGGAGCGAGGCTAAAAGGCAAGTCAAAAGTCGACAAGACATTTTCCGTCAATTGATCTGCAATAGAAAGTGGGAGTCCCTTTTGTTCTTTTAAGATCTGTGCTTCATCCCAAGTTAAGAGGCCTTCCTTCAGTAAGGCCTCTATGCGTTCTGTGGGAGAAAGTTTTGCAAAACCTGGTAATCGTGCCATTATTTTTCTACTTTCTGGTAAGTGCGCTGGTGTTCCTTGATCTCTGTCAAAGCAAAAGTTTGATGCGTAGCAGGCTCAAACACTTGATTGCCACTAGGATCTAGATCTACTTCCTCATAAAAGAGTCGTTCGTAGTCAGCAACACTAAGAACCGTACGTTGGTCCAGTTTGTCCATGCGTTTGTGATCTAAGAGTTGCTCAAAACCAGGAACAAGGTTGGCACTAAAGATCTCAGCAACCGCTCCACTTCCATAGCTAAAGAGGGCGATTCGGTCCCCAGCTTTGAGTTGGGGGTCATTTTCCAGTAGTGACAGCAAGCCTAGGAAAAGAGATCCAGTGTAGATATTTCCCACGCGTTGGCTGTATAAAATCGATTGATCAAAGTTGTATTGTAATTGAGCTTTTTTCTCTTCCGATAATGACTTATCCAGGATTTTTTTCAAGCCCTTGAGAGCTAATTTCGGATAAGGCAAGTGGAAGCAGAAGGCTTCAAAGTCTGTTAAGGCAAGGCCAGTCCGTTTCTGGTATTCCGCCCAGGTTGTTTTCAGAGAATCTAGATATTGTTGCGTTGAATAAATCCCATTCACGAAGGGAGTTGTCGTATAATTTGGACGCCAAAAATCCATGACATCACGTGTTTGGGCAACATTATCATCGTTAAAAGATAGAATACGAGGATTGTGGCTGATCAGCATGGCAACCGCTCCAGCCCCCTGTGTTGGTTCTCCAGGAGTTCCAATTCCGTATTTAGCAATGTCACTGGCAATGACCAAGACCTTACTCTGCGGGAATTTTTCAACATGGAGTTTAGCATAATCCAAGGCAGCAGTCGCAGCATAGCAGGCTTCTTTCATCTCAAAAGAGCGGGCGAAAGGCTGGATGTCTAGTAAGCCATGGACAAACACAGCAGCAGCCTTACTCTGGTCAATTCCAGATTCTGTCGCAAGAATCACCATGTCGATTGCTTCTTTATCTTCGTCTGTTAAAATATCATCTGCTGCAGTAGCAGCCAATGTGACGATGTCTTCTGTGATCGGTGCAACACTTTGTTCTTTTAAGAGAAGACCCTTGCTCAGTTTCTCGGGATCAGTATCACGAGCAGCAGCCAAATCTTCTAAACGCAAGACATAAGGACTCGTCGCAAAACCAATCTTATCAATCCCAATTGTCATTCTTAACCTCTTTTTTATTTGATATCTACTAGTATATTTCGTTACTATTTTACCATATTTAAGGGTAAAACTCCTTTGAAAAAGCTAGATCAGCAAGGAAATCATTCTCGGGACCGATTATGCAATGTTTCAAAGAAAAAATAGAGAATCTATAAGAAAAAGTCATCCTCAGATGACTATTCAAATCTTATGCTTAGCTATCTTTTTTAGGGTTACTCATGACCCGTATGAAGAGTTCTTTGCATTTATCTTTTAGAACTTTTTCGTAGAAGACGAGTATAGCGATGTTCACAATCATAAAGTTCAAGGTCAGATAGAACAAGTCAAATGAATTGCGGGCATAATCAGTCGCTAATAGATAGGAGGAGAGGGCTCCTAGAATCATATAAGGAAGATACTTGATATACTTGTTTATCATCCTACAGCACCTCGCATACTTTAAAGGATTTGTTTTTTTCACTATCATTGTATCCCTTTTAAGGAAAAAAATGCAAGCAATGACACTTAGAGAAATTTAAAAACTAATGCTAGTTGGCATTGGTCAGATTGAAGGCAAAAGTCATCTTAGAAACTTTTCTTAGGTGAGTACGGACGTCAGCGAACTTTGAAGAAGTTCCATGACTTAGTTTTTGAGCCCTAATGTCTCAAAACTCCCGAGTGCCTGAAATAATTGTATTTCAGGCACATTTCTCACGGCGAAAAAGTTTCAGTGTATCTTTGAATGAACCTTGAAAAAAATATCATTTTCATTATTTTACATCAATTAGGTTGTTTGATTTAAAAAAATAGTTTGTCTAAATTTTTAACCAATGCTAGTTGGCATTGGTCATTTTTCTCTTTTTGATGGCGTTGGTAAGAATGGTAGAGTTTCAAGACAACGGAGCCGCTAGCCATCCCGATGGAGATCACCAAGGCCAGAATAACCACCAGGGTAACACTGGTCACTGCCTGGCGATATTGGCCACTGACAAAGAAGGAAGTGGTCCGATAGGAAATATATCCAGGAACTAAGGGCGCGAGAATGGACAACATAAAGACCACGACAGGCGTCTTGAGAATGATACTTAAAATCTGACTGATACAGGAGCCGACAATGGCTCGCGATAAAGGTCGCAACGATGACATTGGTAGGCCCTTTCAGGATATAGTAAAGTAGCCAGATGCCCATACCGAGGATTCCTCCAGGAATCAACATGGAGCGTTGCACATTTAGGACGATTAAAAAGGTGATGATGGCAATCAAACTGGCCACCGCTTGGATTAAAAAAATTCAGTTAGGTTCATGATTTTTATTTCATAAGGACGAGGGCAACGGTTGTACCGGCACCAAGTGCAAGAGTAATGAGGAGAGTTTCAAAGAGTTTGCTCATCCCAGAGTTGAGGTGGTAATTCATCAGATCGCGGACGGCATTGGTCATGGCGATTCCAGGAACGAAGGGCATGACACAGCCTGCGATAATGAGATCGGTATTGGAAGGAAAACCACTATAGCGCGTCCAGATATGGGCCAAAAAACCAAAGACAAAAGGCGGCCGCAAAGGCAGTGGCAAAGGGGATGCGAACGTATTTCTCAACGACAAGAGAAAAAGCAAAGGCAAAGACAGTCGCAATACCTGCTCCAATCGCATCATAGAAATTTCCCCCAAACATGATGGAGAAGAAAGGTGCACTGAGGGTTGCCGCAATGGTCAACTGGAGATTGGTATAAGGAACGCGCTTATTTTTCAACTCGCTCAGGGCCTGGTAGGCTTGCTCGAGATCTATCTCTCCAGAGACGAGTTGACGAGAGATCTGATTGACATCACAGACCTTTTCAATATTGTAATTAGTCCGCAAGATCCGTTTCATGCGCGTGACATTGGCATTCTCAATTGAAAAGAAAATAGCGACTGGCATCGCTAAAACATTGCAATCGACGATTCCCTGTGAATGGGCGATCCGGATCATGGTATCTTCGACCCGGTGAATCTCAGAACCGCTCTCTATCAGGAGGGTTCCAGCTAACATCAGGACGTCGATCACTTGGTTGATCTGTTTTGACTCTTCCATAATATCCTTCTTACTAAATAATCTGTTTCTATTATAGCAAAAAAGGACGAGAGACAGAACTAAAATCTGACAATTCTAGTTTGTTTCTTATCCTTTCTGAATTCGTTTAGAATAGCTATTGTTTAGGTTTTATCATTCGTTAACTCGGGTGGTGGTGCTGCACGGTGCTATCCTGGACGAGAAGGGTTGCTAAAAAGATCAGTGCAATCAGGATAAAGAGCCAAATAATAGCGAAAATAAATGTTAAAAACATAGGATCACCCCTTCTATATTATTTACAGCTCTACTATAACACTTGGAGAAAGCGCTGTCAAACCCTATACGGTAAGCTCTTAAACTCTTTCAAAATTCAGAATACTCTTGCGATGGGGATGAAAAAACCAGCCGTTTCCGACTGGTTTTTAAGATCTATTTGAATCTTAGTTCAAGGCATCATCCATTGAAAGAACTTCGTGGAAGACACGTTGTGTCAATTCAGTTTTTTGTTCTGGAGTGAGGTATTTAGTGTTTACACAGTATCCAGAGATACGAACGATAACGTCTTCACCTGACATGATCTTTTCGTAAACATCGTTCAAGTCCATAACGTTCAAGTTAACGTGTTGTCCACCGTTTTCGAAGTATCCGTCAAGGATGGTTACCAAGTTATCAACTTGTTCGTCACGAGTTTTACCAAGAGCACGTGGTGAAACTTGAGTCGTCAATGAGATACCGTCAGCTGCATAACCAAAGTCAAGGCTAGCAAGTGAGTTCAAGTTTTGCAACCATCCACCTTTAGCTTTTGTTAGATGGGTTAGCACCTGGTGAGAAGAATTCCAATTTAGACAAGTTCACAGAACCATCTTCGTTGAGGTATACCCCTTTGTGGACTGGAGAGTTACCAGTTTGTTTAGAGTAAGCAACGTTAGAAGTGATGGTAAGAAGTGAAACAGTTGCTTCAGCGTTCTTGTAAAGTTTGTGGCTGCGAAGACGAGTAGTGTAAGCTTCGATCAACCATTCTGCCAATTCGTTAGAACGTGGGTCATCTTCACCCCAACGTGGGTATTCACCGATTGTTTCGTAGTCGTAGATGTAGCCATCTTCGTCACGGATTGGTTTAACAGTAGCGTATTTGATTGCTGACAATGTATCAACAGTGTTGGCAAATCCACAGATACCGAATCCCATGTTAGCGCGTTGGTGAGTTGGCAAGAAGGCCATTTGAACAGCTTCGTAGTTGTACTTATCAGTCATGTAGTGGATGATGTTCAAAGCATCTACGTAAGTGTCTGTCAACCAGTCAAGAGATTTTTCGAAGTTTGCTTTAACAGATTCGAATTCAAGAACTTCGTCACGGATTGGATCGATGTCAAATACTTTGTAGTCTTTATGAACATCGTCGTAACCACCGTTCAAACCAGTAAGAAGAGCTTTAAGCACGTTAACACGAGCACCGAAGTATTGGATGTTGTGGCGTTGTTCTTCGTTTTCTGGGTCAAGTGGAGATACACAACATGAGATACAGCTCATTTCACCGTATCCGTCTTTGGCCATTGTTGTTACACCTTCGTATTGGATAGAAGAGTGTTTGTGGCTCATGTGCATACAGTAGCGACGGAAGCTATATGGCAATTTGTCAGTCCAAAGAACTGTCAAGTTTGGTTCTGGAGAGTTACCGATGTTGTCCAAAGTGTTCAAGAAACGGTAGTCCATTTTAGTAACACGGTGACGTCCGTCGTTACCCATACCAGCCATAGAAGTTGTGATGAAGGTTGGGTCACCTGAGTACAATTGGTCGTAAGCTTTTGTACGAGCAAATTTAACAGTACGCAATTTCATAACGAAATCGTCAACGAATTCTTGGATTTCTGATTCAGTGTAAGTACCACGAGCCAAGTCACGTTCAGCGTAGATATCAAGAACGATTGGCACACGTCCAAGAGAAGTAGCAGCACCGTTGATCACACGGCAGACAGCCATGAAGGCGATGTTTGTCCATTGGATCGCTTCTTTTTGTATCAAAAGGCAGGACGACGTACGTCTACACCATAAAGGTCACCCAATTTAACAACTTCTTGAAGTGCTTGGTATTGAAGGTTTACTTCTTCACGAAGACGGATTGATTCTTCATCGATTTCAGTAATAGAGTTCCAGTCGTTTGCTTTTTCAGCCATCAAGTAGTCAGCACCGTAAAGAGCCAAACGAGCATAAACCCCGATGATACGTCCACGAGAGTAAGCATCTGGAAGACCAGTTACAGTGTGAGCGTGACGAGCACGACGGATGTTAGAAGTGTAAGCGCGGAAGATACCGTCGTTTACAGTTGTAACGTATTTTGTGAAGATTTCATGAACTGCAGGATCTGGTTCGTATCCATTTTCTTTCAAAGTAGTTTCCGCCATACGGATACCACCACGAGGCATGAAGTTCAATTTGAACAATTCATCATTTTGGATACCGAAGATGACTTCGTTTTCTTTGTCGATATATCCAGCTGCGATATCAGCGATAGATGTTGGACGGTTATCGTATGGGAAACGAGTTTCTTCGTAATGAGCTTTTGTTTCTTCAACAATCTTTTTGATGTGAAGAGAACGTTCAGTTGGACCAGCTAGGAAGCTTTCATCGCCATCATAAGGTGTGTAGTTAGCTTGAACGAAGCGAGAAACGCTTGCTTTTTCTTTCCAATCTTCACCTTTGAAGCCTTCCCAGGCTTTGTCAAAAATATCTTGTGCTTCAACGACTGTTTTAACAACCATTTTTATTTTCCTCTATTGTCTTTCTAGCAACTATATCTGTTGCACTTACAATAGTAGTATACCATACAGAAACCGGTTACACAAAGACAAATTGCGAAAAATAGCAGATTCTTTTATAATACAGTTTCAATTCTTCTGGGATACTGTACTACATTTTTGAAAATGAACATGAATTTCCATCAATTTTCATGTTTTTAGGAAGGGCCGATTTTTGCAATTCTAAAATTTTCTTCTTATAATAGAAAAAAGGAGGGTGAAAAATGCTGATATTTCCATTGGTGAATGATACGAGTCGCAAGATTATTCATATTGATATGGATGCATTTTTTTGTCCGGTCGAAGAAAGAGATAACCCTAGTTTAAAGGGGAAGCCTGTCGTAATTGGCCAGGACCCTCGTCAATCAGGAGGGAGAGGTGTGGTCTCGACCTGTAACTATGAAGCACGGAAATATGGGATTCATTCGGCCATGAGTTCCAAGGAAGCGCTGGACCTTTGTCCCCAAGCGATTTTTATCTCTGGAAATTATGAAAAATACCGAGAAGTGGGCGAGCAGGTTCGTGAGATTTTCAAGCGCTATACAGATCTGATCGAGCCTATGAGTATTGACGAAGCCTATCTAGATGTGACGGAAAATAAAATCCAGAGCAAATCAGCTGTCAAGATTGCCCGCTTGATTCAGCATGCGATCTGGGAAGAGCTGCATCTCACAGCTTCAGCGGGTGTCTCTTATAATAAGTTTTTGGCCAAGATGGCAAGTGACTACCAAAAGCCCCGTGGCCTAACGGTGGTCTTGCCGGAGGATGCCGAGGATTTCCTGAGCCAGATGGACATTGCCAAATTTCACGGGGTAGGAAAGAAGACAGTGGAGCGGCTGCATGAGATGGGGATCTATACTGGCGCGGATCTTTTAGCCATCCCGGAGATGACTTTGATTGATCGATTTGGACGCTTTGGCTATGATCTCTTTCGTAAGGCGCGAGGCATTCACAATAGCCCTGTCAAGAACCATCGCATCCGCAAGTCGATCGGAAAAGAGCGGACCTACCGCAAGCTACTCTATGCTGAAGATGATATTTTAGAAGAAATTGCCAATCTGTCCAGTAAGGTGGCCCAATCGCTGGAAAAACACGGCAAGCAAGGGAAAACCTTGGTCTTAAAAGTGCGCTATGGAGACTTCACCACCCTGACCAAGCGGATGACATTGACGGAGCCAACACGAGAGGCTGAGCGGATCAATCGTTCCGCCCGACATATTTTTCAAGAAATCGAATCGATAAATACAGGAATCCGTCTCTTGGGTGTCACCATGACTAATTTCATCGATCATACTGAGCTGCCTTTGGTGGAAGAAAAAGAAAACGACTAGTTTGTTCACTAGTCGTATTTTTTGATGTCAAAAAAGGCAGCAATCTCTTCTTCAGTCAGTCCGATCATAGGAGAAATGGTGTGGAGATTGTCTTCTGTCAGTCGATAGACAGTCGGTTCATCAGGCTCAGCCTTCCTTTCAACAGTCCCTTCCTTGCTTCGTGCGGATTCGACTGTAGCAGAAGCGGTGGCAACGGCTGAAGAAAAGTCTTTGGTTGCCTCGCCTCCGTCCAGGTCCTTGAAGCGCTCCACCAAGTAGGTCTTGCGCGCAGTACCGGTATTTTTAGTAGCGTAATTAAAGGCCCTGTATTCTCCTAAGAGAATCAGCTTGCTCTTAGAGCGCGTGATGGCAGTATAGATCAAATTACGCTGCAACATCCGGTGGCTTTGATTGGTAATGGGCAAAATCACTACCGGAAACTCACTTCCTTGCGATTTGTGAATACTCATCGCATAGGCTAAAGCGAATCTTGTACCATTCATTGCGCGGGTAGACGATTTCATTGCCATCAAATTGGATAGTCAATTCATCTTGCTTGGATTCTGTATATTTTCCTGGGAGAAGATCGGTGATGTAGCCAATATCTCCATTAAAGACATTGCTTTCTGCATCATTGACCAGATGGATGACCTTGTCTCCATCGCGGTATTGGCAGTCTGGCGTGTCAAAGACCACCTGATCTTTGACAGCTGGATTGAGAAGGTCTTGCATGAGCGTATTGATATTGTCAATGCCGGCCTGGCCCTTGTACATGGGAGCTAAGACTTGGATATCTCGAGCAGGGATTTGACTGCGAAGGGCAGCAGAAGTGATTTGCTCAATCATCTTAGGGATGTGTTCGCTTCCGGCTTCGAAATAAGAGCGGTCAGCTTTTCGTTCTGTGAAATCTTGAGGAAGCTTGCCTTGGCGAATGTCTCCTGCCAGTGAGACAATGGTCGAGTCCTCACTCTGACGGAAAATATGCTCCAGTTTGGTCTGAGGGATGCTTGGGATCTGCAAGAGATCAGCCAAGACCTGACCAGGGCTGACGGAAGGTAATTGGTCGGCATCTCCCACAATCAAGAGTTTCGTATCTGTTGCAATATTGCTAAGTAATTGATTAGCCAGCCAGGTATCAACCATGGAAAATTCATCCACAATGATAAAGTCTGCATCTAGGTAGTCCTCTAAGTGGCTGGTGTCATCATCCCCAGTCATCCCCAAATGGCGGTGGATGGTGGCGCTCGGAAGTCCTGTCAGCTCATTCATGCGCCTAGCTGCCCGTCCCGTTGGGGCAGCCAAGAGGATCGGCAGGTCTTGTTTCTTCCGAAGGTCCAGCTGGTGGAGTTGGGCATAGACACTGATCATCCCATTGATAACGGTAGTCTTTCCTGTCCCAGGACCCCCGGTGAGGATAAAGACCTTGTTTTGGATAGCTTGGTGAATCGCCTCTTTTTGAATCGCATCGTAGCGAATCCCCAGATCTTTTTCAACCTCCTCAATCGCCTGGTTGATTTCTCAGCTTCAAATGAAGCTTGCTTTCCTTTTTCTAGGAGGCGACCGATATGACTGCGAATCCCTTCCTCCGCAAAGAAGAGGCTATTGTCAAAGACCTTGGTGTCCACGTTTTGGACCTTGTCTTCCTCAATGAGGCGTCCTAATTCCTGGGCGACAGTGGAAGGATCCAATTCTACTGGACGAGCGGATTCTAGGAGGTCAATGGTATAGCGCAGGAGGTCCTTGGCTTCGATATAGGTATTTCCAGTCTCGATAGAGTAGCTAAAAAGGCTGTGGATCAGACCCGCGCGGGAATCGCTCAGGGGCGTCACTTGCAATCCCCAATTCTTCGGCTAGTTGGTCCGCGATTTTAAAGCCCATGCCTTGGATATCTTCCACCAATCGGTAGGGCTGTTGCTCCACGATCTGGAGGGTTTCTTCTTTATAAAAATCTTGGATCTGAAAGGCCAATTTATTGGGAATGCCATAGTTGGCTAGTTGGGCGAGAATGCGCTCCGTTCCGTAATTCTGACGGAGTTTTTCCACAAAAGCCAGGCGGTTTTTCTTGGAGAGGCCTGTGATTTCTTCTAATTTTTCAGGGGCCTCCAAAATTTTGTCAATGGTATCGTCCCCATAGAGGTCCACGATCTTCTGGGCTGTTTTGAGACCAATTCCTTTGAAGTGATCGCTGGAAAAATATTTTACCAAGCCCTTGCTAGAGGGTTTGGCACGTTCATAGCGACTGATTTTGAGCTGCTCTCCGTATTTAGGATGATGGACCAGCTCCCCCCAGAAAGTATAGTCTTCGCCTTCCATAATATCTGCCATAGTGCCCGTTACAATGATCTCAAAATCATCAAAGTCTTCGGCATCTGTATCGCTGATGTCGAGTAAGAGGATTCGAAAAAAACTGCTAGGATTTTCAAAAATAATACGCTCAATAGTACCAGAAAAATAATATTCCATCATTTCTTTCCTTTTTATAAAGCAAGGCTGGGACATACTTGTCTCAGCCTCAGTCTGTTGATCTATACTAATAAGTTTTGAAAGGGTAGATAGGCCATAGTCTAAAGACGGCTTGCCCTTTGATTTGTTCTTTCTTGAAAGCTCCGACCTGACGGCTATCTTTTGAAACGATCCGGTCATCTCCAAGTAAGAGGTATTCATCGTCGAGCAACTTCAAGGTAAATTTAGGATTGCCATCCTTGTCTACTGTAAAGGCTTGGGCTGTATTGGCCAATTGGCGGAAGAGTTCTCCGTTTTCTTCGAACCCTTTTCCAGTGTAGGTTGATTGCAATTTATCTTTTTTGAAACGAGCGATGTAGTCTTTCAAATAGGGCTCATTGGTCTTTTTCCCATTGATGTAGAGAGTATCGTTGTCGTACTGGATAGTATCTCCAGGAAGACCGATGACCCGCTTGACGATGTCCTTGGTTTTGCCGTCGTCGTCTTTTTCACTGGCAACGACAATGTCGAAACGATCGATTGAGAGGTGGTTGACCACAAGGAGGTACTCGCTATCAGCCAAGGTCGGATCCATCGAATGACCATCCACCTTGACCGGAGCCCAAAGGAAGACGCGTGAGGCGATGATGAGACCAACGATGATGCTGAAGAGGCCCCATTCTTTAAGGAATCTCACCACTGGTGAGCTAGATGTATGTTTTGAACTTCTTTTTGACATAACTTATCTTTCTAGTAATTTCTTTGCTTTTTCTGTGTTTTTAAAATGGAGTTTGGCACAATAATCCAGAGCTTTCATCCCGTAGGTCTGAAGCAATTTAGCAGCGACTTGGTCTGACTTCGCCCCTGCTCCACTAGGCAGATTAAAGCCCAGTTCCTTGCCCAGATCTTCCAGATTTTTGAAGGAAGAGATTGCGGGCAATGATGGAACTAACCGCAACAGCTAGATACTTACCTTCTGCTTTTTTTCTTCCAACTCAATAGCTTGGGAGACCTGATTTTTTTCAGCTTTCACGTATTTTTTTGGTAGTTTTTAGCCGTCGTAAAGGCATCGATCACAATTCGCTCTGCTTGGACTCCTTTATTTAATAGAAGATAGATAGCCTGATTGTGCAGAGCGACTTTGAGCGAAACAGCATTGTAGCCAGAAGCAATGACTTCATTGTACTTCTTTGGAGACAATAAGAGTGCTTGATGCTGGATGTTTTCCTCAAGGAGAGGAGCCAATTGCTGAATTTTTTTCGATCATCCAAGGTCTTTGAATCCCCCACACCGAGCTTTTTTTGAGCCAGTCGTGCTGGTCAGGTGTGACAAAGGATGCAACGACGGTGAGTCCACCAAAATAAGAGCCGTTTCCGACCTCGTCGGTTCCGATCATGGCTAGATCTTGTCGTGCAGATGAAGTAGTAGAACCTTTAGGGTTCCCAGCATCTTGCCCGAAAAAGGCCAGGTAAGGAGTAAGGTCATTGCCCTGGAGCAAGACTTTTCCAGACTTGTAGATTGAAACGGTCGCTCCCTCTAGTCGAAAGAAATAATCCATATGAGGATTCTTGCTTTGAGTGAGAGAACTTCGATAGGTATGGACAAAATCAAGGATTTGCTCCTGTGTTGGAGTGAGTGTCATACTTTCCATAACCACTATTGTACCACAAATTCAGGGAGAGAGGGAGCAAAAAGAAAGAAAGAATCCACTGGAAAATCCCTGTGAAGAGGGGCTTTGCTACTGACAAAGCTAGCCTTTTTTGGTATAATACCGTGAGGTGATTTTTATGGCGAGCTTAAATAGATATAAATTTACTTTTGGAAACAAAGCGCTCACTTTAACAACCAACCATGATAATCTGTTTATGGAAGAAGTCGAACGTGTTGCGAAAGAAAAATACCAAGCAATTAAGGAACAAATGCCAGAGGCAGATGACGAAACCATCGCGATCTTATTGGCAGTAAATAGTTTGTCCATGCAACTGAATCGCGAGATTGAGTTTGACGACAAAGAAAAAGAATTAGATGATTTTCGTCGCAAAGCTTTAGACGACTTAAAGGATAAATCATCTAAATAAGAGGAGATACATGTTAACTTTCTTAATCTTATTGATTTTGGCATGGAGTTTTTATATTGGCTATGCAAGAGGGATTATCCTCCAGTCCTATTACTTTCTAGTGACCTTAGTGGCCCTCTTGATTGCAGGCGGTAGCTACAAGGGGCTGGCCAAGGTGTTGTCTCTATGGGTTCCATTTTCGAGTCCCACCCAGCAATCAGTGAATTATTTTTATGCCAACCGCTACCTGTTTCAGTTAGATGACATCTTTTATGCAGGTTTAGCTTATGTGTTGATTTTTACGATGATCTACCTGATTGGTCGCGTGATTGGGATCTTTATGCACTTGGTACCCCAGCCAGAAAAACTGGAGGATCGCAAGTATCAAATTGGAGCGGGTGTGATTGCTGTCGTGATCACTCTCTTGGTCATCCAGATGGGCTTGACTGTCCTCTCAACGGTTCCCATGCCTTCCATCCAAAATAGACTAAATGCAAGTGGATTGATCCGCTTTATCATCCTTCATACCCCGATCAGTTCCAGTCTGTTCCACAACTTGTGGGTGACTGCGATTATCGGAGCTTAAGGAGCAAAAATGAAGAAAGAAGTGAGACAAGTCCGATTCAAGGAAGGACGCTCACTTTTTTTGTAGGAGAAACATGAATAAAAAAATATTAGATATTCTGGAGTTTGACAAGGTCAAGCAACTCTTTGAACCCTATCTACAGACAGAACAAGGGGAGATGGAGCTAGCAGCCCTTACTCCAACTGATAAAAAAGAAAGCATCGAAACGGCCTTTATGGAGCTAGAAGATATGGAGCAGATCCTCTTGGAAGAGCCTCGCTTTGCCGTATCGACGATTCAAGATGTCCGTCCAGTGGCCAAGCGTTTGGAGATGGAGGCATCCCTCAATATCGATGAATTACTAGCGTTAAAAGCTGTCCTTCGGGTGACACATGAGCTCAAGGATTTCTACGACAACTTGGAAAATGTCCGTCTGGAAAGGCTCAATCGCCTCTTTGACAACTTGGTGGATCTTCCTCGCCTACAAGGTGGGCTTCAAGCTATCAACGAAGGAGGCTTTGTCGAGTCTTTTGCCAGCGAAAAATTGGCCAAAATTCGTCGCCGAATCCAGGAAAATGAACACCAGGTCAGAGAGATTCTCCAAGACCTGCTGAAAAGCAAGGCCGATATGTTGGCGGATGCTGTGATTGCTAGTCGGAATGGCCGCAATGTTCTACCAGTAAAAAACACCTATCGCAACCGGATTGCAGGGGTGGTCCACGATATCTCAGCCAGCGGGAATACCGTTTATATCGAGCCTCGAGTAGTCGTCAATCTCAATGAAGAAATTGCCAATCATAGAGCTGATGAGCGGTATGAGATTATTCAGATTCTGGAGGAATTGTCTGACACCCTGCGCCCTCACGCAGCAGAGATTGCTAACAACGCTTGGATTATCGGTCATTTGGACTTGATCAAGGCTAAGTATCGGTTTATGCGCGATTGTCAGGCAGTGGTACCAGAGGTTAGTAGCAATCGCTCTATTCAGCTCTTGCAATTACGTCATCCCTTGATTGAAAATGCTGTCGCGAATGACCTGCATTTTACCGAGGACTTGACAGAAATCGTGATTACCGGTCCCAATACAGGGGGGAAAACCATCATGCTAAAAACGCTGGGACTAGCGCAAATTATGGCCCAGTCTGGTCTTCCCATTCTAGCAGATCCAGGTAGTCGTGTGGGCATCTTCTCACAGGTCTTTGCAGATATTGGAGATGAACAATCGATCGAACAGAGCTTGTCGACCTTCTCCAGTCATATGACCAATATCGTATCTATCTTAAATCAAGTGGATACCGCCTCCTTGATCCTTCTGGATGAGTTGGGGGCTGGAACCGATCCTCAAGAGGGGGCTGGCCTTGCTATTGCTATCCTAGAAGACCTGCGTTTACGCGGGATTAAGACCATGGCGACAACCCACTATCCAGAGCTCAAGGCCTACGGAATTGAGACTGCAGGAGTGCAAAATGCCAGTATGGAATTTGACACAGCGAGTCTGCGTCCGACCTATCGCTTCATGCAAGGAGTTCCTGGCCGCTCCAATGCCTTTGAGATCGCCCGCCGTTTGGGCTTGTCTGAGACCATTATCCAGGATGCCATGAAGATGACCAATACGGATAATGATGTCAATCAAATTATTGAAAAATTGGAGGCGCAGACCTTAGAAAGTCGCAAGCGCTTGGATACCATTCAAGAGGTCGAGCAAGAAAATCTTAAATTCAACCGTGCTCTTCGAAAACTCTATAACGAACTGACCCGAGAGAGAGAAACAGAGCTCAATAAGGCGAGAGAAGAGGCCAAGGAAATTGTGGACATGGCCCTCTCAGAGAGTGACCGTATCCTTCAAGGACTTCATGCTAAATCCCAGTTGAAACCACATGAAATCATTGAAGCCAAGGCTCAGTTGAAAAAACTCGCTCCTGAGACCGTTGACCTTTCTAAAAACAAGGTCTTGAAAAAAGCCAAAAAGGCGCGTGCTCCTAAGGTAGGTGATGAAATCTTGGTTATCAGCTATGGCCAACGTGGAACCCTGGTCAAGCAACTCAAAGATGGTCGCTGGGAGGCGCAAGTCGGCTTGATCAAGATGACCTTGGAAGAAAAAGAATTCAACCTTATCAAGGCTGAAAAAGAAGCAACTCAACCTAAGAAACGCCAGGTGAATGTCGTCAAACGCTCGAACACGAGTGGGCCGAGAGCGCGTCTGGACCTCCGTGGGAAACGCTATGAAGAGGCCATGCAAGAGCTAGATGGTTTTATCGATCAGGCTCTGCTCAACAACATGGCCCAAGTCGATATCATCCACGGGATCGGGACAGGGGTCATCCGTGAAGGGGTGACCAAATACCTCCGCCGCAACAAGCATGTCAAGAGTTTTGAATATGCCCCACAAAATGCAGGTGGAAGCGGCGCAACCATTGTCACGTTTAAAGGATAAGGTAAGCCCTAGTTTTTCATTAGCTAGGGTTTAGAACGTAGACTAAATTTTTAAAAAGAAAAATAAGTTAAGAAATTCTGCAAAAAAATATAAATCTGTCCCATTTTTAAAAATGAATAAAGAAAATACCGAAACTTTCCGCCGTGGGAAAAGTGCCTGAAACAATACAGTTTCAGGCACTCGGAATTATGAGACCTTAGGCTCAATAATTAGTCATGGAACTTCTTCGAAGTTCGCTGACGTCCGTGCTCACCTAAGGAAAGTTTCCAAGATAACTTTTTTTCTTCAATCTGAACCCTAGCTGATAAACGGCTAGGGTTTTTAAATCTTACATAATGAACCGGATTAAAAGAAAATTGAAAAACGATCCGTTTTTCAAATCAGATTTTCAGTAGGTCCTCCCTTTTTAAAAAGTGCTATAATAGAGGCAATGAATGATTTGGGAGGATACGCATGCGTAAACGTGAAAGTGCAGATTCGTGTACAACGATTCTAGTCGGAAAAAATGCTAGCTATGATGGTTCGACCATTGTAGCACGAACAGAGGATTCTCAAAATGGCGTTTTTACGCCTAAGAAATTGATCGTGGTCAAACCAGAAGATCAACCGCGTCATTACAAGTCTATTTTATCATCTTTTGAAATCGACTTGCCAGATAATCCAGTTCGCTATACGGCGGTTCCAGATGCCATTCCTAAAGACGGGATCTGGGGAGAAGCTGGGATCAATATCTATAATGTCGCCATGAGTGAGACAGAGACCATTACGACCAATAGCCGTGTGCTAGGGGCCGATCCTCTTGTAGAGAGTGGCATCGGCGAGGAAGATATGCTGACCTTGGTCTTGCCTTATGTCAAGACTGCCCGAGAAGGGGTTTTGCGTCTCGGAAAGATTTTAGAAGAGTATGGAACCTATGAATCTAACGGGATTGCGATTTCAGATGTGAATGAAATCTGGTGGTTGGAAACCATCGGAGGTCACCACTGGATGGCGCGTCGTGTTCCAGATGATGCCTATGTGACCAACCCGAACCAACTGGGAAGTGATTATTTTGAATTTGGAAATCCAGGCGAGTTTCTTTGTGACCCGGATCTTGAAAAGTTTGTCACAGAGCACCATTTAATTCTGGATCAAGAAGGGAAAGGTTTTAATCCACGCTATGCCTTTGGTAGCCAAAAAGACAAGGACCGTCACTACAATACACCGCGGGCTTGGGCCATCCAGCGTTTCCTCAATCCTGAAATCGAGCAGGATCCACGGAGTTTTGAGATTCCTTGGTGTCAAAAACCTTATCGCAAGGTGACGATTGAAGATGTCAAATATGTCTTGAGCAACCACTACCAAGACACCATCTACGATCCTTATGGTCCTGAAGGAGATCACGTGAGTCAGCGGACCTTCCGGACGATCGGGATCAACCGGACCAGCCAGACAGCGATTCTGCAATTGCGTCCCAATAAACCACAAGAAACGACAGGCATCCAATGGATTTCTTATGGCTCCATGCCTTACAATACAGCCGTTCCTTTCTTTACCCAAGTGGACACAACGCCAGACTACTTTGCCAATACGACGGCTAAGGTAACAACGGATTCCTTCTACTGGGCCAACCGGATTATTGCAGGACTAGCAGATCCTCACTATGCTCACCATGTTGGTGATTTGGACGATTACCAAGAAACGACAATGGCCTGGGGACATGCGCGCATCAATAAAGTCGATCGTGTACTTGCAGCAGGTGAAACCGTTGATTTTGAGGCGGAAAACCAAGCTATGAGTGATCAAATCCAGGAAGCGACAGATCAACTCTTGGACAAGATTTTGCTCGATGCTAGCAACCTCATGACCAATCACTTCTCCTTGAGTGATTAAAAAGCGTAAATTTTCAGGTGGTTTACAAGATATTTTCAGAAACGATTGACAAACTTTTGAAAATCGATTAAAATAGAGAAAATTACATACGACCGAATGAAGTTTGCAGGAGCGTGAGTGACTGTGAATGGACGGAACTCTGGAGAGACCAGAAATGGCACCGAAGGGGCAAGGTAGAGGATACATCTACTCAAACTCTCAGGTAAAAGGACAGAGCGAAAGATAGGAAAGCCCCTATTTTAAGCAGGACCAGAGTACATGTTTGACATGTGCTCTTTCTTTTTCTCTTTTCTGTCGAGCGGTCGATGAAAAAGGAGACAGAAAATGGATCATGTATTGCAGTTTTTTCAACAACTCGATAATCTAGTGTGGGGCGCCCCTTATTGGTGTTCTTGGTAGGAACAGGGATCTACCTGACCCTTCGCTTGGGTTTGCTTCAGATACGCTACCTTCCAAAAAGCTTTTTCGCCTGATCTTTACAGAAGATGAGGGACACGGGGATATCTCAAGCTTCGGAGCTCTTGCGACAGCTCTAGCGGCTACTGTAGGGACGGGGAATATTGTAGGGGTGGCTACAGCGATTCAGACAGGTGGCCCAGGTGCCCTCTTTTGGATGTGGATGGCAGCCTTCTTTGGAATGGCGACCAAGTATGCAGAAGGGCTCTTAGCCATTCGTTATCGGACCAAGGATGACAACGGTCATATCTCGGGTGGTCCCATGTACTACATTCTTCACGGGATGGGAGAGAAGTGGCGACCACTAGCTATTTTCTTTGCGGTTGCAGGAGTTTTGGTGGCCCTCTTTGGGATCGGAACCATGACCCAGGTTAATTCCATTACGGGATCCCTTCAAGCTAGTTTTGGAACAGCTCCAGAAGTGGCTAGTGTAGTGATTGCGCTAGTGGTTTCGACCATCATCTTTGGAGGGATTCACTGGATTTCCAAAGTCTCTGAAAAAGTGGTTCCTTTTATGGCTGCTGCCTATATCTTTGCGACTGTCACGATCATTTCCTTGCATCTGGACCAATTGCTTCCAGCCGTGAAATCGGTCTTTTCGGGTGCTTTTACAGGGACTGCAGCCATGGGAGGTTTCACAGGAGCAACGGTCAAAATGGCTATCCAAAAAGGGGTGGCGCGTGGAGTTTTCTCTAATGAATCTGGTCTCGGATCTGCACCCATTGCAGCAGCAGCGGCGAAGACCAATGAGGCCGTCGAGCAAGGGTTGATCTCCATGACGGGAACCTATATTGATACCATTATCATCTGTAGTTTGACAGGACTTTCGCTCTTGGTTTCAGGTGAGTGGATGGCTAAGGGCAGCACTAGCACCCTGACTCAGGATACGTTTACAGGCGTCTTTGGCCCAGTCGGAGGCATCATTCTAACGCTATGCTTGGTGCTTTTTGCGACCACGACTATTCTTGGATGGTCTTATTACGGAGAGCGGTGTTTCGAATTCCTTTTTGGCGTCAAGCATATCAACCTCTATCGGACCTTCTTTGTTTTTATAGTTGGACTAGGAGGCTTCCTTAAGCTGGATCTGGTCTGGGTGATCGCGGATATTGTTAATGGGCTGATGGCTTTGCCCAACCTGATCGCCCTTTTAGCTCTCTCCCCTGTCATCATCAAAGAAAGCAAACAATACTTTAAGAAATAAGAAAACCCAGATCGCGAGATCTGGGTTTTCTTGTCTATTTGAGATAGGCTCATTTAATAGCGTTTTTCTTTTGGCCAGCTGCTCATTTCGGCGATGGCAGTGAAGAGTGCATCTGTCGAAGAGTTGAGGGCTGTTTCACAAGAGTCTTGGATGACCCCGATAATAAAGCCGACGCTGACGACTTGCATGGCCAAATCATTGGTGATGCCAAAGAGGCTACAAGCAACAGGGATGAGAAGGAGAGAGATCCTCCCGCAACTCCAGATGCTCCACAAGCAGAGATAGCCGCTACGACACTCAGGATGAGCGCCGTTCCAAAGTCAACCTGAATGTGCAAGGTATTGGCAGAAGCGAGCGTCAAAATATTGATCGTCACGGCTGCGCCTGCCATGTTTACAGTTGAACCAAGTGGAATGGAGACAGAATAGGTGTCCGGATTCAGCCCCAACTCTTCACAGAGACGCATATTGACAGGGATATTGGGTGCAGAACTTCGAGTGAAGAAGGCTGTTACCCCACTGACACGGGAGGCATTTAAAAAAACTAGGGGATAAGGGTTCTTGCGGATCATGAAAAAGACGATCAATGGATTGATGACCAGGGCTACAAAAGCCATGGTACCAACCAAAACAAGTAAGAGAATCCCGTAGTTACTAAGGGCACTGAGTCCTTGGCCAGCGATGGTCGTGAAGACCAAGCCTAAGATCCCAAATGGAGCTAGGTTGATAATCCACTCAACAATTTTTGAAGTGATGTCTGCTAGGGTTTGGAGGAGGTCTTTACTATGTTCACTCGCCTCTCTCATGGCGATCCCAAAGACAGTTGCCCAAGAAAGGATCCCGATGTAGTTAGCTTGCTGCAAGGCGTTGACCGGGTTGTCGACGATCTTGAGCAAGAGGTTACTAATCACTTCGCCAATCCCGTTTGGAGAGGATCCTTCAGCGGCCTTTCCAGTCAGGGTAATGGTGATCGGGAAGATGTAATTGACCAAAACAGCAACGAAGGCAGCTGCAAAGGTTCCTAGGAGATAGAGGACGATGACCTTTTTCATATTGGTCTCTGTCCCTTTTTGGTGTTGGGAGAGGGCATTTGCGACGAGCGCAAAGACCAGAAGGGGTGCGATCGCACGGAGCCCCCCAACAAAGAACTCTCCTAAGAGTCCAATGCCAGTTGCTTTCGGGAAGATAAGTGCTAGGATGACTCCAAGTACAATCCCGATTGCGATCCTTTTCATAAGGTTGGTTTTATTCCAAGTTGTAATCAATCGATGAATCATGTAGGACCTCCTTAAAAAATAATTAAGGAATATTATACGATAGTTAGGGGGAAAAGCAATGAAATTTTTAAAAAATAGCCTTATTTCCGAATATTTGATATAATTATACTATTCTTTGGTAGAAAGGCCCGAATAAATGAGTCAAGCTTTCCAACGTTATTTCAGTAAAATAGACTGGACGAAGATTTTTGATGATCTGATATCAAAATGTATCTCTCAATTTTTATCTTTCTCTTATTTTTTATCGCTAAAAAGGCCATCCATAGCCTGGTCAAGCGGATATTAACCCCTTCCTTTAAGTATACGGTGCAGGATGAAGCCCGTAAAAAAACGATTCTCCGTTTGGTTGAGAGCCTCTTAAACTATTGTTTGTATTTCATCTTGATCTACTGGATTTTATCGATTCTGGGTCTTCCGGTCTCTAGTCTCTTGGCTGGTGCTGGGATTGCTGGGGTGGCGATTGGGATGGGAGCCCAGGGCTTTCTTTCCGATTTGGTCAATGGTTTCTTCATCCTTTTAGAACGCCAGCTGGACGTGGGTGACAATGTTCGTCTCACGAATGGGTCTATTAATATTGCCGGCATCGTCAGCAGTGTCGGGATTCGGACGACCCAGGTACGGGACTTTGATGGGACTCTCCACTTTGTTCCGAATCGCAATATCACCGTCGTCAGCAATCTCTCACGCGGCGATATGCGCGTGCTGATCGATATTCCGCTAGACGCAAATACCGATCTCGACAAGATCTATCAGGTGATTGCTCAGGTCAATCAGTCTGAACAAGATAAACACCCAGAGGTGTTGACAGGTCCTACGATTTTAGGCCCACAGATCGAAAAAAATGGTCGTTATTCCTTCCGAATTGCTATGACTGCGCAAAAATGGAACCCAGACGACTGTCTATCATACCTACTATAAACTCTACCATGATGCCTTGATGGAAGCAGGAATTAACCTACCGACAGGAAAGAACGGGATCATGTAACACAAAAAAGAGGCTGGGACAAAAGTCCTAGCCTCTCAATTGTTTTTGGATTGTCGAGCAAGACGCAGTGGTTGAGTGGGCTCTACTACGCTGATTTCATCAGCTTTTACAGCCCTACTCAACTGTGCGGAGGTGGGACGACGAAATCGAATTCTCAACGAATTACCGATTTCTGTCCCACTTTCTTTTTGGTCTATTTTAAGTGGCAGTATTTGAAATCCAGCTTTTTAATCTGGTCCCAATTTTTTCGAGCATCTGGTGGCAAGACGATGAGTTGCTTGCGCAGCATAGTCGTGATTTCAAGATTTAAGGATTCGATCGGGAGGGCAATGGCTACAGGAACTTTTTGCCCTTTGGATCTTGTCCATGCAACATTCAATATGATGGCAAGTGCGCCGGTCTGTGATTGACGGCTAGTCATGCGATTTCTTGTCGCATATTGAGAGTAATGGACCAATTCAGACTTAAGGAATTCGATCGTATCTGATTTTTCTTGAGCTAAAAGAAACATAAGCACACCTCCTTTTGCTATAGTTTAATACTAATTTATTAAAAATGCAAGGGGGTAAAGTAAAAAAAATAAAATTTTTTTAGAAAAAGATACAGAAAAAAAGAGGATCAAATCTCCTCACTACAGAAGGTCGAGCCCCTTGTCTTAAAAATGGCTTTCCTCCCTTAGGTGGGTTGTCTTGACAGAGGCTGGTGACTACAAAAACTCCTGAAACACACTGGTTTCAGGAGTTGAGAGGCTTTTGACCCTGAAGGTCTCAAAGAAAAATATCGATTGATTATACAAGACCTTGTGCAATCATCGCGTTTGCAACATTTTCAAAGGCAGCGATGTTGGCACCTGCAAGGTAATCTTTACCAAGTCCGTAAGTTTCTGCAGTTGTTTTAGCAGTGTTGAAGATGTTGGTCATGATGCCTTTCAAACGTCCGTCCACTTCTTCGCGTGTCCATGAAAGACGTTGGCTGTTTTGGCTCATTTCAAGAGCAGATACAGCAACCCCACCAGCATTGGCTGCTTTAGCAGGTCCGTAAAGGATACCATTTTCTTTGTATACGTTGATGGCATCGATGTTACTTGGCATGTTTGCTCCTTCAGAGACAACTTTCACACCTTGAGCGACCAAACGTTTTGCAGCATCGCCATCGATTTCATTTTGAGTTGCACATGGAAGAGCGATGTCATAGTTACCATCATAAGTCCATACAGAACCTTCGTAGTAAGTAGCAGTTGGTTTTTCAGCAGCGTATTCAGTCAAACGTGCACGACGTTTTTCTTTGACGTCTGTAAGAAGGTCGAAGTCAATACCGTTTTCGTCGATCACGTAACCGTTTGAGTCAGATACAGAGATAACAGTTGCACCAAGTTCAGTTGCTTTTTGAAGAGCGTATTGAGCAACGTTACCAGAACCTGAGATTACGACTTTCTTACCAGCAAAGCTGTCACCGTTAGCTTTGAGCATTTCTTCAGTGTAGTAAACCAAACCATAACCAGTTGCTTCTGGACGGATCAAGCTACCACCGAAACCAAGAGGTTTACCAGTCAAGACACCAGCATCAAATTGGCGAAGGCGTTTGTATTGACCGTAAAGGTATCCGATTTCACGTCCACCAACCCCGATATCACCAGCTGGGACATCAAGAGAAGGACCGATATGTTTTTGCAATTCCGTCATGAAGCTTTGGCAGAAACGCATCACTTCAGCGTCTGTTTTTCCTTTAGGATCGAAGTCAGATCCACCTTTACCACCACCGATAGGAAGACCAGTCAAGACGTTTTTGAAGATTTGTTCGAAACCGAGGAATTTCAAGATCCCTTGGTTAACAGTTGGGTGGAAACGAAGACCACCTTTGTAAGGTCCTACAGCAGAGTTGAATTGAACACGGTAACCACGGTTTACTTGGATGTTTCCTTCACGGTCAACCCAAGGAACACGGAAAGAAATTACGCGTTCAGGTTCTGTAATACGAGCCAAGATGTTTTCTTCGATGTATTCAGGATGTTTTTCAAAAACAGGTTCCAAAGTGCTGAGGAACTCTTCAACAGCTTGAAGGAATTCAGCTTCGTGGCCGTTACGAGCTTTTACAGTTTCGAAAGTGCTTTGGATATATTCTTTAGCAGTTGTCATGTTAATTCTCCTTTGTGAATGAAACGAAAACCAGCAAACCCGCTAGGGGAGTGGCTTTGAGACAGTTGACAAACAATGTCATGTTTTTTTACATGGATCATTATAGCAGACTTTTTTTGGCTTGTAAAGAAAAAAGTTGAATTTTCTGAAAATTTTATCGCGACTAGGAAAGTCCGAATGTTTGGAAGAATTTTTAGCTTTGATTGTCCGGAAGCTTCCAAGTGATGGTATAATGAAAGAAGAAAATAGAGAGCATCCCGAACGATTCTGTTGGTGGTGTTTCAAAAAAGGAGTACAAGATGGTATCGACAAAGACGCAAATTGCTGGTTTTGAATTTGACAACTGCTTGATGAATGCGGCAGGTGTAGCCTGTATGACCACTGAGGAATTAGAAGAAGTGAAGAACTCAGCTGCGGGGACCTTTGTGACCAAGACAGCGACCTTAGAATTCCGTGCTGGTAATCCAGAGCCACGCTACCAAGATGTGCCGCTTGGTTCGATCAATTCGATGGGGCTACCTAACCAAGGGTTGGACTATTATTTGAATTACTTATTGGAGTTGCAAGAAACGGATCCTGACCGGACCTTCTTCTTATCTCTTGTCGGCATGTCTCCTGAGGAAACCCATACCATCTTGAAAAAGGTGCAAGACAGTGATTTTAAAGGCTTGACAGAGTTGAACTTATCCTGTCCCAATGTCCCTGGGAAACCTCAGATCGCCTATGATTTTGATACGACAGATCGGATCTTGTCTGAGGTCTTTGCCTATTTCACCAAACCTCTAGGGATCAAGTTGCCACCTTATTTTGATATCGTTCATTTTGATCAAGCAGCAGCGATCTTTAACAAATACCCGCTCAAGTTTGTCAACTGCGTCAACTCAATCGGAAATGGCCTCTACATTGAGGATGAATCCGTGGTGATCCGTCCGAAGAACGGATTTGGTGGGATTGGTGGTGAATACATCAAACCAACGGCACTCGCCAATGTCCATGCCTTTTACCAACGTCTGAATCCAGAAATTCAGATTGTGGGGACTGGGGGTGTCTTGACTGGTCGCGATGCCTTTGAACATATCCTCTGTGGGGCTAGTATGGTGCAAATCGGAACGACGCTGCATAAAGAAGGAGTAGGAGCTTTTGACCGCATCACTGCGGAGCTCAAAGCTATCATGGAAGAAAAAGGATATCAAAGTCTGGAAGACTTCCGTGGGAAATTGCACTACATTGACTAATCATTCGAAAAGAACTTCCTCAAGTGGAAACTTGGGGAAGTTTTTTATGGTTTCTCGTCAAGAGAGAACATTCTGTTCCTAGTTTTAGGAATTTTCTATTTTTATAGAGAGAAAAAGGTGTACAATAGAGGTGCAAAGGAAGGTGATTTCTATGGAAGAAAGGGACGTGATTCAAGAGGCAAGGACCAAGATCACCCTTCTTCAAACAGCCTTTTCTAAAGGATTCACTCCCAGTCCAGATGCCCTTCGATTTCGAGAAATCTAGATCAGATGTTGAAAGGTTTACGAAAGGCTAGGCGGGTAGACAATCGTCTGTTGATTGAGATGGAAAAGTTTTATCAGACCGCCAGTCTATTGATTGGTCTGGGTGGGCTAGCTTTTGAACGAAGAGGCCTTTCAAGCTTGGCGAGCTTATGATCACTGGCATTACGAGGTTGTGAAGCCTCAGTTACAGGTCTATGGACCGACGGTAGTTTTATAGTTGATGTGCCTTGAGTTTGTCTACAGATATTCAGAGGAGGTGTTGGTCATGGTAGTCCTTCATGATTTTCTACATCAGTTAACCCTATCGTTTTGGAACTTCTATTACTCGCTCTTTTTCTTATTTGAAAAATAAGAAGGATTGAATCCCTTTTACATATAGTAGAAGGGATTTTTGATGCAGAATCCTTGAAAATCTGAGGCTCTTGGATTATGATGGAGCTAATAGATAAGAAGCGTTCCTTGTGGGGAATGCAGGAAGCGAGGAAAAAAGATGGCAGAGATTTATCTAGCAGGTGGCTGTTTTTGGGGCTTAGAGGAATATTTTTCACGGATCCCCGGTGTAGAAGAGACGACGGTGGGCTATGCCAATGGCCAGGTAGAAACGACCAACTACCAACTGATCAAGGAAACGGATCATGCAGAAACTGTTCAGGTCATCTACGATCCAGATAAAATCACCCTACGAGCGATTCTGCTCTACTATTTCCGGGTGATCGATCCCTTGTCCATTAACAAGCAGGGGAAATGATCGAGGACGCCAATATCGGACTGGTGTTTATTACCTAGATGAGGCAGATTGTGAAGTGATCGCCCACCTGTTTGCTGAAGAAGAGAAGCAACTGGGCCACAAAATTGCGGTTGAGTTGGAACCCTTGCGCCACTACATCCTAGCTGAGGACTACCACCAAGACTACCTCAAGAAGAATCCTGGAGGCTATTGCCATATCGATGTGACGGATGCTGAGCAGCCCTTGATTGATCCGTCAGCCTATCAGAAGCCAGATCAAGAAACCTTAAAAGCGAAACTGACAGCAGAACAGTACCAAGTCACCCAAGAAAGTGCGACGGAACGTCCCGTTTCCACAATGCCTATGATCAGACCTTTGAAGAGGGGATCTATGTGGATATTACGACGGGGAGCCTCTTCTTTGCCAAGGATAAGTTTGCATCTGGCTGTGGATGGCCAAGTTTCTCCCGTCCCATTGCCAAAGATGTCGTCCACTATTACCAGGATCATAGCCACGGGATGGAGCGGATCGAAGTTCGTTCCCGCTCAGGCAATGCTCATCTCGGACATGTCTTCACCGATGGACCCAAAGACCAAGGTGGCCTTCGCTATTGTATCAATTCGGCCTCTTTGCGCTTTTATTCCAAAAAGAAGAGATGGAGCAAGAAGGTTATGGGTATTTGTTAAAAGCATTGAGATAATAGAAAAAGCATCTTAGAAACTTTCCTTAGGTGAGTACGGACGTCAGCGAACTTCGAAGAAGTTCCATGACTTAGTTTTGATACAAAGGGCGTCCGCGGATACAGTCAAAATAGGAAGTTTGACGCAGAATCTTTTGATTCTAGGGAAAACTTATCTTTTGACACAATCCGCACCCGTGTTCAATTGGTTTCGAACCCTTCGCTTTTCAATTTTTAGGCTCAGGCTAAAACAGTTCCCCGAACTGTTTTACTTTCGAAAACTCCCGTGTGCCTGTAACAATTATGTTTCAGGCACTTTTCTCACAGCGGAAAGTTTCAGTAGATGCTTGCACCAGTTGAAAATCGTGATGATGTTTTCCGGCGGTTTACTAAGGATGGTTTATGTCAAAAAGTTCATCTGCATTATAAGGTGAGGAAGACTCTTTTATATATTTTAGAAACGAAAGAAAAACTAAAATATAGTGTTCTCAATAAAGGTAATCTATGCTATAATAAATATCATTTTCATGAAATTCCAAATTAAAAAAAGTAGAGATGAAATTATGAAATATTTGAAACATACGATTGCCTTTACTATGTTTTTTTCCTTTATGGCTTTATTTGTTGTAGTAATGGTGCGATAAAAATTACAACTTTATTCAGTGGGAGTATCTACTTTTTTTATAGTATCCAGCTAGCTCTTGAGGTGTTTCTGAGTCTTGGGATCATCCTCTGGATGAAACAGGGAAAAAGCTTCCGATAACGTTTTACCGCTTCAAAATGGAAAGTGGTCTTATCTGATTTACTTTTCTCCTTATTTTTCCTTTTTAAATATGATGACGATGTGGATTGCTACATTATTTCAAAAACCATATTGTTCCCGCACCAGATGATTTATTACCTAGACTACCAGATTCAGTGTTTTTGCAGGGAACTGGTATAGTAGTTTTTTTGAAATTCGTTCAGTCTATTATGACTGGTCCAATTTTGGAAGAACTACTTTGCCGTGCCTATGTGATGAATACCTTTTTTAAAAATAGTCGCTTTCATTTAGATGTATTAGTATCAGCTCTGCTTTTTTCAGGGCTTCATCTTGCGTTTGTGTTTCGCGATCCGATCTCCTTCCTGCTCTTTTTTGTTGGAGGGGTATTCTTAGCAGAAATTTATAAAAAACACAGGGATCTACGATTGGTTATCCTCTTGCATGCTTTTTACAACTTTTTACCTTACTGGAAACCAATTTGGATCTTCGTCTACAATTATATCTACTGGCATTTTTTGGTGTGACGTAGCTATTGTTTCAAGTAGTAAATCATTTAAAAGTTCTGTTTTGCAGAACTTTTTTTCTCCTCTTAAAATTTGTGATACAATGAAGAGAAAGTATTTCAATGACAGCTCAATTTGTTGGCGGATCATTGGAGAAACTAGGTACGAAGAAGAGGTAGAAATGATAGAGAAATGGGAAAATGTGAAAGGGACCATCAAGACGATGGGAAAAGAGCTATCGGCGGCCTTTGATTGTGCTTTTGATCGTCTCTTTTCAAGGATTGAGCTGACCAATGAACAGTTTGTCTATGTGCTCTTGTCAGTCGTTTTTATCGTGGCCAATGCCATCTTGTGGGTGCAAAAGTTCCAAGGCTTTCCGATCACCGCAACCGAACGGCCAGAGGTTGTGTACAAGGCAAAAACACCGGCTGATCAGATTCCTCATACTGCGCGGATCATGGCTAATGGAGACCAGCTATACCATGATTTGGTCTATATGAGCGCGCAAAAAGAAGATGGAAGCTATGATTTTTCATGAGAAATTATGAGTATGTCAAACCCTGGCTACAAAAAGGCGGATCTGGCCTTGGGCGATTTTGAGGGAAACCATTAACCCGAATTACTATTTGTCAGGATATCCTCTTTTTAATGCGCCGAGCGAAGTCGTACCAGCCATCAAGGATGCTGGTTATGATGTCATGGATTTGGGACATAACCATATCTTGGATTCAGGTCTAGAAGGGGTCTATTCGACAGCTAAGGCCTTTGAAGATGCAGGTATCACACCTGTCGGTGTTTACACGCATGAAAAAGAGAGGCCAGGCCCCTTGGTGATCAAGGAAGTGAATGGCATCAAGATTGCTATTCTAGCCTACGCTTATGGGTTTAATGGAATGGAAACGACGCTTACTCCAGAAGAGCAAGCAGATGTCTTGTCTGATCTGGATGAAGAGCGGATGAAGGCGGAGATCCAAAAGGCAGAGCAAGAGGCTGATATTACTATCGTCATGCCCTCAGATGGGAATTGAGTACCAGTTGGAGCCAACAGAAGAGCAAAAAGAACTCTACCACAAGATGGTTTCTTGGGGAGCTGATATCGTCTTTGGCGGGCATCCCCATGTTGTAGAGCCTGCTGAAGTGGTCAATAAAGATGGTCAAAAACAAGCTTTATCATCTACTCGATGGGGAATTTCCTGTCCAATCAGCGTCTGGAAACTATGGGAGATGTGGAGACTGCCCAATGGACAGAGCGAGGGGTCTTGATGGATGTGACCATCGAAAAGGTTGGTCGCAAGACAAAGATCAAGACAGCTACTGCTCATCCAACCTGGGTCAGTCGGACTCCGAAGGGCACCTATTCTCCTGAAGGCTATGACTTGTACAAGTACCAGACCTATATCTTGGAAGATTTTTATCCAGGGTGGCAAAATACCGCGACAAGCTGGATGAGGAGACCAAGGAGAGAGTGGACACGGCCTACCGAGAAATGAAGGAACATGTTCACTTGGACTGGCCTCAGAGTGGAAAGGAATAGAGCATGGAAGGAAATGTGAACTGGATCCCGCTTGGGATCCTAGGATTGATCGTGGTGATTTGGGCAACCAAATTTCTTACGGCCATCCGCCTCAAGCAAAAGCTGAAGAAGTCTTGGGATGGAGCGCCTTTCTTTCGCAAGAAAGATACAGAAGAAAGTTTGATAGACAGTCTGGCTTATCCGGCTAAGGGAAAGACGATTGATAGTCAAGTGGATGATCAGACCTGGCATGATTTGGCTTTGGATGCGGTCTTTGATCAGCTCAACTATACCCAATCGAGCCTTGGGGCAGAGGCTCTCTATCAAAAAATGCGCCTGTTGGAATTCCAGCCTCAGGATCAGCTTCATGACTTAGAAGCCTTCTTTGAAGAGCATCCTGATTTGCGCCTCAAGGTCCAGGTCATTTTCAACCAACTGGGCAAGAAGAACCACAACATGGCGCGTAGCATTGTCGCAAATCCCGGCAAGCGTTATGCAGGTTTGCCCCTCTATCTAGCCTTGGCCTGCCTTCCTATTATCTGTCTCTTTACCATCCCCTTTGAGCCAGTCGGGGCCATTACCCTCTTGGTGATCAGTGTGGTCTTTAATATCGTCTTTTCGAGTTTGCGCAATTGGTCCAATAAAATCCGTCTGGACAATGTTAGCTATCTGGTCCGCATCTTTGCTTCGGCAGAACGCTTGAGCCATCTAGCCTTGCCACAACAAGAAGAACTCAAGCAGGCAGTCAAACCCTTTAAGAAAACGCGGATCCTTGCCAGTGTCTTGCAGAGTCCAACGGGGACTTCTGAGATGGAAATTATTCTCCTCTACCTCAATGTCCTCTTTTTACTCCCGCAGATCGCCCAGGTTTATATTTACAATCAGGTGAAGGCTTATCAAAAAGAGGCCCAGAAACTTCTGGATCTGCTAGGGGAGATGGAAGTCGCTATAAGTCTCTTGCGCCATAAGCGGGATCTAGAAGTGGTCTGTCAGCCAGTTTTTACAGAGACGGGTGGGATTGAAGGTGAGACGCTCTATCATCCCTTGCTGTCCAATCCGATTGCAAATGATGTGCATTTTCAAAAAAATATGGTCATCAGTGGGGACAATGCGTCTGGGAAATCGACCTATTTGAAGACCGTCGCTATCAATGCTATTCTGGCTCAAGGGCTGGGCCTTGCCTATGGAGAAAGATTGGCCCTTCCTTACGGTCATGTCCTAACGGCTATGGATGTGAGTGATGACATTGAAGTTGGAGATAGTTACTTCATCACCGAAAGTAAAGCTATTTTGCGTATGATTCAGCATCTGAAAAAGCCTGGTTTTCACTACTTCTTTATTGACGAGCTCTTTAAGGGGACCAATACCATCGAGCGGATCGGATCAGGCCTTGGGATTGTCCGCTGGTTAGCTGCCCAAAACTGCCTCTACATGATCTCCAGTCATGATATTGAGCTGGTCGCAGCCTCCGGTGAAGTCAATGATAATTACCATTTTGACAGTCGCTATGTGGATGGCAAGATCGTCTTTGACTACCAGATTAAGCCAGGGTCAGCTGTGACTAAGAATGCGGTCAATACGCTAGAAAGTCTGCATTATCCAGAGGAGATTACGCAAACAGCCAAGGACTTGATTGACCAGTATGAAGAGACGGGACACTGGTCTTTGAAGAAATTGAAAAAGAATGAAAATGGACGAAGGAGTTTGTAAATGATCGGTTTAGGGACCTTCTATAATGCTTTAGGGGTCGTATTTGGTGGGCTTTTAGGATTGCTCATCGGTCAACGTTTGTCAGAAGATTTTCATGAGACCCTTCTGAAAGTGACAGGAGTTGCTGTTTTTGTCTTGGGCATCGCAGGGACCTTGGAAAAGATGCTGGTGGTGCATGGAAGTCATGTGGAAAGTCACGGCAGTATGATGTTGATTCTGAGTCTAGTGATCGGGACCGTTATCGGGGAACTCTTGAAGATTGAGGAAGGCTTTGAGCGCCTGGGAACCTGGCTGAAGGAAAAGTCGGGCAACCAAGGCGATACTAGTTTTGTTGATGCCTTTATGACCACGGCCTTGACCATTTGTATTGGGGCTATGGCAGTGGTCGGAGCTGTCCAGGATGGCCTGACAGGCGACACCTCGACCTTGTTGGCCAAGGCTATTTTGGATATGGTTATCGTTCTGGTCTTGACCGTTTCAAAAGGAAAGGGTGCGATCTTTGCGGTGGTTCCACTCGTGATCCTTCAGGGCTTGATCACGCTGTTGGCCCATTTGATCGCACCGATCATGACTCCACAAGCCCTTTCGAATCTGTCACTAGTTGGCTCCAGCCTCATTCTCTGTGTAGGGATCAATCTCATCTGGGGCAATCGAATCAAGGTCGCCAATCTCCTTCCAGCAGTGCTGATTGCCATTATTTGGGCCTTTGTTGGGTGAAAAATAGAAGCTAAGCAGGAGCTTCAGATTTAAGACAAAGTCATATCAAAAACTTTCCTTAGGTGAGTACGGACGTCAGCGAACTTCGTAGAAGTTCCATGACTAATTATTGAGCCCCTTCGCTCTTTAATTTCTGGGCTCAGGCTAAAACAGTTTCCCAAACTGTTTTACTCAATACTTCTGAGTGCCTGAAACGTATTGTTTCAGGCACTTTTCTCACAGCGGAAAGTTTTGGTATTTTCTTAAATCGATTTTAAAATTGGAAGGCATTCTTATTTTTTGCAGAATCGCTTAACTTATTTTTCTTTTAAATAGTTAGTCTCATTCTAAAGCTAACCGGTAAAGACTGGTTAGCTTTTTTGCTTTTCCTTGTAGTCTTGTTAGAGAAATGAAGATGCTCCGAAAAGAAAGGAATTCTTTTAAATGTGATAAAATAAGAAACAGGAGTGAAGATTGGATTCATTTTGAAGGTGAAAGGTGAGTGAGTTATGATCAAACTAATCGCAACAGATATGGATGGGACCTTATTAGATGAGCGAGAGAGGTGGATCTTCCGCGTCTGGAAAGGCTTTTGGACCACTTGGATCAAAAAGGGATTCGCTTTGTCATTGCGACGGGGAATGAAATCCATCGCATGCGCCAGCTCTTGGGTCCTTTTGGTCAAACGGGTGACTCTAGTCGTAGCCAATGGAGCACGGATTTTTGAGGATGACGAGATGATTCTAGGGAAAATTCTGGGATCGAGAGCTAGTAGAGGCGGTTCTTGCTTATTTTATAGGGGGGAAATTTCAGACCAGCTGGTTGTGTCAGCTGTCAATGGTGGCTTTGTCAAGGAAGGAACGGTCTTTACGGAAGTTGAGAAATTCATGCAGACCAGAAGTGATTGAAGCCTTGTACAAGCGGATGAAGTTTGTCCCAGAATTGACAGCAGATCTATTTGATCAGGTGCTTAAAATGAGCTTGGTGGTTGGCTTGGATCGTCTTGATCAAGTGCGTCAGGGAAGTCCAGCAGGCTTTTGGAGATCAGCTCATGGCGGTTTCGAGCGGTTTTGGCAGCATGGATCTCTTACAAGCAGGCATTCACAAGGCTTGGGGACTGGCTCAATTAATGGAGATGTGGCAGCTTAATGCCAGCCAGGTCATGGCCTTTTGGGGATAGTGGAAACGACATCGAAATGCTTGAAATGGCAGGTCACTCCTATGCTGTGGCCAATGCAGAAGAAGCTGTCAAAGGCTGTTGCCAAACACTTAGCGCCGAGCCATCAGGAAGGTGGTGTCTACCAGGTGATCGAAGAGTATCTAGGATTAACCCCCTGGGAACAAGTGAAAGGAAAGAATTAGATGGCGGTACAACTGTTAGAAGACTGGCTCTTAAAGGAGCAAGAGAAAATCATAACAACCTATCGGGAACTCAATCAAGCCCCTTTGAAGGAGCCTGGTTTGATCTTTATCGGAGACTCCATCGTGGAGTATTTCCCCATTCATGAACTATTACAAAGTCCCAAACACATGGTCAATCGAGGAGTGCGAGGCTATAAGACGGATCTCCTTCGTGAGCATCTAGACGCCCATGTCTTTGGAACGGCGGTGGATCAGATCTTTCTCTTGATCGGGACCAATGATATCGGAAAAGAAATTCCTCAAAAGGAAACCCTAGACAATGTAGAAGCGTTCTTACAAGCAATTATGCGAGATTTTCCGATGACCCACATCAACCTGATCTCGGTTCTACCGGTGAGTCAAGAAGAGCGCTACAAACAAAAGGTCTATGTGCGGACTAATGAAAAAATTCAGGCCCTCAACCAGGCCTATCGCGAATTGGCTCAGGCCTACCACCAGGTCAGCTATGTCGATGTGTATTCGTCTTTATTGGATGAAGAGGGGCAGTTGGCAGAAGCCTATACGACAGATGGCCTTCATTTAAGTGTGGCCGGGTATCGCATCCTAGCCCAAGCTCTACAGGAGATAGTATAGAGATAAAAATAGGGAGTGAAAAAAGCCCAATCAGACAGATCTTCAAAGGAAGATTTGTTTTTATTAAAACTTTTGGTTGACAAATGTAAATCTTAGGTGTAAAATAGCATCATAAGATTTACAAATGTAGATTTAGAAAGGAGAAGCCATGCAAATTTCCAATGCGGAATGGCGCATCATGAAGATTATCTGGATGGAAGGCAAGCAGACCAGCACGGATTTGATCGCCGTCTTGTCCGAGCGCTTTGACTGGTCAAAGTCGACGATTAAGACTCTCTTGACCCGCTTGGTGGAGAAAGGCTGTCTGACCAGAGAAAAATCAGGCAAAGCCTTTGTTTACTCGGCTTTTTGCTTGAAGCTAGGACCAGAGTTTAGACTTGGTGGTTGAGGATGTGAAAGACAAGGTTTGCTCAAAAAGAATTGTCCAGGTGCTTGAAAACTTGATTCAGGAGAGTGACTTTACGCTTGCAGATCTTAATCAGCTGCAACAGGTCCTGGAAGAAAAGAAAGCAGAGGCTGTCGAAACAGTCCCTTGCAATTGTATGTAATAGAAAGAAGGAAATTCCATGTTTGGATTGTTGATTAGTATTGTTTGTTTACTTGTGGTTGCTTTTATTGCTTGGTGGTTCTTTGCAGAGCATGAAAAGGTAAGTGACCACGCTCGTCAGAAATCAGGTTATCAAGAAATTGAAGTCGAAGTCATGGGGGAGCTATTCGCCTGAAACCATTGTCCTGAAAAAAAGAAATGTTCCAGCCCGGATCATCTTTAATCGCAAGGATCCATCTTCATGTCTGGCTCAAGTGATCTTTCCAGATTTTGGCGTTCATGAAGATTTGCCTTTGGGTGAAAAACATGTCATTGAAATTACGCCAGAAAAAGCGGGCGAATATGGGTATTCATGTGGAATGAACATGATGCATGGTCACATGATTGTGGAATAAAGGAGTAGGTATGGTAGAAAAACAAAAAGCAGTTGTGGAAAACGGAGTGCAAAAGATCCGTATTACAGCAGAAAAAGGCTATAGTCCAAAGATTTCAACTTCAAAAAGGGATCCCTGCTGAAATCACCTTCCATCAGGTCAATCCTTCCGGCTGTTACAAGCGAAATTTTGTTTGAAGATCAGGGGATTTTAGAGTCTTTGGAAGTCGGTGTGGATAAGGTGATATCCTTTACCCCAACAGAAACAGGGGACTTCGAGTTTTCATGTGGAATGAAGATGCAAAAGGGTTCCTACACGGTTGTGGAAAAACGCCGTCGTGTCTTAGGTTTACTGGGTCGCTTTTGGATTACTAGTATCTTTACCCTTCCTTTATTGATCTTGATGATCGGGATGATGGCAGGATTTGTATCCCATTCAGTCAGTCGCTGGGGGACTTTTCTAGTAACAACGCCGACTCATGTTGGTAGCAGGAGTTCCTTTTATCAAGAGTGCCTGGGCCTCATTCAAGAAGCACCATTCCAATATGGATACCTTGGTAGCCCTTGGAACCCTGGTAGCCTATGTCTATAGTGTATTTGCCCTTTTTACTGGTCAGCCAGTATACTTTGAGGCTGCGGGTTTTATCATCTTCTTTATCCTCTTAGGGCAAATCTTTGAAGAACGGATGCGTAACAATGCCTCCGAGGCTGTGGAAAAGTTGTTGGATTTGCAGGCAAAAACGGCTCAAGTTCTCCGTGATGGGAACTATGTCGAGGTGGCGGCGGAAGATATCCAAATTGGTGACTTGATTCGGGTCCGTCCTGGGGAAAAGATTGCGGTTGATGGGACGATTGTAGAAGGAAGTACGACCATTGATGAGTCGATGGTGACAGGTGAAAGCTTGCCTGTGGAAAAATCAGTTGGTGATGCAGTTATCGGCTCCACTATCAACAGCAATGGGACCATTCTCTTTAAGGCTGAAAAAGTCGGTAGTGAGACCCTCTTATCTCAAATTGTGGACTTTGTCAAAATGGCCCAATCCAGTCGTGCTCCTATTCAAGATTTGACGGATAAGATTTCAGGTATCTTTGTTCCAGTGGTGACGATTTTGGCCATTGCGACTTTCTGGGTTTGGTCCGTGCTTCTGGGCGCGTCGCTTCAAGAGGCCATGCTCTATGCAGTCTCTGTCCTCATTATTGCCTGTCCTTGTGCCCTTGGTTTAGCAACCCCAACAGCCCTGATGGTCGGAACCGGCCGTAGTGCCAAGATGGGGGTTCTGATTAAAAATGGAACAGTTCTTCAAGAAGTGCAAAAGATTCAAACCGTTGTGTTTGATAAGACAGGGACTATTACCATTGTCCAACCACTTGTAACCGATGTTGTAGGAGATGAAGCGCGTGTCTTGACACTGGCTGCTAGTCTTGAAACCTTTTTCAGAACACCCACTAGCCCAAGCGGGTGCTATCCCAAAGCAGAAGAAAAAGGTTTGATGTTGTCCCCTGTGGAAAACTTCCAAGCGATTGAAGGAAAAGGGGTCCAAGGTCAGATCGACCAGCAGTTGGTGACCTGGAAAATGGCAAACTTCATGACGGGACAGCGATGGATCCGGAGCTTGAAAAACGGATGGTGAGTTGCAGAGCAGGCCAAAAACAGTGATCAGTTTGTCTGTGGATGGGCAGGTGATTGGCTTGATTGCCATTCAAAAGATGCTCCGAAGGCCAGCTCAAAAAGAAGCGATCAAAAAGCTCAAAAGAACGGGGCTTGAAAAACGGTCATGTTAACGGGGATAATGAACGGTGGCCCAAAGCTATTGCTAAGCAAGTGGAATTGACACCGTCATTGCTGATGTCCTTCCTCAAGAAAAAGCTAGCGCAATTCAAAAACTGCAAGAAGATAGCAAGGTCGCCTTTGTTGGAGATGGGATCAATGATGCTCCTGCTCTCTCGATCGCGGATGTGGGGATCGCTATGGGATCTGGAACGGATATTGCGATCGAGTCCGGTGGCATCGTGCTCACGCAAAATGATTTGCTTGGCGTTGTGCGCGCCTTTGACATGAGTCAAAAGACCTTCCGCAGGATCTTACTCAATCTCTTCTGGGCCTCTATCTACAATATCCTTGGGATTCCAATTCGTGCTGGAGTCTTTGTAGACTGGGATTGACCCTCAATCCAGAACTAGCAGGTCTTGCTATGGCCCTTAGTTCTTTGTCTGTTTTGACTAGCTCGCTGCTTCTCAATGTTGCGAAAATTGATTAACGAAAATAAGAAGTGATACAGAATTCTGTATCACTCTTTTTCTCTTTTCCAAACAGTTCTAAGGGAAAAGGGCAGGTAAGAAAATATAGTATAAAACCCTATTGTAGGATAGTTTGTGAAAATTTCTCAAAAAGAGCATCTGTTATGGAATAGGGATTGAGCATCTCTGAGCAGATCCTTATACATGTGAATCTCTTTGTGATAAATTAATACTGTAATCGTTTTGTAAATCGTTTTCATGAGAAAAGTCAGAAAAAACTCATTTTCAAGGCGAGATGATCACAAAGATGAAGTAGAAGCGCTATGCTGCATTTTAAGGGATCAAAAATAGAATTAAAGGAGAGTTAGAATGACTCAAGGAAAATTACTCATCTACGACAGCTCATAATCAATGATATGGGGCGTAGATACGATCTACGGTATCCCATCTGGAACACTTAGCTCACTTACTGGACGCTTTGGCTGAAGACAAAGATATCCGTTTCTTGCAAGTTCGTCACGAAGAAACTGGTGCTCTTGCAGCGGTTATGCAAGCTAAATTTGGTGGCTCTATCGGGGTTGCAGTTGGTTCAGGTGGACCTGGTGCGACTCACTTGATCAATGGTGTTTACGATGCAGCTATGGATAACACTCCATTCCTTGCTATCCTTGGATCACGTCCAGTTAACGAATTGAACTTGGATGCCTTCAAGAATTGAACCAAAACCCAATGTACAACGGTAGCTGTATACAACAGAACGTGTAGCTTACGCAGAACAATTACCAAAAGTAATCGATGAAGCTTGCCGTCTTTGCCGTTTCTAAAAAGGGTCCAGCCGTTGTAAAATTCCAGTAAACTTTGGTTTCCAAGAAATCGACGAAAACTCTTACTACGGATCAGGTTCTGCGAACGTCACTTTATCGCTCCTGCAGCTTGAACGAGTGGAAATCGATAAAGCTGCTTGAAAATCTTGAACAATGCGGAACGTCCAGTGATCTACGCTGGTTTCGGTGGAGTTGGTGCGGGTGATGTCATCACTGAATTGTCTCGTAAGATCAAGCACCAATCATTACAACTGGTAAAACTTCGAGGCCTTCGAATGGAACTACGAAGGGTTGACAGGGTTCTGCTTACCGTGTTGGTTGGAAACCAGCCAACGAAGTGGTTTTCGAAGCAGATACTGTTCTTTTCCTTGGTTCAAACTTCCCATTTGCTGAAGTTTACGAAGCCTTCAAGAATACTGAGAAAATTCATCCAAGTCGATATCGACCCTTACAAACTTGGTAAACGTCATGCCCTAGACGCTCAATCGCTTGGGGGATGCAGGTCAGCGAAAGCAATCGTGACAAAAGTGAATCCAGTTGAATCTACTCCATGGTCGGCGTGCAAACGTGAAGAACAACCAAAACTGGCGTGATTACATGAACAAACTCGAAGGTAAAACGAGGGTGGAATTGCAATTGTATCAAGTTTACAATGCAATCAACAAATATGCTGATCAAGACGCTATCTATTCAATCGACGTAGGTGACACTACTCAAACATCTACTCGTCACCTTCACATGACACCTAAGAACATGTGGCGTACATCTCCACTCTTTGCGACAATGGGTATTGCCCTTCCTGGTGGTATCGCTGCTAAGAAAGACAATCCAGATCGCCAAGTATGGAACATCATGGGTGACGGTGCATTCAACATGTGCTACCCAGACGTGATCACAAACGTTCAATACGACCTTCCAGTTATCAACGTTGTCTTCTCAAATGGTAAATATGCCTTCATCAAGGACAAATACGAAGACACAAACAAACACTTGTTTTGCTGTGACTTCCTAATGCTGACTATCGAAAATCGCTGAAGCTCAGGAGCTATGGTTTACAGTTGACCGTATCGAAGATATTGATGCTGTTGTTGCAGAAGCTGTTAAATTGAACAAAGAAGGTAAGACAGTTGTCATCGATGCTCGCATCACTCCACACCGTCCACTTCCAGTAGAAGTACTTGAGTTGGATCCAAAACAACACTCAGAAGAAGCGATCAAAGCCTTCAAGGAAAAATACGAAGCAGAAGAACTCGTACCATTCCGCCTCTTCTTGGAAGAAGAAGGGTTGCAATCACGCGCAATCAAATAATTTCTCTCGTGGAAAATCAAATGTAAATATTGTAGATTTTATGTTTTGATTTTCATAGAAAAACTGAAAAGATCGGAGCAATCCGGTCTTTTTGTGGAGGATAAGAAATGAATTTAAATCAATTAGATATTATCGTTTCAGATGTTACCCAAGTTTGTGCTAGCTTGGAGCGTATTTTGGATAAAAAGCCGATTATGTTGACGACAGTTTTTGCTCAGTTCACGATTGGCAGTCACTGTCTCATGTTGTCTCAAAATCATTTGGTTCTTTTGGAAAATTTCCAGTCAGGAATCATTCTTCACGTTGAAGTTGAGGATGTAGAGCAGAACTACCAACGATTGAAAGAGCTTGGTATCCAGGTTTTGAACGGTCCAGTTGTAACCGATTGGGGAACCAGCCTGTTAGTTGAAGGCCCTTCCGGATTAGTGCTTGATTTTTATCATATGAAGTAGGTAATTCTATTATCAAAAGAAAAATTTAAACGTTCTTGGAGTGGAACATAAACAGATCGGAGCAATCCGGTCTTTTTTTATTAAAGACAAAAGTCTTCTTTGAAACTTTCCTTATGTGAGTACGGACGTCAGCGAACTGAAGAAGTTCCATGACTAAATCAAGATGCAAAAGGGCGTCTGCGGATAAAGTCAAAATAGGAAGTTTGACGCAGAATCTTTTCGATTCAGGGAGAACTTATCTTTGGACACAATCCGCGACCCGTGTTCAATCAGTTTTGAGCCCTTCGCTTTTCAAATTTTAGGCTCATGCTAAAACAGTTCCCCGAACTGTTTTACTCTCAATAATTCGAGTGCCTGAAACTAATAGAGTTTCAGGCACTTTTCTCACGACGGAAAGTTTCAGTTTATTCTTTACGATTTAAAAATAGAAATCATTCTTATTTTTTTCAGAAAAGCCGATATTGAAATTAGGTGAAAAACAATTTGTATACATTCTGAAAGATCGGAGCCATCCGGCCTTTTTGTGTTGCACGTGAACAGAAATAACCTTAGAATAGGTTTAGTTTTTCATAGGATCTTGTAAGATTTTTTGGAAAGAGAAGGGTATAATAGAACTATCAAATTAAGTGAGGTAGAGATGACCAACAAACTTCAATTTCAGATGGTTTCCTCTAGGGGTGGGGCGACGGTACGCTAACCAGTGTGAGGGAGCTTATAATGAAGACGGCCGTGGCTGGCTAATGTGGATGTGGTGCCGATTGGGCCTGATCGGCACGCCATAATTACTGGTCAGAAAAAGATGTTCGACTTTGAAGAGGGCTATTTTTATCCGGCTAAGGATGGCATTGATATGTACCATCGCTACAAGGAAGACATTGCGCTCTTTGGGGAAATGGGCTTTAAAACCTATCGTTTGTCCATTGCCTGGTCTCGGATCTTCCACAAGGAGATGAACTAGAGGCCGAATGAAGCAGGTTTTACAGTTTTATAAAGACCTCTTTAAAAGAGTGCCACAAGTATGGCATTGAACCCTTGACCATTACCCACTTTGATTGTCCCATGCATTTGATTACCGAGTATGGAGGTTGGCGTAGTCGTAAGATGTTGGAGTGTTATGAACGTCTCTGCCGGACCCTCTTCACTCACTACAAGGGCTTGGTCAAATACTGGCTAACCTTTAATGAGATCAATATGATCCTCCATGCGCCTTTTATGGGAGCGGGTCTGCTCTGAAGAAGGGGAGAATGAGAGACAAGTCAAATACCAGGCGGCTCACCATGGGTTGGTCGCTTCAGCCATTGCCACTAAGCTAGCCCATGAGATTGATCCTAACAATACAGGTCGGCTGTGCATGCTGGCGACTGGGGCAAAACTATCACAGCTACCTGTGCTCCACGAGGATGTCTGGGCTGGTCTAGAAGAAGACCGCAAGAACTATTTCTTCATCGATGTGCAGGCGCGTGGGGAATACCCTAACTATGCCAAGAAAGAGTGGGAGCGTCAGGGAATTACGGTCGAGATGATGGAGCAGGACCTGCAATTGTTGAAAAGACCATACGGTGGACTTTATTTCCTTCTCCTACTATGCCAGTCGGGTCGCTTCAGGGGATCCAGCTGAAAGGGAAAAAACAGCGGGCAATATCTTTGCCTCTCTGAAGAATCCCTACCTAGAAAGCTCGGAATGGGGTTGGCAGATTGACCCTCTTGGGCTCCGTATTACCTCTCAACACCATCTGGGATCGTTATCAAAAAGCCTATGTTTATTGTGAAAATGGACTAGGCGCTGTTGATACTAAATGAAGCCGGGGAGATTGAGATGACTCACCGGATTAGAGTACCTTGAAGCCCATGTCAAGGCCGTACATGGAGGCCATCCACGAAGATGGTGTTGTCCTCTGGGGCTATACGACTTGGGGCTGTATTGACCTGGTCTCTGCCGGGACAGGAGAAATGAAGAAGCGCTACGGTTTTATCTATGTCGACCGGGACAACGAAGGCAAGGGAAGCTTGGAGCGCTCCCGTAAGAAATCCTTCTATTGGTACAAAGAAGTCATTGCGACCAATGGGGCTTCTGTTGAATAAAAGTTTTCGGTACTTGATGGCCGACTCTCTCCTATAAACGAAAAAGCTTAGAAGCCCAATTTCAAGCTGGGTTCCTAAGCTTTTTATATGTCGTTTAGCCAAGTCATTACTGGTTTACTGGTCGTAGTCTAAGACATTGTTCTCGATGACAAACTTAGATTCAGCTGAAATAGTTGGTTGCTCCTAGTTGCAACTACGAACTTCAGTCTGGCTTCATGATGTGCCACTGACCGTCCTTGTGGGCAAAGATAGCCTGAAATGTGACGTTATCGCTCTTGTCTCGAATGGGTAGAACAAATGCTTGATCTGTATTCTCTAAAAGAATTTCTTCCTTTTTTTCAAAGTTATAGATATAAAATTGCCCAGTTCTTTGTCCCAAACCATGAAGTTCATCGACTTTTTGCCAATTCTCAAACTTATTCCGAACAAGGGATTCATTATAAATCTTGTTGAAGGTTTCGTTGCGTTTCTTCGTTTCTTCCTCGTCTAGTGTTTTCTGAAACTCTGCAACCTTTTTAGTCGTTTGGATGGTTTGTTTGTTTTGCTCCCTGATTTGGTGGCGGTGGATGACTCGCATCATTCTTGCAGCACCGCCCAGGATGACAAGGATGGATACAAGACTGATTTTAGTTTTAGCATTATTTTTCATAGATGAGTCTCCCTATTGTGTCATTGGTCCTATTATACCCTTTGAAAGAAAGGATTGTCAACTTCATCTTGTGATGACCTAACATGCAGATCTACCTGAGTACAATAGAATTTTATCAGATTTTCATTGACGAAGGTCCCTTTATTTGATAGGCTAGGGGAATAGAACTGATTTCGCAAGAAAAGAAAAAAGGAGCGAGGCAAGTGGCACGGATTTTATTAATCGAGGATAATAATGATATCCAAGAAATTTTATACAGTCTCTTAAGTGAAGACCATGAGGTCCTTCAGGCTTTTTCAGGTACAGAAGGGCTGCGGCTCTTCCAGCAAGAAGTCGTTGATTTGGTTCTTCTGGATATCATGCTTCCAGGGAAAAATGGGGACCATGTCCTGGAGGAGATCCGTTTGCAGAGTCAGGTGCCGGTCATCATGATGACGGCCCTTGGAGACAAACACCTCATTAGTCAGTACCTCCTTGCAGGTGCCAATGATTATATTGTCAAGCCCTTTAATCTGGACGAAGTGGCGGCTCGGGTGATGGTGCAGTTGAGAAATCAACCAACGGTAGCTAGAGAAGCTCATAGCGTCAAAGCTTTCCTAAGAATCTGGTCCTGAATCCAGAAACCTTTGAACTGGAGTCCGGCGAACAGACGCTTCGCTTGGGCAAAAAAGAATTTCAAATTTTTGAGACCTTGCTGGCGCATCCAAAGAAGATTTTCACCAAGGAAGAATTGTATGAGGTGGTCTGGGAAGAAGTCTATCTACCTGGAGACAATACCCTCAATGCTCAACTGAGCAATCTCCGAAAGAAAATTGCCCAGCTTGTTCCAGATGAGGACTATATTGAAACGGTCTGGGGCTTGGGTGTTCGCTTGAAAGGAGACAAGTAATGTGGGTTTTAGTTCTAATTCTTGTCGTCCTTGTCCTTTTCTTGGTTTGGGCTATGCTCGCTTGCTTTCTGCCTTAAAAGGATTTGCGAGAGACAGATTCAACAGAAGCTCCAAAATGGGAGTGGGGTACGGCTGACCTCTCAGGTCTCAAAAAAAGAATTGGTCGCCTTGACCAAGCAGGTCAGTGATCTCTTTGATCAGATCGAGCGGACCAATCGGATTGCCTTTCAAGAGAAAAAGACCTTGGATATGGCTATCAGTAATATTGCTCACGATATTCGGACGCCTTTGACCATTGCATCAGGCTATACCCAACAAATCATCAAGGGTGGGACGCAGGAAGAGGAAAAGCTGAAGAAAATTGCTTCCAATCTTCAAGTCGTCTCAAAACGCCTGGAATCTCTCTTGGAGTACAGACGCTTGATGGAGGGAGCTATTCAGCCTCGGATTTCAGACGTCGATCTCAGCCAAGTCCTGACCCAGCAGTTGTTCCAGTATTATGACAGCTTGTCCGAAGCAGGGATTGCCCTAGAGGTAGAGCTAGAAGAGCATCTTCATTATGCTACGGATCCCGAGCTCTGGGAGCGCCTCTTGCAAAATATGCTCAGCAATGTCCTCAAGCATGGAAAGGAGCAGGCGCGCTTGACCTTGACCTCGGACGCGGACACGATTCGGGTCGAGCTGCGCAATATTGTGCAACAACCGATCCAGCACTTAGACCAGTTGGCTAGTCGCTTCTACTCAGAAAATCTGTCGGATACAGAAGAGTCTTCTGGCTTGGGTCTCTACATTATTCAAAAATTTTGTAGAGATCTTAGGAGCGACTGCAACTGGCAACAGAGACAGATTGGTTTGTTTTGACCATTACATTCTAAGAGGGCAGGCATCGCTCAAGCCTTTTTGTTATAAATCTTTGTGTTTGAAAGTAGCGAGTCCTAGGAAGCCGAAAACAAGGATGAATCCAAGGGCAATCGAGAGAGTGTTGTTCGTTGCTGTCGTACTTTGGACCATGGAATATTGGAATTCCAAGTTTAGATAGTGGAGAATGTCAATATCTTTAAAGAAAAGCGCAGGAAGGCTTAGAGGATATTTCCAATGAAGTAGCCACGAGGGCCAAGGTGATGGATTGGCTAGCGTAGAGGAGGAAGGAAATGATGCTGACCCAAGCCAAGGTTGAGAGGAACTGAATCAGCACGGTCAGTCCAAAAATGAGCCAAGAAGTGTTCTGGCATGGTGCCAAGTCCATTGTAGAGGGTCGCGATCAAGAAGACGAGACCATAAGAAACGAGAAATTGGAAGAGCGCAATGGTCAGGACAACAGCACTTTGGCAAAGTAGTAGCTGGTGAGAAACACCATAAAGCTGAGGCTGTTTTTATATAAGTTTTTGCGTTAAGTCTGTCCCCAGGACTAATGTGATGACAATAATGGTAAAGAGATGGTCACACTGATGCTGGAAGAGTAGTTGGTCAAGGCTTTAAAGCCTCGTCCAAACTTCGGTCGCTTAGGGGGTAATTTGAGTTCCGTATTGACGCCGACGTGGCCGGTAGCTCCAAAAGATGACTCCAGACAGGATGTTGAGAACGAGAATGGCTTCTGTAATCCAAAAACCTTTGGAGCGAAAAAGTCTGTAAAAATCTGCTTGAATGGTATGCAACATGATAAATCTCCTAAATGAAATATGTGGGATAAGTAAAAACAAGACGGTGGTTTGACTAGTCTACCAAGTCCATAAAAGAATTTTTCCAGATCTTGGCAGGCATAGTAGATTTCGTCCACGTCAATATCTGCTTGAACGAGGGCTTTGACAATGACTTTAATATCGTGAGTCTGTCCGAAGATATGGATTTCTCCATCCTTATCGATGACTTTGATACGGTGATGGAGTTGATCCTGGATCAGTTGACTGGCAAGGGCTAGCTGGCTAGTCTTGAGGATGATGTAGTCTTCTCCTGTTCTTCGAATTCGGCCCTTGCTAATTTCTTTGATCAGGCGTCCTTGGTCGACAATGCCAAAAGCAGTTAGCAACCAGATAAAAGTTCGGAGGATGTGACTGGAAATCAGGATGGTCATGCCGAGTTCATCGTTGAGGCGCTTTGATCATCTGACGGGAATTCGATTCCGACAGGATCGAGACCATTGATGGGTTCGTCCAAAATGAGGAAGTCGGGCTTGGCAATGAGCGCAATCGCAATTCCCAACCGTTGTTTCATCCCTAGTGAAAAATCACGGAATTTCTTCTTACCCGTATTATTCAGGCCGACATAGTTCAGGGTTTCTTTGATGACCTGGTCGGGATTGGGGATATGGCGAGCCTTGCAATAGTAGACCAGATTTTGATAAGCGGTCATATGCTTATGGGCCACAGGACTCTCAATGACGGAACCAACCCGTTTTAGGGCTTGCGTCCACTGGGAGCGACTTGTAGAAGAAAAGAGAGAGACGCTTCCGTCAGTTTCTTGAATGAGCTGGGTGATGACCTTGATGAGGGTGGTTTTCCCAGCCCCGTTTTTACCGATCAGGCCGTAGACGTCGCCTTTGCGAATGGTGAGATTCACATCATTTAAGGCGTATTGATGACCGAATTTTTTACTCAAATGGGAAATTTCTAATACTTTTTCCATGGTTTTCTCCTTCGTCCAAATGACTAGTTGTTTTCTTTACACTCTTAGTATACAGCTTGCTTTTTCAAATAACTATCAAATGCTACCTCAAATATTTCTAGAGAGAGTGGGACAGAAATCGGTCATTCGTTAGAATTCGATTTCGTCGTCCCACCTCCACACAGTTGAGTAGGGGCTGTAAAAGCTGATGAAATCAGCGTAGTAGAGCCCACTCAACCACTGCGTCTTGCTCGACAATCCAAAAATAATTGAGAGGTTAGGACTTTTGTCCCAGCCTCTTCATTTTAAAACCCAGCAACAAACTCTTTGATGGCTTTAAACGCGAGTTCATAGGGTTTCTCGGTATTGGTAGATGGCCTCCGTCTGTGATTTCTTGATAGTGACTTTTGGCAGGAGCTGACTAATTTTTAGAAGAAGATTGATTGGCCCAATCTCTGCTACCACAAACAACCAAGCTAGGAAGAGGGCAAGCTTTAACGGTATCGGTTAAATTGAGCCCTTTTAATTCCGTCAAGATTTGAAGCATCTGTTGTTTATTGGCATCTTGTTTTTCAAAGACATGCTTGGGAAGTAGACGAAAGAGGAGAATCTGGAGCCGATAGAGGGGATTGGTGTTGAGTTTGTATTGTGTTCCTACAAGGACCAAGCCCTTGAGTTGCGGGAAGTCTTGTCTTGAGAGATCAAGAGCGAGCACGCCACCTAGTGAGAGTCCTACCAGAATAAAGGGGTCGCTTTCTTGCTGAGGCGCTCCATCAACCTTTCTTTGACTTCCTGTATAGCTTTCTTTTTGGATGGGAGAAAATATCAAAAGTTTTGGAGTGCAAGGGTGAAAGTGCAAATTGGACTCCTTGCCAAGAGAGGACATCCTGCCCTAGTCCATGTAAAAAAATAAGTTTCATCAGGAATCCTTTCTTTGAAAATCGAGTTCGTAGAGACCACGAAGAGCATTGCAGGCATAAATACGATCAGCGTCTGTTAAATCGTTCAGAGTTAAGAGTTTTTCTTCCACCTGCTGGGTCTCAAGAAGATGGCGGCGGTAAATCCCATCGAGTAAAGGGAGGTGAGCTGGTGGGGTATACAGCTTGCCCTTGATTTCAGGACGAGATTACCAATCGTCGTCTCAGTAAAGGTTTCATCTGGCAGATGGAAAAATTTGCTCGTGATCTGACTGGTTGAGATGGTCTCTCTGACTCGTTTTGAAATAAGTAAATGGCGTCGCTAAATCAAGCTTCTGCTCTGTCAGTTGGGCCTGTAGATAGCTAGCTGGCAAGTCTGTCAGCTCCGTGATCACTAGGTGGAAGGCCCCGTTTTTCTGTAAGGCGATCCGACAACGATAGTCAAGGTTGGACTCCAAATGAGCGAGCTCTTCTTGCAGTTCTTTCAGGAGTTTTGGCTCATCATAAGGATAGGGCAAAGTAGCGACTAGCCTCTCTCAAACAGGGTTAGGTGTTGGATCTAGAAAAGTCAACTCTCCTTGGTGGATGGCACTGGTCGTCAGGAGCTCAAAGCGAGGCTCTTGACAGTGAGGACAGCTGATTTTTGCTTGGTTTCCTGGTATTCACTTTCCCCATTTGCTGTCCCAAGTGATGTCCTCCCACGCCATAGATGGCTTGATCTCCCTGCATTTGAAGGGTCCGGATGGCTACATTAAAAAATCCGTTTCCCTTTTGGAAGAAGGATGCTGATCGTTCCACATGTAGACACCTCGAGGAGCCTTCTCCGTCTTTTGGATGATTTCCATAGTGGAGATCTTCGGTGCTCCTGTAATCGAGCCACAAGGAAAGAGAGCTCGGAAGGTTTGGACCAGGTCGATCTCAGCTCGCAATCGACTTTCAATGGTCGAGGTCATCTGCCAAACAGTGGAGTATTGCTCGACTTGCGCAGAGATGAGCCACCTGCTCACTTCAATCTCCGAAATCGGTTCATGTCATGTGCAGGAGGTCGACGATCATCATGTTTTTCTGCTCGATTTTTTCGGATCAGCTTTTAGATATGTACCTCTGAAGATCCTCTTGGTTGGTGAGACCACGGTGCGTCGTTCCCTTCATCGGGCGTGTGGTCAGTAGCCGGTCGTCTTGCTCAAAAAAGAGCTCAGGACTGATAGAGAGGATGGAGACATCATCGTGCTGGATGAAGGCATTGTAATGGGCCTTTTGCTCAACCACTAAGCGGTTGTAGATGGCCAAAGGGTCAGACTTTAGCTCTTGAGAAAGCTGGACGGTGTAGTTGACCTGGTAGGTATCTCCCTGGCGAATATGGTGATGGATGGTCTTGATGGCTTCTTGATAAGCAGGCGCCTCTACCTCTTCCTTCCAATTGGCTGGAAGATCCACAGCTTCATAGTCCTCGGGAAAAGGAAGGGTTTCGACCTCCTCGTGGATCGTAAAATAGATGAGATACTCTCCCATAAGAGGGGCTGGATGGACAGCAAACTTCTTCTCAAAAGCAGGAGCAGCCTCATAGCTGACATAGCCGACTGCATAAAAGCCATGCTCCTGGTAGGCTTCGACTTCTCTAAGAAGAGTCTCTACCTGGTCGAGGTTTCTAGTTTTTAATTCCTTTATAGGCTTGGTGAAAAGGTGGCGCAATCCAAGCTCTTTAAAATCAATAATCGTTTGTTTATGCATGCTTTGAGTATATCAAAAATAGAGGAAAAAAAGTAGATAAGGATGTAAGATTCCTTGCTTGGCCTTCCCTTTCGTGCTAAAATAACCATAGAAACTGCTTTGGGCAAGGAGTAGGACCATGCAAAAGAACCCTCTATAACACCTCTAGTATTAGCTTTTTTCAATACCTCTTTGCGATTGCAGTGATATTGGTGCATAGTGGTCGCTTGACCTCCTATGAGCCACTGCATTTTGGTCTCAAGAGTATGCTCAGCCGGCTAGCGGTGCCATTTTTTATCGTCTGTGCCAGCTTTTTCCTCAAACACTCCCTAGGGAATTCTCAGAAAATGAAGGCCTATCTGGTCAAAATCGTAAAAACCTATTTGTTTTGGAGTTTTGTTTACCTTCCTTATGCTTGGCTCTTTTTCTCTAATCTTCGTCTTCCTGTCTATCTTTTTCCAGCAGGTGTTCTCATCGCACTGATCTATCTGGGAATGTGCTACCAACTCTGGTATATCCCGGCCTTTTTGCTGGGCTTGTTTTTGGTCAATCAACTGGTCAAACACCTAGGTATGGTTTGGACGGGGTTGATCACCTTGCTCCTATACTGCTGGGGCTTGATCGAGACCTATTCGGCTTATCTGGACACCACAAGTCTTCTCAAAGGCTACCAGCTCTACAGCAATTTATTTTTTACAGCGCGAAATGGTCTCTTTTACACGCCCATTTTTATCTATATGGGGTACTATTTGTATGATCATTTTCATGCACAAGTTTTTAGCATTCACCGTTGGCAAAAGCTAGCTCTTGCCTTTGGATTGCTCTGTCTAGAAGGGATCATTATTTTTCAACACCAAGGAATTGATAAGAACTTTTTCTTTCTTCTTCCTTTTGTGACCGTTTATTTGGTCAATGCCTGCCTGCGATCGTCCTTTTTGAAAAGCTATGATTTACAGTATTTAAAGCAAATGAGTATAGCCCTTTACTTTTCGCATCCGATCTTTATCGAGTGGGCTCGCTATGGCTTTAGCAGCCTCCCTCTCTCTTATCCAGACAGGGGCAAGCTGATTTTTGTGACTGCCTTGTTTGGTAGTCACCTTTTTGGACTAGCTATGCTGTGGGTACGAGAGAGAGGAAAAACAAAAGACTTCACCAATCTAGGATAAGGTGAAGTCTTTTTTATGACTCAAGGCAATCCTTTTTGATGTCCATTTGTTTGCGGTCGTTTTTAGGAGTAGTACCGCATTTCTTTGTGGAGTGTTTATAGAGAATGTTCACATTTGTCTGAAGGGCAATACCCTCTAGCTTTGTGTAGCTTTTTTCAATTCCCGAACGTTTTCAAGAAAACTTCAGAAAATTCTTGACTTCTGATGAAATCGGCGTATGATTAGTTGTGAACTGTTGAACAACCATTTTCAATAGAGTTCCTGATGTCGACTAAGGGGATTCTGCTAGGATGAGGCAGTTCAACCATAAAAATCTATAGAGCGTTGCGTCCGAAAGTCTAAACAGACACGGCTCTTTAAAAACAAAAGGAGAAGATTATGAAAACAGAACCGATTCATCGTACCAGTATGTGAAATTTAGTTAAGTGCGTCACCATGACTTTGATTCCCTGCCGCTGTGGGGATTAACTATGTTGCCAAAAGCCTTGGCTGAGGGGGTTAAAGTTGCCCGTTTGGCTGGGGTCTTTGGGAACCTTTCTTGCCAGCATGTTGGCTGGGCCGGTTGCCGGTGCCATCAGTGGTTTCATCAACAACGTGATCTATGGGCTGACCTTATCGCCAATTTCAACCGTGTATGCGATTACCAGCATCGGAATTGGGATTGCTGTCGGAGTTTTGCACGCCAATGGGTGGTTCTCGTCAGTGCGACGAGTATTTGTTTCTGCTATTATTATTGCCATCGTTTCAGCTGTCATTTCAACGCCACTCAACGTCATCTTTTGGGGTGGTCAGACCGGTATCGCTTGGGGTGACCTCATTGTTTGCGGTAATGGTCGCCAATCATGCACCAGTGTGGCTGGCCTCATTTACCGATGAGTTTGTCTTGGATATTTTTGGATAAAGTCTGCGTGGCTACTCTGGCATTCTTCATCTATCGTCCAGTTGCCAAGCGGATGGTGCACTTCTTTAGCGGTGATAAATGATGACCGATCAAACATTGATTTCTGGAGCGCCACGGGTCAAGCTCAAGTGGTACCAGATGATCGATCCGATTACTAAAGCTCTTGTTCATCTTGGACATGACGTTGTTGAGCTTTTTGCCAGTATGAATTTATTGCTTCAGGCCGGATTAATTTTTGTCGCAACACTGCTATTGTTATTTTCCAAACTGAGTTCTACCATCTTTAAGGCGCTGGGATTCAGCCTGTTTCTGATTTGCACCATGCTGATCATCCAAGGGTTATTTTACAGTCGGAATCAAACTGTGCTGTTTTCTGTGCTTGGGGTGTCGTTCTACAAAGAAGGCCTGATTTACGCCACCACTCTGGGTTGTCGAGTATTGGTGATTATTTTGACCAGTGGCTTTTTTATGGTGACCACGAGTATTTCAGAAAACGCAGCCTATTGGAACTGTCCGGATTGTCTTATAAAACCGTCTACGTTCTGATGTCGGTGTGTTATATTTTTGCCGGAAATGATGCGCAATATACGGAAAAATCCAGCAGGCACAAAAAGTTCGCGGAACCAATCCACAAAAACGTTGATTCAGAAATTAAAGTCAGTCCTGCCGGTTCTAATTCCATTGGTGATTAAGACCTTGGATCAATCGATGGCGCGGTCGATTTCTCTCCAACTGAGAGGTTTTGATAATCCCAACCGGACTGTCAGAACCTCCCAGCGCGTGTATCGCCTGTCGCGGACGATGCACATTGGTCTGACTGGATTGGCAATTTTATTGATTGGGTGGAAGATATGGACGAAGACAAACGGATTGTAATTGAAAATTTGACCACCGTTATCCGGGTACTGAGCAAACCACAACTGCGTCAGATTAACGCGGAGGTTCATACCGGCCAGGTGGTTGGGATTATCGGGAATAGCCACTCGGCAAATCGACTTTGTGCCGTGTGCTGGCAGCGGGTCATTCCCAAAAATGGTGTCTGCTGAGATTGAGGGTGACTGGCACATGTTTGGTAGCGAGTGTCCGACAATTGGCCCGTTTATAATGCCATGAATGGGTTGTACTGCAAAATCCAGCTGGCCAACCAAGCGGATTGGCAGACACGGTTGCCGATGAAATCGCCTTTGACTTGATTAATCAGGGGAATGGCTGAAGGACTGATTCAAAAACGGGTTGAAGAAGTTGCCACGCAAATGGGGCTGATTGAACAGCTGAATTTGCGTCCCGAGAGCCTTTCCGGTGGTCAGAGCCAGCGGTTGGCAATTGCCACGGCGATTGCGGCTAACCCGGCTGTTTTGATTATGGATGATCCGACCAGTGAGATGGATCCCTTGGCACGCCACAATTTTTCCAATGGCTGGCCCAGTCAAAGACGACTGTCTTCATTGTCACCAGTGAAATTGACGATTTGTGTGAAGTCGCCGACGTTGTGTGGGTGCTGCACGAGGGTCAAATGGTAGCCCAGGGCAGGCCGGGTGAGGTGTTTAATCATTTGGCAGCTGACTGGCAGATTCCAGCCCCGACAATCCAGCAACTTGCTCAAAAAATGGATTGGCACTTGGCTGATGGCCGGTATCCGGTGAATGACGCTGAACTGAAGGAGGTTTGTTATGTCCACAATTGAACTGAACCACCTGACGTTCACTTATCCGGAACGGTCCTTTAGCTTGGATGTTGAAGACAAACACTTCGCCGATCCGATGGTGGCGATTGTCGGCCAAAATGGTGCCGGCAAATCAACGCTCTTCAAATTGTTGACGGGCTTGCTGACACCACAAACCGGTGTGATTAAGATCGATGGAGAAAATTTTAATGATCTTAAACCAGTCGAAAAGTTACTGAAGGTTGGGATTACTTTTCAGAATCCTGACGATCAGCTTTTCAACCCGACCGTTCAACGAGAGGTGGAGTGGAGTGTCGCGCAGGTCATGGATGACCACGACACGATTACGAGGCGGGCTTTAGCGGCTCTAAAAAGAGTTGGCTTGGATGATAAAACAGCTGAAAGTCCATATGACCTGTCATTGTCGGAACGCAAGCTGTTGAGCGTTGCCACAGTTTTGGCAGTGGATCCGGCGATTTATTTATTTGATGAGCCGATGATGTCGCTTGATTGGGAAAGCCGGCGCAAGTTGACCGCAATTTTCCATCAGTTGGCTGATTCGGGCCACCAAGTTGTGACCATCACCCATGACATGGATTGGGTCGCCTCCGAGTTTGAGTCGGTGTATGTTATGGAACACAGGAAGTTTGGCTTCGCCGGCAGTCCACGGGAATTGTTCAGCGATCACGAACTTGTCCAGCGGTGGGATTACTACCACCGCGGATTATGGACATAGCTGGGAGTCGCTGGGTGATTCACAGACATATTTATCGGTTAATGATTATTACCAGAAAAATCGAGATGTATGAAAAAGTCACCTCTGCGGGTTTTCAGGTTGAAGGATTAACTTCAGCTTCTGGCAAGAACTCACATGGGTGACTTTTTGTGCTAATAACGTTTCATGATCATCAGGGTGCTTCCTCAGATCACTCGGTTTGGTTTTTACTTTGTTTCATGGTCATAATCATATACCATTTCTTTTTGGGATCTTTTGTTTGACTAATACAAAATAGGTCTTCATAGGTCTTCGCATTTTAGCGTCCAGTAGGGATCATCAGTATAATTTTCTGAATTAGGAGACTGTCCCATCACTATTCGAACTTCGTCTCCCAACCTACGCTGTTCCCATTCATCCGTGAATCCTTTAAATCGCAATTCTGGAACTTTCTTTTTAACTGAATCATC
>BNJU01001950.1_pt1 | contig 120045 bp, 154 predicted proteins | sample 8539281 | NCBI WGS metagenome assembly BNJU01 (sample SAMD00202456, study PRJDB9452) | human saliva metagenome | isolation source: human saliva | place: Japan | reverse complement strand
AGCATACTTACTTTTTTTTCAATTCTTTCCTTAATTTCATCACATTTCGCCTTCGTACGGCTAGCTATCATAATCGAACTAAATACTTCTGAATTTTTGTGCACATTTATGGCAAACTACATTCGATACTCCTCCAGCTCCAATTACTAATGCTTTTTTTCCCATTAATTTTTCCTCCTCAATATAAATTTTTTTCTTATACAATATTATTTCAAAATCTATAATCATTTGTTTTTTTCAATAATATTTTTTTCTATCTTTCTTTGTCCATATTATACTGTAAAAATCTTTATTCTGTAAATTACTTTTTACTTTTTACAATCTCATAATATAAAAAAATTATTTTTATTTAAAAATTTTTTTAGGTATTAATCAATAACCATAAAATTAATTATAAATTAACCTTTATATATAAGCATGGTGGTATACTTATAAAAGAATTATATCATATTAAATTTATAATTATTTATTTTTCTAATATTTTATATAAATAAAAACACCGATATTTAATTCAAATACTCAATAATTATCTGCTTAAAAATTCTTTTGTTGAAAAAAGTAAAAATTAAGAATTTGCTCATTATTTATCAAGTTTTAATTATTATGAATACACTTAGAAAAAATAATTTGTATATTTTTAATTTCAATAACATTTTTTTTGAAGAAGGGAGGTAAAACAAAACTTTTCGAAATATAGTTTAAGTTTTGAAAATAGATTATTATGACTAAAAAAATTTTTAATTGCAATAATAGCATTGATTGTCGGAATAGGAGTTGGATTACTATATAGTCGTTATCAACGGTATTTGTCTAAATCTCAAGTACATACAATAACTTACCCAACATCTGAAGAAGATTGTGACAAAACAATAAATAGTTATCGGCAACAAATTATGAGAGCCTATGATTCAGAAGATGAAGCTGAATACAAGAGACTTAACGATGAAGCTGAAAAAAATAACAAACCATTGTTTAAATTTAATGAGTAACTAAACAATAAAAATTTTAGGAGGAAAAATTATGCAAGAAAGAGAAGTTTTTAAATTTGAAAAAAGCGGAATGAAATCGAAAGGAGCTTGGACATTTGCTGTATTTGGAGCTATAGCCTTGTTTGGAGGAGGATTTTATTCTCTTATCGGAATATTAATGTTAGCTTATAGTATTTATTTGTTTAACAAAAAAAGTAAAGTAATTGTTTATACAACTGGTTTTATTATTTCGAAGGTAAGAATTTACAAAATATTAATTTTGAAAGAATCTTAGCTATAAAAAGGCGATATAGGACAAAAAAAGTAAAAAAATTCTATATTTAAATAAACCTTTTTTTGAATATTCAAATAATGAAATGAATAAAAATATATTCTGACTATAAAGAAATCAACTTTGATGATGAACTGTTGGAAAAAGGATTTTATTAATGTATTTAACATTATAAAAGAACAATTTAGAAATTATGTATTTGAAAAAAATATAACAATGATTTAGAACAAGTTATTAATTCCCCATATTTATTTGAACAAATTAAGAATAATAATCTAAACTTTATGAAAGCTAAACTTTTTGGAGGAGTTACTGATACAATTATTCCTTTGCAGTATGGGGATGTTGTTAATGTAACTACAAGAAAAAAAGCCTATGTAACTAATGGTAGAGGTGATATAAGACAAGCAGGACAAAGTTTTGAACCACAGTGGCAATTTGCTTCAACATCAACAAAATGTGATACGATTAATTTAATTAATGCGATACTTGTACAAGAAATTTTAAATAAAAAAATATAATATAAAAATTTATTTAAGGGAGATTTTTTTATGAAAAAAATTAAAAAAATAGTTTTATTAATTGTTTTATTTCTTTCATTATTTTCATGTGATGACGATAATTATATAAACACTGTAAAACAAATTAAAACAAATGATACAATTACGATTAATTCTTATAATTGTAACACAATTTCAGAAATCAGCACTGCCTTATTAAGAGCGGCATATCCTAACGATGATTATAATACAATAAATTCGGATGCAAATTGGACAATAGAAGGCGATTTAGGAAATGATGCAAAAAAATGATAAAAGTTTCATACAAAGAGGCAACAGTAAGAATTAAAGCATATAAAAAATGGAGATTATGTTAATGTATCTCCTGCTGAAATAACTTTAGAATCAAATAATAAAAACTTTTTCTATAATGAATTTTGTAGATTTTTAATTCTGATTTTGAATAATTAAAAAAACAAAAGAATAAATAGGTGATTTTTTTATGAAAAAAATATTTTTTTATATTCATAATTTTTATTAGCAATTTTATCTTGCGGAAACTCAAAAAAACAGGAAAAAAATACGAACTTTTCGAAAAAAATCTCTAGGATTGTCTGAAAATGAATTATCAGAATATACTAACAGATTAAGAAATTTTCTAAAAAAACTAATAAAGATCAAATTAATCAACAAGATTTACTAAATGAAAATGGTACACCAAAAAAATAACTTGCTCTCAAAAAGATATTTTATTAGAAGCGTTACTAACTTCACCTGATGCAGTAACAAACGGTAATCCTATACCACTTGTAGCAGGAATGTTATATGCACAGCAATTAAAAATTATTAATGATGCTGCTTGTTATAATTCTGACGGAACTATTACTGCACCTAAAAAAGAAACAGATACAACAGAACAAGCAACTTCAAATCCTTCTGAATACGAAAATCAAAAATACCTCTGAAAATTCTGATTCAACTTCATCAACAAATAAAAAAATACAAATGATTTAGATTTAGAAGATTTAAATAATTTAAAAGCATGAAGTTATGGATAATGGAAACGAATCCGCATTTAACAAATATAGTAAATATCAATTGAAAATTTTACGAAATATGATGTTTGCGGAACAGGGGTTTGCGTTTAAAAAAGGTGGGGAAATGAGAACATATTTTGAAAACAAGTCTTGGTACTTACCAACAATTGAAGATCAATCAGAAATTCAATTAAACGACTATGATAAAGAATTCGTACTTAAACTAAAAAAACACGAAGGTATTAATTAAAACTCATTAAAAAAATACTCAAAACAATAATTCACACTACTGTCTGAGTATTTTTTTATTTAAAATTATTTTTTTCACAATAAAAAGTTTTCCATCACCGCTATATTCAACAATGAAAAGTTCACCAAGATCAGTAACGTTATATTTCGCCAACTCTTCCTTCAACCAATTATCATCTTTTCCAATATGTTTCAAGTTATCCTCTTGTATATTCCCTTCAGAAACCAATAAATTTGAATAACCGCCTTCACCTTTTTTTATAACGATAAGTTGTCCATTTGATTCCATAAAAGCTTCTTCTATATCTGATATTTGCGTAACACCTTTTGTTCTCAATTTTGTGTAAAAATCAGGAATTGAAAGTGTCGCTTGTGCAAAATTTTCTGTTAGCATTTTTCCATCTCTTATTAAGTACACAACTTGTCCATCTATCATTTTTTTACGCTTTTTATTTGTATTTTTTTAGAAAAATCAGTTATTGTCATTAGAAGTCCCCATATTAAAAAGAACTATTAAAAAAATTGAATTATTGATATATTTGGACTATAAATTACACCACCGATAATTCCCCCAAGGACATAATTACCTATTTCGATCTTCTGTTGATGTTGATGCCAGTTGGCTGCGTCCATTTAAATTCATAAACAAAACTAATGCAATAAATCCAATTGTAAGTTTTATTGCAACAAGAATTATAAAATCCAAAAATTACATCATCTTCCTTTCTTTTTATATTTTTTTTCATCTTAAATGCTATTATTCTTTAATTGTTTTAACTTCATCCACATAAGGCACTGTCATTTGTTCAACCAAGATATTATTTCCTACCCAGTGAATTTGGTAAAATTTGTCTTTTTATTTTATAAACGGTATCTTCTGTTATTTCAGGTGTATTTATAAAAATATCATTTTCATTAACTTTAAATTTTTTTCAGATAATTTTTTTATAACGCTTGCCGAATTTTTTTATAAACTTTTTTTCTTCGTTATTTTTTTCGCTCTATAATTATCATAATGATATAATGCAAATAAGAAAAATAAACATCAATCCAAGTAAACTAAGCTGTTTATCTCTAAGCGAAATGCTTCCTTTAAACCATTTCCAAAAATGCAAATAATATAAACGCTATCACTAAAATTATTACAACAAGAAAAAAATTTATCTGTTACAAATTTTTTTGGTTTTCTAAATAATTAAAAATTATAAAATTCCATATTTTTTTAGTATTTCTCTCCTTTCCAATAATTTTTTTATTTAGTCATTTGTAAAAGTCTGAAAAGTACGATAAATACAGTATTTTACATTTAATTTTTCTTCTTTTCTCCACTTTTTGGACAAGGGGCTTAACCATAAATACTACTGTTATTCAATTTTACTTTTTACAACTGCCTAGATAATTTTTTTATTATTTATCTTAAATAAATCAAATGACTTTTTTTAAATTTATCACAATTAATCAAACTTGTCAAACCTTTTTTTAATCCTTGAGAGAGAGCAAAAATTAGAGGTAATTAAATTTACATAACCAAATATCTATGTTTATAAAATTTTTTTCTTAATTTCCATAATTGACAAAAAAATTGAATATGGTATATTTATTTTAAAGAATTAAATAATTTAAAAAAAGAAAAAAATGAATAGAGGAAATGAAATGTTTTTTTAAAAAAATAAATCTTTTTTTCACCATATATGACAATATTATTATCATTTGTAATAGTGACAGTTTTAGGCGGAATTTTATTATCTTTGCCGATTTCTGTGAATTATGGAAAAAGTGTAAAGTTGATTGATGGATTTTTTTATAGCAACTTCAGCTATTTGTGTGACAGGGCTTTCTAGTATTGATATTGGCAGTGTTTACAATACTTTCGGGCAAATTATAATTTTGATTTTGATACAGCTTGGAGGACTTGGGGTTATAACGTTCACATCAGTTATAATTATTATGATTTCAAAGAAAATTGGATATTATACCAAAAAAATAGTTCAAGAAGATATAAACATTGACACAACTTTTAGAATTGAAGAATATGTGAAAAAAAGTTATTTTTTTCTGTAATCTTGATTGAATTTATTGGAGCTGTTGTTTTATTTTTTTGAATTTATAAAAAAAGGTTTAGTTTTTTTAAAAGCAGTTTATTATTCACTTTTTCCATTCTGTGTCAGCATTTTGCAATGCTGGATTTGCATTATTTTCAGACAATTTATACGGATTTAAAAACAGTTTTTTTTGATAAATATTACAATTCCACTTCTAATATTTCTAGGCGGAATCGGATTTTCAACAATTTTAAATTGCTACAATGTTTTTTTACGAAAAAAAGGAGAAAAGACTGACTTTGACAACTAAATTGAGCATTAAAATATCCATTTTTTTGATAATTGCAGGAACAATTGCGATGCTTATCTTAGAATATTCCAATAAAAGTACGATTGGAAACTTATCTTTTGTGCAAAAATTAGAAGCATCATTTTTTCAAAGTGTATCAACAAGAACCGCTGGATTTAACACAATTTCAATTTTAGGTCTAAAAAGGTCAACTTCACTTTTATTTATTATTTTAATGTTTATCGGCGCTTCTCCAGGCTCAACTGGTGGCGGAATAAAGACTACGACGCTTGGGCTTATAGTCTTAGGAACTTTGGCAACACTTAAAAATAAGGATGCAGTCGAATATGACAAGAGAAGTATTAGCTGGAGAATTTATAGCAAAGCAATCGCTATATTATTTATTTCACTTATTTATACGGTAATTTGTGTATTTTTATTAATTTTATTTGAAAGAAATAAAAATTTTCTGGATTTGGCATTTGAAGTATATTCAGCATTTGGAACAGTTGGACTTTCTAGAGATTTGACACCAAGTCTTTCGGATATTTCAAAATTTATACTTATTGTTACAATGTTCGTTGGAAGAGTTGGACTGCTCACAATCACTTTGGCATTGTCAAAGTCAAATTTAAAAAAAGGACATTATACCTATCCACAAGAAAATATTTTGATAGGATAATTTTGAGGAGGAAAAATGGCAGGATATTTAGTTATAGGAGCAGGAAAAATTCGGGAGAAGTATTGCAAAAAAACACTTTATAGACACAATGAAACTGTACTTGTAATCGACAAAAATGAGGAACTTATACAGCAAATAATAGACGATGATGACCGTCGGAGAAGCAGTTTCTTTTGATGTAACAGAAGAAAAATTCACTAAAGAAAATGGTAAATAGCGATGATTTTGAGGTAGCATTTATTTGTATTGAAGGCAGTTTGCAAAACAAGTGCATTAGTCACGGTTATGTTAAAAAGAATTAGGAATAAAAACTATTATTTGTAAAGCTATTACAAAAAAATTGAAGGAAAGGTTTTGGAAAAAAATTGGAGCAACTAAAGTTGCATTTCCTGATGAAACAGTTGGAATAGATTTAGCTTTTTGAATTTTTAAAAGCCAGATGTCACAGAACATTTAAAATTTTTCTGAAAAAAATACAGGATTTTTGAATTTAAAGTTCCGAAAAGAATTATAGGCAAAAATCTCATTGAACTGAATTTGAGAAAAAAATACGAAATGAATGTAATTGGGATAAAAAGGGAAAGCGAAGAACTTAGAATATCGCTTTTACCAGATGAAAAAAATTTTTAGAAAATGATATGCTTTTTAGTTATTGCAAATGTCGAAAAAAATGATACAATTTAATAAAGAATACTTGGAAAATTAATACTATTATTTTTGAAATAGCAAATTTATAATTTAAATATATTTTATTTACTTTCTGTCAAGGAGAATCAGAATCTCTTGTTAAAAAAATTTAAAACAAACACATTATTATATTTGACCCTATTCAAAAATCATATAAACTTAGGATTTGAGCAAAAGCAATCATAACTTTTTAAGTTAAATTTTAAATCAGTTTTTGCTATATAACGGAAAAATAGTCTTAAATACAAAAAAATTTTTAAGTAAAAAAAGGATTGACAACTGTGTAACAAACAGAAGTTAATCCTCTTATTTTTTTATTATTACCAAAATATGAAATTCCTAATTTTAAATCTTTCAATGTAAAAAAACTATTTTACTTTTTTTCAAATTTTCTTCCAATACTTTCAAATTATTTTTAGCATGCTCATCTCCCAATGCCGCAGCCTTTAAGAACCACTTTTTTTGATTCCTTAAAATTTCCTTCGTTTCCAAAAATTATTCCTAACCGATTCATTGCATCAGTATCATTTTTTTCCAGGCTAAATGCATATACAAATCCTTAGCTTTTTTTCAATCTGATCCGTACTATTGTAAAAACATAAGCAGATTCTTTTCTGCACCTTCACAATTTTTTTCTCAACCGACTCCAAATAATATTTTTTTCCGCCTCTTCAATTTTTCCCATATTGCTCATACAAAAATTGCCAAATTATTCAAGGCATCATAATCATTATTTTCAATTGCAATCAAATAATACTTTTCTGCATTTTCAAAAATCATGCCGATTGGCATATAAATATCCCAAATTATTGGCATATTCATAATCTCCTGCCTCAATTGCCTTTTAAAAAAACCACTTTTTCTGCATTTTCATCTTCATAGTTATTTTTGAAAAAAATAAGGGCAATTTCATTCATAGCCTTTGTATCTCCAGACTGAATCCTCTTTACATATTTATCAAATAACTTATCCATTCCAGTTTTTTTCATATTTTCTTCACCTTCTTGCCTTTATGACTTTTTTTAGTTGTTTTCTTCTTTTTTGCTGTCGCTGTCTTTTTAGTTTTTGCTTTGGAAGTTGATTTTTTAGCTGTTTTTTTAGAAACCGCCTTTTTAGTTTTTTTGTTTTTTTCTTCCTTTTCAGTCACTCTTGTCACTTTCCCAGTTTTTATATTCTTTATTGTCTTGCATTCTGGGTAACCTGTACAGGCAAGGAATTTTTCCAAATCTTCCAGTTTTTATTTCATAAGGTCTTCCACAAAACTCGCAAACTCCAGCTTCTTCTATTATTTTCCTGTCAATTTCAGAAAGGCGTTTCATTTCCTCATTTATTTGCAAAACGCCATCCAGCTCAATTACAGAACCTTTTCTATATTTTTTTGCTTCAATTCCAGCGGCAGCGACATTCTTTTTTCATCATTTTCATAATTTTCACTTTCAAGATATTCTCCATATCTTCCAACTTTTAATACATATTTGACTCCATTTTCATCAGAATAATCAGTCAGGGATTCCCTTTTTATTATTTTTGAAGTTTTTTTCAACCGCTTCCTTTACGAAGATTTCTCCCTTTCTAATCTCTTCAGGCGATACAGGAATTCCCTTTAATGAAATTTTTTTTCCTTTTCATTTGTTTCACTTATCAAATATTTTCCATACAATCCAGTTTTTTTAAAAACCATTGGATTCCCTTCAGAATCCATCACATCCGCCACAACTCTACGATTTTTTTATTTCATCAATTTCCTTTTTCAAACTTGACAATATCCTTTTCCAGCGAACTATAAAAATCCCTTAAAAGCTGAACCCATTCAACAGTCCCTTCTTCAACTTTGTCCAAATCCTTTTCCATATTCGCAGTAAATTTCACATTCATAATGTCTTTAAAATTCTTCACAAGTTCATCTTTAACTTCATATCCCAGATATGTCGGGAAAAAACGTTTTTCAATAATTTCCACATATTCCCTTGTTTTCAAAGTTTCAACAATTGAAGCATAAGTTGACGGACGTCCGATTCCTTCAGATTCTAATTTTTTTTAACAAGAGTCGCTTCTGAAAAATCTTGTTGGCGGCTTTGTAATTCCTTCTTCAATGTTCAATTTTTTTCAATTGGATGAACACTTCCCTCTTTTTAATTCTGGAAAATCTCCAGTCTTAATTTCATCTTCATCTTTAAAAAAATCTTGTAATATCCATCAAAAATAACTTTGTTAATTGTTCCTCTAAAACGGTAATCTTTATTTACAGCATTAATTTGCATTTGCTCATACTGCATCGCTGCAAACTGCGAAACTAAAAAAATCTGTCCCAAATCAATTTATACAATTTATACTGCTCATTTGTCAAATATCCCTTTATTTCATCAGGAACTAAATTTATATCCGATGGACGAATTCCTTCATGGGCATCCTGAACATTTGACTTTTGAATTTTTTTCACCACATATTTTTCCCACATATTTTTTTCTCCATAATTTTTGGGTAATATAATCCTTTGCCATATTTATTGCATCAACGGAAATTCTTGTAGAATCAGTTCTCATATAAGTTATAAGCCCTTTATTTTCACCGTCAATCTCAAGCCCTTCATAAAGCTGCTGCGCAATTCTCATAGTTTTACTTGCGCCATATCCAAGATATGAAGAAGCAAGCTGCTGCAGTGTACTCGTTTTAAACACAAGTGGCGGTCTTTGTGACTTTTTCTTAACTTCTATTTTTTCAAGTGTCAACGATTCATTTTTTTCAAGTCTTTCTTTAATTTTTTTATAACTTTTTTTCATCAAATATTTTATCCACTTTTTCATCTGCAATTTTTACCAAATTAAGATTAATATCCTTTTCAATTAATGCACCGACTTCCCAATATTTTTGCGGCACAAATGCATTTATTTCATCTTCCAGGTCACAGATTAATTTCAGTGCAACCGACTGAACCCGTCCAGCACTTGCATTACGGTTAATTATTTTCCATAGAAGCGGACTTATTTTATATCCCACTATTCTATCCAGCAATCTTCTGGCCTGCTGCGCATTAACAAGATTATTATTAATATCTCTTGGGCTATTAATTGCATTATTTACAGCCGTCTTAGTTATCTCATTAAATTCAATTCTCCTAGTTTTATCAGGCTGCTTAATGTAATTTGAAATGTGCCAGGCAATGGCTTCTCCTTCCCTGTCCTGATCCGAAGCCAGATAAACATTGCTTGCTTTTTTTGCCTTTTCCTTTAATTTTTTTAAAATTTCACCTTTCCCCTTTATAACCTTATACTGCGGCTCAAAATTATTTTTCCACATCTATCCCAATTTTTAGTTTTTTTGGCAAATCAATCACATGCCCATAAGATGCAACAACTTCATAATTTCTACCAAGTATTTTTTTTCAATGGTTTTTCGCCTTTGACGGTGACTCAACAATAACTAACTTTCTAGCCAACTCTAATTTCTCCTTATTTCTTTATCTATTTATAAATATTTATTTTTAAGTCATTTCAATTAATAATTATTTTTCTTTATTTTCATTTATAACAATTTTTCAATCAAGAGATCAAACATCATCTCCCTGCACCCACGTTCTATACAAAAATTTTTCTTATAAAAGAAAAAAATAGAACTTACTTTTTGAATATAAATTATTTCAATTTGAATAACTTTATTTGATTTAAAAATCTATTACAAAAAGCTCAAACAGCCATTTTTTTCTTCTAATAAAATTTTTACTTATTATTTTTTTACTATTACTGATTAAAAAAATATTTAGACAAACAGGGAATACAAAGGTATGGTAATTGATACCCTGCTTTAATTATACTATTCTTATATACTTCGCCCCATTTGTTTCTGTAATCAATCCTCTAATTTTTAAACTCATAATTACGGAAAATAATTTATTTTTTTCTCAATTTTTTTCCTTCACATTTTGCAATATCTGTTCAAAACTTACTTCTTCTGTAATTACTTCAAAAAAACAATCTGCTCTTCCTCTGTCAATTTCTGTAATTTACTTTTTTTCCTTTTTTTATATCCCACAAAAAACTCAATCGCAATATCATTTCCACAAGTTGTTAATTTCGCCTTATTATTTTTAATCAAGTCATTACAGCCTTCAAAAGATGGATAATTTATAAATCCTGGAATGGCAAAAATTTCACGGTTCATACTAAATCCCAATTCCGCAGTAATTAATGCGCCGCCTTTTTTAAAACTTTCAGCCACCAAAATTCCATCTGACATTCCCGCAATAATCCGATTTCTCCTTGGAAAAGTCCATCTAGTAGGCTGTGTTCCCAACGGATATTCACTTACAATAGTTCCATTTTCCGCAATCCTTTCCCACAAGCCTCGATTGTCATAGGGATATACAATATCCAGCCCAGTCCCCACTACTGATACAACTTCTATTCCCTTATCAAGCGCAGTTTTCAAGGCAACTGTGTCAATTCCCTCTGCAAGTCCGCTAATTAAGGTCACATCATAATTTACAAGTTCATTTACAATTTTTTCACAAGCTGTTTTTCCAAATTTTGTAGCTCTTCTTGTACCTACAACTGCTATATTCCGTTTATTTTCCACTGAAATCTTATCTTTATCAATTTTTTTATTTTATCATAATCCTTCAGTTTTTTTCCCCTTTAAGTACAAAAAAATACTGGATAATCTTTTATTTCCTTTAGTTTCTTTGGATATTCCTTATCATTTGCACTAATTATTCTAACTCTGTTTCGCTCGTAAAGATTGAGCCTTTCTTTCATATCAATTTTTATTGATTCATCAAGCTGATGTTTTTAATTCATCATTAAATAATTTAAAATTTTTCCTCATAAAATAATTCTTCAAAAATCTTGAAAAAAATCAACATCAATTTTTTTATATGGTTATTTTTTTCATCCCATATTCCTTTAATCTAAGCCATTCCACAATAATCCCCCCCTATTTTTTATCTTGAACCAGCTAATATTTCATTTAATATTGTAATTTCTTTTTTTACTTCATCATCGGCATGTGTAGAGTTATAATCTCTTAAATATCCTAACGCCTTTGAAAAATCCCCTTTTGATTTGTAGGCAATGCCTATCCCCAATTTTGCTTCAGCCTGATTTTCATCCTGCGATAAAATTCTGGCATAATAGTCAATCGATCTGTCATTATTCCCCATAAGCCGAGATCCAATCGCAATTACGTACATCACAGGAATATCAGGATTTTCATCCTTCAATGCCAGATTTACCGCCTTTTCATAAAGTCCATCACGAAAATACAGCTGAGCCATTCTAAATGTTGCTGATGAACTTTTTTTAGCAAGTGTAGCATTTTCATAATTTGCATAGGAATTATACTTTGCCTCTGTAGATATATCTTCTGTCTGTGTCGCCGGCATTGTTCCAGTATCTCTTTCCTTTGGCTTTACTGTTTCTTCCTTTGGTGGTTTAAATGCCTTCTTTGTAGTTTCATCAGCCTTAGTTGTTGGTGGCAGAACGCTTTCTTCATCACTGTTTACAGTTGTTGCATCTCCGCCTTCGGTTTCTGTATTTTCAGCAACATAATAATTTCCTTTTACAACTGTTGCAAAAGTGAGAAGAATTGCCACCATCATTACTATCCTTCTTGTTTTCCCCATTTTGTTCCTCCTAAACAATTAGAACTCTAAATTTTTAGTTGTTCTTGGGAACGGAATTACATCTCTAATATTTGTCATCCCTGTAATATACATAAGCATTCTGTCAAATCCAAGTCCGAATCCTGAATGTGGCACACTTCCATATTTTCTTAAGTCTAAGTACCACCAGTAGTCTTCCTCTTTCAATCCCATTTCACGAATTTTTCCTAAAAGAACATCGTAGTCATCTTCCCTTTGACTTCCACCTACAATTTCCCCAATTCCAGGCGCCAACAAGTCAACCGCTCTTACAGTTTTACCATCTTTATTTAATTTCATATAAAATGCCTTTATATCTTTAGGATAATCAGTTACAAATACTGGCTTTTTAAAGTGTTTTTCCGCTAAATATCTTTCATGTTCAGTTTGTAAGTCAATTCCCCATTCCACTTCATATTCAAATTTCTGTTTTGAATTTTTCAAAATTTCAATAGCTTCAGTATAAGTAATTCTATCAAATTTATTGTTTACTAATGTATCAAGTCTATTAAATAAATCCTTATCTACAAATTTATTGAAAAATTCCATTTCTTCCTTAGCATTTTCTCTCACATAATTCACAATATATTTTATCATTTCTTCAATAACATCCATATTTACATCCAAATCAGCAAATGCAATTTCAGGCTCCATCATCCAAAATTCTGCCGCATGTTTTGGAGTATTAGATTTTTCAGCCCTGAATGTAGGCCCAAAAGTATAAGTATTTTTAAATGCTGTTGCAAATGTTTCAACATTTAACTGCCCACTTACTGTAAGATTTGCTTCTTTCCCAAAGAAATCCTGCTTAAAGTCAATGCTTCCATTTTCAGTTCTTGGAACATTATTTATATCAAGCGTCGTAAGTCTAAACATTTCTCCAGCACCTTCCGCATCACTTCCAGTAATTATCGGAGTTTGCACATACACAAAGTTCTTTTCCTGAAAGAATTTATGAATTGCATAAGACAAGATTGAACGTACTCTGAATGTTGCAAAAAAAGCATTAGTTCTAGGGGCGTAAATGTGCAATCGTTCTTAAAAAAACTCAAATGTATGTCTTTTTATTTTTGCAATGGATAATCTGAGTCAGCCTTTTGGTAGACAGAAATTTTTTTGTTGCCTTAATTTCATAATCTTGCCCTTTTCCCAACGATTCTACCACAATTCCTGTAACTTTAACAGAAGTTGAAATTGTAAGTTTAGAAATTTCCTCAAAATTTTCCAACGCTTCATCAAATACAACTTGAATCCCAGTAAAAAAAGTTCCATCATTTAACTCAATAAATCCAAAGTTCTTTTTGGCTTCTAATTTTTTTACCCATCCGTTAATTTCAATTTCTTTTTCCCAAATACTCTTTTTGTATTTGTTTGAAGTTCTCTTAATTCTAATAACATATATCTTCTTCTCCTCTTCCAAAAAATTATTTTATTTTTTTATTCAATTTTTTTATTTATACTTATATTTTCACATTATACCACAATTTTTTTATATTTTTAATAATAAATTCAAAAAAATTTATTGTAATTTCAATAAATCTAATACTAAATCACATTATAATACTAAACCCCGTTTAAAAAAATAAGAATAAATTTTTTTATAATAAGATTGTTTGATAGCTAATTCATAATCATTCAACTAAATTGTTTTTTTATTATTTTTTTAGATATTTTGATTAATAAATATTTTTTTCATATTACTATGTTTTTATTTTTCGTAGGATTGCTCATTGCCGCAAATCCTCATCTTGTAGTAAAGGTTTATCCTGATAATTAAAATTGTGGCAAGATTGCTACGCAATAACCTATGGCTAGTCTACGACATTTTTTTCTGCACTGACAAAAAAACTCGCTATGCTCAAACAGTTTTGCCAGCACAGAAAAAAATGCTCCGACGGATTAATTTATACTAGAATCTAAAAAAGTAAAAAAATTATGTTTTAATCATTTGAAAAATATTAAGTTTTATCCTTTAATTAGAAAAAAATTTGTAATAAATCCATTATTAAATGGAGTTTTGTATTATTTCTACAAAAAAGAACAGTGAAACTGTAAATCTCACTGCTCCTTATTTTTTTGTTCAAATAATTTGAATTAACGATTAGGACTAGTAAATAGCTCTGAATCCTATTCCACCTCTTATATTGTTACCTTTAGTGTCGTATCCTCCATTTACTGTCACTCCGAATCTTGTATTGTCAACTCCAATATTCAAGTCAAACTTGCCATTTCCTCGTCTATCTTCCTTTTCCCCTCTTATTCCAAACCAGTCTGCGCTTGTGTATCTTACTCTTCCTTCGTTGTTCTTGCTTGCCATCTTGCCTAATTCGTTTTCATAGGCGGCTGACAATCCAACTGTCAGATTTGTTCTCACTGCAAGCGGCTGTACGTATCTGAATTCCATTCCGACTTCCGGCTTAACTGAGAAGTAGTCGTTCCCTTTTACTTCCAGTCTCATTTCCCCTCTGTCTTCCTTGATGCTGTTAAATCTGCCGTATTCCATCTTCAAGGCTCCATAAGGACGGAAATGTGTTCTTTCGCTCAGTCTTACATCGTATCCCAGATCAGTTTTTAGAGCCGCTCCATAAGAATGGTAGTCAGATTTTGCCTGGAATACGTCGTCTACAACCAGGTATCTACGTTTCATGTCGTTAATACCTACAAATACATCTCCGCCGATTGTCCATTGCAATGCCCCGTTGTAGTCCTTCTTAGGCGACATTGTCTTGAACACTCCTGCTTTAAGTATTGTCTGGTTTTCTTTAGATTTTCCAATATCCTTGAACTTGAATCTGTTTGTTACTGCTCCTGCGTACCATCCACTTGAGTTACCCATCTTGATTTTTTCATCTTCATGAACATAGGCTACACCGTAGGCGTTGCTTGTATAGTTAATGATTCCAGCCGTATCAGTGTTGTACTCGTCTCTCATGCCGAATACCTTAATCTTGTTGTTTTGCTTAGATGGATTTCTCCAGTCGTGCTTCAGGTACTTGAACTCCTTGTCAAGTAAGCCTCCAGTTGCATTGATTCTTTGTTGAAGGTTTCCATACTGGTGTCCCATCATTTCATCAAATGCTTGGTACAGCAATACTTCCTCGTTGTTTCCAATTCCATTTAATTTTTGGAATAATTGATTTTCACGTGAACCCAAGGCTTCTACTCCATATCTTTGTTCCAATCCATTGGTAAAATTGTATGTATCTGTACTATTTACTGGTGTAGCATCTTTTCCAGACCAGTCAGTATAAGGTTTTTTCACAAGATACATTTTATTTATTTGAACGTGTCCTGGGAATGCACTCATGCTGGCATCTATTATTGTCGCAGTTGCAGCCCATGTAAGTGCTCCTGAATAAAAATTCCATTTGTCTACTCTTCCGTTACTTCTCATTGATTCATTATAAGGTTCTATTATATTTGGATCATCTATTACTATTTCTTTAGCTGTTGTTCTTCTTGCTGCTTCTGATCCAATTATTAGATCTGCCTCTTTTGTAAGATTTTGAAGTCCGATTACTGGTATTGTGTATTCTGTTCCAGATGTATCTACATAAATTCCTACTGAACTTATACTTACTTGTTTAGGTGCTGATATTACGTTAAATTTAACAGGTTCAGGCCGTACAACTTGTCCATTTACTGTTATTGTTGCTTCAGGAGCATTTGGTTCCGCTGATATTGAAATAATATTTGGGAATGCTGATACTGGTTTCCCAGTTGAACTTTGTTCAAATACTTGAGTTTCAGCTGATCCTATTCCACCTCTAACTTCTATTGTTCCTCTATTAATTATAGTCGCACCTTTCAAAAGAACTCCTACACTAGTATCCGCATTTTTTATCAATATTTTACCACCTTGATTATCAAGTACCGAATCTTTACCAAGTACAACACCTTTTACATCCTTTAGTCCATCAACAGTAGTTTGAATTGTACCTCTATTTATTACTCTTGCACCTTCTTCTGCAAATATTCCTATTGCTCCATCAGATGCTAAATTTATATACCCATTAGTATCATTTGTTATAACTGTATTTGGACCAGCTCCATACATTCCTGTGCTATCTTTTCCTACTACATTTATTGTCCCTGAATTTGTTATTCTTCCTTGATCATGTACAATATTATTTCCTGCTGAATCTTTTACCAGAAGATTTGTTCTAGGATCTCTTTCAAGATATCCAGCCGCCATTCCTACACTGTACAAAGTTCCTACTGGATCTAGTGGTTTTGTCGGATCTTTTAAGTTTCCTGTTCTTGAATCAATAGGATTGTAATTTGGATTAGGTCCACTTAAACCAACAGTTATTGTTCCACCTGTTACATTATGTGCATCTCCAGATTTACTATACATTCCTATATTTCCTAAACCTGCTGCCATATTTATGTGTCCACTATTTTCTGAACGTCCAGCAGCATATACTCCATAGTTTCTATTACCACTAGCTGTTACATTTCCTTTATTATATATTCTTCCCGCTGTGTCAGATGAATAAATATATATATTATTATTGTACAAATTCACATTTGAATTACTTTCTATCATATTATTATTTCCAACATTTACAAATCCAAACGAATTTTCCGCCAAATTTATATTTCCAGAAGAATATACATTTTGTGCATTTCCTACTGTATAAACTCCAACTCCTTCATCAGTACCAACATTAAGTGTACTTCCTGTCAAAAGATTAACTGTTCCACCTTTAGAATATACTCCTATTCCTTCTTTACCTACTGTTGTAACTGAGTTTGTTCCAAGTTCAGCATCTAATCCATAAATTCCAACAGATTTATCTCCAGCTATTATATTTTTATTATTTACAGCTTTTCCAGAACCTGTTACAACTATACCTATATTAGGTTCCGAAGAGTTTGTAGAATCTGCAACATTAAGTACTCCTTCATTTACAATGCTTCTTCCATCTCCAATTATATTATATCCTTTTACAGGTGAAGCATTTATAGTTCCATAATTTGTTAAAGTACCTCCACCAGTTGCATATAATGAAGCAAGACCACCTGTAGTATTTGTTGCATTTACAACATCCACATCAACGTAATTTTTAGCATCAGGATTTCCACTTTCTCCAGCAAGACTTCCTCCGAATGCAAGTCCTGCTCCTTTTCCTGTAGCAGAACCATTATATTTGTATTCAAATTTTCCAGGCCCATTTATAGTTGAAGTATTTCCTTTTACATAAATACCTGCTCCTTCTTCTTTTGTTTCAATACCATAATTTGTAAGTAAATTAACATTTGAATTTTGTGCATATACTCCTGTTCCAGTTGCTCCTGTAACTATATCAGAACTTCCATTTCCAGTAAGGTTTATTGTTCCACCATGTAATGGATTTCCACCAGCTGCCTTAGAAGATGCGGTAACAATTATTCCAACACCTCTATCACCAAGAGTAATATTATTTTTATTATTTATAATCACTCTACTTCTATCAACTTCATCCGCTCTGTTATTTTGTGCTAATATTCCAATTGGATTTATCATTCCTGTTGTCACAAGGTTTCCTTCATTTGTAATTTCTATAGCTGCCTGAGTATTTCCTGCTTTATCAGTTCCATAATCTAAAAGACGCGTAGTATCAGCCGTTACTTTCGCCGCAATAGCCGCTCCTGAATCTGTTACAGTTATCGTTGCACCAGCTTCATTTACAAGTTTACTTCCATTAGTTCCATAAATTCCAGCCCCTTGGTTGACAGTAACATTTCCACCAGATTTATTTGTTATTGTTCCGTAACTTACATTCATTCCAGCAATGTTAGCAGCTGCTGTTCCTCCAGTATTATTTACAGTCCCATAATTAATATATGCAGTTTCTGCATTTGATGTCGCATTTTTATTAGATCCCATTGAAAGTCCTTGAATATTTCCATTTAAAGCTGTTGTAGCATTTATTGTCTGAGTAGAGGCTATTGTTATTCTTGATCTTTCAGCAGTAATCGCATTAAACCCTTCATTAGTATAAGGTGTTAATGTTAAGTTAATCGCAGCATTAGTATTATTACTTCCTGGAACTGTACTTGTAGTATCAAGTGTTATATCAGAATTTTCAAATACAGTTTTTACAAATGGATTTGGCCTACTTGAATCATAAGTAATAATTCCATTAAAGCCTAATTCGCTTGCTAAATCTTGAGTACTTCCATTCCAAATAACATTTGATTTATTATTAAATACTCCAAATGTAACTTTATCTCCAACTATCTTATATTTTACATTATTCATATTGAAATATTTTTGTTGTTGATGAGGCAGGTGTTGTATTTTGAGAATAAAATCCAGTATCTGAAGTATCAGGAATAATCAATCCATTGTACATTTCTATTTCAGTATTGGCTTTAAAATCAATTTTTCCTCCACCACTAGCATAAAATGGAGTTGTACTATCATGACTTCCTGATGACTGAACAACATTTTTACTGTCTACATATCTTATATCTTTAACTTCTATTTTTGTTGTTCCTTCGATATTTACTACCCCTTTATCAAATGCCGCAATTCCTCCAGTTCTTCCTGCTCTAATTACATTATTTGCTCCTTTTAAGTTTACAACCGATCCATCTCCAGTGGCAAGTCCTCCTATACCATTTATTTCAGCTGGACCATTAATATTAATCTCTCCTTTATCTTTAGCCAATCCTCCTATATTCTTATAAATATAAGGCACTGTCGTATCATCGCTTGAAACCCATTCGTCAACAGCTTTTATTTTACCTGTTGTTTCTACTTTAGATACAGTAGCATTATTATTACCTTCCGCATACGCTATTATCGACCCAAATCCTTTGGCATCTGTTTTTCCTTTAGCATTAACTAATCCTCCGTCTTTTGCAAGATAAGCAATAGGATTTACTCCAATTTCATTCCCATTTGCAGCAACACCTGTCTTCAAATATCTAGCCGAAAGCTCAACATTAGCACCAATATTAATTTCACTTGGCTTTCCTTTAAGATTAGACTCTGTTGTTGTACTCATTTTATGTATACTATTATCCCAAACACCATTTGAATAAGCAATAATCGTTCCACTTGCCGCTTTATTTACAGAATCATCAGCTGAAATTTCTCTTGGTGCTGTAGCTCCTCCCAATGAACCACTATCTTTTATATCAGTTGATATATTAGTTATAATTTTTTTATTATTTGTACTCATCGCAACATCCATTACAGTTCCATATTCAGAAGCAAACATAATCCCACTCTTAGAGTATTTTCCAAATTGAATATCAACATCATTTATTTGTAATGCATGAATAGGATCCGAATCGAACATGCTGGCTGTGGTACTAACAGTACCTCCTACTGTATCAGCAGGTGCCCCTAAATCCCTAAATGGAGAAATTCCACTTCTCTGTCCTGAACGTGAGAAAATACCTACATTAGTTTCTACATATTTAGCATTTCCGTTAGTTTTATTTCCACCAGTTTGATTACCTACACCTGATATATTAAGTTGATTTCCAATAGCAGCTTTTGCTCTTATTTCTCCCTGATAAATACCTACTATTGATTGCTGCCATTTATCTACAGAGTTTGCTCCTCCTCTTTTATCACCTTCTTCTTGATAGGGATCATTTGCCGCATTCGGTGTTTTATTTCCAAAATACAATATTATATTATCATCACCGTATGATTTAACATATTTTGTTAAATTTATATATGGTATCATACCTGTCCCACCAATACCTGCATTTGGCTGACTCCCTCCATTTGTATCTGCTATTGTTTTTGTTCTTGTACCTCCAGCATACCCAGTATAAGTTCTTCCAACTAGATTTTGATAATTTGGTGAATATCCATATCCAGAATAAACCATATTCCCTTGACCTTCAAGAATGTAATCTCCTCCACTTTCCAATTTAAATGAAGCTTGAACTCCTAATGCGTTATAAATTATATTTCTGCTAGAATTTTGAGGTATTGTAACATTTACATCACCCGAAAATTCTCCTCTTTTATTACTAGTTCCTGGAGCATGATATAAAATTAAAGTTTCCCAAGCTGCAGGATAAATAAGAAATACCGTATTATCTGTCCCTTTAAAATTAACTGTCACTTTATCATATAAATTATGTCCTGCATGCCAAGTTTCTATTGAATGAAATGCAGCTCTTCCATACAAATTAGCTGTAATATTTGCCAATTCACCATCGCCTACTGAATGTATACCTATTTGTCCAGCTACTTTACGCCCTCTTCCTACATTTTGTGTCCCATCACTACTTCCAGCTAGATGTAGTGTCACTGTTGATGTATCATTACTATACCAAAAACCATGACCCCCTATATTTTTTTCATTATTTATGTAAATTACTTGAGCAGGTCTTTCCTCATCAGTAAAATTTCCAGAACTATCGACTCCTGCGTAATATGTAGCATTTCCTGCAGAACGTCTAGAAGCAGCCCATACCCAACTATTACTATTTCCACATCCTGTAAAACAATAATCAACAAAAGGACTTGCATTTGGTTCTGGCAAGTTTGGATTTACATTTGGTTCTGTTGGTTCCACAATTTTTATTGGTGTTGGCGTTTTTATTGCTGTATTAGGTGTTGTCGGATTTGGTTCTGTCATTGTAGGAGTGACTACATTTAGAGGATTTTTTAATACTACTCTCGGGATTATTGCTACTTCTGCCTTAGCACTTACTAATGGTTCCTGTTCACGTGTATTGCTAATTAAACCGTAACTTGTTTGTGCCAAACCCATTGAAGGTAATTTTTTGTACTGATTACTTAGTGGAGATGTATTTCTTACAAATACATCATTACTTCTTGTGAATATTCCTTCATAAGGATATTTTGCCTTTTTATCTCCTCTACCCTTATAAGTTCCATTCCAGTTGTTGTTCATATAGTTTATACCATATTGCCAGCTGCTCCAAGGCGATTTTACAACGTGATCTCCTTGTTCCATTAATTGAATTAGTTCAAGATTTGTGCTTTTCAGTAATTTGTCATTTTCTTTTCGTGTTGCCTTGACTTGCTGATGTATTGTCTTAATTGATGTAGAGATTGTTTGTCTTTGATTCTCGATACTTGTATTTGTTGGAGCTGAGAACAGATTACTTGTTGCAAAAAGCATTCCAGTAATTAAAAATGTTATTACTAGACCTTCTGTATAATGCACATCCTTACATCTTTTTGCATAGGCTCTCAAATCCTGCTTTATTTTTTTCTGATGTTATTTGTCATTTTTATATATCTCCTTGTAAGAATTTTTCATGATAATAAAGTTTTAATTCATAAAATTAAAAAAATCTCCTTATTTTATATGATTGATATAAAACAAAAAAATAATATTTCAAATATAATAAAATTGTATTAAAACTATACATTCAATATTTCATATAATCTTAAAGCAATTTCGAACAAGTGATTTTTCAGTGATTTAAAATGATTTTTTTATTAAAAAAGTGTTATTTGTTTTAATATCCTACATATTTATATTTTTTTAAAAACTATCTAAACATATTCAAAAATAATTTAACTTTTTAAACAAAAACAACTATTTTTTTATAAAAATGCTAATTATTTCTCATAGATTTTTTTAAAAGGCTAGATAAATTTTAAAAAAATATGATTTTATAAAAAAATAAGATTTTTGGTGAAATCTATTTAAATTTTTTTAAAAGCGAACTGCTAAAAACTAATCAAATCCAGGACTTAACATAGTTTTTCGAGTTCAGCTTCAAAGGATTTCACATAACTTTATTACATTACTATTTTTACCAAAAAAATTTCAAAAAGTCAATTATTTTTTTCTCATTAAATTATTTTTTTCCGTTTTTTTTGTTTTTTTGTTAGAAAATTATAATATAATAAAAAAATACAAGAAAATTCCTTAAAATATTTAATTTTTTTAAATTAGATTTATATAAATATTTCCATAAAAAAAGTTACTTTTTCCATTGTATTGCACAATAATTTCCTTATATTAAATTTTTTTAAAAAAATCTCTATTTTTTTCATTTAGATTAATTATGAAATTATACTTATTATAAACTATACTCAAACCCATTTAAAAATAGAAAAATAGCAAAAAATGCTCCGACGGATTAATTTATACTAGAATCTATTTAAAAAGTAAAAATTATGTTTTAATCATTTGAAAATATTAATACTAAAAACCCCATTTGAAAAAAAGAAAAGAGATTTCCTATTTACTTTTCTGACAAGGGGTCTTGACCCCTTACTAAACGGAATTATAAAAAAACTCCATTGTTTTTAATGAGAAATAGTATAAATTAATTATATTTCTAAAAATTTCATTGACAAACACCCTCTAAATGAAGTAAAAATTTTAACAAAAAGATAGCAAGAAGTCTCCGACTTCTATAAGTGGGAGATGAATTGTTTTTTTCTGTAAAAATTGAAAAAAAGGATATGCCTATGATACAATTTTTTTGTATAAAATATCGAATAGAAATAATTAAAAATAATATTCAAAAATCAAAAAGGAGGTGTAATTTTGTGAAATATAATTTAGCATTCAAATACAGAATTTATCCAAATAAAAGAGCAGGAATTATTGATAAATAAGACTTTTGGATGTGTTCGTTTTGTTTACAATACGATTTTGTACACTGCGAATAAATTTTTTTGAAGAAACTGGAAAAAAATAAAAATAGTTACACCTGCCAGTTTGAAGAGTGAAAATAAATTTTTTTAAAAAGAAGTAGACAGTCTGGCACTTTCAGAATGCTCAATTGAATGTAAAACGATCGTTTACGAATTTTTTTCAGAAGAGAGCGAAATTTCCGAGGTTTAAATCTAAAAAGAATAGTGTTAAAAGTTACACGACAAATTGTGTGAATAATTCGATACGAATTGAGAAAGGTAAATATTTGATTTTGCCAAAATTGAAAAAAAGTCAAATTAAAAATATCATGAGAAATACCAAAGAATTATAGAATAAAGTCGGTAACACTAACAAACAGTAATGGAAATTATTATGTTTCTATCTTGACAGAATTTGAAAAAGAAATTCAAAAAAATCCCAAGTAATGATAAAGTGATTGGACTTGATTTTTCGATGTCTGAATTATTTATCAGTTCTGAAAACCAAAGGGCTGAGTATCCAAGATATTTTAGGATGTTGGAGAAAAAAATTGAAAAAAATTACAAAAAAATCATTATCAAGAAAAAGTAAAATTTTCTAAAAATTGGTATAAACAAAAAAAGTGAAAAATATCAAAATTGCATGAGTATATCAAAAAAATTGTCGAAGAGATTTTCTACATAAATTATCAAAAATTGTCTGAAGAATACAATGCTATGGTTGTTGAGGATTTGAATATGAAAGGGATGAGTCAAACATTAAATTTTGGAAAAAGTGTAGGAGATAATGGATGGGGAATGTTTTTGAGGATGCTTGAGTATAAACTGATGTTTTTAGGGAAGCAATTTTTGAAGATAGATAAGTGGTTTCCGTCATCGAAAACTTGCAGTAAATGTGGAAATGTTAAAGAGGAACTGAAATTATCAGAAAGAAGTTATAAATGTGAGTGCTGTGGGATTGAAATTGATAGAGATTACAATGCGGCATTGAATATAAAAAACATTGGAAAAGCGATGTTGGAATATTAAGAAAATAAAAGAAAACAGGGCAGGGACTGCCCGAAGAGCTTGGTAAATATATTTGGCTAGCAAAAGCAGATACTTCCCAAGAAGCTCCCGCTTCTAAAAGCGGGAGTAGTTCACTAATAATACTAAGTCCCTTTTGCAAAGATAGCAACTATAGTTTATTTTTTTGACAAGGAGTCTTGAACTCTTGTGTAGTAAAAGTTATAACAAATCTATTATTTTATGGGAAATAGTATAAATATAGTCTCATACAAAAATAAAATTAGGAGGAAACTTAAATGGCAAAAACAAAAAAAATAGTATCAAAGATTGGAAGGAATGAAACAAATATAACTTTTCCAGCGATTTTAACAGGAATTATCGGAGCAGTTCTAGTATCTTCAAGCTCTTTTTATATCGCACTAAAATTTGGAGCATTGCCGTGGCCGACTATAATGGTTACGCTCTTATCTATGATGACGTTAAATTTATTTAAAAAAGCGAATAACAAGGAAATTACAATTTCACATACTATTATGAGCGCTGGATCAATGGTAGCTGGAGGAGTTGCCTTTACAATGCCTGCCTACATTATTCTAGGCGGAAAATTAACGGATATTAATCAGTATCAGCTGCTTTTAACTATTTTGGGCGGAAGTGTCGCAGGAGCATTCTTATCGTATATTTTTCGTACAAAATTGATTGAAGAGGAAAAATTGGAATTTCCAATTGGAGAAGCTGCCTATAATCTTGTAGATTCAGGAAAAAGTGTGAAAAACATCAGATATGTTGCTTTCGGAACATTATTTAGCTCAATTATTGCTTTTTTTCGTGACTTCAGCTTTACAAAGGGAAAAGCGCCTGTAATTCCAACAGTAATTACACTAAAAAATGGGCTTTTCAGTATTTATCTATCGCCACTTCTGGTTGGAATGGGATATGTGCTTGGATTTGTAAATACGTTTGTCTGGTTTTTAGGCGGAGCGATTGTCCTTTTCATTGGAGAGCCACTTGCAAAAATGTTTAAAATTGCTGATTTTCCCATTATGAAAAACAGTTTTGGAATGGGATTTATGATTGGGATTGGAATTGCTATAGTTTTAAAAATTATTTTTTTGCAAATAAAAATGAAAAAAAGGATACAGAAAAATAAAAGCATTGTAGCAAAAATTACTTGTTTTTATCGGTTATTTCCATAATTGTTATAACTTTTTATTTATAAATTACCAATTTTTTTCTTTCATTAGTTTTAGTACTGATTTCAATTTTATGTACAATAATCGCTGGATATTCAACTGGAAAAAAACTGGAGTCAACCCAATGGAAATTTACGCTATAATCACAATTTTACTAATTTCATTTTTAAATAAAAATGCTAAATGGCTTAAACATTGGAGGAATAAAATTTTATACAAATTTAAATACTTTAATATTATTTATGCTGGCCTGCATTATAACAGTTGCTTGCGGACTTGCAGGCGATATTCTGAACGACTTTAAATCAGGATACAAAATGAAAGTAAAACCTTCAGAACAGCTTTTTTTGGAGAATTAATCGGTGCAATCGTAAGTTCATTTGTAATAACGTTTTTTTATTTTTTTCGTATTTTTTTCAAAGTCTACAAAGTAATCAGATATGTTGAAAAATACTGAATTAATCGCATTACAGGCTTCCATTGTAGCGACAGTAATAAATGGAATCCCATTTTTAGGAATTTTCTTTATGGGCCTTGCAGCTGGACTAATTTTAAGCCTTTTAAATTTACCGGTCTTAACTTTTGGAATTGGAATTTATGTTCCATTTTTACTTGACTTCAACAGTATTTTTAGGAGGGCTTGTAAGTTTTATAGGAAATAAGGTTTCAAAAAATTCCCATTCAAAACTGCTTTTAATATCAAATGGACTAATGAGCGGAGAAGCGATTGTGGGAGTTATTTTGTCAATTATGGCCTATATTGGATTATTTATGAAGTAAAATTGCTATAAATTAAATGAACTTATTAAAAAAATAAAGAAATTAAAAAAATAGTTTTTTTATAGAAAGGAAAAAAATTATGATTTTAGGATTTGATATTGGAAATACACATATTGTACCGATTTTTTTATAATGAAGTTGGAAATATTTTAGCAACATTTAGAATACCGACACATTTGGAGTTTACCGAAGATACTCTTTTTATAATGTTAAATGAATTTGCAAAAAGCAAAAAAATCTGGAAATTTCAAATATAAAAAAATATTATAGTTTCATCGGTTGTTCCAAACATTAATGAAAACTTTACAAGGCTTGGAAAAAAATATTTTGAAATTGATCCAACTTTTGTAACGCTTGACAATGTAGAAAAATAAAATAAAAGAAATAAAAATTTTGCCAAATATGGAACGTGGGCTTGGAGCAGACAGAATTGTCGATATTTTGGCGGCAAAAAAACTTTATCCAGAAAAGGAACTTTTAATAATTGACTTTGGCACAGCCACAACCTTTGACATGATAAAGGACTCAACTTATATGGGCGGATGCATTATTCCAGGAATTGCACTTTCGATAAATGCCCTGTTTAGCAATACTGCCGCTTTGCCTAAAATCGAATTTACAGAGCCTGAAACTGTTCTAGGAATAAATACAGTTTCTCAAATTAATGCTGGCATCTTTTACGGAAATGTCGGCTCAATAAAAGAACTAATTCTGCAATACAAAAAGTTTTTCCCAAATGCTTATGTTATCGCAACTGGCGGGCAAGGAGAAAAAATTTCAGAATATATTGAACAAATTAATGAATATGTTCCAAAACTTGGAGAAATAGGGATTTTTGAATTTTATCGACTTAATTTTTTAAAGGAAAATAGTGACGGAATATGATGAAAAGGAATAACCGTAAAAAAATGAAAGAAATAATGAAAGATATATTAATTGGTTCAACATTTAAGGCAGCCGAAATTATTATAGCAAAAAAATATCATAGCAAAAACTTCTCTATCACGAATATAAAGTTAAAAATCTATTATAAAAAAAGAATGATGATTCTCGGAAAAAAATCAGGATTTTTTTGGTACTTCTTCATGGTATTTATGGAAAAAGTTCAGATATGGAAAGCATCGCTCAAAAATTTTAAGGACAATTACAGGATTATTAATATTCAGTATCCCACAACAAAAAGAAACTGCTGAGGAAATTTCTGATCTTTATATAGAGCCAAATATTGAAAAATATTAAAGAGCAGATTTTCTCAGAAAAATTTTTCATAAAAAAATAGAAAGTCAATATTATGAAATAGATAAAAATAGTAATAAAATAAACAAAAAATTTTTAATCAAAAATGTAAAAAATTAATTTTGTGGCACATTCGATGGGAACTGGAATCCTTCGGTATTATTTAAAGGAAAAATCCACTTGAAAAATCTAGGAAAAAGTCGTATTTATTTCTCCACCATCGCACGGAAGCCATCTAGCAGGCGTACCTTTTTGTCGATAAACTCCCGTCTATGCTTGGAAAAAGTCGTTCCCCAATTTAGCACAAAAAAAGACAGTTTTGTAAATCAGCTTGGCGAGCCTGATTACGACTATATGATTTTAATTGGAAATAAAACAAATAATCCGCTGTATTCGATGATAATTCGTGGAAAAAGACGACGGGATGATGTCTCTAAAAACTGCAAAAAATGAAATCTGATAATTTCAAAATTATTGAAAAATACGACTCACACCAGTATTCTAAAGGATAAACGAACGATGAAGGAAATTTCTGAATTTTTCAAAAGTTCAGATCTAAATAAAGAGAAGGAAAAAAATAATGAAAAAAACTACAACAAAAACGGACAAATAATTCAACAAAAAAACTGTAAAAACAAAAACTGAAAGAAAAAAAGCATCCCAAAAATTTGAACAATCTTTTTTTAGAAGGAATTTCCTGTGATATTTATGTTGGGAAAAAAAGGCTGGAATTAGTGTTAGAAATGCAATACGGAAAGCTAAAAAAATCAATTACGGTAATTTCTCCCTTTTTTAAGCGGGGATATGATAACTGAAGATATTTTTTTGAGGCATTAAACAAAGATGTTCAAGTAAACATTATTTCAAAAAGATAATGAAAAGAATTTATCCCTTCTTAAAAAAAGAACTTATATAGCCAAAAATCCTATTTTAGGTTCTGAAAAAAATGGTTGTTTCTTTTGGGAAAAATCCCTATTAATGTTTTTTTATATTATTTTTATCCATCGCAGCGTTAGAAATCTTTACATCCTTTATTTTCGATGTTTCCTTTACAAAAAATATACTCCCAATTTCCAAAAATAATTTTTTAGCACTTACCATTATTTTTGGAATATTAACCCTTTTTTTAAGAAAACTAACAATAAACCACGAATTTTACTACTCAAAACGAGATAATTTCAATGTACATATTCTTGAAAAAAGCTACAATCTTCATAGTAAAATCTACATAATCGACAGCAAAGTTGCCTTTTTAGGCTCTTTAAACTTTACTACTACAGGCTTTCTCTTTAATCACGAAACTTGTATAAGAATAACCGATAAATCTGTAATCAGGCATTTAAATAATGTCTATAAGGATTTGATAAAAACTTCCAAGCCAATTCCACTAGGAGAATTGAAAAAAAGAATAAATCAAAAAAATACAAATAATATTTTTATTTTTTTAAATGACAAGGGATTTTACCCCCTTGTTAAGCAAATTTCAAACAAATCTAATATTTAGGGTGTATAATGAACAAAATCCAGAAATAGAAAGTGCCTTTTTAGGAAGTCTGTTTTCGCCTTCAGATAGAAATTTCATAAGAAGTGTGGTATAGGAGGATATTATACACTGAATTGCAAACAGGGGTAGGAGCAAAAACATTTGCTCTTGCAGAGTCTGCAAAATCTTTATTTGAAAATTCTGATGAAAGCATGATGCTAATAAAAAAAACAAAAAGTATAGCAGGAGAACCAGGAATACAGATGTATGATTTTGCTAAAGAAACGGTAGGAAATATAGAAACTGCTGGCTTTATGAGTAAAGGAATTTTTTTGAAGCAGATATGTTTTTTTGAAAAAAATAAAAAAACTTGATAAAGAAATTATTCAAAAATAATGTAAAATTAGATTATTTAACAGATATTGAAATAAAAGGAGTTAAATAAAATGTTAAAAAAAGCAATAATACTGATAATACTATCATTAGCAACAATAAGTTGTGAAAAAAACCTGAACCTCAAGAAAAAAATCTTATACAATAGTATTAAATAAAGAAGAATACGAAAAAAAGAGTTGCTGAAATAGAAAATGAAATTAATAATAAAAAAACTATAAAAAAAGCTGAAGAAATGCTACTGGAAATAGCCAAATATAATAAAAGCGATATATGTAAAAAAATAGCGACTATGTACTATGAGGCAGGAAAAAAACAGATGAAAGTGAAAAAAATGGTTTAAAAATAGCATATGATAAAGGAAACAAAGAAGTAGCAGGGATATTAGGAACTTTTGCTGATAAAAAGAAAAAGATTATGCTGCTGCTGAAAAAAATATTATTTAGAAGCTATAAAAATTAGGCGATTTGGAATATTATAAAAAAATTTAGGATATATGTTTGAAAGACAGGAAAAAAAGTAAATGAAGCAGTAAAAGCTTTTATACAGAAGGATCAAAAATTAAAGGATGCAAACTCTATGTATTCACTGGTAAGAATAGGTTATTTAAAAAAATGATATAAAAAAATGTAAATTACTGGAAGAATAGATTGTTAAACGATACAGAAGTTATTGATTTTTAATTCTAATATAAAAAAATATCTAAATTATTTAGATGGAAATGAAAAAGAAAGAAAAAAATAGCAGATTTATATATAAAAATCAGCACAAAATATCATAATTAAAAAAATTTTTTTGAAAGCTGAAATAGAACAAAAAGGAAATGGTGAAATATTCTCAAGATGAATTAGTAACTTTGGCAGGATTTTTATAATGTATTTGGAGATAAATCTGTTGGAAGAAAAATTGTATAAAGAAGCATATGATAAAGGATTAAAAGATTCTATTTATTACATGGGAGTTATCGAATTTGAGGAAGGGAATATTGAAAAAAGCGAGGGAATATTTTTAAAGAATCGGCGATAAAGGAAAAATAGAGCTGAGGCACAGATAGGCTATGCGGATAAGTTGAAGGAAGAAGGAAATATTGAGGAAGCAATTAAATGGTATAAAAAAGGCTGCTGAACAAAAGGAAGCAGGGGCATTAATAGAGTTATGTTCCTACTATCTGAACAAACGTGATATTGGAAAAAGCGAATGAAATGGTAAGGAGATTAAAAAAACAACGAGGGGATTGAAAAAAATTATACTTTAGAGTATAAAAAAATTTTGCACATGAATATAAAGAATAAATAAATTTTTTTTAAAAATAATAAATTATAAAAAAATTATATTTGAAATAAGGATGGAGAGAATGAAAGTAAATAACTATATCTACACTGATTCAGAAATAATAAAAAAATAATGAAGATATATTGAATACAAATGAAAGTACAGGATATTAGAGAGTGTCCAGATAACACTATTCATCTTTTTAACTGATTCAATAATTTTTTTCAATATCAATTTTTCTTAACTTCCCCAGTTTTTAACAAAAATTTCAACACGACGGTTATTGTATCTTCCAATTTCTGTATCATTCATATCAATTGGATTTTCAGATCCTTTTCCCGATCGTTTTAGTAATTTTTATATCTTTTCTCAATCCATTTTGTTTTAGAAATTCTGCCATTTTTTTCAGCTCTCAATAAAGATAATTTATTTTTATTATTCTCAGTTTTATCAGCATATCCAACAATTTCAAATTCTTCATTTTCAAAAAAAGATATTTAAAAATATATTCTATTTCTTTTCTAATTTCCTGTTTTTTTCTGTTTCAGTTACTTCTTCTTTATCAACAGGAAATCCGCTTATTACCATTTTTTTCTATTTTTCCATCTTCCTCTACAAATCTAATCGTTGTCCACTTTTTCACATATCGACCTTTCAGGACATAATTTTTGGAAGTTTATTTGCTATTTCAAGATTTTTTTACTAGCAATTTCAGAACCATTTTTTTATTGCCAATCTATAATATTCTTTTTGCCTTTAGGAATATTTCGAGAATTTTTTTATCTTTTTGCATACAAATTCCCTAAATTATTAATCGCTTTTTTTATCTCCATTTTTTTATTTTTTTCTTTCAATATTTCTACTTTTTGAAAAAAACTCATCATATGACATGCTTGAAAAATAAATTAAATTCTAAAATTATTGTGAAAAAGTAAAATTATTTTTTTCATTTAAATTTATCCTTTCTTAATAGGTTAAAAAAATTCAACGGTTCTGTTTTCATTACTTTTTCCCCATTCATTCAATCCGAGAGGCTTTTTCTTTGGAATCTTTAAAAAAGGCATAGATATATTTATGTTGCTCTTCTGTTAAAAAAATACTAATTTTCCGTCATTTCCACCTGATATTAAATAAATTTTTTTTCATTTATTCCCTTTTTTTCAAGTTCTTTATTTATAGCATGTGCTATTCTCATAGGAGCTTCTCCCCATCCACCTTTTTTTAAAAATTTTTTTAAAAAAATTTCATACTCTGTGCCATTAATTTTTAATTTTGGTGCTTAATCCTTTTTCATCATCCCATTCTTCTGAAAAAAACTGCCAATTTTTTTATTTTAACTCCAAATTTTTTTCAAATGAAGGTTGTAGATCATTTATCAAATCTGGTATTCCATCCCCTTCAAAAAAACTGTTTCCCCATCACAAAAATAAAATCTATAATCCTTTTGCTACATTTGTATTTTCATCCAATAACGTAGTTAATGTTCCTTCACTTCCATATTTTCTTATCATCTCTAACATTTCTTTCTTTAAAGAAGGAGCATCTTCTCTTTTAGCATACTTAAAATATCCTAATTCATCGAGTTTATTAACAAACTCTTCAGCTGTATGTCCTAAATTTGGTTTTGTCTTTTTTTGTATAATTTAACAAATATTATGATTAAAAATTATTATAATAATTAAAACAAAAAAATATTTTTTTCATAAAAAAATCCACTCCTTCATAATATCATAAAAAAACTCAGAACCATACTAAAACAGTTCTGAGTGTGAACCTATTTTTTTATACACCAAGTGCCTCTCTCAACTCCTCTATGCTGTCATATCCCTTTACACTATCATCTCTTGCAATTCTATCAGCTTCTCTCATTGCTTCTAAAGTCACTTCATTTGGCTCTTCTTCCAATTTCAATTCAAAAGGGATTCTATTTTCCCTAATTGCAGTTTTTTTAAGAACATATTTACTGCTGTTGTCATTGTCAAGCCAAATTTGTTAAATAATTCGTTCGCTTTTTCTTTTGTTTCTTTATCAACTCTAATACTTAAATTTGTATTTGCCATAACAAATACCTCCTTTTTTTATTCATTATACCATTTTTAATTACATTGTCAATACAACGTTATACAAAAAAATAAATATTTTCTTTTCTATAAATTTCATTATTTTTCTACAACTTTCCAATCTCTGCTTCCAATTTATCCAACAGCAAGTCAAACTGCTTTGCCACAGCCTCGATCGTTTCAATTTTCGACAAGTCAACTCCTGCCTTTTTAAGTTGTTCCATTGGAAAGTCATTTCCTCCTGAGCTTAATAATTGAATGTATTTGTCTAGTGTTTGTTTTTTCTCGCTTTCATCACTTGAATTTATCATTTTTTCATATAAAATCGCTGATGAGGCAAAGCAAGTTGCATATTGATACACGTAAAATGGCGAGTTGAAAAAAAGTGTGGAACTCTTGCCCAGAAAAATATAGATTAAATCATCTTTTTCAATTATGTCGCCGTAATATTTGTCAAACAAGTCTTCCATAATTTTGCTCAAAACTTCCGCTGTGATTGGCTCTCCAGCTTCTGCCAGCTTGTGTGCCTGATATTCATAATCTGCTAGCAATGCCTGAAAATAGAATGTTCCAACAATATTTCCAATTTCCTGCTCTAGTAATGCGATTCTTTCTTTTGGATCATTGGTATTTTCCAGCATATAGTCAAGCAGTAATCTTTCGTTAAATGTGGAAGCCACTTCCGCTACAAAAATTGTGTAGTCTGCCATCGAGAAAGGCTGATTTTCATCTGAATAAAGAGTGTGCAAGGTATGTCCCAGTTCGTGTGCCAATGTAAATACGCTGTCTAAAGTCTTGTTATAATTCAGAAGCATATATGGGTGAACTCCGTAAACTCCTGCAGAATATGCTCCTGTTCTTTTCCCTTTCGCTTCAAATACATCCAGCCAGCCTTCTGAAATCGCTTTTTTCATTTTTTCTACATAATCTTTTCCAAGCGGAGCAACTGAATTTAACACTATTTCCTTCGCATCATCATACTCATATTCCTTGTCAAATTCTATTAGGTTAATTGAGCCGTCAAAATTATAATATTTTTTAAGTCCTAAAATTTTCTTTCTCAATTTTTAAATATCTTTTGCAACGGTTTTTGTATTATTTTTTTCGCCGTATTGACAAGATTTAAGTAAATTTCTTCTGGAATATTGTAGCTTTCAGATGGCTTAACAAAAAAATGAATCGTAATTGTAGGCCTTCTTTGAAGCAATCCCTTTTTTTGCAAAATTGAGTTATAAATTGCAGCAATTGTATTTTTCTTTTCATAAATTGTATAAAATGTCTGAAACATCAGTTTTCTGTCTTCCTGATTTCTATTCGTAGACAAAATTTTAGAATAATCGGCAGGCGTTACATCCACTTTTTCTCCAGAACTAAGCGTAACTTGAGGCCATTCCACATCCGTAACCGTAACTTCCGAATAAATGCTTCTTGGTGCTGAAAAAAATGAGCTGTAGTACGATAGCAATTTGCTTTCCTTTTCCTCCAGAATATGCTTTTGCAATCTAAATAAATTTTTTAGCCCAAATCTATAATCATCAAATTCTTTTTTTTCAATCCATTTTTCAATATTCTCACGATTATCAACCAGTTCCGAATTTACCCAAGACAATTCAGTAGAAATCTCCGCAAACAAAAAAACTGAACTTTTTGCAAATGCTCTACAGCTTCCTTGTCTGATGAATTTAAATCTCTTGCAAGCTGTGGATATCTATACAATTTATATGAAATTTTATCCATCTCCTCCTGTTTTTGAAAAAATTCCAGCAATTTGCCTTCATTCCCAAATTGCCCTTTAAATTTAGCCAATTCTCCTTTCAATTCTCCAACTTTCTCAAAATCCTTTTCCCAAGCCGAATAATTTTCATAAATATCCGATAAATTCCATTTATATTCTTGCCCTATATTGTCTCTTTTTAAATTCTTTCTTTTCCATCTTATTTTTTTCCATTTCATTCTTCCTTTCAAAAAAATTAATACAAACATAGTATACCTTTTTTTCCAAAAAAATTTTTAAAAAGATATTTTTCCCAAATTTATTCTATTTTATTTTTTTATTTTTTTATTTCTATTAGACCTGTCCGATAACCTAACTTTTTACTATTTAATTAGAAATCAAGATTCCTTACTTCAGAATATTTGTTTTATCAAATTCTAACGAATAATTCTAATAAATTCATTCTCTTCTAAATTTTTATCTCAAATTCTTTTTCCTAAAAATGCAATCCCAATTTTTCAACATTCTCTCGATCCCAGCATTTTTTTCAAAAATAGAGCCATATTCTTTCTCATCAATTTGATTCAATGCAATTTCACATTCATTTTCAAGTTTTGCTTTTAATTTTATCTTTGTCTAATTTTTTTTGTCATATTTAAAGCTTTTTAATTCGATAATAATTCCTTCTTTTCCTTTCAAAAATATTTTTTTAGGCTTCAAAAAGCAAATCATATCGTCCTTTTTCCAGCAAAAACCATTCGATACGATTTCATACTTATTTTTTTCAACATTAAAAACTAATCCAAGCATAAGTCCGTGATAAAATTGCTCTTTATAATTTCCATTAACATCAAAAAAACTCCAGCATTTTCTAACAAAACTTTATTCAACTCTAATTTAAATTTATCAATATCTCCTTTTTTTAATGCATTAGTCAAAGACCAAAAAAATTTTCATAATTTTTCAAAAATATATTTCAATAAACATTTCAGAGAACATTTTTTTAAGATTTCCTCATTTGGAATTTTTCAAATATGTTTCTTCTTTATTTTTCCTCGTATTCTTCTGCCAAAGTTAAATATCCACTATGAAAAAAACAAATTCCAAATATTCTTTTCAAAATTAGCTTCCAAATTTCCAAAAAGTCATATTATCATTAATTCGTTTGAAAAATACTTTCCTTATTTAAAAGTTTTTGAAAAAAATCTTCAAAAAAATTTCATTTTTTTAATTTTTTTGTAAATACAACTTTATAAGTCCATTTCCACTTGTATTCACCCAATAGGGCTTCAATTTTTCCTCTTTTTAAAAAAATTAATAATCGACCAAGGATTATAAACTTTTCTGTTGCCAAATAAATAACCATTATACCACTTTTTGAACATCATCCAATTCATATTCCAGCTCAAAAATCTTTAAGAGAATTCTCCACTTCATTTTCCATAACTCCAAAAATATTCTGTAAATTCACTATCCAAAATTGTGTGAACTTCTAAATTATTCAATCCCGAAAAAAATATTCTCTTTTGCAACTCTTAATATCCCCGTCATAACTCCCATCTCTAAGTATTCATTATCTTTTTAAAAACTAATCCATAAAAAAACTTTTTAAAAAAACTGATAGCTTTGTCATAATAACCTTTTTACATAAGAATCTATTATTGGCTGATCATATTCATCTATTAACACCACAACTTTTTTTCCCATAATATTCATATAAATATTTTGACAAATTGATAAGCGATGCCTCCCATTCTACTGAATCTAATCCCCTTCGCACAGAATTAAATTCTTCAATTTCAATCTCATCCATTTTTTTCAGTTAAAAATTTATAATCTGAATATAATCTTTTTACAATTCCTTTGATAGCCTTGAATCCATTTTTCCCAGTTTTCTTCTTCATAATTTCTAAATGAAATAGAAATTACTGGATAATTCCCTTGTTTTTTTCAAAAATATTCACTTTTAGAAATTTCTAAATTTTCAAATAACTTTTTATTTTTCATATTTATTTTTAACATTAAAAAAATATTTTAACATTGAAATATTTAATGTCTTTCCGAATCTTCTTGGGCGAGTAAATAATTTAACTTTAGAACCATCTTCCAAAATATTTTCTATAAATTTTTGTCTTATCAAAATAATAGTAATTATTTTTCAATGACATCCTTGAAATCAGATATTCCAACTGGTAATTTTACTTTCTTATTACTTCTCATATTTGATTTCCTCCCTTTTTTTCTTTATACAATTATATCATATCTGTATAATAAAACAAAAAAATTTATATTTTTTTAATTATCTAAATTTATTTTTTTAGGCTTTTAAATATTCTTCTTTTTTTGTTATAATATTAGTAAAAATAACACTTTGGAAAGGAAAAAAATAAAAATATGAAAAAAATGTGGGAAGGGCGGTTTCATAAGGAAACTAATAAATTATTAGAAAAAAATTTAATGCTTCTATTACTTTTTGATAAAAGAATGTATGAAGAGGATATTACTGGGAGCATTGCACATAGCAGAATGCTTGCTAAGCAAGGGATTATTGCGGAAGGTGAGCAAAAGGAAATTGAAAATGGGCTGCTTCAGATAAAAGATGAAATTAAAAATGGAAAATTTGAATTTAAGATTGAAGATGAAGATATTCACATGTCAATTGAAAAGAGACTGACTCAAATTATTGGGGCTGTGGCTGGAAAACTGCATACTGCCAGAAGCCGTAATGACCAAGTGGCTCTTGATGTACGTATGTATGTGCGAAAAGAAGCACGAGAAATTTCAAAATTGCTTGTGAAAATGGAAAATGTACTATTAGAACTTGCTGAAAAATATAAAAATGTTATTATTCCAGGATATACGCATTTACAAAGGGCTCAGCCTATTTTGTTCTCTCATCACTTGATGGCTTATTTTCAAATGTTTAAAAGGGATATTTCACGAATTGAAGACTTTTTAGAAAGAAGTGATGAAATGCCACTTGGAGCAGGAGCTTTGGCTGGAACTACTTTTGACTTAGACAGACATTTTGTTGCAAAGGAGCTTGGATTTTCAAAGCCAACTGAAAATAGCTTAGATTCTGTAAGCGACAGAGATTTTATAATTGAACTTGCGATGATTATTTCTGTGATTTCAATGCACTTATCAAGATTTTCAGAAGAAATTATTATTTGGTGCACTTCTGAATTTTCATTTATAAATCTTGATGATGCCTTTGCAACTGGATCTTCGATTATGCCACAGAAAAAGAATCCTGACATTGCTGAACTTGTAAGAGGAAAAACAGGCAGAATTTATGGAAATCTTATGGGAATTCTAACTACAATGAAGGCACTTCCGCTAGCCTACAATAAAGATATGCAAGAAGACAAGGAAGGAATTTTTGATTCTATTGACAATATTAAATTATCAATTGAAATTTTTTTACTCAATGCTTAATACACTTACAGTAAATAATGAAAAAAATTTATACTTCAATGAAATCTGGTTTTCTAAATGCAACAGATGTAGCCGATTATTTGGCAAAGCACAACGTTCCATTTAGACAAGCTCATAAAATTGTTGGAGAAATTGTATCTTACTGCGAAGATAAAAAAATTGCAATTGATGATATGAAACTTGAAGAATTTCATAAATTTTTCAGATGTCTTCAAAGATGACATCCTTTCTGAAATCACAATCGAAAAATTGTGTAAACAAAAAGAAATTCTTTCGGTGGAACTTCAATAAAAAAATGTTGAAATGCAAATTGAAAATGGGAAAAAAATTTCTACAAGCTCTTTAGTTAATTTTATACTATTTCCCATTAAAGCAATAGATTTATTATAAATTCTATTTAACAAGAGGTCATGATCCTTTGCCCAAAAAAATAAATAAAATATAATTTCTATTTTTTTTAAATGGGATTTAGTATTAGTATTAACCCTTTTCAATAATTAAAAAAATAATAATGAAATAAATAGAGAAAAATCTCAAAAATATAAATGAACAATTAAAAATTGAGAGAAAGAGTAGGTAATTAAAATGAAAAAAATTAAAATTGTTGATATTATGTTTATTAAGTATTTTTCTGTTTAAGCTCTTGTTTTACTATTTCATCTTTTTGTTATGGACTATGGACTTGCACCTGACCCTGAAAACGATCCTTTTACTTATAAATTAGAAAGTTTAACTCCGCTTCTTGCTAAAAAAAGGTAATGTTAAAAACTACCTTCAGGAGCGACTATATCTGTTCCTGAGGGATTTGAAACGATAAAATATAAAGATTCAAAAATATTCTGATTGGAAAGCAGGACTTATTAATAGAAATTCTAGTACTGTTGAAGATGAAAAATAAAAAAATGTAACTAGTTTATCGCTTTCTGATGGTGAATTATTACTACAAAATAAAAAAAGAAAAAAATCTTATTACCTATAGTAATTGTGAATTTAAAATTGAATGAAAGGATAAAAATCAGGGATGATTAAATTAAATGAAAAAAACTTATATAATAAAAAGCTAAATTACCAAAAAAGAACCAACTGAAAGATATTCTGATACTCTTGTAAAAGAAATAGATGAAAGTACTTATGCTTTTTGTTAATATTTCTAATACATCTGATTATATAAATATTGAAGAGCATGAAAAAAATTGAAAAAAATTTTTTTATTTAGAATTAACTAAAGATTGGTAATAAATATTTAGATATTAAGCAATTGAATAAATTTTTAAATATTGTTGGTAAGATTATGAAACAGGGAAGATTTGATTAAACAAAGAAAGGACAAATATTTATGAATGTTCCAAGAAATAATCCATATAAGAATATAAATCCTGATGAAGGTGTAAATATGCTAAAACCTGAAATAAATAAAGAAAAAAATCTCAAGATATAAATGAACAGTTAAAGAAATTGAGAGAAAGAATAGGTAATTGATATGAAAAAAGTAAAGTATTTTATAGTTGGATTTATCTTTTTATTGTTTCTAAATTCGTGTGGTTATATTAAATATGCTTATGATCAAATGACATTTTGAAGCAAATGAACGATCGATAGCTAAAAACATTGCGGGAAAAAGATAAAAATTGATGCTATTAATAATCCCAAATATAAGAAAGACATAGAGAATATATTAATTGATATAGAAAAAAAGAAAATCATCAAGTAAAATTATCTTTGAAGGTTTAGAATTAAAAAGTACCTGAAGGCGTTAATCTAAAAAAAGTGAAACATTTATAGATGAAAAAAACAGGATATGGACTTCCATTAAGAATATATAGTTTAGATGAATGTGAAGGGTACAATAAGAACTATAGAGTTAAATATTTTTAATAAAAAAATATTATGTACTTAGATCAGATATAAGTATAGATAATGAAAAGTCTTATTCTTTATTTTTTTAGAGTGTCTGACGAAAATGGTTTTAAAAAAATAATTGTGGCTTGGGAAGACAATAAAAAAATTTCACCAGACTCCAATAAAAACTAATTCTTCAGAATTAAACAAGGCAATTGAAAAAAAGCAATAAAGATGTTTTAAAAAAATTAAGAGAAAGAGTAGGTAATTGATATGAAAAAAAGTAAAAGTATTTTTATAGTTGGATTTATCTTTTTATTGTTTCTAAATTCATGCGGCTATGTTCAATATGTTTATGAACAGGCAGTAGTAGCTGCTGGAGGTATTCCTTCAACCTACACTGATGGTAATGCAGATTCTTATAGAAAAGATGAGCTACTGGGCAGTTCAGAATCCTAAATACAAGCAAAAAGTAGAATTATTGTTGCAAGATATAGCAAATAGGGAGTTAACAGAAAAAAATATATTCTGTTAATGGAAAAGAAATTGTATTGTGGTTGCTAGAAGGAGTAGTAATAGGAAAAATTTGTTAAAAACTCTTAAAGATAAAAAAAGACAGGGTATGGTCTTCCTTTCAGTATTAATTATGACGAAGTATGTCCAGGAGGTATGATAGAGAAATCAATGAATCGGTATAATGGATTAAAAGTTATTTCTGACTCAAAAGAATATATATCTATATACTTTTTGAGTCAGAAGAACTTACTAAAAAAATATAAAAGGAAATATTAATGAAAATTAAAAGAAAAATGGATTTACTCATCGTTGTGTTGATGGTAAATTTGAATAATTAAGAAAGGATACAATGAAATGAAAAAAAGTTAATGTTGTTGGGACTAATAACTATAATATGTCGTTTAAATTTATGTGCTAAAAAGCAATGAAGTGATAAAAATAAATAATTCTTCAAGACAAGTTGTGGCTGATAAAATTGAAGATAATTTAAAAAAACGTATTGAATTTTAATCAGGCGAATATAATCAGCACAGAAGCATTGAAAAAGATGAACAGTTCAACCTATAAAATTATTTACAGAAAAAGAAAAAGAGTGGGGAATACAAATACACTTTAGAAAAAAATTATCAAATTTTAATAACGATAAAAAAATTTAAAAGTATTTGTAAATGGAATTGAAGATAATTTAGACAGTGCAGTAAAAAAAGAGGCTAACGCCTCTTTTAAATTATCAAACTATTCTATTTTTTTAAAAAAATCATAAATTTTTTTATCATTCATATCAATGTCAAATTTATATTGAATTTACATTAAATGAAATAGATTCCAAAAACTTTTAATAAGGCATCTGTTGTATCAAGTGAAGTAAGACAAGCAATTTCCTGTTCACTTGCAGCACGTCTAATTTTAAAGCCGTCATTTCTGGCAGTTTTCTTTTTAGCCGCTGTATTTATTACCATATCAACAAGTCCTTTATAAATCAGTCCTAGCACATCGTGTTCATATATTCCTTCTTCATCAATTTTTCCAACAGTTTCCACATGCAGACCTTTATCTTCAAAATATTTAGCAGTTCCTTTAGTAGCCATTATATGGTATCCTAAATCAGAAAATCTCTTGGCTAATCCATAAGCCTCCTCTTTAGCAGTTCCGCTAATTGTAAATAAAACACTTCCTTGATCCTTGACTTTTATTCCAGCTGAAACAAGTCCTTTGTAAAGTGATTTTTCAAGGTTTTCATCACTTCCCATAACTTCTCCAGTCGATTTCATTTCAGGTCCTAATGTTGTATCAACATCTTTTAATTTTTGGAAACTGAATACAGGAACTTTTGTATATACATTTTTACTTTCTTCAATTAATCCAGTTTCATATCCTTTGCTCTTCAATGACTCTCCAAGAATTCCCTTCATTGCAAGATTTGCCATTGGAACTCCTGTGATTTTACTCAAGAACGGAACTGTTCTCGAACTTCTCGGATTTACTTCCAGTACATAAACTTCTCCATCGCTAATTACATATTGAATATTCAAAAGACCGATAATATTAAGCCCTTTTGCAAGTCTAACTGTGTAGTCAATCAATGTACGCTTATGTGCTTCAGAAACATTTTGCGGAGGATAAACGGCAATTGAATCTCCAGAATGGACTCCTGCTCTTTCAATATGCTCCATAATCCCTGGAATTACAACTGTTTCCCCATCGCAAATCGCATCTACTTCGATTTCCTTTCCGACTAAATATCTGTCAGTCAATACTGGATGATCAGGTGATACTTTTACTGCATTTTCCATATATTGTCTAAGTTCTTCTTCACGATATACGATTTCCATTGCTCTTCCACCTAATACATAAGATGGACGGACTAAAACTGGATAACCAATTTCTGCCGCATTTTTTACAGCTGTTTCTGTATCAAACGCAGTTTTTCCTAATGGCTGAGGAATATTTAACTTATGTAATAATGCTTCAAATTTATCACGGTTTTCAGCATTATCAATTTCCTCAAGTGATGTTCCCAATATTTTTACGCCGTGTTTTGTCAATTTTTCAGCTAAATTAATTGCAGTTTGTCCACCAAATTGAACGACAACTCCTTCTGGATGTTCAAGTTCAATTATTGCCATAACATCTTCTTCTGTAAGCGGCTCAAAGTAAAGTTTATCTGAAATTGAAAAATCTGTAGAAACAGTTTCTGGATTGTTATTTATAATAATTGCCTCGTAACCAGACTCTTTTATAGCCTTTACCGCATGAACTGTCGCATAGTCAAATTCAACCCCTTGCCCAATTCTAATAGGCCCTGAACCAAGCACAACAATTTTTTTCTTATCTCCTATAACACTTTCATTTTCCTGCTCATAAGTCGAGTAGAAATAAGGCGTTTCCGACTTAAATTCAGCTGCACAGGTATCAACCATCTTAAACACAGGCTTAATATTGTATTTTTCACGAAGTTTATAAACTTCATCTTCTGTCGTATTCCAACGATGTGCAATAACTTTATCTGAAAATCCATATCTCTTAGCAAAAAGAAGTACATCTGGATTATTCACATTTGCCTTTAATTCCACTTCAATATCAATAATATTTTTCATTTTATCAAGGAAAAACATATCAATTTTTGTCATTTCATGTATCTGCTGCGGAGTAACTCCACGTCTTAACGCTTCTCCAATAAAGAACAGTCTTTCATCTCCAGCCTTATGGATTCTCTTTAAAATATATTCCGAATTAAATTCATCCCCATTTGGAAGCCCTAAATGATGAACTCCGTATTCAAGTGAACGAATAGCCTTTAACAAACTTTCTTCATAGGTTCTACCAATAGCCATTACTTCTCCAGTAGCCTTCATCTGTGTTCCCAAATGTCTATCCGCCTTTTCAAATTTATCAAATGGGAATCTTGGTATTTTACTTACAACATAATCAAGTGCAGGCTCAAAGCAGGCATAAGAGTTTTTCGTAACAGGATTTATAATTTCATCAAGCGTCAATCCAACTGCAATTTTTGCAGCGATTTTTGCAATCGGATAACCTGTCGCCTTTGAAGCAAGTGCCGATGAACGTGATACTCTCGGATTTACTTCAATAATATAATAATTAAATGAATGTGGATCTAATGCCAATTGAACGTTACATCCACCTTCAATTTTCAATGCTCTTATTATTTTTAATGAAACATCCCTTAACATGTGATATTCCCTATCTGTCAATGTTTGCGATGGTGCAACTACAATCGAATCTCCAGTATGAATTCCAACTGGATCGATATTTTTCCATGTTGCAAACAACAATTGCCGTATCATTGCTGTCACGCATTACTTCATATTCAATTTCCTTATACCCTGCAATTGATTTTTCCAATAAACATTGAGTTACTGGCGAATATCTAAGTCCATTTGTAACAATATCTTCTAATTCTTCATCATTATGGCAAATTCCACCACCAGTTCCACCCATCGTAAATGCAGGTCTTACAATCACTGGATAACCAATTTTTTCCACAAATCTACGTGCTTCTTCCAAATTATGAATAATATCCGATTCAGGCACAGGCTCTCCCAGCTCATTCATCAAATCTCTAAATAATTCCCTGTCTTCAGCTTGCTTTATAGATTCAAGCTTAGTTCCCAGAAGTTCCACTCCACATTCTCTCAAAACACCAGACTCATGCAATTCCACAGCCAAATTCAGCCCAACTTGCCCTCCAAGAGTTGGAAGTAACGCATCTGGACGTTCTTTTCTTATAATTTTTGATACAAATTCAACAGTCAATGGCTCAATATAAACTTTATCTGCAATTTCCTTATCTGTCATAATAGTTGCAGGATTGGAATTTACAAGGATAACCTTATATCCTTCTTCACGCAATGAAAGACAAGCCTGTGTCCCCGCATAGTCAAATTCAGCAGCCTGTCCTATAATTATTGGACCTGATCCTATTACTAAAATCGTCTCTATATCTTTTCGTTTAGGCATTTTTCTACATCTCCTTCAGTTATTTTTTTATTCTTTTTGTTTGTTTTTAATTAATGTTAAAAAAATGTTTTTTTCAAAACTGCTAACTTCGATTTTTTCATATTTTCAATAAATATGTCGAATAAATAGTTTGGATCGTGCGGGCCTGGTGAAGCTTCCGGGTGATATTGTACTGAAAATACTGGATATTTCTTATGTCTTACACCTTCACAAGTTCTGTCATTTACCGCAATATGTGTCAATTCCAGATCTGTACCCTTCAATGAATCAATATCCACTGCAAATCCGTGATTTTGTGCCGTAATGTCAACTTTTCCAGTTTGCAAGTTTAATACTGGCTGATTTGCTCCACGATGTCCAAATAATAATCTATATGTCTTGGCTCCACATGCAAGCGAAATTAGCTGATGACCCATACAAATTCCAAAAATTGGAACTTTGCCTATTAATTCTTTTAATGCATCAATTGTTTCTGGAACATCTGTCGGATCTCCAGGCCCATTACTCAACATTATTCCATCAGGCTTTTGTCTTAAAATTTCTTTAGCAGTTGCATTATGAGGCATTACAACAATATCACAATCCCTTGAATTAAGGTCCCTCATAATTCCTGATTTCATTCCCAAATCAATCAATACAACTCTCATACCTCTTCCAGATGAAAGAAATGCCTTTTTTGTCGATACTTGTTCAATTTGATTAGTCGGAAGTGAATTGCTTCTCAAATTTTCCACAACTTCTTGCGGATCTTTATCTGCACTTACAATAATTCCCTTGATTGTCCCATGCTCTCTAATTTTCTTTGTCAAGCTACGTGTATCAATCCCTGAAATTCCTGGAATATTCAAGTCTTTCAAAACTTCATCCAATGTAAATTCATTTCTAAAATTAGAAGGCTTTCTACATATTTCACGAGTTATGATCCCTTTAATACTAGGATTAATAGTTTCATAATCATCCCTATTTATCCCATAATTTCCAATTAACGGATAAGTAAATGTAATAATTTGCCCATTATATGATGGATCTGAAATAGTTTCCTGATATCCGGTCATCGCAGTATTAAAAACAACTTCTCCTGCCATCTCCACATCTGCTCCAAATCCATATCCCTTATACACGCTGCCGTCTTCCAAGACAAGCTGTTTATCCAATGCGTACATAAATACTACCTCCCTAAATTTTTAAATGATTTAATATTATTTGTCTTTTTAATTTGTTTAATTGTCATTAATATGTCTGATTTGCGATACAGTAAAATCTCTTCAAAAATAAAGTTCAAAAAGTTATACTAATATCTCTAATCTCATAATTATACTATATTTTTTTGAAGTTTTATCAATACCGTAACAGAATTATTTTTTTCAATTTAAAGTAAAAAAATTTTTGATTTTTTTATTCAAAAAAATATGCTATAATTTCAACATCTTTAGAATATTTTCAAATAATTTCAAAATTATAATAATTAAAAATATATATTATTTGAAGGAATTATTTGAATCAAGGAGGAAGTTATGTTTTGTACTTTTAGTTTGCTGTATGGATGGAAGATTTATCCATATCTTAAATGAATATATTAGAAGTAATTATAGATATACTTTTGTGGATACTATTACCGATGCTGGAGCTGTATATAAAATTGTTAGTGATGAAAAATTTTTTTAAGAAGCATTGAAGATAAGGTTGTCTTAATTTCAGTAAATAAGCATAAATCTGATCATATTTTTTTGTAGCAGGGCATAGTGACTGTGCAGGATGTCAAACTAGCGATGAAACTCAAAAAGAAGTATATTTGCCAAGCCGCTGAAAAGATGCACACTGATTTGCCTCACGAAGCTGTTACAGGACTCTTTGTTTATGAAAATGGAGAAATTGAAGTTCTAGTTGATTATGACATGGATTTTAAATAATTAAAGAATAATTTTCGCTTTTAAAACAAGAAGTAGTATAATAAAAAAGAGGAACTTTCTCAATTAATGGATAGTTCCTTTTTTTATTTTTAAATTAATAATAATGTTTAGCATTTAACATTTTTTTCAGCCACTTTGTAATTTGGCATATACCGCTCTATATAATTATAAAAAAACCTTTTTCCATGATTTGGATATTTCAAATGTGTCAATTCATGCAAAATGACATACTCTATTTCAAAAGATGTCCTTTTTATAAGTTCTATATTGAGATTTATATATTTTTTTACATAATTGCATGAACCCCATCTAGTTTTCATCGGCTTTATTGCCACCTTTTTCCACATGTTCATCCAGTATTTCCAGCCATTTTTCCATAAATTTCAGAAACAATTTTTGGCATTCTCAAAATACCACTTTTCCATAACTTTTTTTCTTTTTCATCAATATTTTTCAAAAAATATTTTCATTTACAGTTAAAATCATTACATTTGATTTGGCATCATTTTTTTAAACTTACACCATTAAAATTCCCTGTTCTTACAATCAAGTTATATTCTTTTCCCAAAAACTTATGAATTTCTCCATTTTTATATTCAAGCCCCTTTTTGTTTTTTTCCTTTACATCCTCAACCTTTTTCAAAACACTTTTTATCCACTCTTCTTTAGAACGAATAAAATTTTTCAATATAGTCACGATGCAAATTCATTGGCACAGAAATATAAACCTCCATATTAGGTTTTTATCCGCAAATTTATGTTTTTTTACTTTTTTTCCGATGAACTTCATATCCTAAAAATTTTTTTTCTTTATTCATTTTCTACCTAATTTATTTCCTAATTTTTTTATTCTAAATTTTTTTCTTTTATCATTTTTGAACTGACAAATACTTTCCTCGCATTTTCAAGCACATCCTTTTTGCAACTTATAAGTTGTCAATTTTAAAAGCCTCTTCATAGGTGCACCATTGAAAAAGCCTCAATTTCAGAAGTATCAATTTTAACATCCTCATCTTGAGTAATTCCCACAAAGATCGTAACTTTTTATAGTTTTTTTCATTTGGAATATATTTTTATCAAACGTTCAAAACCTGGAATAATTTTTTTATATTTACATTTGTTTCTTCAAAAAAACTTCACGAATTGCCGTTTCTTCCTTAGTTTCATTATTTTTCAATATGCCCTTTTGAAATCCCCAGTTCCCGTTGTGCATTTTTCACAAGCAGAATTTTTCCCTGTATTTTCATTAAAAAAACAATCGCCCCTGCAAGAATTTTCATATTCAAAATCACCCTTCAAATTGTAATGTTTCACAATATATTTTTACCAGCTCTTCCTTCTCATTCTCAATTTCATCCCCAAGAACAAGTTCATACAACCTGTTTTTTTCACTTCTCCGATCTCACGATTGCTAAATTTAAGATTTATCAAGTCAATCCCCGTTATATCCAAATCATTAAACTGCGGAACTTCCCCCTGTTCTTTTTATATTTTTCAATTTTATTTCTAAAATTTTGTAAAAATTTCATTATTTTTCCGCACGAGTTCTTATACCCTTTGAATTTAAGTCAGCAGAAAATAAATTGAACAGCCTTTTTAAATTCCTTTTCATCCATCTCAATAATCAGTTTTTTTAGTGTCTTATCTGAAACATCCTGATAAATCAGCATATGATTTTTTTAACAATTTTTTTACAGAATTCGTAAATTCATTTGAAGTCCTAAGCTGCCTCAATTCTTCTTCAGCAATCAATGCGCTTTCCTTTTCATGCCCATAAAAAATGGAAAACTCCCTTTGCATCGATAATTTTTTTACATTAATTTTCCCCAAATCATGAAAAAAAGTGCAGCAAATCTAGTAACAAGATCATAATCACAAAGATGAATAACTTTTATTATATGATGAAATAAATCATCTGGATTATTCGGATTATTCTGATCAAAATTATATGCATAACGAAATTCTGGAATTAACATTTCCAGGACTTTTAACTTTTTCATTTCAATAAATGCCTTTTTTTTACAAAAATTTCCCATCAAAATTTTTACTTAACTCATCAAAAAAACTCTTTCCTTTGATATTTTCAGCAAAAATTTTTCTTTTTTTATAAATAGCCTCCGCAGTTTGCTTATCCAAGCTAAATCCTAATTTAGAAACAAATCTAAAAAGCCCGCAAAAATTCTAAGCGCATCCTCTTCTATCCTCAATTTAGGCTTTCCAACAAATCTTATCACTTTCCGCCTAATATCCTGCCTCCCCCATACAAATCAATTATCCCTGGTCTGCTTGCTGTAAGCTAGTGAATTTATCGTAAAATCCCGTCTTGCCAGATCTTCTTCAATTGTTTTTTTACAAATTTAATTTCCTTTGGATATCTGCTATTATAAATTCCTGTTTCTTTACGAAATTTTGCTATCTCATAATTTTTTTCCCGTTGACTTTTATCATAAGAATCCCAAAATGCGCTCCCATTTCCTTTTGGATTGTAATCTGCAAAAATTCTTTTTAATTCTGAATACTCTATATCAGTCGCAAAAATCATAATCTCCTGGATCCCTATTTAGAATTTTATCTCTAATTGCTCCTCCAACAATAAATCCTTTTTCCATTTTTTTATTTAATTGTTCCAATATGAATTTCACATCATCATCCGGATCAAATCGCATTCCAAATACGTCCCTTTCAGTTATTTTTTTGACTAACCCCTGATAGTTACTTGATATAATTTTTAATTTTTTTCTCAATTTTGCAATATAAAACCCATCCATATATTTATTTTTTTATACGAAATATAAGCTCCGCCAAGTTCATCCTTTATAATTTCCACATTTTCTGGAATTTCCAAATCCAAAATTTCCAAATCTTCATATTTTTTTCCAAAAAATATCGAATATTATTTGTATTTTTCATTTTTAGAAAAAGTACAAGTGCTATAAACTATTTCTCCTCCATTTTTTTCAAGCATTTATATGCGCTTTCAAATATTTTTTTCTGAAGTTTTTTTCAAAGTTTTTTTATATCATTTGAAGTTAATTCGTATATTTTCTCTGGCTTTTTCCTAAGCACTCCAAGTCCGCTGCACGGCATATCCAGCAATATTTTATCAAATTTGACTTCTAAATTTTTCAATTTGCGTAGCATCATTTAACCTTACTTGAAAAATTACCGTAACCATACTTATTTTTTTAAGTTCATTTAACAATTTCACCTTATGTTCATGAATATCCGTAGAAATCAATTTTTTTCTGGATTAAATAATTGCAAAATCGCAAGAGATTTTTCCACCTGGAGCAGCACAAGCATCAAGCACAGCATCCCCATCCTTCACAGCCAAATTTTTTTCACAGCCAAATAAGATGAAGCATCTTGAATTACAGCTTCTCCATTTCTATAAATTTCCGTATCAAAAAAATATTCGCATTTGACAAATAATAGACTTCATCAACTGAAAAATAAAACTTCCGTATTAATTTCCTTTAACAATTTCTCAAATTTTTTTCTTTAGTCATTTTATTCTTATCAAATCTAACCGACAGATAACTTCTCTTTTTATATGACTCCATTATTTCCAAATAATTATCTGGATAATCAATTTTAAGTTTATTTACAAACCATTGAGGATACGATAAAGCAATACCTTCCCTTTTTATCCATCGGAATCTCATTATCAAACTTTTTCTTTATTTTTTTCAAAATTGCCTGTAAAGCCGCATTTACAAATCCAGCTTGATGTTCATTTATAATTTTTTTGCAACTTCTCCAGCCTCAAATATCACTCCTGCATTATCCGAGTCCATAAAAAAATAGCTGTGCAGCAGAAACTCTCAAAAAGTTGCTTTATTTTCCGTTTTTTTACATTTCGTGTCCCTTTTTTTCAATTAAATAATCAATATAAATCAGGTTTTTTATTACAGTATTCACAACACTTGTAATAAAAGTTTTTTTCCTTTTTGAGTATAATTTTTTTTAGAAAAATAATAATTTAACTGAATATTGCTATATTTTTTTCTCATACAAAATATCGTCAATAATATTTATAATATCCAGTTTTATATTTCCTGCCATTTTATTTTCTGTTAATTTTTTTATTCTTTACCAATTTTTTTCCCTTCTAGATTTTCTAATTAATTTTTTTATTTCCATTCCCATTTTTCAATTTTCACACTTGCATCTCCATCTGCAAACACACTTATCCCATCTGCACCTTTTTCAGGGAATATTCTCGATGAAAACACTTCCTGTCCACCGTTAATAAACACTTCCACAGAAGAATTATCTACAAATACTGTAAGTTCCAGTTCTGAAATATCTCCCAAATAAACTTTTCTTAATCTCTTATCAGGCTGTTCACCCTTTGTTCTGTCCAATACGAATTTCTTATCATTGTAATCAAATTTCAAAACAGTTTCACTATTTTTGCCAGTTCTCAATTTCAATCCAAAATCAGAATTAAAATCAGCAAATTTAGCTTTTAATTCATAAGTTGTCCCAGTTCCAACCTTTACTTCTCCAGCCACTTTTTCATTAAATTCAATCTTCTCTCCACGTATACTTTCCATTTCTTTTATCGGCAATTGATAAAGTCTTCCATCAATTACTTTTAATTCTCTTGGCAATGTCAAGCAATGAATCCATTCATTTTTTACAGTTGGAAAATCTTCTTCTTCAGGAACTCCCATCCATCCTACAATAATTCTTCTTCCTTTGTCATCCTCCATTGACTGTGGCGCATAAAAGTCATGCCCTCTGTCAATTTCCACAAAATCTGATGAAATTTCAAATTCAGGTTTTTCATAATCCAGCTTTCCAAATAAATATCCTGTCTGATATTTATTATTGTACAAATCTCCTTCCGGCTCCAGTCCTTGCGGCGAGAATACTAACAAATCCTTAATTTCTCCAGTTTTTTTCATCCTTTAACTGAAAAATAATCTGGACACTCCCACATAAATCCAAAAATCTTTAAGTTTTCCGTGATTCGCTCCTGCAATTTCTCCTTCAAACTTCCAATCCTTTATATTTTCTGAACTGTACAAAATTACTTTTCCCTCTAAATTTTCACTTTGTACTCCAACTACTGCATAAAATTTCCCATCTTTTTTCCAAATTTTAGGATCTCTTATATCCCGAGTATACCCATCCGGCTGATTTACAATACTAGGTTCCCATCTTTCAAAATGCTCTCCATCGCTAGAAACCGCTAAACATTGGTAAGATTCTCTATTCCTTCAGCATCCTTCACATTTCCAGTATAAAATAAATAAAGTTTTCCATCATCCGCAATTGCGCTTCCAGAATAAACTCCATCCTTAGAGTACCAAGTATCAGGCCGTAAAGCTGTTTCCAGTCTTTCCCAATGCAGTAAATCTTCACTTATACTATGAGCCCAAGTTTTATTTTTATGAACTGTCCCTAGTGGATTCCATTGATAAAACATATGATATTTCCCTTTAAACTGTGAAAAATCCATTTGGATCATTAATAAGTCCTACAATTCCTTGAATATGATATTTTTGTCGCTAAAAATCCTTTTTCCACAATCTCTTTTTTTCCAAAACCGATTTTTTTCTTCATTTTTTTAACATCTTTGAAATCCATGTTTTCTCCACCTTTCATATTTGCAATATTTATTTAATATAGATTAACTATTTCTTAATAAAACTTAAAATTTATCAGATTTGTCATAAATACCATTTTTTTACTTAGTTTTTTTATAACTTTCATTTTTTTACAATTTTTTTATAGCAAATTCATTATATTTTTACCACATTTTTATTGCTTTTTTTCCAAATTTTTTTGCCCCATTTAATTCTGTAATTCTATCAAATTATTAACTTTTATGATACAAAAAAATTATAAAATAACCTGCTTTTTAATGTACTCAAAAAAATACTTTTAATTTGAAAATAAATTTAATACTATTTTATAAAAAAACTTTTTTTAAGAAAGTAAAAAAATTGAGCACCATCACAGCACTCAATAAAATTTTTTCTACACTTCCTCTTCAGGATAAGTCATTCCCCAATCTTTACGCAATTTTGTCATAATATCCATAACATCCACAGTATAATCAAGTTTCATTTTATTAATTCCAGTTCTTACAGATTCTTCCATATTTTGAAGTTCGTATTGAAGTGCATTCGCTGTTACTCCTGATAATACTTCTTGAACTTCACCTGTTTCAGTATAAACGATTTTAGCTTTGTCAGCTCTTGGATATTCTGTGATTTCAATGTATGCTTTTTCACAGGCGATTACGACTCTTTTTGGTTGTTTTTGAATGAAGTGTAAGAGCGATTGTTGACATTTGCTGTTCTTTATTCATCATAATTATACCTACTTGTTCATCTACCCCTGTTGGTGCATATTTTACTTGAGAAAGTATGTTATTAGGTTTTGAAGTCATAAATAGTCTTGTAATTGAAATTGCATAAACCCCTATATCAAGCAATGCTCCTCCTGCAAGATTTCTATTGAAAAATCTGTTTGTCATATCATATTCCTTATAACTTCCAAAATTGACTTGTATCATTTTCACATCGCCAAGTTTTCCAGAATTTACAATTTCCAAAAGTTCACCATAAAGTGGCATGTTAAAAATTGTCATTGCTTCACCTAAGATAAGATTTTTTTCTTTTGCCAATTTTACAGCTTCTTCCAATTCTTCGCTATTTAATGTAATTGATTTTTCACATAATACATGTTTTCCATTTTTTTCAATGCTTCAATCATAAATTTTATGTGCGTATTATGAGGCGTAGTAATGTAGATAATATCAGTTTCATCGTCATAAAACATATCTTCTATTTTATCATAAACTTTTTCAACTCCATATTTTTTCGCAAAATCCACAGCCTTTTCATGAGTTCTGTTAGCAACTGCATAAAGCTTTTTACCCATTTTTTTCAAGAGCTTGTGCCATTTCATTAGCAATTATTCCTGTTCCTAAAACTGACCATTTTAAATCTTTTTTTCATAATTAATTCTCCTTCTTGAAAAATATACTTTCTTGAAAAATATACTTCAAATAATCTTTATTTGTATTTTATCTTATTATTTTACAAAAATTCAACTGTGGTATTTTTAATTTTTTTGATAAGTTGTAGAGTAATGTAATCTTGATAAAATATAGTAAAATGTTATATTTCATTAAGATTAGAGTAAAACTACTTTAAAATTTAAACTCAAAAGTTATGGTTTCTTACTCAAAAATCTAAATTTATATAATTTTTAGTAGTTTAATTTTAAATAGATTCAAGTATAAATACAAAAAGAAGTACCATTTCTGATACTTCCTTTTCTATTTTTTTAGAAAAATCAATTTTTTTAAGAATTAATTTCGAAAGACTAATCTAAAATTATTTTCTTATTTTATTTTTTTCCACTTTATAAATCAAATCTTTACCATCGCTATCAACTTTAACAACACTATTTTCAGGAACTTCTCCACCTAAAAATCATTTTAGATAAATTAGTTTCAATATCCTTTTTGCACAAATCGTTTCAATGGTCTTGCACCGTAAGCTGGGTCGTATGCTTTCGTCTACGATGTAATCCAACGCTTTGTCAGTAAATTCAACTTTAATGTATTGTTCTTTCAATCTTTCGTTAATACCTTCAAGGATAAGATTAACAATGTTTTTAACACTTTCTTTTTCCTAATGCTTTTAAACACGATAATATCGTCAATTCTGTTTAAGAATTCTGGTTTAAATCTATGTTTCATTTCATCTAAAACAGCTTCTTTTTGTAGGTTCGCTTACCATTGGGTCATTCAAGATGATTTCACTACCGATGTTTGATGTCATAATTACAATTGTGTTTTTTTAAAGTCAACGATTTTACCTTTACCGTCAGTAAGTCTACCGTCATCTAATAATTGTAACAATACATTGAATACATCAGGATGTGCTTTTTCAATTTCGTCAAATAGGATTACAGAATAAGGTTTTCTTCTAACAGCTTCTGTTAATTGTCCACCTTCTTCGTATCCAACATATCCTGGAGGTGCTCCTATTAATCTAGTGACGCTGAATTTATCCATATATTCCGACATATCAATTCTTACAATATTGTCTTCATCATCAAACAAGTTAAATGCTAATGTCTTCGTCAAATAAGTTTTACCAACACTCAGTAGATCCTAAGAATATGAACGAACCGATTGGTCTGTTTTGGATCTTTTAATCCAGCACGAGAACGAATGATTGTATCACTGATAGTTTTAATTGCATCATCTTGTCCAATTACTCTTTTCATCATATGTTCAGCCAAGTGTAAGATTTTTTTCTCTTTTCCCCTTGCAATAATTTCGCAACTGGAATTCCTGTCCATTTTCCCTACAACTTCAGCAATTTCTTCACTGTCAATTTCTTGTTTCAATAATTTATTTGCAACAGAAGAATTATCTTTTGCTTTTTTTCTTCTTCAGCTTCTTTTTGTTTTTCTAATTCTGGCAATTTACCATATTGAAGTTCAGCCAATTTGTTATAGTCATTTTTTTTCTTTGAGCTTCTTCAATTTGTAATTTAATTTTTTCGATTTCTTCATTAATTTTAGCAACTTTTCCAGCTTCTTGTTTTTCTCTTTCCCATTGTGATTTCAATTCTTTTTCTTCATCCTTCAAATCAGCAATTTCCTTTTCAAGAGTAGTCAATCTTTCTTTAGAAGCCTTGTCAGTTTCTTTACTCAATGCAACTTTTTCAATTTCCAATTGCATCAATCTTCTTGTAATTTCATCCAATTCAACTGGCATCGAATTGATTTCAGTTTTTACCTTTGCAGCAGCTTCATCAATCAAGTCAATCGCTTTATCTGGCAAGAATCTGTCATTAATATATCTGTCACTCATTGTTGCAGCAGTAACTATCGCATTGTCAGTTATTCTAATTCCATGGAAGATTTCAAATTTTTCCTTCAATCCACGAAGAATTGAAATTGTATCTTCAATTGTTGGCTCATTAACCATTACTGGCTGAAATCTTCTTTCAAGAGCCGCATCTTTTTCAATATATTTTCTATATTCATCAATTGTTGTCGCACCGATTACTTTTACTTCACCACGAGCAAGCATTGGTTTTAAAAGGTTTCCGGCATCCATTGAACCTTCAGTTTTTCCAGCTCCAACAATGTTATGAACTTCATCAATGAATAAAATTATTCTGCCTTCACTATTTTCAATTTCTTCAAGAACCGCTTTTAATCTTTCTTCAAATTCCCCGCGATATTTAGCTCCAGCCACCAACGCTCCTAAATCCAATGAAAAGATTGTTTTATCCTTCAAGTTTTCAGGCACATCTCCTTTCAAGATTCTCTGAGCAATTCCTTCGGCGATAGCAGTTTTACCAACACCAGGTTCCCCAATTAAAATCGGATTATTTTTATTTCTTCTTGATAAAATTTGGATTGCACGACGAATTTCTTGGTCACGACCAATTACTGGGTCCAATTTACCTTTTCTCGCCAACTCAACCAAATCCTTACCAAACTTATCTAATGCTTCGTAAGTACTTTCAGGGTTGTCTGTCATAATTTTTTTCTTCCTCCTCTAACCTCATTTAATACATTTTCAAATTGTTTTTTTATTAACGCCATTTTCCTTCAAGAAAGAGTTGTTATCAAATGCCGCAAGAAACAAGTGCTCTGTACTAATGTAGCTGTCACCCATCTTTTTAGCATAATCTTCAGCACCGACAATTATTCTATTAACTTCAGCGTTCGGTCTTACTTCACCAACTCCACCTTCAATTTTTTTGGCATACTATTCAATTTTTGCCTCAAGCTTTTTTTAGTCAATTCGGCAGGATTAATTCCCATCTTTTGTAGAATGTTAGGAATAAGTCCATCCATTTGATTAATCAAAGCAAGAAGTAAATGCTCCGTTTTTATCTCGGAATGTTTATATCTAATCGCAAAGTTATGAGCTTCCGAGATGGCACTCATACTTTTTTGCGTAAAGTTTTGTTCCATATATATCACCTTTTTATTAATAAATTTATCTTACTTTTTTTATTAGCACTCTATCTCTTTGGTTGCTAACAAATATGTTATATCATATTATGAAAAAAATGTCAACACTTTTTTTAAAAAAATTTTTTTATTTTTTTCAAAAAAATTATATTAAAAGTGATAAGGATACGATAAAAATAAGGGTTTATTGATAGGGAAAAAGCTATAAAAGTTTGATATTTTATAAAATAATTTATGGTAAAAAAAGTCAATGGAGAACTAAATTTTTCTTAACAAAAAACTGCACCTTCATACTATAATGTAATTTTAGGGTGCAGTTAAGTTAATAATTTGTGTCTATTTCTTAATGAGAATAGTAATGGTATTCACAATCATCCCCACTACAATCTTCACGATATCCAACTGTACTAGGGAAAAGGAAACAACTAGATAAACTAGCTCCAACCAATGCTAAAAGAAATATTTTAAATATTCTATTCATAGTAACCACTCCTAATTTTTGTTTTTTGTATTTTTCTTAATAATCTGCATATTCACAAATTTTTTTCCTCTTGTACTATATTTTTGAGGAACAATTTATAAGCCTTCTATCTTTATAAGGCACTGTTCTACACTCTTTCATACGTCCATTTCTGTCAACAAGACAATGTGGTCTTAAATTTTCAGTTCTATTACCATTATATTCACTACCTAACATGTCTTTTTCTCTTTTAAGCTCTGCCCATCCTTTTTGGATCAAGTAACTCACAGCTTACTATTGTCATACTTAATAAAATTAAAGCCAAAATTTTAAATACTATTTTCATAGATTTTCAACTCCTTTATGTTATTTTTATTCACTAAAAATTATACCTTATATCTTATAGATTATAATTTTAATCTACTTTTGCTTTTATTGGTTTAATTATAAGTTAATTTGAGATGATTCATGACACTATTTTTTTATTTAAAAAAAGGAGATATTTGTTAATGATTTTTGATTTCGATTATGTAAAATTTTATAAAAAAATTAAATATATGTTTGATTTTTAAAAGATTTGTAATGTAAAAATAAGATGAGTGATTGTATAATATTAAATTCCATTAAGTTAACAGAATATAATATGATAATTAAGAATAGCAAAAAGTATATTAAATAACTAATTTATTATAAATTCTATTTAATAAGAAATTTTGACTCCTTGTCAGTTAAATTTTACTTTAAAAAAATAAAAAAAGAACAGTAAAGTTATTTTCCCTACTGCTCTTAAATTTTTAGTGGAATTCTAATTAAGTGGTTTTTTTAAACAGCAAATATACCATTATCTATTTAAATAATTCATTAATTTTCTGAATCGTATAATTTACATCATTTTTAAAAAGTAAAATCAACAATACTTGTCCCTACAATTACTCCATCCGCATATTTTTCTCATTGTATTGACATTGTCGTTATTTTTTTATTCCAAATCCCAAAGAAACTGGTAAATCTGAAACTTTTTCTTATTTCCTTGATAAATGATTCCAAACGTGGTAAATCAACCTGTTTTGAACCTGTTACTCCTAACGAGCCGATTGCATAAATGAAGCCATCTCCTTGGGAAACGATTTTTATTCTATTTCCAGAAGTAACGCTTACAAGCGGAATAAGAGCAATTTCATTTTCCCGTAATTTTTTTCTGACATTTCAAAGGCTTCCTCATAAGGCGATCTGGGATGATTAACCCTTTAATATTGGCTTTTTTTACACTTTTTAATAAATTCATCAATTCCATAGGCAAATATTAGATTGTAATAAATCAGAAAGATCAAAGGTTTTTGAAATATCGTCTTTTTATTTCAGTTAGCAAATCAAATACGGTATCAGTAGTAACTCCAGCTTCTGAAGCTAGAAATGATGCATGCGAAATTAATTTTCCATCAGCTAACGGATCTGAATATGGAATACCAACTTCTAGCATATCAAGGTAGTGTTATCTAAATTTTGTAAAAATTTCTTTGTAAAAATCAACACTTGGAAAAACCTGCAACAATATAGCCAATATTTACTTTTTTTCTTTTTTTCCTTAAAAAAACATCAATAATTTTTTTACTCATTTTCAAAACCTCCATTTAACTCATAAATTCCATTTTCTCCGCCACTTTCCTTATCTTTTTAATACAGAAAAAACAGTATGCATATCCTTATCTCCACGTCCAGACACGTTTACAACGATAGTTTCCCTCTTGTCTTTAGAAAGTGCAGGACATAATTTTTCAAGATATGCTAAAGCATGTGAACTTTCAATCGCTGGAATAATTCCTTCTTTTCTCGTAACGAGCATTAATGCCTTCATCGCCTCATCATCGGTAACTGGTGCATAAGTTGCCCTTTTTCGTGTCAAACAGATGCGAATGTTCAGGACCTACTCCTGGATAGTCAAGTCCAGCGGAAATTGAATGAACTGGACTTATTTGCCCATATTTATTTTGCAGCACATAAGTTTTCATTCCATGAATAATTCCAGGTTTTCCAAGTGTCAATGTGGCAGCATGCATATCTGTGTCAATTCCATAACCTCCAGCTTCCACTCCATAAAGTTTAGTTGAATTGTCATTTATAAATGCGCTAAAAATCCCAATTGCATTACTTCCGCCACCAACACACGCAATAACATGGTCAGCATGTTTTCCAAGAACTTCAAGCTGCGCCTTTGTTTCATAACCAATAATTGACTGAAAATCACGTACAATTGTTGGATATGGATGAGGCCCTACAACTGAACCGATTACATAAAATACAGTTTCTATTTCAGCAACCCAAGACTGAATAGCCGCTGTTGTCGCTTCTTTTAATGTTTTCAGCCCATCTTCAATTGAAATAACTCTTGCACCTAAAAGTTCCATTCTAAAAACATTTAATTTTTGCCGTTCAATGTCAACAGCCCCCATATAAACATCACATTCCAAACCTAATAGAGCGGCAGCAGTAGCAGTAGCAACTCCATGTTGTCCAGCCCCAGTTTCAGCAATTACTTTTTTCTTCCCCATTTTCTTAGCAAGCAAAACCTGCCCAAGCGCATTATTAATTTTATGAGCTCCAGTATGGTTCAAATCCTCTCTTTTCAAGTAAATATCGTGATTATAATATTCGCTTAAATTTTTTGCATAATAAAGCGGAGTTTCACGCCCAACATAATTTTTTAACAAATCATCAAATTCCTCAAAAAATTTCTTATCATTCTTCAATTTTTCATACTCTGCTTCCAGTTCCGCCAAAGCGAACATAGCAGTTTCTGGCACAAATTGCCCACCAAATTGCCCAAAATATGCCTTTTCATTAAAATGTTTATTTCCCATATTTCTTTCCTTTCACATTTATTTTTTTAAATTATTATTTTCCCTTTTTTTACTAAATTTACAACTTCCTCAACTAATTTTTTTATTTTTATTATTAACCTCAACTTTACTGTTTACATCCAAAATTGCAGGCTTACATTCAAGCGCCTCACAAATATTTTCAGCTGAAAGCCCTCCAGCCAGCACAAATGAATATTCCTCCAAATCCTTTAAAATATCCCAGTCAAAAACAATCCCATTTCCCCCACGATTTTCTCCCTTCGCATCAAACAACGGATATTCAATATACTGCTTATAATCTGCAATATCTGGAAGTTCATCAGTTACTCCAAAAACCTTCCAAAGTTTAGTTTTAGGCGGAAAATTTTTACGCTTTCTAAAGCAGCTTTTCTCATAAAGTTTTTCCAATTTTTTCGTAAGTTCCACACAATATTCCACCGATTCATCCCCATGCAGCTGCACAACATCAATTCCAGTTTCCTCCACAATTTTCACAACATTCTCAATCATCGCATTCACAAACACTCCAACAGTTTTCTTCCCGTGCCTATGCGCAGTCCTAGCAATCTTAGTCGCAAGCTCCGTATCTACCTGCCTTGCACTCTTCGCAAAAATACATCCAAAATAATCAATATCCAAAGTTTTTAATTCATTAATTTCAGTAATGCTCCTAATCCCGCAAACCTTCAATTTAGTAGCATTTTCTGTAAAATCATCAGTTGCCACATTATTTTTCTTTTTTTCTCCAATTTTTTTCCTTCCATAAATTTATTTTTTTCTTTCTAAAGAAGCCCTTTCATAAGCGCCTCTCCAATCAGCAGACCATCCACATTCAATTTTTTTCTGCATATTCCACATCCTCTTTTTGACAAAAATCCACTTTCACTTACAATAGTCAAATTTTTTTCAAAACATCTCTTGGAATTTCATTTATCAATTTTTTTCTGTAGTTCTAATATCGACTTCAAAAGTATTCAAATTTCGATTATTTATCCCCAAAATCTCCAAATTTGGAATCTTTAAAGCCCTTCTTATTTCCTCTTCATCATGAGTTTCCACCAAAACATCCATTTCCAAATCCTGTGCCAATTTATGCAACTCACACAAAGTCTTGTCATCCAACATTCTCACAATAAGAAGTATCGCCGAAGCCCCTAAAAACTTAGCATGCGCCACCTGAAACGGAGTATAAATAAAATCCTTCCTCAAAATCGGCATTTCTGGAAATTTCTCTCTTACAATTTTTATGAAATCATTCTCCCCTTTAAAATATTCCTTTTCTGTCAATATTGAAAAAGCCGCAACCCCTTTATCCACATAACTTTGTGCCTGTTTTAACAAATCAAAATCATCATTCGCAATTTTTCCCTTCGATGGAGAAGCCCTCTTAATTTCTCCAATAATTCTTACTCCATCCTGTTTCAATACCTCTTTCAACGACGGCTGCTAAAAGATTTTAATTCTTCTTCAAGCTGTACATCTCTTTTTATTTTTTTATTTTTTTCTAAAAATATCCATATTTTTTTCCTTTCACATTTAAAAAAATTCATTGTTATATTTGTAATTTCTTTTTATCTCAGGAACAAAAAAATATTAAAAAAACACTGAATATTATTACATTAATCATAAAAAAATTATTATTTTTTTCCCCTATTTTTTTAAATTTTTTTCTTTTTCTACCTCATCTTGGATTTTATTTATTTTTTTGAAATTTTTTTAAAAACTAAAATATATAACTATCATTTTAAACAATAAATAAATTAATATTTGTCTAATTCCTCCAAACAAAAAAACCAAATCCATAAAAATTAGAGTGCCTAGTGGAAAGTAAACTATGTTTACAATTACAAATAATATTATTTCCAGTATTATAAAATACCTCAAACATTTTTTTCTTTATATAAAGTTTTTATCATCATCTAAATCCTACTTCCAAAAAATTATCTCACATAATTTTCAAAAAACTCATAAACTTTCCCACTCCCAATCGCCTCCAAGACCATATCCTTTGCTTTCGCAGGATGATCCACCACATCCGCAGTATAAAGTGCGAACATTGCATTCAATACAACAATATCAAATTTTGCTGATTTTTTTCTTCACCTTTTTAAGATTTTTTTACCAAAATTTCAGCATTTTTCCTCTGGAGTTCCGCCTTCAATTTCAGAATGGAAAAGCCCGCTTAAAGCCAAAAACTTTCAGGCGAGATTGTATATTCGAGAATTTGTTCACCTTTTACTTCAATAATTTTAGTGTCATCACAAATTGTAATTTCATCAAGTCCATCATTTCCACGAACAACCAACGCATGCTCTCTTCCCAATAATTGCAATGTTTCAGCATACAATCTGTGAACAGGTTCATGATAAAGTCCAACTAACTGATATTTCAACTTTGTATTTGGATGAAGAAGTGACCCTAAAAATATTAAAGACAGTTCTGATTCCAAGACGGCTTCTAACTTCTCGCACTTCTCCGACTAATTTATGGAAAAAAATGGAGCGTGGAAAAAAAGGCAAGATTTTTTTTTGTGCAGCTTTTTCAATTTGGGTTGCCAGTGATTTTTCAAGTGGTACTCCTAATTTATCAAGTACATCGCTACTTCCACTTTTGCTGGAAATTGCACGGTTTCCATGTTTTGCGACAGTTACTCCCATTGCTCCCAGAATAAATGCGACAGCTGTTGAAATATTTATTGTCTTGAATCCATCGCCACCAGTTCCGCAGACATCAATCATTGGAGTTTCATCTTCAAAAGTTGTGCTGTATTCTAAAAATATTATTTACAAAAAGCAGTTAATGATTCTGGATAAAGGCTTTTTTTCTGAAATTAGCACAAGCAATGCTCCAAGCTGTACAATATCATAACTTTTTATCATCAATAATTTTACAGATTTCTCAAAATCAGTATCTGTCAATGCAATATTTTCCTGTAATTTTTTTCAAATATTTATCCATGTTTTCAAAGTTTCCTTTCTTTTTACTATTTTCAAAAATTTTTTTATTGTTTTTGCAAATTTTTCTGAAACTTCAATATTTAAAAAGTTTCGTATCATATTTTTTTCCATATTCAGTAAAAAAATGATTCTGGATGAAACTGTATTCCAAAAAAATATTTTTTTACTTTTTGTGTTCCACAGCCATTGTAACCCCATCTTCAGACCTTGCCGTAACTTCAAGCTCTTCTGGAACATTGTCAACATAAAGCGAATGATATCTCATGACTTTAAATTTTTTTGGCAAGTTTTTAAATAATACAGAATTTTCCGATAAAACTGTAATTTCTGAAGTCTTACCATGCAACGGATTTTCAAGCCTTCTTATTTCTCCACCAAAATTCATCCCAATTGCCTGATGCCCAAGGCAAATCCCCAAAATTGGAATATTTCCCATCTCATCAATATTATTTAGAATTTCAAGACAAATTCCACTATCCTTTGGATGCTTTGGACCTGGAGAAAAGATTATTTTATCAGGATTCATTTTTTTTATATCATCAATCGTAACTGCATCATTTCTCACAGTAATTACTTCATCATCAGTCATTTCCTTCAAATACTGCTCAACATTAAAAACAAACGAGTCGTAATTGTCAATCATTAAAATCATTTATTTCACATCCTTCCCTTTTTTTCATTTTTTTCTTTTCCTTATTTTTAACCTTTTCAATTTCTTTTTTTCTTCTTTACAAAAATTTCTTAAAAAAATATTCAGTACAGATGCTCTTTTATGGCAAATTTCATCATATTCCTTTTCCTTTACCGAATCAAACACAATTCCAGCCCCAGCTTGAATAAACACATTTCTAACCTTGTCAACCTTATTCAAGTCATAATTTTTATTTTCAAAAAATGCAGTTCTAATAATAATCGCAAGCTGAACATCCCCATTAAATCTCAAAAATCCGATTCCTCCCGCATAAACATTTCTCTTAAATACTTCTAGTTCTGAAATAATCTGCATAGCACTGGATCTTGAGCGATCCAGAAAGTGTTCCCGCTGGAAGAGCTTGAGCAATAACTTCAAATATCGACACATCCTTTCGCTTTTTCCCATAAACATCAGTCACAATGTGCATTACATGCTCATAATTCTTAATATGCATAAGATTTTTCACAACAACTGATCCACTTTCAGAAAATTTTCCAATATCATTTCGAGCCAAATCAACAAGCATTCTATGTTCAGCACATTCCTTTTCATCATTTAATAAGTCATTTGCTAAAAATGCGTCTTCATTGGCGTCTTTTCCTCTTGGGCGAGTTCCAGCAATAGGAGCGATATAAATATTATCTGATGAAATATCAACTAATATTTCGGGGCTTGAACCAACAATATCTCCATATTTTGTAGGAAAATGATACATATATGGACTAGGATTAGCCTTTGACAATTTTTCATAAAAATCAAGAGAATCCATATTTGTCGCAAGCTTCAACTGTTCGCTTAACACAACCTGAAAAATATCTCCAGCCTTGATATATTCCTTCGCTTTTTCAAGAATGCCATAAAAATGTGATCTTTCCTCATCAAAATCTGTTTTTTTATATCATAAAGCAATTCACTATTTTCAATTCTTTTTCTCAATTTCATCATTCAAAAAAATCAAAAATACTTTTTTTCATCCCCATAAAATGAATATTCCTTTGCTAGTCTTTTGAATAATGCAAATAAGCCTTCGCATTGGCAAAAAAATAAACTGCGGAAACTTAAACTGCTCCTTTTCAATTTTTCTCAATCTTCTCAAAAAAATGTATCGACTCATAGGCAAATGTCCCAAATAGCCCTGCAAACGGAGCAACCTTTTTGCTTCACAAAAAGAATTATAAATTTTCTTTAAGGAATCATAGCTATATTCATTAGAATCGAAATATTCACAATCAATTCCAATAATAACTTGCCGTTCATCTTCAGCAAAGTAAGAATTATTAAACTTTTGTCTGATAATTGAATAATAATAAGTAGGTTTGTTTATCAACATAAAAATATCTCACTTTCTTTAATTTTTTTCTTTTTCGCTTTTCCCAAAAATTTGTTGAAATTTATAAAAAAATTCTCTCAAATCGTTTTACCGACTAAGAGAACTGAATAAAATAAAAAGCATCGATCTATACTTCACCAATGCTTTTCTCATAATATTTATAATCGTAATTACAATAAATCTCAACACAGCTGGCAAAAATATTAAATTGTATTTAATCTTTTCCACCATATCCAACTTTGTCTAATCACTGTAATCACTCCTTAAAATTTGTCTAGTATCTTAATTTATAGTTATTATACTATAAAAAAATTTATTTTGTAAAATATATTTTATTAATTTAATCATAAATTTGATTAATCATTAATCAGCATTTATTAACCCATTTTCTTCATCAAGCTTTCTCTTATCCCATAATTTAAAGAATGGATAGTAAATAATAGCTGTTATAAAGAAATTTACTACCTGCATAAGCAATCCGCTAAAATGACCGCCTGTTGCTAAAAATCCTGCAATAAATGGAGGAGTAGTCCAAGGAATAACAATTCCCGCTGTTTTTGCCACTAATCCAAAATACATAGCCCAATAAGTAACTGATGATGAAATTAATTATGCTAAAAATAAATGGAATAATCAAAACTGGATTCATAACTATTGGCAATCCAAATAAAATTGGTTCATTAATATTGAAAAATGCAGGTGCGATTGCTAATTTTCCAATTTCTTTAAGCTGTTGGCTTTTTGATAAAAATAATAACATTATCGCAAGTGCAAAAGTTGCTCCAGAACCACCCATATTATGAAACACATCAAAGAACGGTGTAGTTACCACGTTTGGAATGGCTTTTCCAGCTGCAAAAGCTGCTCTGTTTTGATCTGCTAAAGCTAATAAAGCAGGACTTGCAATACCACCTGTGATAAGATTTGAACCGTGAATACCACATGACCACAATAAATTATTCATTAATGACAAAATAACCATACCAGGGAAAGAAGCACCAACAGCTGTTATAGGACCTGTTAATAAAACTTTAGCCACTTCATGGATATTTTTAAATGGTGATACTTCAAATCCAATACGAATTGCTAATGAAAGGAAAAATGACAACAAATCCTGGAATTAATGCTGCAAATGATTTTGCGACTGATGGAGGTACTGAATCTGGCATTTTTATAACAATATTTTTCTTGACTATAAAATTAAAAACTTCAATAGTAAAGATTGACATAATAATCGCAACGAATAAACCTTGACTTCCCAATCTAGTTAAAGGAATAATTCCATTTATAGATTCTCCAGTTTTTTCAATTATAAAAGTAAACGGAGTTACAAGAAAAAATGAAAGCAGCGATAAAATTACTCCTGAAACTTCATCAAGTTTGTAATATTGAGCTAATTTGTACGAAATACCGATACATGCAATAAATCCTAATAAATTAAATGTTACATCAACAGGGTAAGAGAGCCATCTTGCAATAACTTGTCCAGTTGCATTATTTGTATAAAAATTAGCTAGTGCTGGTATTGGCAGATTTCCCAAAATCAAAAATACAGATCCTACAATAATGAATGGCAATGTAATAACCATTCCATCTTTTATTGCTGCCAAGTGTCTCTGATTAGCCACTTTTCCAGCAACTGGCATTAATTTTTCTTCTAAAAACTGTGTAAATTTATCCATAATATTTGTCATTTTAATTCCTCCTAAATTATATTTATTTTAAATTTTAATATTAATTTGTAAAATTATATTATCCTTCATCTGAATTAATATTTAATTTTAATCAATAAATAAAGCGTTTATTATACATTAAATGAGTTGATAGTGTAATTAATCGGTTTTGTATAAAAATATTTATCAAATTAATTTATAAGAATAAATTATTAATCATTAAAAATAATTATGATGTGGATAATTATGAAGTTTTAAATCGTACTTTGTATTTAATTTCTGAAAAAAATTGAACTAAAAAAATTATAAAATTTAAAAGTTTAAGTAAGATTTTAAGTTTTAAAGTAGTTTTTCTAATTTAAATAAATTTATTTTAAATCCAAATACCAATATTTAATAATTATTTAAAAATTTTGAATTAATTTTATGTATTATTTTTAACAAAAAAATTCTTGGTACTTTGTTAAATAATATTTGTTTTTAGTATAATTTTAAATCTTAACAATATACATCAAACAAGATTTTTTTCTATAATTTTGCTTGAAATTATAAATATCAGTATTTGAACTTTAAACAAAAAAATATATTATAAAGAAATAGACATCTTAAAAGTAATTTTTAAAAGCTTGATCCAATACTTTTAGCACCATTCATCATTCCATAATCAACCATATTAATTACATCTATGTTAATGTTATTTTCTTCGGCAATTTTTTTAGCTTCTGGTAAAGCGTATTTTACTTGTAGCCTAATAAAAACAACATCAGCTTTTTGGAAATTCTTCTTTTGCCTTGTCAAGCGGTTCTGCCCAAATTTCTGCTTCAATTCCTCTTTTTTTCAGCTTCTGCTTTCATTTTGTTTACTAATAGGCTAGTAGACATTCCTGCTGCACAACATAATAAGATCTTTTTCATTTCTGATCATCCTTCCTTCTTTTCTTAAATTTTTTTATTGTTTTGTAATTTCATTGTTTTATCAAATCAATGAGTTTAACTTTTATATTTATAGTATACCATTAAATTTTAATAAGTCAAATTTTATAAAAAAATTATTATTTTTTTCGTCTGTAATTTGTTTTTAAACATAGCCAAAATAAGGCTTTTTATAAATTCAAAAAAACAAAATAAGCGATAAATTGTTTGATAATTTTTCGTTTATATTTTAAGCCAAATATTTTCATAAAAATTTTATATATTTTTTTACAAAAAAATTTAGTAAATTTTATGATACTTTCAGCGTTTTGGAAATATTGAATGTAAATTTTGAAATCATAAAACCTTTTTTTCCATAATTTGTTTATTTTTTTAAAACAAGAATTTCATTAAAAATAACCATCATCAACTATTATTCTTAGCTCATTTTTCCAAATAATTCTGTCGCATAAGATTTGCTACATCCAGCTGAAGAAAAAAAGATGTAGTGTATTTTCTTTTAACATTAAAAAAATTTCTGTTTCTTTTCTAAAATTAGTTTTTGAAAATTGTGCCAAATCGAGCAGTAAAACTTTTTTTAATTGCTTTTTCTACATTATTTTTAAATTGCTTTTTTTGTAAAAAAGAACATTTGTATAGACATAATCATAATTTCTTTTTTTAAAAATATTTTTTTATCAGTTCATAAGTGGAGTGGAAATCTTTCACATCGTTTTTTTATCAAATCCATAATACTATTTATATTTTGAACAAGTTGTCTGCTTTTTTTCTTCAGAAGTTTTACTATTATCTACTATTTTAAACCGAATTTTTTTCGACTTTTATTATTTACATGCTCCCCAACCTTAATTTTTTTCATAAGTCACCTTTATATCTGAAAAAAAGATTTATAGTTTCAATCGCTTTTTTTAAAAACCTGTTTTTTTCAAAGTCAAAAAAACGTTCATATTTATCCCTCAGTATCAAACATTTCTTTTTAGTCTTTCTAAAGTAATTACAGTATCATTATTATAATTTTTTTATCAGAAATTAAATAAATATAAAAAAATTATAAGTAGCCTCGTCTCCCATAAAAACCAGAAAAATCAAATTGAAGAAGTGAAAACAAAGTATTATTTTTTTCCTAGCATTCTGAATCTCCCTTGCAAATTGAAATTCAATTTTTTTGAATAAACAATATTGTAAGAGACCAAAATCGGAAACCGTCCATGAAGCACAACTTTATCATTGCTAAAAATCGAAAAACTCCAGCTTTTTAACCTGTAAATTATCCAAAAAAATTTCTTTAACTGCTCAAATCTGCTAAACTTAAGCACATCCAAAACTTCACTTAGTTCAACTTCTTGCAAAATCACCGTTTCCTCAAATTTTTTTCCAGTAATTTATACTCTATAAAAAGAAATTTTTAAAAATTGTTTCTCCTTTTTATTTAACGGTTTTGAAAAATAAAAACTTTATTTTTGTTTTCTAAAAAAATGTTTATTAATTGGTTTATAAATGTCCATATGTGATTTTTTTCCCCTTTATAAAGATTTTTTTACAAAAATATTTTTATTAAAAATTTAAATTTTTTTAAACATTTCAATATATATTATACACGAAAAAAATATATTTGTAAATCGTTTATTTAAAAAAATGCTGGAAATATAGCATAATTAATAAAAAAATTAATGAAAATAGACGAAAATTTAATTGAAAATATGAAAAATTGACATACAGGGAAACGTGTGTTATAACAAAATTGAGAAGAAATTTTAATATAAAATTTGATAAAACAAAAAAATAATTATTTAGGAGGAATTACCATGGCTGAAGAAATATTGGATATTGAAATGATTGCAATGACATTGATTGGACACGCAGGGGAAACTAAAAGTTTGGCTTATCAGGCTATGAATGCGGCGAAGGCAGGGAAGTTTGATGAAGCGGAAGAATTTATGAAGCAATCTACTGAGGAAATGCTGAAGGCACATGAATTACAGACAGATTTGATTGTAAGGGAAGCTGGAGGAGAAAAAATTGATGTTGGATTAATTATGGTACATTCACAAGATCACTTGATGACGGCAATTTTGTTTAAGGAACTGGCAAAGGAATTTATCGAAGTGTACAAGAGATTGGAACAAAAATAGTTTTGAACTGAATTTTGAAATATATTAAACAGGACAATTGCGTATAAAAAAATATTATTTTATGTGAATGTCCTGTATTCATAATAAAGGGATTTAGATTAAACCTCGTTGAATAACAAAGTTATTAAAGACTTTTTAATAAGGGATAAAAACCAATATTCCAAAAATAATTAAATATAACTTTTTGCTTTTTTTATAGGAAAGTATTAATTAAAAGACAATGATAAGGCTGTAAAAATTGAAAAAAATGATGTATTAGGTGAAAGTTGATGAATTTTTACAAAAATACTGTCTTACAAATACAATTTAGGAGGGTGAAAATGATAAATAAAGGATTTCCAGAAGGGTTTTTTTGTGGGGAGGAGCGGTCGCCGCTCATCAGCTTGAAGGTGGATGGAATGAAGGTGGAAAAGGACCAAGCACAGCGGATGTAATGACTGCTGGAGCACATGGAGTTCCCAGAGAAATTACTGATGGAATAATAGAAGGAAAAAATTATCCAAATCATGAAGCAATAGACTTTTTATCATAGATATAAGGAAGATGTAGCATTGTTTGCAGAAATGGGATTTAAATGTTTTAGAACTTCTATTGGATGGAGCAGAATTTTTCCTAATGGAGATGACGAACAGCCAAATGAGGCAGGACTGCAATTTTATGATGATTTGTTTGATGAATTATTAAAATATGGAATTGAGCCTGTAATTACATTGTCGCACTTTGAAATTCCGTATAATCTTGTAAAAAAATTATGGTGGATTTAGAAGCAGAAAAGTAATTGATTTTTTTGAAAAGTTTGCAATTACCGTTTTTGAAAGATATAAAAATAAAGTAAAATACTGGATGACATTTAATGAAATCAATAATCAGGCTTCAAATCTTGATGTTGATATATTTGCATTCACTTGTTCTGGAGTTACTTACAAAGATGGCGAAAACCGTGAGGAAACAATGTATCAAGTCGTTCATAATGAGTTTGTGGCAAGTGCAAGAGCTGTTAGAGCTGGTAAAAAAATAAATCCTAATTTTGAAATTGGATGTATGGTTGCGTTTGTACCTATTTATCCATATTCATGCAATCCTGACGATATGATAAAATCTGTAGAAGAAATGCATAAGAGATGGCACTTTCTTGATGTTCACGTAAGAGGGGAGTATCCTGCCTACACTAAGAAAATGTGGGAAAGAAAAGGATTTAACATACATATTGAGCCGCAGGATCTGATTGACTTGAAGGAAGGAACTGTTGATTATATTGGATTTAGCTATTATATGTCGTCAGTTGACAAGGCAGATAAATCAGATGTGGAAAGTGGGGACAAATTAGTCGGAAGTGTTAAAAACCCATACATAAAAGAATCTGACTGGGGCTGGCCAATTGATCCTGTTGGACTTCGATATGCTCTTAACGTAATGTACGAAAGATACAACAAACCTTTATTTATTGTAGAAAATGGTTTTTGGAGCAATTGATGTGAAGGATGAAAAAGGCGAAGTTCATGATGATTATAGAATTGATTATTTAAGAAGACACATTGAAGAAATGCAGAAAGCGATTGAAATTGATGGTGTGGAACTTTTGGGATATACTCCTTGGGGATGTATTGACTTAGTTTCATTCACAACTGGAGAAATGAAAAAAAGCGATACGGATTTATTTATGTGGATAAAAAAATAATGACGGAGCGGAACGCTGGAAAGAAGTAAAAAGACTCATTTTACTGGTATAAGAAAGTAATTGAAAGCAATGGAAAGGAATTGTAAAAAGGATAATTATTATGATGAAAAATAGGAATTATTGGAAATGGCAAAAGTGCAAACAGATATCATCTGCCATTTTTACTGCAGAGAAAAAGATAAAATAAAAGTTAAGACTATTGTTACAAATAATTTGGAAAAATAAGACTTGGGAGCGAATAGAAGGGATTAATTATACTGATAAAAATTGAAGAACTGTATAATGATCCTGAAATCGATCTGGTTGTTATTTGCCCAAGATCGACTTGCATTATAAATACGCTAAAAAAGTGCTGGAACATGGAAAAAATTGCCTTGTGGAAAAGCCTTTTGTTGAAACATTGGAAGAAGCACAGGAGTTATTTAGGTTAGCTAAGGAAAAAGGTCTAATTGTGCAGCCTTATCACAATAGAAGATTTGACAGCGATTTCTTGACCACAATGAAAGTTATTGAAAGTGGGAAATTAGGGAGAAATTTTTAGAAATTGAGTCTAACTATGATTATTATAGGGCAGAAGTGCCTGAAAATGTGAATGAATATGACGGGAAACAGGCAAATACATTTTTATATGGGCATGGAACGCATGTCTTGGATCAGATAATTTCACGATACGGTAACCCTGATAAAGTGCATTATGATGTAAGGCAGCTTCTTGGGACAAATCGGATGAATGACTATTATGATATAGACTTGTTTTTATGAAAGGGAAAAATGGTAAAAAGTTTAAAAGTAAGTTTAAAAGGAAGCTACTTTTAGGATAAAACCTAGAGCATCATTTATTGTATACGGAACTAAAGGATGCTTTATAAAAGAAACGGAGGATAGACAAGAAGAACATCTGAAGTTATTTTATATGCCAGATAATGCAGATTTTGGAATAGATTTGCCAAAACATTATGGGACGTTAATTTATTATGATGATAATGGAAATTATCATGAAGAAAAAGTTATTTCGGAAAAAAAGGTGATTATGGCAGAGTTTATGATGATTTGTATGAGGTAATAAAAAAATGGGAAAAGAAAAAAACTATTAAGGATGAGGAAATACTTTATCAAATAAAGATTTTGGAAGAAGGAAGTAAGAATTTAAAATAAATTTTTGATAATTTATAAAAATTAAATTAAGAGAGTGTACATAATTTTGTGTAAACTAATAGATGAGTTCAGTAAATTCAATGCTTTGCCGTTCTATTTACACAAAAAATTTTTACACACTCAGAATTACCTATTTTGAATTTTTTTCAATTTGGAATAGGTTTTTTTATTAAATTACTTAGGATTAAAAAAATAAAAATTGTTTTTAAAGTTAGATTCCAAAATCAATTTTTAAATTTTTTTAAAAAAATATGTTATAATATTCATAAGTTTAAAAAAATTAGGAGGAAAAAATAAATGTCTGAGGGCAGTTTATTATTACAAATTGTAATAATAATAATTTTAACGGGAATTAACGCTTTCTTTTCCAGTGCGGAAATGGCGATTGTTTCGTTAAATAAAAAAATAAATTAAAAAAATATTAATTGAAGATGGAAATAAAAAAAGGCAATTTTGCTTGATAATCTACTAAAAGAGCCAAGTAAATTTTTATCTACTATTCAAGTTGGAATTACTCTGGCTAGTTTCTTTGCATCAGCATCAGCGGCAACTGGACTTTCACAATTTCTTTCAGAGGCTCTAAAACCTTTGAAAAATTCCATATAGCAGCCAGATTTCAATGATTTTGATAACTTTTTATATTATCTTATGTTACACTTGTCTTTGGAGAATTGATTCCAAAAAAAGAATTGCACTTAGAAATTCAGAAAATATAGCTTTATCATCAGTTGGAGTTATTGTCTTTATTTCAACAATATTCTCTCCTTTTGTAAAATTTTTTTGACATTTTCTACAAATTTGGTACTTACAATTTTGAGAATGAGAGAAGATAATATTGAAGAGAAAGTTTCAAAGGAGGAACTGCGTTCACTTGTGGAAGTTGGGAAGGAACATGGAGTTATTAATGAAACTGAACAGGAAATGATTGAAAAATATCATTGAATTTGATGAAAAAGATTGCACGGGAAATAATGATTCCAAGAACAAAAAGTATTTTTTTAATTGACAAAAAAATATTTCAATTCATGAACTTTTTGAAAAATAAGGAAATTGAAAAAAATATTCACGTATTCCAGTTTATGAAAATGAAGCAGATAATATTATTGGAATTCTGATGGTTAAAGATTTGATGATAGAAGCCTATAAAAAAAGGATTCGACAATATAAAAAAATATCTGACTTGGTTCAAGAGGCATACTTTGTTCCTGAAACAAAAAAATGTAAATGAACTTTTTAATGAAATGCAGCTTGAAAAAAACATATTACAATATTAATTGATGAATATGGCGGATTCTCAGGAATTGTAACACTTGAAGACTTAATTGAGGAAGTTATGGGAAATATTGATGATGAATTTGATGACGAAGACTTGTCAATTCATCAAATTTCAAAAAAATAAATATCTAGTCAATGGTGATGTTTCATTATATAACTTAAAATGACAACTTTCACTTTGAACTTGAATCTAAATATTATGATACCTTAAGCGGTATTTTGATTGAAAATCTGGGATATATTCCAGAAGATAATGAAAAATATCGAACCAATTACAATTAATGGCGTTATATTCAAGCCTCAAAGAGTAAGAAATAAAAAAATTGAGAAAGTTGTTATGACATTTGACAAGGAAAAAAATTGGAAGAAGAAAAAAATGAAAAACAAAGAAAACGAAGAAGATTAAACGATTAAACTAAAACAAAATAAACATTGTAAAAAGGGGGCAAAACCCCTTATTAAAATAAAAAATAAATAAAAATAGAAATGGAGTTGATTAATCAAGATGAGTACATCTAATATTCATGAAACAAGTGGACTTAAACGACTTTTCCCGCTTTTAACAAATGAAAATGTCAATATGAAAAAGGAAATTATGGCAGGAATTACAACATTTCTTACAATGGCATACATAATCGCCGTAAATCCAAATATTTTATCAAAAACTGGAATGAATGCAGGTGCATTAGTTACAGCAACTTGCTTTTCAGCCGCACTAGGATGTTTTCTTATGGGACTTATTGCAAACTTGCCTTTTGCTCTTGCTTCTGGTATGGGATTAAATGCATTCTTTGCATTTACAGTTGTATTAAAGGGCGGAATTAGCTGGCAAACTGCCTTAACTGCCGTATTTTGTGAAGGTATTATATTTATTGTTTTGACACTTTTTAAAATACGTGAAGCTGTGGTAAATTCTATTCCAGAAAATATGAAGCATGCTGTTACTGGTGGAATTGGAGTATTTATCGCATTTGTAGGATTTTCAGGAAGCGGACTTGTTGTTTTGAATGAATCTACAAAAGTAAGCATGGGACATTTTTCTCCAGCCGTTATAATTTCATTCATCGGACTAATTTTAATATCTATTTTAGATAAAAAAAATGTACGTGGTTCAATTCTTTATGGAATTGTTTTAAGTTCTTTGCTAGCTTGGGGATATGCTCTTTTAAATCCTGCACATGCAAAGGAATTGGGAATTTATTTACCATCCGGTATTTTTTTAAATATGAGTCAATGATGCCTGTTATGGGAAAAATTGGACTTTTCATTATTTACAGATTTTAAAAATGTTTGGAAATTTATTTGTCATAATTTGTACATTCCTATTTGTAGACTTTTTTTGATACTGTTGGAACATTAGTAGGAGTATGCTCAAAAGGCAGATATGCTAGATGAAAACGGAAATGTACCAAATGTAGGGACGTGCCCTAATGGCAGATGCAATAGCAACTACAGCTGGCGCAGCACTTGGAGTTTCAACAGTTACAACTTATGTGGAAAGCTCAACAGGAGTTATCGCAGGTGGAAGAACTGGATGGACAGCCATCACAACAGGAGTTTTATTCCTAATATCAATGTTTTTTTCTCACCAATATTTATTTCAATACCAGGATGTGCCACAGCTCCAGCCTTAATTTACGTTGGTTATTTAATGCTAAGTTCAGTTAAAAAAACATAGATTTGCATGATGTCTTGGAAGGTGTTCCATCATTTATCACAATCACTACAATGGCTTTAACTTATAGCATCGGAGACGGATTAACATTAGGAATTTTTATCCTACGTATTAATAAATTTATTTTACAATTTATTTTTCAAAAAAAGAAGACAGAAGACCTGTTTCTTGGGTAATGATCATTTTAGGAGCACTATTTATAGTTAAATTACTATTTATGTCGTAAGCTAAATTTATTTAAAAAAATATGATTTCTCGTACATTAATTTGTATTTGAAATCATATTTTTTTATTATATTTAAATTCCTTAATAACTTTAAAGAAAATTTATTTTTTTTAAAAAAGTAACTCCTCTTCTAAATTTTTCCTTCATATTCAATTGGCTCTGTTCCCGCCTTAAACAATGCTGTACGTTTATTTACACCATCTCTGTCAAGAAGTCCAATTTGTAAGTCAATATCTCTTGTTGTCAAATCTTTTCTCATAATATAATCATCTATAAACTCAAAAAAACTCCAACATTGTAATTTGGTAAATCAACTACCGCCTGCATATAATTCTTCCAGATTGGCGCAGCTGCAGCTCCTCCTGTCATTCCAGATCCCATTGACTTATTGTCATCATTTCCAACATAAACTACTGTCGCAAGAGTTGGCGTATATCCTGTAAACCAAGCTGAAACATAATCTGAAGTTGTTCCTGTTTTTTTCCAGCCATTGGAATCAATTTACCATCTTTAAATACTTTTAGCTGGCTGACCAGTTCCATAATTTACGGCATTTTTCAAGCATATAAGTTAATATTGCCACATCTTTTGAATCATATACTTTCTTCATTTTAGGTTTAGCTTCATAAATAACTTCACCATATTTATTTTCAATTTTATAAATATATTGAGGCTGTACCTGATATCCTCCATTTGCAAGCGCCGCATAAAACATTGCCATATCCACTGGTCTTGTGGAAATCGAACCAAGTGCCAATGTGTAGTTTTTAGGAAAATCTCCACCGACAATTCCAGCATTGCGCCAAACCTTTTCAGCAGCATCAATTCCCACATATTGCAATAATTTTACTGGTATTACATTATTTGAAATTTCCAGAGCTTTAGCAAGTGTCATGCTGTCCCTGTAGACTCCATCATAGTTTTTCGGACTCCAGTTTCCAATTTTTACTGGAGAATCTTCCATAACACTATTCATCGCCATTTTCTTTTGCAATGCAGCAAGATAAACTACTGGCTTAAATGACGATCCAGGCTGTCTTAACGAACTTATTGCACGGTTAAAGTTCCCTTTTTTATAATTTTTCCCCCCAACCATCGCTTTTACAAATCCATTGCTTGGATCAATTGAAAATAAAGCGCCATTTAAATCTGCACGGCTTTTTAAGTTATAGTTATTATTAAATGCCGTATAAGCTGCTCTTTGTAAATCCAAATCAACTGTTGCATAAATTTTGTAACCATCAAATAAGAATTTTTGATCTTCTTCAGGTATTTTCAATATTTTTCTTACTTCACTTAAAACAACTGTCGTAAATTCAGGCGCAACATTTGAAGTTGAAATTTGTTCTTCTTCATTACGGCTTTTTTTATATTTCCGTTTACAAATTTAATTTTTTTCATTAATTGCTTCATTATACTCTTCATCTGTTATAAATCCATAATTTTTTTCATTTGACTAAGAACAAGTCTTTCTCTTCCCAACGCATTTTTCTATCTTTGAATATTTTCGTCGGCGACTTCGGAAGGCTGGCTAAAATAGCTGCTTGTGCAATAGTCAACTGTTTTGGCTGCTTATTAAAATATTTTATCGCCGCATTTTTTATCCCATAAGCTCCCTGCCCAAAATAAATCGTATTCAAATAATTTTCCAGAATTTCATCTTTCGTATATTTTCTTTCAATTTCCACCGCCAAAATTGCTTCCTTAATTTTTCTTGTTATCGTTTGTTCAGGCGATAAAAAGGCATTTTTCGCAAGCTGCTGCGTAATTGTACTTCCACCTTCAATCCGTCTTCCTGTAAGTGTTAAAAAAGCCGCTTTTGCTGTTCTGATAAAATCAAATCCATGATGTGTTCTAAACTTTCTATCTTCTATCGCCAAAAATGCATTTTGAACATAGGGAGGAATCTCTCCTATCCCTATCGGCGCACGATTTTGAACCATTATTGTATCAATTTGATTCCCGTTTATATCATAAATTACCGAAGGTGATACAGGAGCATAGCCATCTATCAAATCAACAGGCGTTTCCTTGCTCACTGTATACACCAAATATGCTCCAGCTCCAATTCCAATCACAAACAGAAATAAAAAAACTTTGAAAAAAAACGAGAGTAAACTGAATTTTTTCCTAGGTTTTTCCACTTTTACTTTTTTATTATTCTTTTTCATTACTACCTCTTTTCGTAACTGCTACAATATTTATTTAAATTTTTTTATTTTTTTCAAAAAAATCTTCAACTAAATTGCTCTAACATCCTTTTCTCAATTTACCTAAACATTTTGAGAAGAATCCATCTGTTTTTTTGCCTTCAGCTGTCCACAAGCCGCCGCAATATCTTGCCCTTTAGTTTCACGCAATGTTACATTAACATTTTTATCTTTTAATAATTTATAAAATTCCCTTTGTTTTTGTTTTGAAGGAGTTTTATACGGCTTTCCTCCAACAGGATTATACGGAATCAAATTAACAAGGCACGAGAACGAATTTAAAAATCCAGCCAATTCTCTCGCATCCTCAGGCTCACAGTTCAAGTCATCAATCAAGATATACTCAAACGTAATCCGATTCTTAGTTTTCTTTTGATAATTTAAAAGCGCCTCCTTTAACTGCTTCACTCCCCATCTTTTATTAATCGGCATAATTTCACTTCTCACATCATCCCTTACCGAATGTAACGAAATCGCCAGATTTATCTGATTTTCACTTTCCGTAAATCTTTTTATCCCGTTTACAATTCCACTTGTAGAAATTGTAAAATTCCTCTTTGAAAAAAATTTTTGCCCTTTTGGAGAATTTAACATATTAATGATCCAAGAACCGCATCATAATTTAAAAATGGCTCTCCCATTCCCATATAAACCACATTTCCCAATTTTTCTCCACGTTTCATAAGATGCTTCTGAACATAATAATACTGCAGCAAAATCTCTGAAATTGACAAATTTCTTTCATAAGTCATTGTCGCTGTCGCACAAAAGTCGCACCCAATAAGACACCCAATCTGCGATGAAACACAAAGCGTATGCCGATTTTTATGGGAAATAAGCACACTTTCAATCAGCCTTTTATCCTTCAGTTCAAACAAAAATTTCTCAGTATCCCCATCTTCTGAAACCTGATGTGTCTTAAACTCAAGTTTTGCCACATAAAATTTCTCTTTAAGAATCTCCCTGTCTTTCTTTGAAATATTAGAAAATTCATCAAAATCAAACACCAATTTATTATGCAGCCAATCAAATACCTGACTGGCATTAAACTTCTTCAGCCCAATCCCAATAAATTTTTTTCCTGCAAACTTTCCAAATCCATCCCTAAAAATATCAATTTTTTTCAATTGTATCTATATTTTTTTCACATTTTCATCTATCATTTCACTATTACTTCTCTCCATATTTTTATATTCTTTTCAATTTCCTCCTTTTATTTTTTTCAGTTTTTAATTGTTTATATCATACCACATTTTGAGAAAAATATAACAGTATAAAAAAAGATAATTTTAAAATAAAAAAATGCCCAAAAATTCAATATAATTCTGAACAATTTATTTTTTTGAACATTTTTTTATCTTTTTGGATTTTATAACCCTAATGTTTCTTTTTAATGCTGTTTGCAATATATTAGAAAAAAATTCAATGAATGTTTTTTTCAGCTTCATCATTTAACCATTTAGGAATTGTCAATGTTTTTTTTAATAGATTGATTTTTTTGCCTTTTTCTAAAATTGGAGAAATCCAAACATCAATATATATTAAAAAAATTCACCATCCTTTAAATTAATTTTTTTTATTTTTCAGAACTTGGAAACGGAATATTATGTTTTGCCATCGTAAATAATGTTCCCTGATAAAACATCTTTTGCATTTATTACAACTTCTTCAAGAGTTTCACCATCAGTAAAACATCCCTCAAAAATCTAAAAAAATTGGCATAAAAAAATCCCATCTTCCTTTTTTTACAATACACGGATATAATAATCTACTTTTTCATAAAGATACCCTCCTAAAAAAATATTACAAGGCTAAAATTTAAGCCCTGTAATACGCTCTATATTTGTTAAAGTTCCAGAAGGAATATCCTTTTTTTGTACATTTTAAAGGACATATCTTTCCATTTTTTTATATAAATTTCATGCGAACCAGTCGTATGATCCAACTCCCATCCATTCTTTTTTTAGAACTTTAACAACACTTCTGTAAGGTTTAGTTCTTGACATTATTCCTCCTTACATCATTATTATACGTGTTTTTTTATACGTATGTCAATAGCTTTTAAAAAAATTTTTTTAGTTATCAATAATTTTCTTTCTCACTTCAGCAACTTCTTCTATAATATTTAAAATTTTTATATCTATTCATTTTAAAATTTATCAATATTTTTTTAAATTCATACTCCAATTTATTTACTCCCAAAAAAACTTTTATTATCATAAAAAAATGATATAATTTACAAAACAATTTTAAACAAAAGGAGCAGTCGTGAATTTATTTAATCAAGAAGAAAAACAATGAAAATCAAAATATAGAAAAATAAAAAAATAATAATTTTTTTCTGAAATTCAAGAAAAAAATATACAAAAATTAAGAAATGAAATCGAATACCACAACAATCTTTATTACAATGAAGACAATCCCATTATTTCCGATATGGAATATGATTTTTTTAATACGTGAATTAAAGGAACTTGAGCAAAAAAATATCCAGAATTGCTGGAATATAATAAAAAAATGGGGAAAAATTCGCCTACTGAAAAGATTGGAGGAACTGCGAGCGAGAAATTTTCAAAAGTGCGGCATAGAGTGCCTATGCTTAGTTTATCGAACACTTATAATATTTCTGAAATTGAGGATTTTGATAAAAGGGTTAAAAAGATTATTTTGGCTGAAAAATATTGAAAAATAATTCTAAAGAATTAGAATATATCTTAGAACTAAAATTAGATGGGCTTAGCATAAGCTTGATTTATGAAAATGGGATGCTTGTTCAAGCTGTGACTCGGGGAGATGGACAAGTCGGGGAAGATGTTACTGAAAATATCAGGGAAATTCCAACTATTCCGAAAAAATTGAAAGAAAATGTTACGCTTGAAGTACGTGGAGAAATTATTTTGCCAATTTCCAGTTTTAATCGAATAAATCAGGAACGTGAAGATGAAGGGGAAGATGTTTTTGCAAATCCAAGAAATGCAGCTTCAGGAACGATAAGACAACTGGATAAGACTATAGTTGCAGAACGTGGGCTTGACTGCTACCTTTATTATTTGGTAAATGCTGAAAATTATGGGATTAAAACACATCTGGAAAGTATTGAATACATTGAAAAACTTGGATTTAAGACAACAAAAATATTTGAAAAATACACTGATTTTAAAAAATTGGAAAAGGCTATTGACAAATGGCATGATGATCGGAAAAAACTTGATTATGAAACAGATGGACTTGTTATAAAAAGTAAATAATTTTTCACTATATGAAATACTTGGCTATACAACTAAAAAGTCCACGATGGGCAATCGCCTACAAATTTCCTGCTGAACAAGTAAAAAAACAAAATTAATGGATGTAACTTTTCAAGTTGGGCGGACAGGTGTAATTACCCCTGTTGCTGAACTGGAGGCTGTAAACTTGTCAGGTTCTGTTGTAAAAAGGGCTAGTTTACATAATTTTGATGAAATTCGCAGAAAAGATATAAAAAAATTGGTGATAATGTTATTGTAGAAAAAAAGCGGCTGAAATTATTCCGCAAGTGGTAAATGTTGTATTCGATGACAGAACTGGAGAAGAAATTGAAATCCAGGAACCAGCAAACTGTCCTGTCTGCAACAGCGAACTTGCACATGAGGAGGGACTTGTCGCCTTAAAATGTCACAATCCACTTTGTCCAGAAAAAGTCAAACGCCAAATTGCCTACTTTGTTTCTCGTGATGCAATGAATATTTCTGGACTTGGCGATAAAATTGTTAAGAAATTTATTGAATTAGGAAAAAAATAAAAAAACAATAGTTGATATTTATTCGTTAAAGGAATACCGTGAAGAATTAGAAAAATCTTGAAAAAAATGGGTCAAAAAAAGTGTAGATAACCTAATAAATAATATTGAAGCCAGCAAAAATCGTGATTTTTTTCAAAAAGTCCTTTATGCACTTGGAATTCCTTTTGTTGGAAAAATTTAATGCAAACCTTTTTGACAAAAAAATTTCAAAAAAATATTGAAAATCTAAAAAAATCAGTCAATTGAAAATTTATTATCTGTAAAAGGAATCGGCGATAAAGTAGCAATCGCTGTAAATACCTTTTTAAACAATGAAAACAACTGGAAAAATCATCACAAATTTGCAAAAACATCGGCTTACAATTCGCCATTAATGAATCCGATTTAAAAGAAATAGCCGACAACCCAATAAAAGGCAAAAATTTCCTTGCAACTGGAAAACTCCAAAAATACAAACGAAACGACATAAAAGACATCATCCTTTCTAAAGGCGGAAATTATCTGTCAGCAGTTTCAAAAAAATCTAGATTTTCTAATTGCTGGAGAAAAAGCTGGAAGTAAGCTGGAAAAGGCTGAAAAACTGGGAATTCGGGTGCTTACGGAGGAGGAGTTTGAGAGGGAATTTTTGGAGATTTAGTCTTTGATGCTTCTAAAATTATAAAAGAACTATATTGTTATATTTATAGTTCTTTTTTTATTTGATTAATTTTATAGTCTTAAAAATAATTTTTATCCTGAATATAACCCATCTCTTTTTCTTTACAATTAATCAAAAAAACATTTTATATTCCATTCCCTTTTCAAAGTTTTCTTTTTTTAATAAATTTATGACAATATAAAATAAGCCAATTTAAAAAAATTTTTAGTCTCCTCTCAGAGTATCTTTTCTTCTTATTTAGAAAAAAAGGAACTGATTCAAATGACAATAAAAAAATTGTTTCCGTCTCCTTTCGAGTTCAATTCTCTTTTATCAAATCATAAAAAAACACAGACAATATAAAAAAATGAAAGTTTCCGTCTCCTTTCGGAGTTCAATTCTCTTTTATGCTGATCCAAAAAGTAACTTATATCACAGACAATAATATGGTTTCGTCTCCTTTCGGAGTTCAATTCTCTTTTATAAGCAATCTTTTTTTATATAACAATGGAAATAATAGTTTCCGTCTCCTTTCGGAGTTCAATTCTCTTTTATTTTTTTGTAAAAACTATTGTTTTTTTACTTTTTTTAAAACCGTTTCCGTCTCCTTTCGGAGTTCAATTCTCTTTTATTTTAAAAAAACTACTTTTTCAATGAAAAAGTAGAGATAAAAGGTTTCCGTCTCCTTTCGGAGTTCAATTCTCTTTTATAATAAATTTAATTCAGCATAAATAATCAAATAGCAAATAGTTTCCGTCTCCTTTCGGAGTTCAATTCTCTTTTATGAGGGGTATGGCAACAAAATTAAATTGTTTACAGTTCGTTTCCGTCTCCTTTCGGAGTTCAATTCTCTTTTATAAGCAACAACTATACAATTACGAACTAACGGAAATAGGTTTCCGTCTCCTTTCGGAGTTCAATTCTCTTTTATTAACTACGAACTTAGCGAAATATCACAACTAATGCAGTTCGTTTCCGTCTCCTTTCGGAGTTCAATTCTCTTTTATATCAATTAATAATAGAATATTGATAGAGTTAAATAAAGTTTCCGTCTCCTTTCGGAGTTCAATTCTCTTTTTATAATGGTGTGATAATAAATATACTGCAATATTTGAAATAGTTTCCGTCTCCTTTCGGAGTTCAATTCTCTTTTATTAATTGAATTTGTAGAATGTTTTAAATTTTATAAATATCGTTTCCGTCTCCTTTCGGAGTTCAATTCTCTTTTATCCTCCCCAAATTAAACCCTTATTTTTATCGTATACTATTTTTATTATTTTCGTGAGAATTTTAGAAATCTTTATATTTCTCTTCCTTAACAATAAAAAAATATACTCTAACCCCCATTTTTTTAAAAGTATCGTGGCGATTACTAAAAAAATAATAATCTTCGTTTTTCAATTTCATTTAATTCGCCATAAATTACTTTTTTTACATTCTGATTGAGCCTGTAAATTCTTATTAAATCTCCTTCTTCTGCAAATTTTTTTCTATCTCTTTTTAAAAAGTGTTTCACATTTTTTTCTCTAGTCAATAGACACTCAAAAAGCAGATCTTTTGGATTCTATTTCCATAAGAATTTAGAAGATTTTTTTAAGAAAAAGCTCTTCTCTTGTTGTCTATAATATCATAAATTACGACAACTGTAAAGGTATCTTCAAAAAAATTCATGACAAAAAAATCTTCATCTAAAAAAATCCCATTCATCCATTTTACCATCACCTTATTAATATTGAACTATATAAATTTGGATTATCTTCTTCTATTGCTTTTTATTAATTGCATTATTTGATATTCTATTATTCGTCTAAAACTCATTTTTATATGACACTTCTTTGACATATCCAACTTCCTGTCTTAATCTTTTTTTCAAATTCAGCAATAAATTTTTTTACACCCTTCTTTATCTAAATACACTCCACCATTTTCTTTATTGTATTCAAAATTTTCTTTTTATTTTATTATTATTTAAAAGAGCAATTGCCAAAGAATCTACCAGCATTGGTCTCCATTCTTCCATCAAATCAGAACATAATGCAGGATGTTTATGTCTATCAGCATGTAAAAAATCCTGCATAGGGATTTAATCCTTTAGATTCAGCAATTGTAAATATTTCATAATGAAGAAGTGTATATCCAAAACTCAAAAACAGAGTTAAATGGATCTTTTGGCGGTCTTTTTAGTTCTTTGGGAAAATGAATATTCCTTGTCAATTACATTACTAATACCTTTATAATACATTTTTTTGCCAAATGTCCTTCTATTCCCATTAATTCTTCAATAGATTTAGCATTATCTATATTTTTTTGAATAAACAGACATTTTTTTAGAACTATATTCGTTAATTCTGGATTTTTTTAATAATTTATTCGCTCTCATAAGTATTGTTCTTTGATTTGCCGCTTTTTCCTTTTTATAAATCGCTTACTTATATTCAAAGAAAAAAATTTTTTTATCATCACTTTTTCTAAATTGTAATCTCTGTCTATTTATATTTACATGTCCTGTAGATTCCAATCTTCCAAAAATAAGAGCCGTTTTTTTAGATAAAATTGTTAAATTTACTCCCCTTGTCAGCATTTGCTGAACACATTTTTAGTACTGACTTGAATTGCACCAAAAAAATCACAATATTATCTATATTCTCAATTGGTATCGACTTAAAAATCATTTTCTGAATAATTAATAATCAACCGATTTTCTTTATATTTTTAACATTGCTCCTTGTTCGTAAACATACATTACTCATTTTAATTTACCTCATGTTCTTTGATAATAAAGGGGTTTAATCCCTTAAAAAAATTCATAATTAAATACATTTTCAAACAGAAAAATAGAATTACTTTTCTGTTCCTAAAATTTCATTTATAGCTTCGTTTATTTCATCATAAACATATATCATATTTTCTTTATATCCAAGATTTGTATAACATTTGTTAAAAAAATCAGTTATTTTACTATTTATAGTATCTATTCCAACTTTTGCTTCGCTATTAAAAATCATCTCCACTAATAGTTTTTTTAAGGAATGAGCAACCATATTTCTAACTTCTTTTACTTTGTTTAAAGTATTACTAAATTTTGAGAAATAGTCTAACTCCATTTTTTTCAGTTATTCCAGTATCATTTTTTTCCAATAAAATATTTAATTGTAGCAATTAATACTTTATTTGATACAAATGTTGAATCTTTTAATTCCAAAAATGTCCAATTAGTCTTCAATTTTTTTCTTTTTTTAGTCCATCGTATTTTTTTATTTTTTTAAAATATCTGTTTTATAACTAAATTCCCCATCTTTTTCTTTTTTTCTGAAAAATAAATCTGATAATCTTTTTCCCAAAAAAATATCTCTTAAAATAGACAAATAAATATTTAAAAATCAAAGGTTCAAGCATTATCGTATACCCTGCTATATCACCAGATTTTTTTGCTTAATGTTAGCAAGTGCAAAAATAATCCACAATTTTGTACCATTCTTTTACTTTATTTTCAACTGTTTTCATTTTTATTATAATAATAAAATTTATCAAATGTTTTATCATTCAAATTTTTTTTAATTTTCCATTCGATTTCAATCCCTTTAAATGTCGTCTATCATTTGCAAAATTAAGAAGTCCATTTAATTTACTATTTTCCTGAAAAAAATATCCCTTTTTAACAGTTCTAAACATGTTGAATATTCATATTTTTTTAACAATTCTTTTATTTGATTTTTTTACCAAAAGTCTTGAATATTGTCTTAAATCAGGAAATAATATTCGATTAGTTCTAAATTCTTCTATATTATCAAAATTATTTTCTTTCTCATCGTTTACTTCATAACTATTGTTTACAACTTTTTGAAGTATTTCCTTTTTCCTTCAGGAGTTGCCACTTGTATAGGAACAATACTTATATTTACAGCATCAACAATATACATTACCAAATTACTTATCATTTGAGCAGTTCCCGACGTTACATTTACCAAAACTTCCGCATTTGGATGTTCTAGTTTTATTTTATTAAATGTTTCATTTATTTTGTTAAAATATATATCAAACAAATGTGCATTATCAATATCTGTATTAATATATTCAAATATTGGATTATACTCTTCCAAACTTTCTTTTATAGCTTTTTCATAAATTTTATTCTCATTTCTTTTTTTGCATTTCAGAAGTTAAAACTAAATATATTTTTTTTAGGTCTATAATAACGGCAAATATGTAACATAGAGCCCATCATAATTACCTCTTGTCGGATCGAGTATTCCCTGCAAATGTTAAAAGTACTCTTTCTTTATTTTGATCGATATTCTTATCCAATTTCTATTCCTCCCATTCCCAATGCTGTTTTTACTCCAAATCCCGTATATTCAGCTACTTTCAATAAAAAAATTCAAAAGTTGCCAAAAATATTTCATCTTTACTTTTTATTTTAATTTTTATATTTCCAATAAACCCTTTAATCCTTACATTTTCCAAAAAGAAATATCTCGTTCGTAAATAATATTCATCAATATACACTTTTTTTCCAAAAGTTCATTTATCACATTTTCATCTTCCAACTTAATTGTATCCGAATGTTGATTTATTTTATTTATTACTCCCCGAAGTAATGTCGAAATATTCGGAAATATTTGTAATACTCCATTTGATTTATGAGTTGTCGGAGTTAAAAAAATATTTTACTTTTTTTCTCGTCATTAAAAAAACAGTTCAGTCAAAAGCTGTCTTTGTCATAGAAACCGATTTTATAAATACTTCAATTCCTTTTTTTCCAAATAAATATTTTTTTACATCATTCTCTAAAAAGTATTTTTATTAACATCTCATAAGCATTTTTTTGTTAAAGGTCGTTATCTTCCAAAAATATTTTTCCACTTTCCATATTTTTTTATAAATACACGAAGTATAAGGATGTGTTTCATTATAATGCAAATAATCCGCATAAGCAGAATCGATACTATTCATCAAATATCCATGAAAAAGCGAACTCATATTCACATCTAACCCATTCCCCTCAATTTCCATTTCTATTTTTGCAAGCATCTTATTTTCCCACTTCCTTTTCAGATATTTTCCTAATTTCAACTAATCCCGCTAATTCAAGTTTTCCATTTTTTCTAATTCTATTTATCACTCTTGGAGAATCTTTATCATTCAAATGTAATCTTATAGCATTTGTTCCACCCTTGTGCATCAATATTTTAACAACTTGAGTTCTTTCACTTTTATCTTTAAACAATGCATGAACAATCGTTTTTTGATAAAATCCTGTATTTGCTCCCAATATTAAATTTTGACAGCACAATTCATCTGGTAATTCTAAAGTATTTTCTATCAGATAATCCGTAGCTTCTTCAAAGAGCATTTATTAAATCATCAAAATCATTTATTTTTCAGTCTTGTTCTTGAAAGTAGTTCAAAATCTAAAAGTAATATCAAATTCAAATATATTTTTAGGTTCTATATATTCCCTGACTACTGGCAAGTAACTTTCCTTTTTTTATCTTTTATTTTTTTCATCAATATCTTGATAAAAATTAACATCTATATCCTTTTTTTATTTTCATAACTATCTGATACTGATATTCCAAATTTTTTTAATTTTTTTATTTGAGAAATTTTTCATATAATATTTTCTCTTGTATTTTATTTATTACATTTTTTTACTTTTCCTTGGAAAAAAATTTAGAATTTTTTTATCGAAAATTTCGATTTCTTTTTTTCTGTAATATTTTTCTTTACTAACAAATTCATTTCTCTTTTTATCAAAAATTCTCAACTTCATTTTCTATCTGTGTTATTTCATTAACAAATTCATCTCGATTATTTATAATATAACTAACCAACAAAAGATTTACCAAAGCTCCTTTTATTGAACTTCCAGGAATATAAACTTCATCTTTTACATTTTTATTTAATAAAGTTATATTATTCAAATTTTCTTTTTTTCTCATTTTCTTTAATTTTTTTAATTCTATATCCAAATTTTTTTGTAACTTTTTTTAGTAAAAACCTCTTAAATCCTCATAAAGAATTTTATTTCTATCTTTATTTTTTTATAAAGATCACTATTTTTTTAAAAAAATAAAATAAATTCAATTTATTATTTTTTTCTAATTTCATCCAAATACTTGTCTATAATTTTTTTCTCTACCAAAAAAATTAACAAATTTGTTATTATCTATTATTGTTAAATCATTTGTATTAGGATTAAAAAAATATTCAGTCTTATTCAATTTTGACTTATAATCCGCTCCCGCAATATGCACAGGCGTCAAAACTTCCATCTCCATTTTATATTTAACTATCTTTCCCATAAGTCACTCCTATAACTATCGGTTTTCCCATTCTGTAAATGCTATGATTTCCATGCAATTTCAAATCTGCTAATCTTCCTGCTGGTTTAAAATTCAATACTGCTCCTGAAGAAATCATATAAACTTGTTTTCTTTTTTGTGGATTTTCACTGTACTTAGGGACTATTTACAAATCCACTTCTTTTTATTAATTGATAGCCATTTTCTTTATTTTTTTATTTTTTTCAATTTCATCTTTTTGTGGCAAATATGACGATAACAGTAAATACTTCTCACTTTCTTTATATAAAGATTCATTTATAAATCTATCATCCTCCGACTCAATTATATCAAAATATTCTCCATCAAATATCATAGCATCGTCTGTGATACTAAATTGTCCATATCCAGCACTTTTTTTCCCACCTATTCCTGCTAGCGACAAACTTTCCAATACATTTTTCAAATTTTTTTCTTGCCATTTCTCTGGTAATTGCACAATAAAATAAAGTCCTGAATCTTTATTAAATCTAAAAAAACTTCAATATTATAAAGTTCTGTATCTTCACCTATTCTTGAAACTTTATTTTTTTAGTATGCAGTTCCTTTTTCTCCAAAATCATCATCTATTTCAGGAAAAATTCTTTCCTGTTTCCAAAAAAATTCAAAAATATTCATTCAATCTACTTGCAGGAATATAACTTAATTTTTTTCACCTTTTTTTCTATCTACAACTTGCTCATTTTCATCATTACTTTGTTTTCTTTCAATATCATTCACAAACGGCTTTTGGAACATAAAAAAACTGTTTCTGTTTTCATTTTCTTTAAAAGGCAATAAATCTGATACTTTAAATTCATCATTCTCTGTCAATTGCAATAATTCTCTATCATTTTTCTCCAAATATTCTAACATATTCAGCATAAAAAGCAGAATAAAAAAACATCTGAACTTACAATTGTATTTGTCAATTCTAAAGAACTGTTCGCATCCAACATGAATTCCATTTGGAAATTTTTAATTTATACAGTAAATAAGTCATTATTCTCTCCTACTTTCCAAATATTTCACTATAATTTTTCAATATTTTCAATTTCTGATTTCAAATATTCTATATCATCTTCATTTTTCCTTTATGTAAACTTTTTCTATCAATTTTAAATCCTCAAATTTAACACGACCATACCCCTAGTTCCATGTCCTCCCAAATAGTCATCTTCAAGTAATTCAAACATCAAAAGTATGTTTTTCAAAATCGCATTTTACTTCTTCTTCCATATTTTCTGTGTTTTTCAATATTATAAATCAATCTAAAATCAAATTCCAGAACCTGCTGGTACTCTTTCCTGCTGTCTTGGATTTGCAACACAAGTTCCCCTGTCTATTGTATTTTCATATTTTATTTCTGTATATGGCAAATCAAACTCAACATCTCTACCATAATCTTTTTTTCTCTAAGCAGCATATCACAAAATTGCAATCTTGACAAAACTATCATTTCATTTTTTTCTTTATTTCCTGAACTTCCAAATAATCTTCTAATTTCATTATGCTCTTCTTTTATATTTGGCATTGTTAATGTAGAATTATCATTATATTTAGTTCTAGAAAGCAAATATCTCATTTTTCCTTTTAATGAAGATCCTAGTATAATTGGCTTATTTGTAACTGTATCTCTAATTACAATGTTATCTACCGCTCCTATCGCTGAAAAAAATCTCCAGATGTTCCTATATGAAGCCCTGTTAAAACTTTTTATTTTTCCCTGTTATAATAAATTTTTCCTTTTTAATGTATTCATAACTATTTTTTTCACTCCTATTTTTTTATTTTTTTAATTCTATTATCCAATATAATATTTCACGTATGCTACTATTTCTTCTAAATAACGATAAAATCTATCAAAAATCTTCTTTTGGTTTTTTTATTTTTTTCAATCTTTCCGAAATTTCAAATTTTTTTGGTCAAATTCCTTTACTTTAGATTCTCTACCACATTGATATGTATGCTTTTATTAAAAGATATTTTTACATCGTTTAATAAAGTATCTGATAGTTTATCTTTTTTTCTTTAGTACATTTGAAGATATTTTTATTTTTTTACTATTACTGAATTTGACAAAAGTTGTCTTAACTGCGTTGTTGTAACCATATTATTTTTTTATTTTCTTCTACTAATTTTTTTCCACTGTTTTGTTTTCCATAACAAATTCCTTTCTAAATTTGTAATAAATTTCCATTTTATAATATTTAATTTTAATTCTTATTTCTAAAATTATTTACTTTCTCTATATTCATAAATCAATATATTTATTGCCGTCAATAATTGTTTTGCATCTTCTTCATTTTTTTATCCATTCAAACAGCTGTTTTTTTCAAATCTAAATAATTTTTTTTCCTGTCTTTCATTTTGTTTATCGTATTTTATTCTTGCAATTATGTAAGCAAATCGAGCAATATCAATTCTATGTTTTTTTCATCTTCTTTTTCTTCAAACTGACTTCTTATAAGATTCATAAGACTATACCATTTTGACTTTCCTACAAATACTTTTTCTGTTTCTTCATTTTTCCTTCAAGCTAATCCTAGATTTTTAAATAACTATATTTTTTTCATTTAAAAACTTTTCCTATAAAAATCATCCCATTTATAAACATGATTTAATTTGGCATTTCTTTCCACTCCAAATAATGCAATAGCATCTTTTGCAATTTTGCCAATTTCATTTTCATTATATGATTTTGCAAGTTTTTCTAATTCTCCTGTTTTTTGTGCCATTTGAAATATTGGATAATTTTTCATCAAAAAAATCCTATTCCTGCCGACAATGTAACTCTATCACTTGAAAAATTCTTTAAATGCCGTTCTTAAATCAACAGAAAATTCAATAATATCATTCCAAGTCCCAATTGCAAAAACATCATCTCCACCAGAATATACTAGCACAATATTTCTTCCGTCTGTTTTTTCTTTTGTTCTTTCCGTTATTATATTACAGTATTCTTTAAACAATTCATTCTTTTCATCAGTTAAATTTTTTTCTTTCTAATATCAAATTTATCACTCTTTTAAAAGAAATCAGACAAATATCTTGACAAAACTACTGTTTTTTTGAAAAATCTTACAAATTTATACGGTTCTTTTTCTCCATCTATATTAACAAATCCCGTATCTTCAAAACCTGTTTGAAATAAAGTTCCCAAATTATCAATATCCGCTCTTAGCACAGCAAGTCTTTCAATTCCTTTACTCTTTTTAACTAATTCCGTAAATTCAACAAGACTATTTTTCTTTTTCTTCATTTGTTGATTTTATATTATAATTTCAATTTTAATATTTCTTGAATTTCCTTTTTCCAAAGTAATCATCATTTATCGAATAAAATCTATAAAATTTTTTTCACTTTCTTTTTCTACTTCCTCAACTGTCTCAAAAATTTCTAAAAAAACTATTTCTACGGATCCTTTCGGATATTTTTGGAAATTTTAATTTACTACTATTTTTCTTCACAATTTTTTTCCATAAAAAAATGTTCTTTTTTTGATGAAAATGATTTTTGAAATATCTCTTCCTAATTTAATATAATTTTTACAAGAATCACATATTTCAATATTTCCATTACTTTCATTTTGAGAGTTTTTTTATCAAAATTTCTTCCTTTTTCAGATTTTTTTACAAATCACACATTCCTTTGTATCATTATAAATTTTATTCAAATCACTATCTTCATCAAATATTTCTTCCAATTGTTTTTTTCAGAATATCTATTCAGTTTTTTTCTGGAAGTTTCAATAGAATTTCTTTTAAAAAAATTTCTTTAATTTGGTTTTCTTTTTTTATATTCTCACTTAACTTATTTCCCAATTCTTCTGCTGAAGTTTCAGTATGTGATATTTCATAATAAACCGATATTCCCAATTCCTTCAAAAGAAAGTCATTTACTATTTTTTTGTAATTCTCTAAGATTTCTATCGTTTTTGGAACATTTGGCAGCAACATGTAAAATTGGCTTCCTGCCGAATAAATTAAATTTACTCTTGATAAATTCAACGCTTCCAAGATTTCATCTATTATATGTTCAATAAAAAGTTCCAGATAAAATGATCGTCCTCTTAGTGATTTCATAGCCATTTTAGATGTTATTGTATAAATAAAATTTTTGTATTCCAGTAAACTCCCTGATACAAATAAAAAAATTTTTGTTTTTCTCTTTCCTTCTTTTGGCTCTTTTTAAAAATATTTATTTTTTTATAATCTCTATTATTTCCCTTTTTCCATATCATAAATATACATGCAAACAGCTACTGCAGCTGTCAATTTAACATGATCGTAATAAGGGACATCTGGATAATCTACATATGAACTTGAAGGAAAATATATACAACTTTCTTCCAATACTGAATTTAATTTTTTTCAGGTGTCAAAATATTCTTTTTCTTCATTTCTTCCAAATCATCTCTTAACTGCTCTAGCACATTCAAATATTCAGTATTTTTCTATTTTATTTTTCTCTTTTATTTCTTTTTGGAATATTAAAATTACGCCTGTCATTTCTTAAGAATCAAAAATTTTTTTTCTATCTTATTCTTTTTGAAGATTAAGTTTATTAAATATTGAATTTAATGGTAACCCTTCTATTTCAGTAATTTTTTTACTTTTTCTCCTTTTTCATTTATTTCATCTTCATATTTAACTCTATCTACCCCAGAAGCAATATTATCAGCCTCATAAACAAGATATGCCAAAGAACTGTCATCCAATTTATCATTTTGTTTTTAATTTTTTTCATTTATTTCTTCATTATGATGATATTTTATCATATCATAAACTTCTCTATATTTTTCTTTATCTAATAATTCTCTATTTTCTAAATAGTCCGATCCTACTTTAGAATGTCTGTTTTTTTCCACCTTTACCAGCTCTTCTAACAATTTTTTTCCAATATCGTGCAATAAAGCACCTATTTGTAGATTAATTAATTTTTCATCCATATTTCCTCCACACCCATTAATCTATTTTTTTATATTTCAAATTTTACCATCTTACATTTATTATACCATACAAAATTTGAAAAAAACCATTTTAATTCTAAAATTTTCAAAAAAATAAAAAACTGTAAATGAAAATTAATTCAAATACAGCTTTTTTTCTTTTTATAAAACTCTAAAAAAACAAAACTTATTCATAATCACTCAAAATCTCATCCAATTTTTTTCAGAATCATAAAGAAAAGATATAATAAAAAGTATAATCCAGCATTCTATATATTTCTATCAATTTTTTTGAATTATACAACAATAATCCTCCTTTTCGCTCTTTCACATTCAATTTTTCCTTCAAAACTTTACTCGCATTTTTCTTGTAATCCTCAATTATTTTTGCATGTTCTTCATCCGTCGTAGCCGAATCAAAAACTGCCGAGAACAACTGATTATCAGAAAAAAAGCAAAACTATTTAATTCTCTTTTTACACCCAATGGATCTTCCACATTTACAAAATAATAAACAGCATAATTTCCATTATCATGCGAATTTGATAGTGGCTCACTTTTTATAATATTTTTCAATTCTTTTGGAGAAATCCCAAAATTGATTTTATTTTTAACTTTTGCATTGACAGTTCCTGCAAAAAAATAGTTACTGAAAAATAACATCATCCTGAACCTCCACAACTAAAGTCGCAGGGTTTTTAAAAATCTTTAAAAGTATTTAAAAATTTTCTAAGAAGTTTGATAGTACGACAACTATCCTTATTCTTTTAGGCGTGTTCAGCTCGCCCCTATTGTATAGGACAACATTTAAGTCCACAACTTTACTTTTCTTTAGAATATTTAATACTCCATTATAATCTTCAATCAAAGATATTATATCATGTATTCTACATTTTATCTACTAAAATTTTTCCCATATGCTTACTAAATTTTTCGTGTAATTATATCATAACTAAAGTTGCGAGTGTTCTTGCACTATTTTATAAAAAAAGAAATTCAAGTCCAATCTCTCAAATTTCTTTTTTTCTTTTCTAATAACCTAAATTTTTCTAACTATAATTTTAAAAAAACTATTTAATTTTTTTCTAAAAGTATTTTTGAACTCTCTTTAAAGTTCTCTTTTTCCAATAATCGCAATTACAGTATACAAGTCAGCTCCTCTAGCTTTTCCAGTAACTACTGCTCTAAGTGGCATTAATACTGCTGCTGGTCCTTCACCTAGTTCATCTTGTAATTCATGTAAAATTTCTTTTGCTTCTTCTTCAGAGATTTCTTCATTTAAAGCATTAATTTTTTCTACAAATAATTCGATAGATTTTTTACCAACTTCTGTTTCCAATGAATTTCTCAATCTTTCAACAGATTTTCTCGCTTTTTTGTTCATTCCTTCTTCAACAACTGGCAATTCAAACTCATCTTCAAAAGTAAATTGATGAAATTTCAGGCAATTCTTTCAAAGTATGAGCTCCCTCTCTTGAAATCTCTACAATTCTTCTCAATTTTGCAAATTCTTCATCAGATAAGTTTTCGTCAGCGTAATATCCAGCTTTCACAAAATACGGAATCGCTAGTTTAGTCAATTCGTCTAAGTCTTTCAATCTCATATGATGATTATTTACCCAACCTAATTTAACCAAGTCAAATACAGGTATCCAAGCGAGATTTTTATCAAATGAAAAGTTTTCAATCATTTCTTCAATTGTAAAAATTTCTTTATTTTCTCCAAAAGCTCCATCCCATTAAAAGCCAAGAAATTTAAAAGTCCTTCCTTCAAATATCCTTCTTCTTGGTAATAGTTCAATGAAACTGGATTTTTTTCTCTTAGAAATTTTTAGTTTTATCCGCATTTCTCAAAAAGTGGCATGTGATACCATTTTGGCTCATCCCAACCAAACGCTTTGTACAATTGAATATGTTTGAGGCGTAGATGAAATCCATTCTTCAGCTCTAATAACATGTGTAATTCCCATCAAATGATCGTCCACGATATTTGCCAAATGATAAGTAGGGAATCCATCAGATTTTAACAATACTTGATCGTCAATTTTACTATTCTCAAATCTAATTTCTCCTCTTAAACCATCATTTACAATTGTTTCCCCTTCATAAGGCATTTTCAATCTAATTGTATAAGGTTCTCCTGCAGCCAATTTAGCTTCAACTTCCTCTTTAGAAAGATTTCTACAATGACCATCATATCCAGGTGCTTGTTTCATCGCAGTTTGTCTTTCTCTCAATTTTTGCAATCTTTCAGGTGTACAAAAAAACAGTAATATGCCTCACCTTTTTTTCTACCAATTTTTTTCAGCATATTCTTTATATATTTCAAATCTTTCAGACTGTCTGTAAGGTCTCTGTCCCCACCAACATCTGGGATCTTCATCATAATTAAGTCCAAGCCATTTCATCGCATCAAAAATTTGTTGTTCCGAATCTTCAGAAAATCTAGTTCTATCCGTATCTTCAATTCTCAATAAAAAAATCTCCACCATTATGTTTTGCAAACACATAATTAAAAAAAGTCCAATGTAGGCAGTTCCACATGTGGATCTCCAGTCGGAGCAGTGCTATTCTAACTCTTACTCTTTTGTTATCACTATTTGACATTTTTTTCTCTTTTTCTCCTATCTATTTGTTATTCTTTTTATATTATATAATAAAATGAATTATTGTGCAACAACTATTGTGTAAATTCAAATTTATTGGGTTTTTTTATGTATAAAGTAATCTAAAATCTAAAAAAATTTAATTAGAAATCTTATCTTTATAGAATATATAAAAATAAGTTCTATCCAATAATTAATTTTTTTAAGAAGAACTGACTTAAAAAAACAATATTTTTGAATTTGAAAAACAATTTAAACTAGAAGAAAAAAATACACTCTATAGATATATTCTCATTTACTATCACTTATTTCTTTAATAATTTTTTTGACATATATTATGATCTCTTACTTTAATATTTACATGATCTTGATAACCACGAAACTTAAAAATTGTATCCCAGCTTTCACAATTATTATTATAGAATACAATTTCTTCATTTTTATCATTGTAAAAATAATATTTTTCATCAAAAAGAAATATCATAAGGATAGGTTTTTTTAAAAAATATTTGAAAAAAATTTAACTCCTTTAGGAAAATATTTTTTTAAATCTTTAGAATATACAATTTTTCTTGCCATTTTTCTGAGTAATAAATTTTTGAATTTTTTTATTTTATTCCTAAAAATAGAAACTTCTTTATAGTATGATAACACTACTGAAGTATAATAAAGAAAATATATTCAATAAATAAATAAATAAAATATAAAAATTATTATTTTTTTCTAAATTTTTTTAAAAAGAAATATTTCTTTTTAAATTAATTATTTTGAAATCTAAATTTTTCAAATAAAAACCATCACTTGTTATATATATTATAAAAAAATAGCGATAAAAAAAGGAAAAAAATTTAAATTTTATAAAGAATACTATAAAAAAATTATTATTAAAATACAAAGTAATATTTTTTTCTTACACATCTCAATTTCTCCTTCTATTTGAATTTTAAACTTTTTCTGACAGTTCTTCCATTAATTCATTTACATCTACTTTTTCTGTATAAATACATTGTTTTTTTCTACTTCTTTTTATTTTTAGCCCATTTTATACAAAAACTCCCAAATATTATATAGTTATTTTTACCATATATTATTTAAAGATTTACACAAAAAATTTTTACACCCGATAAACTATTATATTTTTGAGCTTACACAAAATTATGGACACTTTTTACAAATCATTTATTTTTATTTCTAAATAACTTTCTAATTCTTTTTGGCAACATTAAAAATGCTTTTTTTCCCCAACAGAACTCTTTTTATATTCTTCTAAAGTACAGCTCCAGTCTGGCCAGTCGTAGAAGTCCGATCCAAAACTCTACCCTGTCTTTATATACGAAAGTGAAAAAAATATCTCTGTTCCTGTTTCAAAGCACTCTATTTCCCCACTCTCCACTCTTTCTATTTCATCCAGTTCATAATCTACATCTGAAACATATCTCATCTCCCATACAGCTCCAGCTAAATAACGTGAGTAATTAACATCATATTTTTTTCATCATCTATAACATCACAGTCTGGAACCCATAATTCTCCATTTTTAGCTATTTCATAAAAAAATTTTACTTTCATTATTTACCTCCTTCTTTATATAGAGGATAAACCCTTGTTCCGTGATTATTTAAAAAACCTTCTATTTCTAATCCACTTGGAGAGTCCCTTTCCATTCAATACCTTTTTCTTGTTTGTTCTATTTTAAATTATTTCCACACCTTATTTTAAACCTCTATTTATAAACAGATTCCACTTTTTCTATTCATATTATTAAATATTTCTATAACTATATTTTTAACAAATAGAAAACTAGTTTTCTATTTATTTGTCCAAGGTTTTGGGTACACTCCACTTTTTTTGTATTATTTTAATATAACAGTTCTTTAGCTTTTTCACTAAACTATCACTCAGAAATGAAGAAAAACTTTATTATATGTTTATAATATCCCCAGATACTGAAACATCTTTTTAACTCCTCAAGTTCCGGATTATATCTTTTTAATTAAATCTGTAACATATTCACTGAAATTCATTCCTGTTTCCTTTAAAGTCCTGTTTTCTCTGCTGTAATGATATACTTTTAAATCATTATCCCTTGTAGTTATAAAAAAATGTATTCAGAATTACTTTTTTTAAGTCAATTATAAAAGGTTTACCATCTCTTCCTTTTCCACGAAATTTATCTTTTTGTACATATTCCTGAAAAATCATACTGTAACAATATTCTTTCTCTTATACTCCAGTCGTTATATAATGACAATTCTTCTTCTCCTAATAATCCTCCCAAACTTTTCCCTGCTATACTTAAAAAATTCCTGAAATCTCCCTTCACTTCTATATCATATAATTCTTCTATTCCTCTTATCTCATCATCATTGTATCCTGTAAATTCCTTCTTGCTCTTTTCAAGATATCTTTCAAGAAGGATAAAAAAAGCTCTTTGTTTTCTTTTCTTTCTGAAGATATATATTCCCTTATTTCCCTTAATCCTGTAATTCTTTTTTTCAGATGTATCACACTGTACCAGAAGTTCTCCTATTGATGGAATTTCCAATATAGGTTTTAATTCAGGATTGTATCTTTCTACTAAATCAACCATGTATTCATTAAAATCCATTCCAGTATCCTTTAGCTTTTCTTCATTCTCATCAAAACAGTATACCTTTAAATCATCATCTGCTGTCCTTATAAAAAAATAATAGGTTTCCATTTCTATTGAAAAATATGAATGGCTTTCTTTTCAGTTCATCATAAAATACTTTTTCTTCAAAATCTTCATCATCTATAAATCCAAAATAATTTTTTCTTAAGAAAGACTGTACTCTCCAAAGTTCTCTATAAAGAATTATTGTATAATCTTCAAGTAATCCTCCTCCACATCTTCCGGCATATTTTAAGAACTCCTGAAATCTCCTTTTCCTTCTATATCATACAGCTTTTTCAATCTTAATTATTTCTTCTTCACTGTATCCTATTGCCTTTCTTTCATTTTTCTTCAGATATTCTTTTAGTATATCCATGTATCTTTTATTCATCTTATCTTCCTTTTCCCTTACGGATTTATTCCTGTTGTTCCTTCATAAATGGTTATTCTCATATCAGGATTATCTTTTGCAAAATCAAACATTGAAGAATTACAGTTTGAACACATACCTGAATTTTTTTATAGATGTGTTCTGTACTCCAATATCTACTTTTTACTTCCTTACCTGAATAATTATCCTGAATATAACTTTGCCAGTTTCTTCTCTGCATGGTTTAGATTCCATACTTTATTCCCATTTTGAGAAATCCCTGTATATGTTTTTACTGATTCACTGTCCTAATAATAACCTTGTACCTTACATTATCAATAGTAACTTCTTTTGGAGCATTTCCACACCTTGCTTTTAAACCTCTATTTATAAACAGATTCCACTTTTTCTGTTCAGACTATTAAATATTTCTATAACTATATTTTTAATAGACAGATTTCTTTTTAGCCATAATAAAAAAACCTCCAAATATTATATAGTTATTTTATCATATATTATTTAGAGGTTTAAACAAAAATTCTGGACACTCTCATTTATTTTATTTTTCCATTTTTGTATGTTTTTCTCTTTTTTTATCTTTATAAGTTTCTTTTCTATCTGAAATTTCTATAATTAATATTAATAAAATATCATTTTTTTATTTCAGCTACGATTCTATAGGAGTCTACTCTATATCTCCATAATCCTTTTAAATTTCCTGTTAGTGCTTTTTCCTCTTTGCTTTTGGATTCTGTGTACCTATTAAATTTTCTGAAATCCATTTTTTTAGAAGTTTAGCAATTGCTTTATTTGATTTATTTAATTTTTTTTAGATCTTTTTCTGCAGATTCAGTAAACTTTACTTCATAAAATTTTTTTCCATTATAATCCTAGCCTTTTTGAATACGTCTTCAGCATCAAGTTTTTTTCAGATTTTGATTTTTTTCCCATCTTTTCAATATTCTTTTTTTCATCTTCCTCAGTTATTTCATCATATATTTTTGTCTAAAAATTAAGTTACGAACAAAGGATGACATGTTAAGATTATTTATATTTGAATATTCTTTTTAAAAAAATTCTAAATCTTCTTTTTCCATTCTCAATGATAATGTAGGCATTTTTTTATCCCTCCAAGTGTAATATTTGTATTACAATTGTACCAAAGTATTATTCTGTTTGTCAAGATATGAAAAAAATTTTAAGATAGTAAATCAATATGGATTTTTACTCAAGATGTATTTCCGATAAACTCAAAAAAACAATTGAACCTTTTAAGAGAAATGTTGCAGAAATATTCCTTTTATACAAAACTTTTTGAATGCCCCCTTTTTACTATCCTAACTGTAAAGGTGAACTACTCCCGCTTTCAGAAGCGGGAGCTTCTTGGGAAGTATCTGCTTTTGCTAGCCAAATATATTTACCAAGCTCTTCGGGCAGTCCCTGCCCTGTTTTTTTTTATTTTCCTAATATTCCAACATCAATTTTCCAATGTTTTTTATATTCAGCGCCGCATTGTAATCTCTATCAATTTCAATTCCACAGCACTCACATTTATAACTTCTTTCTGATAATTTCAGTTCCTCTTTAATATTTCCACATCTACTGCAAGTTTTCGATGACGGAAACCACCTATCTATCTTCAAAAATTGTTTCCCTAAAAACATCAATTTATACTCAAGCATTCTCAAAAACATTCCCCATCCATTATCTCCTACACTTTTTCCAAAATTTAATGCCTGGCTCATCCCCTTCATATTCAAATCCTCAACAACCACAGCATTATATGTTTCAGACAATTTTTTCGACAATTTATGCAAAAAATCTCTTCGACAATTTTTAATATACTCATGCAATTTTGATATTTTCGCTTTTTGCTTATACCAATTTTTAGAAAATTTCACTTTTTCTCGATAATGATTTCTGTAATTTTTTTCAATTTTTTTCTCCAACATCCTAAAATATCTTGGATAATCAGCCCTTTGGTTTTCAGAACTGACAAATAATTCAGGCATTGAAAAATCAAGTCCAATTATTTTATTGCTACTTGGCATTTTTTGAATTTCTTTTTCAAATTCCGTCAAAACAGAAACATAGTAATTTCCATTACTGTTTGCCAATGTTGCCGACTTTATCTTGTAATCCTTCGGTATTTCTCTATGATATTTTAATTTTATTCTTTTCAATTTCGGCAAAACCAAATATTTGTTTTCCTCAATTCGTATTGAATTGTTCACACAATTTGTCGTGTAACTTTTAACACTTTTTCTTTTTAGATTTGAACTTTGGAAACTTTGCTCTCTTTTGAAAGAAATTCGTAAACGATCGTTTTACATTCAATTGAGCATTTGAAAGTGCCAGACTGTCCACTTCTTTTTAAAAAATTGATTTTCACTTTTCAAACTAGCAGGTGTAATTATTTTATTTTTTTCCCAGTTTCTTCATAAAATTTATTCGCAGTATATAAAAATCGTATTGTAAACAAAACGAACACATCCAAAAAGTCTTGTTTATCAACAATTCTTGATCTTTATTTGGATAAATTCTGTATTTGAATGCTAAATTATATTTCATGAAATTACACCTCCTTTTGATTTTTGAATATTATTTTTTTAATTATTTCTCTTCGATATTTTATACAAAAAAATTGTATCATAAGAGTATCCTTTTTTTCAATTTTTTTACAAAAAAAGCAATTCATCTCCCACTTATAGAAGTCGGAGACTTCTTGCTATCTTTGTTAAAAATGATTGTGCAGGAATTTTATCATTATATTTCTACACCTTGCTTTAAACTTCTATTTATAAACAGATTCCACTTCTTCTGTTCAGACTATTAAATATTTTTTTATAACTCTATTTTAAATTAATCTCAGTAACGGCTTAAATATATTATTCATTTCCACAAATTCTTCATAAGTAATATCTGACTTATCATTAAAGATAATGTATATACCCTTTTTCAAGCAACAGAACTTCATTCGCTTTCCTTTGAGTCTTTCTAGAAGCTCTTCCTTAGGTATTTTTATTAGCTTAGTATAACTCTCTTCATTGAAATACATCACTGGAGATAGTATAAATAATACATCTTTAAGTTTTCCTATCTTTAGCCCTTTTTCCTTTAATTTTTAAAAATTTCTGATTTATAGCTTTCTTTATAAGCAATCGAATAACTTGGGGAAACAAAAACATCAGCAATATAAGGATCAAAAATATTTATTACTTTTGGAAGATCGTCATATATTATTTTCTTATAGTCTATCAGCTTATATGTTATCTTAAATTCATAACGTAACTCATCCCAAACTACATATTTAAGTCCTCTCCACCTATATACACCTTCTATTGAAACACCTTTAGTTTTAATATTCTTAGCATCATAAAAACATACCAGTTCTGTCCCAAAGTCAGGTATTTCTGGAATTTCACTATCTTTCAATCCTAAAGGAGCTTCCAGCTTCGATAGTCCTTCCATAACTTTTTTATGCCTTTCTTCCATTGATTCATTTACGTCTACTTTTCTGTATAAGTGAATTGTTCTTTCTACTTCCTTCATTTCTTTATTTCCTCTCGTAAAATTTATAAAATCAAGATAATGGGAGTGTCATCTTAATTTATATTTTTAGATTTTGAATTTTGCACAAAATTTTTGGACACTCTCTCTTCTAAAAAAATTTTTCTTTAAAGTTTTCAAACATTTCCTGAACTTCGTTATCATTATAAATATCTTCATAAGCATTAACAATAATTTCAAGTTCTTTCAAAAAGTCTTTTTTTAGAAATTATTTCTACATTTTCTTTTTCTCTTTTATCTTTTTTTGAATTAACCTTTCTGCTTCTTTTTTTGTTATAAAATCACTGATATACTTATCAGAACTTTTTCTATCTCCATAAAAATATTCCACGTTCTCCAACTAACAATTTTCCATTAGACCCCATACCTCTACAGTAATATTCAATATTTATACTCAATTTATCTATAGTTAACTTATAAATTTCATTATATCCATCATCAATAAAATAATTTTTTTAGATTTATTCCAAATTTTTTTGTGGATTAGATAAAAACTCTTTTAATACATCTTTCCCTAATAAATATGATAGAAATCTCTTTAGTATATTTATATCTGAATATCCTATCTTTTTTTTATGAAAATTTATAGCTCCGATATTGTATTGATTTTCTTTTTGACATAATTAATTAAAAAATTTCTTAATCTGTCTCTTTCAAATATACTATTTAAATCCATATTTATTTTTATATTTTTTTGATTCATCTATATGATTGACATAATTTAAAAATTCCTGCTCTACAAAAAGCTATCATATCAGAATATTCATTCATATGTTGCAAGTGATACATTAAAAGATAACATAACATCTCTTCATAAGTATAATATACCCTTTCTATATCTTCTATTTCATTTTCATATTCAAAAAAATATACAATGCTGTCTCATCTTCATCATTCCACCCGATATTTATACCTAATCCTTGATATTCTCCACTTCTTACTTTTTCATTATTAAAATATATATCTGACATTATATATGGAAAATTACCTATTTCATTAATTACATTTACTAACAAATCATATTTATTCATTTTTAAATTTTTCAAAAAAATTTTTCTTTTTATTTTTTTAAGCCCACTTTATTTCCCACCTTTACTTAAAAGCTATATTTATAAGCAGATTCCATTTTTTTCTGTTCAGATTATTAAATAGTTCTATAACTATATTTTAACAGACAGATTCCTTTTTAGCCATAACAAAAAAACCTCCAAATATTATATAATTATTTTACCGTATATTATTTAAAGGTTTCACAAAAATTTTTGGACACTCTTGCTACTTTTTTTATTTAGCGTTTCTTTTTAGTGTAATCTATTATATTGTCTATTTCTCCATCTTTGTTATAATGTGTATCTCTTAGCATTCTTCCGTTAATATCATAATCGTATTCCGTTCTTGCACCACTACTGCCATGTTGAATATATTTTTTTACTTTTTCCATTTTTATGATAATAATATTCAGAATCAGATTTTTCCATCTGGACTACGAGCAACTTCCTTTCCTCCTATAATTTTTACGATTTTTTTAATTTCATAATCTTTATACTGTTTCCCACTAGATGTATATGAGATAATTCTTCCATTTCCGTTTTTTTAAACTTTCTGAGAAAATTTTTTTCTCCTGTATTATAATCGTAAATTTCATAACTATTTACATATTTTTTTCAAACCCATCAGAAAAAAATTTGATAAATCTATCTGTACATTTCTTAACATTGACTTTCTATATATTTTACCATTATTGTAATACTCTACAAGTTCTCCTGTTGGTTTTACCATTTTTATAATTTAATCTCATTGAATAACCAGATCCTGAACTGAAGCATCCATATAAACTTCTCCATCTAATCCTAAATAATTATATTTTTCCAGAAAAAAAGTTCATTATTAAGTACAGACTTTACTTCGAGTCTTATCATTCTTCCATTTTTTTAATTTCTAATGATATTACAGCATTGTCAAAATAATGATGATCGTTCTGTTTCCAAAAGAAGGATCATTAATTATTCTAAATGGATATCCTGCTACAACTTTGCATTCTGTTATTCCTTCTTTTATTTTCATATTTGTTTTTTTCCAGTATACAGATCGATGTATTTATTGTTTTTCTTCATTAAATGTAAAATCATTCAAAAAAATTACAATCATAATTTTTTTCTTTACTTCCCCAAAAAGTTAAAAAAATTTAATAACATAGATAATAAAATTAAAGATTTTTATTCATTATTTTATCCTCACTTTTTCTTCATTTATTGGTAATTTATATTAGTTTACACAAAATTTTTGGACTATCCTTTATTTTACTTATATTTTTTTCAAACTTATTTTCATCTTCATAATATCTACTTGTACTTTTTTTCTTTTATCATTTTCAACATTAAGAAAAATAGTAAATTCTTTTATCCTTATCATGCCAACAAATTTTTTTTAACAGTTGCTTTTTTTATCAGGATATTTAATTAATTTAACTTTGTCACCTATATTAAATTGTGGACATTTTATTATTTCATAAAATTCCTTTCTTATTCTAATTACTTCTTGATTTTTTTACTTCCAAGCATTTTTATACCTACATAATCTATTTCTTCAGTTTTACATTCTAATATCGTTCCCCATAAAATTGACATTGGATAACCAAAAATTTTTATTAAAAATTTTTATATTTAAAAAATATCATCAGAATGTATAATCTTGTCTGGAGAAGGAGAGTTATTTTTTTAATACTCCACATGTTCCTGTATAATTTTTTTATTCATTATTGACCTTCCTCATTGTATAATTTAAATCCTTCGCTTACTTTCTACAACTAATTTTTTTCGATGTTCCCTGTTACTCTTCCGCCTTCCTGATTAAATCCAGTAAGCGTCATCGAATCTGTATTATTATGTACTTCATTAACATTTACAAAATTTCCATTTTGATAGTTAGTGCTTTCTGTATTAAGATTTCCGTTGCTCTGAGAGATATTTCCACTTATTCCATTTGATTTTATGCTACCTTTTGAACCTATTCCAGCACTTAATTTCATTCCAAGACTAGAATTTTTAGAATTATAACTGTTTTTTAGTTCTACGGCTTCTTTTTGAATATTGGCAATATGTGTTCCACTTTGAGCCTGTATTCCTTGATAAGTAACATTGTTCACATTGTTGTAAGTAATGTTGCATTATCATTTGACGGTTTCATCGTTGTCCTTGTTTTAAACCTCTATTTAAAAACAACCTTCACTTCTTTCCCATAAAATGCAACCCCAATCTTCAAAATATTCTTTATTCCTCTTGCTTTAAGTTTAGTATCATACTTCTTCTCGTCAATCTGCTTCAACGCCTTCTGTGCCCTCTCTTCCATCCCCTTTTTCGTCTTCGATATTTTAAATTCCATAAGATAAGCTTTTTCATTGCTTTTTATTGGAATCATCGCAAGGTCATATCTTCCATATCCGCTTTCATCATTTGAAATAATCTCATATTTCCCCATCAAAAATCCAACAAGCCCTATCATAAACACCTGATAAATCTTCTCCATTTCTTTATCCAAGTCAAAATGACTCAGCATATTTATCATTATTTCTCCCAATGTCTTTTCAAATTTTTTAATATCTCCATTTTCAAGCGCTTTTATCAAAATATTTGTTTTTACTTCTGTTCCAAAAAAATCTGTTCAAGAACATATTACCAAAAATATTTTCGTATTTCCTTATTTGGTATCTTTAAATTATAAATATTTGAATCAGATTCTTTTTCCTGATTTTTAGCTTTTTGTCAAATATCCACTGTATAAAAAGTAATTGCCATATCTCATCGTCGTTACTTAAAAAGACTTTTTATCGTTGTTCCATCTGAAATATTTTTTTCAATACTTTCTCCATCAGTAAATCGTTTTAAATCATCATAAACACTTTCCCCAGCATGATCGAGCATATTTTTCTAGAAGTGTATTTCCTGAAACATTTTGCCCAATATGCCTTGATTTCTCCATTGTCAATATAATTTACAATAGACCATGGATTATAAACTTCACTTTCTCCAAATAAATATCCATTATACCATTCTTTAACTTCTTCAATTTTTGTATTTCATACCAAAAATAATCAAGCATTTCAATCACTTCACTTTCAAGAAGTCCAAAAATATTCTGAATATTTTTTTATTCAATATCGTATCTACTTTTAAATTATTTAAACCTGAAAATATTCCTTCCTTTATAATCCTTGTTATACCTGTCAAAATACCATATTTCAAAAGAATTATTAGTTTTTTTAATGCTGAGCTGTAAAATGTTTGAAAAAAAGTTTATTGCTTCATTGTAGTATCCTTTATCAAAAGCATTTATTACTGGGCGTCGTATTCATCTATTAAAATTATGACTTTTTTTCTCCATAATACTTATAAAGACTATCTGCTAAAAAAATTTTTAAAGACATTATATAGTCTGCATCTTCTTTTTCATAAAGCACTTTTTCAAATTTTCTTTTTATCCCATTCATTCATTTTTTTCTCTAATATACTCAAATTCAGCATATAAATCAAAAAAATAAACAACTTCAATCTTTTTAAACATTCTTCCCAAGTATCTGCTTTTAAATCCTTCAATGAAACAAAAAAATTACAGGGTATTTCCCTGTTCACTCATATATTCACTATTAGATACTTTCAAATTTTCAAAAAGTTTTTTTATTTTTCCTCTTTATTTTTTTACATCAAAAAAATATTTCAACATCGACATATTCAATGTTTTTCCAAATCTTCGTGGTCTTGTAAAAAGAGTTACAGGAGCCCTATTTATCAATAATTCTTCTATTAACATCGTTTTATCTACATAGTAATAATCTTCGTTTATTATTCTTTCAAAATCTTCAATTCCCACAGGAACAGCTTTTTTTTCTCATAAAATCACGCCCTCTTTTTATTTTTTTATAAATCTCGATATATTTAATTATACCACAACCCGATATTTAAAATAAAGTCTTTTTGAACGCTCTGTAACGCTTTCTTTTTTTAAGTTTAAGGATTTGAAATAATTCTATAAATCATTTATTTCGACTTCAAGATAACTATTTATATCTCTCGGCATTTCTAAAAACTTCTTTTTTTCCTAATAAAGATTTTTGTAAATTCTTCTATTGTACAACTCAATCATCATACTCTCCAAACCAATCTATAAAATCTACTTTATTTTTTTATACATATAGTAATCCATTGTTTCCGTTCCTGCTTCATAACAAGTTAAAAATACCTTTTTTTCTAATTTGTCTATAATTTTGAGTGATTCATTTATACCTTTATCTGAAATTATAAACAATAATCTTCCTAAATATATCGAATATCCTATATTATATTTTTTTCGCATCTACTATAGCACCTGAATTCATATACATTTTTCCCAACAGGGTCTAATTCATAACAAAATTTCATTTTTCATTTTATACCTCCTTCATAAATAGGCTATCCTAATGTATGATTATAATTAATACATCCTTGTATTTGTATTCTTAATTCTAATTTTTTTAAATATATATCATAATTTTTTTTCTTTATATTTAATTCTTCTTCCGTCATTTTTATTCAGTATTTTTTTAACTTAGAAAATTCATTAACAAAAATATTTAAATAAAAATCTATCTTTCATATTTAACATTTCTATTAAATGATTTTTTTGTCTTGTTCTTCGCAATATTTTTTTCTTAATATTGCATATTCTTCTATCCAACCTTTCATAATGTTCCTCTTTTCTCTTAATATTAAATCTGTTCTTGGATTTAGTAAAATATCCAATTTATCATATTTTTATATCTATTTTATCAACAGGAAACAATTGAAACGCACCAGCTTTACCATGTTCAGAATACGATATAGTAAATGGTTTCAACTTCTTTTCAGTATCTCCATAAGCATAAAGAATTCTTACTTTTAGATTTCCTTTACTATTAAAATCAAAAGTTTCTCTTACAGAAACATTGCTCTAAGTACAATTTTTGATTATTAAGATTGTAATAATCATATGCTATCTGGTATCTGTCTCTTACCTGATATGGAGTATCAATTTTTTTAAATCCAAAAATAAGATAATGGAGCAGACATTTCTTTTTTTAGTAGCTTCATACCATTTAAAAATCCATATACGTATATGCCCTACTTGCTCCATTTGGATATACTTATTTATTCTTTTTAGAATTTAAAATTTCATTTAACACAGAAATTGCTGTTTCATTATTCTGAATCTAACTCTAAAATCTCTTTTGCTACTTTCTCTGCCTCTTCATCGTCCATTAAATGTTCTGGAAGTCCATAAAAAAACTTAATAAAGTCACTAAATTTTTCAAGATTTTTTTCAATTTTTACTGCTTCTCTAGCATGAAAAAAATACCAACAGCATAAGCTCCTTCTACACAGCAAAATGTAAATGATAGCAAACTTGCTGACAAATTTCAACCAAATTACATTTTCTGTTTTTTTATACATATACTGTGAAAAATCCATAAAAAAAGTGAAACTTTCTGTAATATCAGCCATATTCCATATTATTTCATATATTTCTTGTTTATTAATATTCACTATTTTTTTATTTGCTTCTTCATAATTTACATTTTAATATATCTATCCCAACTTCTTTTCAATACATTTAACATATTTTTCATCATATTTTTTTCAACATATCTTTAGTAAATATCTTTTTCATATTTTTCTGTAAACATTTTTTTCTCATTTTTTTGTTATAAATTTCTTTTTATATTTTTCATTTTTTTTATCCTTTTATTTTTATAATGCATAGGTAAAAACACTGAATTACTCGACAATAAAATTCTATCAACATTTTTAATTTTTTTAATTTTTAAGTCATCTTTGTCAAAAAAATAGTTATTTTTTTTTATATAAATTTCTTTATTCGCATTAAAAAAATTTTTATTTGGTCATTATTTAAATAATTGATTTTATAATTATACCTTTTTTTATTTTAACGAATAACATAATAATTAAACATATTGATATTTTTTTATTTTATAGAAAAAAATAAAATAATAATATCAAAAAAATATTATTACTATTTTATTTTCGATAAAAACTTTTATATTCTAAAATTTTTTTCATTTTTACTTTCAAAGAAAAAAATAATCTTTGTTTTAATTCTTTAAATATTTCTTCATAATTAATAACATTACTTATCATTATACTATTTTTTTATCGCTCTTTTAAATAACTCTTCTTGTCTATTAAATAAACTTGTATTATTGGTTGGAAAAATTTATTATTATATCTGCTGAATTCAATAAATTTTTTTCTCAGAAAAAAATCATTTCTATTTTTATCATATTCTATTTTTTTACTTTTCTGTTCCAAAAAAATTTCTAAATAATTTTCTGAAAAATATTATTTTCTTTTCTTTTTAATCCTATTAATAAGTTTAAGAAAAAAATTTTGTAATATAACTATAAACATATAAAATATCATGACAAAAAACAGCATTAATTAATAAAATATAATAATGTTTTATATCACTTTTTATAAAAAAATAAATATAGGACTCATAAAGTATACACAAATATATGCAATTAGCAACATTCTAAATTCACTATAATGATAGTCTATTTTTTTACTTTTGATTTCAAGTTCCACATTGACCTCTCTGTTATCTTATTTTAAACCTCTATTTAAAAACAACCTTCACTTCTTTCCCATAAAACGCAACCCCAATCTTCAAAATATTCTTTATCCCTCTTGCCTTCAATTTCGTATCATATTTCTTCTCATCAATCTGTTTCAATGCCTTCTGTGCCCTCTCTTCCATCCCTTTTTTCGTCTTCGATATTTTAAATTCCATAAGATACGCCTTCTCATTGCTTTTTATTGGTATCATCGCAAGATCGTATCTTCCATATCCACTTTCATCATTTGAAATAATCTCATATTTTCCCATCAAAAATCCAACAAGCCCTATCATAAACACCTGATAAATCTTTTCCATTTCCTTATCCAAGTCAAAATGACTCAACATATTTATCATTATTTCTCCCAATGTCTTTTCAAATTTCTTAATATCTCCATTTTTCAAGTGCTTTTTATCAAAATGTTAGTTTTTCACTTCTGTTCCAAAAAAATCTGTTTCAAGAACATATTCCCAAAAATATTTTCCGTATTTCCTTGTTTGGTATCTTTAAATTATAAATATTTGAATCGGATTCTTTTTTTTCCTGATTTTTTTAGCTTTTTGTCAGATATCCGCTATATAAAAAGTAATTGCCATATCTCATCGTCGTTACTTAAAAGACTTTTTATCGTTGTTCCATCCGAAATATATTTTTCAATGCTTTTCCCCATCAGTAAATCGTTTTAAATCATCATAAACACTTTCTCCCAGCATGATCAAGCATATTCTCTAAAAGCGTATTCCCCGAAACATTTGCCCAATATGCCTTGATTTCTCCATTGTCAATATAATTTACAATAGACCATGGATTATAAACTTCACTTTCTCCAAATAAATATCCATTATACCATTCTTTAACTTCTTCAATTTTGTATTTCATACCCAAAGTAATCAAGCATTTCAATTACCTCACTTTCAAGAAGTCCAAAAATATTCTGAATATTTTTTTATTCAATATCGTATCTACTTTTAAATTATTTAAACCTGAAAATATCCCTTCCTTTTATAATCCTTGTTATGCCTGTCAAAACACCATATTTCAAAGGAATTATTAGTCTTTAATGCTGAGCTGTAAAATGTTTGAAAAAAATTTATTGCTTCATTGTAATATCCTTTATCAAAAGGCATTTATTATTGGAGCATCGTATTCATCTATTAAAATTATGACTTTTTCTCCATAATATTTATTTTAAATAATTTGATAAATCTAGGAGTGATGTTTTAAAATTTCTCTCATTTCCTGTTATTTCCCAAATTTTTATCAAATTGTCTTTTTTTCAACAACATTTAATTTTTTTCTCTTAAAAAGTTATATTCATTAAAAAAATTTTTATACATAATATCCTTAATGCTTTTCAAGACATTCTTCCCAAGTATCTGCTTTTTAAATCTTTCAGCGAAATAAAAATTACAGGATATTTTCCCTTGTTCACTCATATATTCACTATTATATATTTTCAAATTTTTCAAAAAGTTTTTTTATTTTCTTCTTTATCTTTTACATCAAAAAATATTTTAATCATTGACATATTCAATGTTTTTCCAAATCTTCGTGGTCTTGTAAATAATGTAACTTTTTGATTTATTCATTAACATTTCATCTATTAGTAAAGTTTTATCTATGTAATAATATCCTTCTTGTATCAACTCTTTAAAATCCTCAATTCCCACAGGAACAGCTTTTTTTCATAAAATCACTCCCTCTTTTTATTTTTTTATAAATTTCAATATATTTAATTATACCACAACTTGATATTTAAAATAAAGTCGTTTGAACGCTCTGTAATGCTTTCTTTTTTTAAATTTGAGGATTTAAAATATTTTGAGAATTGGTTTGGGAACATGGACTGGAGAGCATTGATGGAAATCTAAAAGGAACTGTCTCAACTTCGATTCTGAATTTGTACAAAAATTTTTATGCACTCTGGCATATATTATATTTTGAGTTTACACAAAATTTTGGACACTCTTATCAATATTATTTCATCTTTTTTTACTTTTTATAGAATCTGTTGAGTAAAAAAATTGTTTTAAAAAAATTCAAATTATATGTAATATTAAAAAAATAACCGATGTCTTTTACAACAACGGTTATTTAAAAATTTAATTTTTATTCTATTTTGAAAAAAATTAAAATAGTTTCAAAAGTTCCACCATCATCAACTTTTTTTCTTGTCTGATGATGTCATATTTTTGGTTTATGGCTTTTTTTACTGCACTGTCTAAATTATCTTCAGTTCCATTTACAAATACTTTTAAATTTTTTTATCGTTATCAAAAATTTGATAATTTTTCTAAAAGTATATTTGTATTCACCATTCTTTTCCTTTTTGTAAATAATTTTATAAGTTGAAGAAGCGTTTACTTGCTTTTAACGTTTCTAAACTAATGACATTTGCTTGATTAAAGTTTAATAATTTTTCAGCAGACAAATTTATGCTGAATACAGAAATCAATGTTAACAATATAAGGTTTATTTTTCATATTTTTCCTCCTTTCTTTTTTTATTCCAAACTTTTTACCAATCTTTTATTAATTCTAAGAAGAATTGTTTGTTGATATTATTTCCTAATTTTGTACTTATAACAATAAAAAAATATTATCATCAATTTTTTTATAATTTGATCTAATTTAACTTTTTTTACTATGGTCTTCAAACTTGTTAAAATATGTATTTTCACTTATTTTTCACTAAATTTTCTTTTTTTGAAAATTCTCCAAAATTTTTCAGTATAAATATACATTAGTAAGGGGACTTCTTCTCCTTTGTAATAAATATAAAAAAATTTAATGGTTTAGAAAATTGTAAGGAATCATTAAACAAAAGAAACTGGACTTTCTCTTAAATAAAGATTTTCTGGTACTAAGATTTCTTTATTAGTATTTTTTTAATTCTTATTTTTTTTCTTGTTTTCACTAAAAATTACTGAATTTATTTTTTTATTATTTCCATGGTAAGTATTATATTGAGGTTTGAGGAGGCAATAACCCTTCCCCCTGCATTGAACCTATGATTGCAGCTGTTGCAAGACAGGAATTTAAACAGAAAAATACTTAATAAACATAATATCAACAATCTTAATATTTTTCATCTTAATTACCTACTCTTTCTCTCAATTTCTTTAACTGTTCATTTATATTTTGAGATTTTTTTCTCTATTTATTTCAGGTTTTGGCATATTTAAACCTCCATCAGGATTGATATTCTTATATGGATTATTTCTTGGAAAATCTTTGTTCAGCTGTTCTGTTAAGGCATTATCCCTTGCATTAAACAAATCCTTATCCATATCTTTTCCATAATCTGGATTTACTCTTGGAACATTCATAAGCATATCCTTTACATTTTTCCTTTCTTTGTTTAATCAAATCTTCCTGTTTCAAATCTTAATAACAACACTTAAAATTTATTTAACAATTTAATATCTAAATATTTAATTACCAATCTTTTGTCAGTTCTAAATAAATTTTTTTATTCTTTCTTGATTCTTTTTCATCCGTTAGTATACTACCACTAGAAACGACCGAATAAACTAAAAATTTGCTTATCAATTTGTTTTTAAAAAAAGCATCACCATATCCTTTTTTTGCTTTAGCTAGATATGTGTTTTTCTTTTAATTTTTTTCAAATCTTCAAAATTGTCAGCAATATCTTCTATTTTACGGTTTTTATTTATACCTAAAGTCAAAAGCAAAAATTTTTCCTTTTTTTGTTATATATGATAAATTCAGGATCTCCTATTCTTAAATATATTGAACCATAAAATTTAGGGAAAAATGATCGTCATATTTTCTTTTAATTTTATCATATTCTATTAATTCAAAGCCTTCTGGAATATAAATTTCTTTATTAGTACCTCTATTTTTTTACCTTTACTTTTTTTATTTAAAAAAATATCTGAGGAAAAATCTTCTATATTTTTCCAAAAAGAGATATTTAGGTTTAGGAGGAGGCAATAACCCTTCCCCCTGCATTGTAGCTATTGTAAAACAAGAATTTAAACAGAAAAATACTTATCAAAAATCAATAATATAAACTTCAACTTTTTCATCTTAATTACCTACTCTTTCTCTCAATTTCTTTAACTGTTCATTTTATATTTTGAGATTTTTTTCTCTATTTATTTCAGGTTTTGGCATATTTAAACCTTCATCAGGATTGATATTCCTATATGGATTATTTCTTGGAAAAATCTTTGTTCAACTGTTCTGTTAAGGCATTATCCCTTGCATTAAACAAATCCTTATCCATATCTTTTCCATAATCTGGATTTACTCTTGGAACATTCATAAGCATATCCTTTACATTTTTCTTTCTTTGATCGATTAATCTTTCTTGTTCTCTCAAAGCATTTTCATATTTTTTTCTCTATTTTCAATCACTTCTATAGCTTCTTTTGACCAATTAAAGTTTTTATCCTTATAAAAAAATCTTATTATTCATAACTGAAAAAAATATTTTTATACTTTTTCAGAATTATCATAAAAATAGATTTCATCAAATTTTTAAAAATCACTTGTTTTTAAATTTTTCTAAAGACTCATAATATCTTTTTTTCAACTATTTCATCAGCTATATTATGACCACCTTTTTTTCAACTCTATTTTTTTATTCTTTTTGCTATTTCAGGACTATTAACTCCAACATAGAATAATTGTAACTCATAACCTAATTTTTTTTGCCTTATCAATAGTTTTTAAAAATAGTTTTTCCCAGTTAAAGTTGTTTCCTCATTAAATGATTTTTCCATGTTTTAAGCAGTCATTTCTTATATTTATCGCCATTTTTGCTGCTTTTTATTTGATCAGAATTATTTTTTTCCAATCTCCGATTTTTTTCTAACAATTTCATCTGTATTAATTCTTGTACTGTATTTTATATTATTGTCTAAATTTTTCAGAATTATACAGAGTTGATTTTCCTGCTCCATTTACTCCCGCAAAAATATATAAAACTTTTTTTCATTAAAACACACCTTTTTTTATCAATTCGTCTTGCTTTGTTTCCAAAATTAAATTAAACAATTTATTATAAAAAAATTATATCTTCTTCTTTTTCAGAATTTGACATTAATTCATTAATATCTTTTTGATTCAATTTCAATATAAATTCTTTTAAATTCTCTTTTTTTAAATCCACTTTTTCCTCCCAATATTTTTTTATTAGTCTCAATATTTTTTTGACTAATTAAATAATAATTTTTTTATTTCCCTTTATGTTTCTGTTTCTTTTTCTCCTGTTTCAATAAAAATTTTTCTCTGTTTTTCAAGTTCTTTTTTTCTTTTTTTGTTTTAATTTTTTTCTTTCTTTTTTTATTTTCTTCATACTGTAGTTTTAAAAATTTCTTCCGATTTTTTTCAAAAATTTTTTTACTTTGAAGTTCTTTTTTTATTTCTCGTTGTCTCCGTTTTTGGATTCTTTACTTTTTCATTAAAATTTGACTTCATTTCATTACTAAATTTTTAAAAGTATCAAACCTTTCAATATAAAATCATAAATTTCATATTCTTTAGGGTTCTGAACCAAAAGTTACTTTACAAACTGACAAATTATCATTTTCAAAAATTTTCAAAAATTCCTACCCAAAACGGATTTTTCAAAGAAAACTGTCAACTTTCCTGAAATCTTTTTCATAATTTCAGCCTCCGTGAACTACTCCCACTTTTTAGAAGTGTGAGCTTCTTGGGAAGTATCTGCTTCTGTTAGCCAAATATATTTACCAAGCTCTTTGGGCAGTCCCTGCCCTGATGTACGAGTATTATACCATATAATAATTATTAGACCTGTTCGATAACTATACAAACTTAGAATTTAATAAAATAAATATCTTGAAGCAAGGGGTCTTGACCCCTTGTATAGAATAAAAAAACTTAGGGTTATCGAACATATCTATTATTTCAAGTTATGTTCTGCAATTCATCTCCCTCTTGTAGAAGAGGAGACTTCTACTAGATATTGTTAAAATTTTTTTATAAAGAATGGACAACCTAAGGAGGCAGGTTACTTACATTGCTGCGTCTGGACTACCGACCAGAACTGTGTTTTTATCTTTATTTATATTTATTCATTTTTTTAATATATTTTTTTATTCAATTATTTCCAAAACATCTTTTAACTCTCGTCTTATTTTTTTAGGTTGTTCTTCATCCCTATAGCCAAAACTTACCATCACAGAAACTCCATACACATTCAAGTCAAGAAGTCCCATATCCGATAAATATTTTTCCAATTGCTCTTTATTAAATCCTTCAATCGCACAACTGTCAATTCCTAAATAAGCCGCAACTGTCATCATATTTCCAAGTGCAATGTAAGTTTGTTTTGAAGCCCAGTCAAAAAGTGTTCTTTCATTTTCCAATAATTTTAAATGTTCTTTCTGAAATTTCGTAAATTTATCTTTCACCGCTTCGAAAGCTTCATCAGAAACTTTCTTCAAATTTTTCCAATTATCTCTAAAATATTCACTATCCCCAGTAACATCTTTTCTTGCCAAAATTATCACAATTTCAGTTGCTCCATTCAAGCTATTCAAAGCTCCCCAAACAAATTGTCTAAAATCATTTCTCATTTCTTCATTTCTTAAAAAGTAAAAAAATTTCAAGGCTCATACCAAATGAACTCGGTGACAATCTGCACTTTTCCAAAATTGTCTTCAAATCTTCATCAGACACTCTTTTTTTCTGTACTAAATTTTTTTGCAAGCATATCTTTTTATTAAATACTTCCAATATTTCTTCATTTTTTTGTCATTTCAATCACTTCTTTCTATTATTTTTTTATTTTTTTAATTCTATATTTATCTCAAAAAAATTTTTATTGATTTTTTTATCTTCTCCATCACATCTTCATCAAATTTCCCAGCTCTAAGCATTTCAATCTCAAATTTATACAGCGGAACTTTTTTTAGCCTTCTTATCATTACTCAAAAGCCACATAAGGTGTTTCCAAAAATCTTAGGCAAATGAGAAAAATTTCTCAAAATGTGCAATTTTATTCAACACTTCAAATCCAATATAACCAAAACCAATATTTTTCATGTCTGTCTTTATGTGCCCTCAACAGGATTTTTACTATCATTCAAGTGAATTACTGAAATTCTGTCAATTCCAACAATCTTGTCAAACTGCTCAATAACTCCTTCAAAATCATTCACAATATCATACCCAGCATCATGAACATGGCAAGTATCAAAACAAACACTAAGTTTATCTTTCAATTTCACACCATCAATAATTTTCGCAATTTCCTCAAAATTTCTCCCAATTTCCGTACCTTTCCCAGCCATCGTCTCAAGTGCCACAGTTGTTTTCTGCTCTTTCGTCAAAACTTCGTTCAATCCTTCAATAATCTTATCAATCCCAGCCGACGCACCTTCCCCAACATGAGCTCCAGGATGAAGCACTATTCTAGGTGCACCTATTGCATCTGTTCTTTCTATTTCCGTTCTCAAAAACTGCACTGCAATCTCAAAAGTTTCAGGCTTTACCGTATTTCCAAGATTTATAATATATGGAGCATGAACAACAATGTCATTTATATCAATACCATTTTCTCTCATAAGTTTAAGCCCAGCTTCAATATTCAATTCTTCAATTGGCTTTCTTCGAGTATTTTGCGGTGCTCCAGTATAAATCATAAAAGTATTTGACCCATAAGAAATAGCTTCTTTCACAGAACCCAGAAACATATCTTTCCCGCTCATTCCCACATGCGATCCAATTTTAAAAATTTCTTTTTTTGACATTTTCTATTTTTCCCTCTCTATATTTTATATTTATTCTAGTTAGTTACAAATTGTCTTTCTTATTTTTTTATTTCATCAATTTTTTTATATCTTTATCCATTTCTAAACACTTTTCTTTATCTATTTTAATTGTTTGCTTGTTTTATTTGCTAATAAAATTTACACTCAAAACGGATAAATATCATATCTAAAAAAATTTCTGTACTTATTTCTCTTATCTTGCTTGTTAATTTTTGAAATTTTTTTGTATTAATTTCTCTAAATTCTTTCATTTTTTTCTTCATCGTTCCAATAGTCTGAAGAATTAAACAAAAACATATAATCTCCTAGAGGATCGAATTTACCTACACTAGAAAAATATACTCCATTTTCTTATTTCATCTTTTATTTCTTTTCTAATGTCTTCTTGCATTTTAATCCCTTCATTATATATTACACAATTAACTGCATATAAATAATTTAATAAAGATAATGAGTGAGATTCTTTCAATTCTTTTCTTTTTCTTAAATTTTTTTCTTAATTCCAAAAAAATTCTTCTATTATTCTCTTCAATTCTAAATATTTTTTTCCATATTATAATTATATTTTTTTCTAAATCTATTTAATTCTTATAGATTATCTTCCTAACTCCTTTATTAAGTCTTTTGCAATTTCATTATCTGGAACATACTTTGTTATAAATTTAGGCTCTCTTTCCGCCGTTTTAAAAAATCTTTGTAAAACATCTTTTGCAATATTGTCGTATATTTTTTTATATCCAGTTTCTCCGACAATTCCTTTTTGCAATTCAAGATAAGACGGCATATCGTCCCCATAAGCATCTTCAAAATCTTCTCGCCCTTCTGGTTCTGCTTTTTCCACTTCCTTTTCCAGCATTTCAAAATTTTCCAAATATTCCCTATTCGCATAATTCCACCAAAAATTAGCACAATTTAAAAGCAGTTCAAACCATTCTACCAAATTCTCAGCGATTCTCCCGCACTCAAGCGGAGAATCAAAAACAATCAAATCCAATACTGCCATCTTCCAGCAAAACATAAACCCCAGCTCCACCATCTTCGGCAAAAACCTTTTCCATCAATATTAAATTCATAATCTGGATATTCATCTTTCACCGATGACAATTCTTTAAAATCCAATGCAAATAATGCTTCTGTTTTTTTCTCAAATCTTCATTTTCTAAAACCATTTTAAACAATTCAGCTTGAGTATATTTTTTTATTTTTTTGTTAATTTTTTTTGTATTATCAAACATAAAAATTCTCCATTCTACAGATTTTCCAGTTTCTCTCTCATTTTATACAAAAAAATATCCCTGTCGCCACACTTACATTCAACGACTCAATATTCCCATAAATTGGAATAATTGCCTTTATATCTGAATTTTTCTATCAAATATTCAGACACTCCGCCACCTTCATGTCCAAAAAAATAAACGCATTATTTTTCCCGTAATTCAATTTTTTTCATAAGAAATCGAATCTTCATGTAAAAGCTGTCGCTATTTTCAAGTAATTTTTATCATTCAAAAAAATTTTACGATATTTTCAGGTGTTTCGTAAATTATATTTAATTTAAAAAAATTCCACTCATTGTGGCACGTACTGTTTTAGGATTGTAAACATCTACAGATCCTTTTTGTCAAAATTAAATTTTGAAAAATTCGCAGCAATCATCGTTCTAATAATTGTTCCAGCATTTCCTGGATCTTGAACATCATCTAAAAATTACCACATCGCCTTTTACATCCTCAATCGTATTCAAATTTTTTTAGAATACAAAAAAACATTATCCCTTGACTATTTTTCCTGTGTTGAAACCTCATCAAACAGATTATCCTTTAAAAATTGTCAAATTATCGTGCTCAGAAATCCCATATCTTTCATCAAAAATATTCAAACTTCGATTCCTTTACAATAATTTTTATTAAAAATTAATATTCTCATTTAAAAATTTTTTTCCCCTTCAGCCTTAAAAAATGCTGTTTTCATCACGATACTTCTTTTTTTATCCAGCTTTTTTTAGCAATTTATAAAATTTGTTATCTGAACTCGCTATTACATCTCTCATTTTCTATTTTTTTCACTTTCTATTTTCTAAACTTAAAAAAATAATATTTTTTTATTAATATACTCAAACATATTCAAAAATTGAACTATTAAAAAAATCATATAAATTTTTAGGATTTGGGTAAAATAGTCATAACTTTTTAAGTTTTGTTTTAAGCCACTTTTATTACAACAAGGGGTCAAAGCCCCTTGCTAAAATAACTATTTGGTTTACTTATATCCTAGTTTGATTTTAAATAATTCAAATATAATCAAAAATTATTTTTTTAAATTCTTTATAAATTTTATTTTTTTATCTCTTATTGTAACTCCATCACTTGTCTCAATTATCTTAAAACTTTCTGGGTTTGCACCTTTAATTTCCCGATCTTTCAATATACACTTTATTCTTATCTTTTGCATAACCAAACATTAACTGTACAAATGATGAGTATCAGCCCCTTCTACTTTGGCAAAAAAACTTTATTTGGATTTAATTCATCTAATCTAAATGCGTCAAAATAATAAACTCCATTTTTATCTTGAAAATAACCCGCAGACTCAGATTCATACGAATTATCAGAATTAGAATATTTAAAAGAATTTGTATCAAAATTTAAAGGAACTATTTCATATACTTCTTTACCAGCTTTATTTTTTTAACACATAAACTTTATCTTTAGTTTTTTTAAGAAATAAATAATATCTTCATGATTTCTTTTGA
>BNJU01003675.1_pt1 | contig 120092 bp, 192 predicted proteins | sample 8539281 | NCBI WGS metagenome assembly BNJU01 (sample SAMD00202456, study PRJDB9452) | human saliva metagenome | isolation source: human saliva | place: Japan | reverse complement strand
CAGTTACGTACGCTGAAGCAATCCGGAGTAACTTCTCCCTGCGGTGTCACTACCAGTTTTCCCGCGGAACTGGTGACGAACATCCATAAACTCTGGCTTCCAATCATGTGGACGCGCGTCCATTTTCCCGAAAGAGGAGGACGTACTGAAAGGTACAGCAGTTCAGTATTGAGGAGTTTCCGCCTGATGAAAGAAGTTTCAGTGAAGGCAGGAACAGATTCAGGAGAAGCGAGTGATAAGACGAAGTTTCAAAGAAAGCCGTGAGCGAGTACAGTACTATATGGATAAGGACCCTTCCGTAGAAGGGACTTTCCATGGAACTGCATGTATCCGCAGCCTATTTTCCACGGTTTTTCAAGAAGGAGACGGAAGAGTTTTTATCAACTATCTCTACGGATTACCGGATGGAGAAGGCGCTTCGTCTTCTGATGGAAGAAGAGAGAAAACCTATCATAGTGGAAGCGGTAGGCTATGCGCGGACCCGAAATTATTTTAGTTATGTTTTAAGAAGAAGTTCGGTGCGTGTCGCCTTCCAAATACAAATTAAACGGAAAGAGGCAAGAGGGGGCATAATGAGAAGAGAGAAGAGCTCACTTTGCAGGATGTTTTACGGAAAGGCTTTTCTTTCCGCTCAGCTTCGGAATCCCGTTCCGTTCGTTTACAACATGATTCTGATGAGCTTTATGCTCATCGATCGGGGATTATTCTGTTTTCTATCTTCCGTGCTTTATGCAGCCTCGCACGGCTGAATTCCGCGCGGGAAAATGCAGTCCGAGCAGCTTCTGAATCAGGAAGCAACTGGCTGGAAGAGTATCTGGTCAGCATGCGACAGATTTCTCGATGCGATGCACTATAGAGCCATCAGCGGTCCAGTCTCGACCTTTTCGACTCTAAACAACTATGAATCTTTTATATGAAGCGCATATGACAGCCCGGTTTCCTGCTGCGCTTTTTCGTGACGGGAAGCTGATTACTGCAGTGCCGAATTCTCCGAAAAGAGAAACAGGAGGTAGTGAGCAGGATTTTTACTTCTGCCGTACAGCAGGTGGAGAATCTGCATTTTCGCTCTCCATGTGCAGAATCTTTAATGATCCTTCGTTCCGTACCTACTCAAAGATTTCTGAGTCGTCGGAACTGAGCAGGAGCGGGAGAACAGCAACGCATGTTCTTCTCGGGACATGAATTTTGGAAAATATTGAACGAATGATGCAGTTAAACGGGGAGGATAAGAATCATTTTTATCTTTGCGACAAACAGGGGAATCTGATCTACCATCCGAGGATGCGGGGAGATTTTGAGAGGAGAATTGGTAGAAAATACCGCTGAGATAGCGAATGGATGACGGGGTCACATCGTGCTTTGTTCTCGAAAAGAGAAAACGGTGATTGTGGACAACCATCGGTATACTGGCTGACAGATGGTCTCCGTCATGCGTGACGGGAACCGAGATTTTGCGCTGGCGGAATGTGTTTTATTATGTAGTTATCCTGATTTCTCTTGCCCTCTTGATTGCCCTGCTTTTAACACAGGTGGTACTACGTCTTTTCCTGATCCGATTCGTAAATTAAATGAGGATTTGGAACAAAATGGGGGAGCACCGTCTTTCGATGGACGATATTTTCCGCCCATGTGCAGCATGGATTAGTCCATCTGGGAAGAGTCTATGCAGTCCTTTTTGCCCAGATTGACAGGTTTACGGGAAGAGAGAGAGCAGCAGGAGGAGAAGAGGCGGTACGGAGATGGATGCGCTGGTAATCCCAGATTAACCCCATTTCCTCTATAACACGCTGGAATCCGTGGTGGATGACGAGAGCGAAAAGAAAGAGGACGTGTCTTCATGGCGTGACGGAACTTGCCAGTTTCTTTTCGCATCAGCCTTTTCCGGGGGAAGAAGCGTCATCCGTCTTTCGCAGTGAAACATACGCACGAAGAATTATATGAATATCCAGAAAATCTGTTTTAAAAGATAAAGTTTACGGTCGATTAGGTTTCCGAGGAAGCACTTTCCTGCCTGACGTCGAAGCTGATTCAGCAAACCGATTCTGGAAAGCCATTTACCACGGGCTGGAAGGGATGGATGAGGATGAGAACCATGTGCGCGAAAAACTGGTGAAGGAAGGCGAGCACAGTATCGTCCTCTGTCGGTAGAGGATAACGGCCTCGGTATGACGGAAGAGAAGGCGGGAGCTTTCAGAAAAGAGTGAAGAAGTGGACTTTTCCACACAGAAGAAGAGGGATCCGGGGTAGGACCTCGATTAATGTGCACAGGCGGATTCAGTCCGCTTCGCGCGCAGTACGGCTTACAGATTCACAGCGAACCGGATGAAGGAACGCAGTAGTGGAGCTGCTTTCTGCCATTCTGTGCTACGGAGGGAGACACAGAAGAGTATGGAGCACAGCAGCATGCATCAGTGCAAAGCGGATTTTGATGAGTGAAGCGACAATGAAGGAAACCAGATATTCACGACAGCGCTAGTGGCAGTGGCAGTCCACTGCTTCTTTCTCCTCGGTAGATTCTATGGGGGAGCAATAAAGCGGAGAAACACAGAATTTCCATCGTAACTGGGACAACAGCAGTTCGAGGGCTGGGGAGTTTTCGAAAAGGACTGAATGCCGCGATGAAAACGCTATAACATGGAGTACAATTATGTCACGACCAATCGCTTACCTCATTCAGGAGGAGTATCGGACTGGAGCAGGAAGCGAAAGGCGGTGCGGACGGAATCATTACTGGAACTCGCGCAACGGAAGGCACGGGGAGATTTCTCAACAGCTTAGCGAAGGAAGTGAAGGTCGAACTCGTGGAAAGTGCACGAGAAGCGGTTGCTCCTGAACTCGATTCTTCCTCTCGTGGACGAGGAAGCACCGGTAAAGGCTTGCGGGAAGAGGGTGCTTATTCTCCTTTAAAAAGAAAAAACTGCGTATCGGGTATTCTCGCTGGAAATCAGCAGAAGAGAATATGCAGGAGCGTACCTGAAGGCACTGGAGACAATACTGTGGGACGGAAAGCAGGAAAATCGCATGGTCAAGTAGAAGACCGGGGAGATGGACAGCGATCTGAGAGAGAGAATCATAAAAAGCGAGTGGATGCGATTGCTGCGCTGGACAACGACAACCTCGCTTTCGCTGCGCGGTATACCGAGTGAAACCGGACGGAGCTTTTATCGAACTCTACGGCGTGGGGATTCGGAAGAACTGATTACGACCTGATCAGTGATTCGCGAGCCTTATCGTATCGACCATTATGACATGGCGCATACTGCGGTGGAGTATCTCTGAAGAGCCTTTCAGGAGGAAAAACCTTCCGAGTCCCATCAGGTGAATTTCTACATCGCCAATGCAAACAATATGTATACGGACAAGATGGAGATTCTCTTCCGACGGGTAGAGACGGAAACATACAGGGAGAGGTGAGAGACATGGCTGGATGAAAGGGGCGTCGGATGAAGAAGAGCGGAGCGAAAGAGGCGCGATGGACGGAAGAACGGAAATAACGAGAAGAGCGAGAAAAGTGAGAAACGGGGAGAGTGGCAAGTAGAAAAAGGGGATACAGAGAGTGCAGAATGAGGGAAAGGTATCTTTGTTTTTGTGTCGTCTTCTCTCTCTTTAATCTCAGTGCCTGCGGAATGCCGGAGAAGAAGGCAAAAAGAAGATTAAAATCGGCGTCACCCCTGTATGACAAAGTTATGATACGTTTCTAACCGGCTTACTGCATGCGCTTTTGACAAGGAAGTTGCTGAGAACGGGGCAGAGGGGTACGAAGCAAATGTACTCCAGTACAATGCGGCGGGAAGTCAGGCGATGCAGAAATGAGCAGGTGGAAGAAATGTTGCAGAATTCCTGCGATGTGCTTTGTGAATCTGGTGGATCGCACTGCGCCTTCGGAAATCATTGATATGGCGAAGAAGAAGGATGTTCCGGGTTATTTTCTTTAACCGGAGCTGGTGGAAGAAGACCTGGAATCAGTGGAACAAGCTCTATTACAGTCGGTGCGGATGCCAAGCAGTCCGGTATCTTGCGGAGAGTTGGTTCTGGAGGATGTGAAGGACGGAGAAGGAGGACAGCCTCTCCGGAGCTGGATCGAAATGGAGACGGCAAGCTCCAGCTGATTCGATTTTTGAAGGAGAAGCGGGACACCAGGACCCCGATTATGCGAACGGATTATGGGTCTCTACGATTCAGGACGCCGGTATACCGCGGAAAGGCTGGATTATAGCATTGCGAACTGGAGCAGGGGCGAGCTAGAGTAAGATGATGCAGCTCATCCTGAATTTCCAGGGGAAGATTGAATTAATTTTTCTAACAATGATGATATGGCACTTGGCGTAATTGATGCGAGTGATAAGATAGGCGTACAGAAAGACCTTCGTCCCTGGACCTGCGGCACAGACGGAACGAAGGCGGGCCTGCTGCTATAGGAGAAAGGCAGTATGCGTGCAACGGTATACAATGATGAAGTGACAGTCCAAAAGCTCTCTTTTCCGGATTGCTTTCAGCTTGCGTCCGAAGGCGGAGGATGGAGAGGGACGGAGAGAGAAGATTACCAGGCTTCCTACAGAAAGGTGAGAGGAGAAAGAATTATGCAACTGCTAGAACAGAGGAATAGAGAACAGGGCGGGGGAGAAAAAGCAGATTGGATTTCGGAATCAGCGGCATTCCTTGGCAATTCTTCTCTCGCTTTTCTTTTTATTTTCCCGGAAAACCCAACCGATTTTATCGATGATCTGTTCTTTCCGGATCGGAGCTTGCAGTCTATTACCTGGGAATCGGTTTGTTTATTTTCCTTTTATCGTTCTATATCGCTTTTTCTCCGTATGGGAGTATCGTACTCGAAGTCCGGAGGAGAAGCCGAGTATTCTTTCTTTTCCCGCGGTGATGATGTTCACGGCGCTTGCAGCGACATCCTGTTCTATTCCTCTGTGAATGGATACTTTATGTGCGGAACCCATGTGCAGAGCCTGGGCACAAAGAGAATGGGCGACGGTGTATACGCTCACTGGGACCGATTCCCTGGGATTTTACTTGTTCTTGCCGTTGCCTTCTGGCTTTATGCTGCACGTACGAAAGCGAAGTAGTCAGCGCTACTCGAGGCTTGTCGTCCCATTCTGAAAGGACAGACGGACGGACTTCCTCGGAAGAGGAATCGACCTTCTGGCTGCATTTGCTCTCTGGTTGAAAGGATGCATACAACCTTTCTCCGTGGCAACCCCGCTTATGGCGGAGATTTTGAAGAAGGTCTTACCCGGCGTATCGACGGTCAGTCTCTACGATTGCAATACTGCTTATCACCCGTGCAGTGTATACGCATTCTTCACTGAAGGGGATGGCGGGGATTTTTCTGGCAAAAGACCTGTACCTGGCTTTTTATTCGCTTCTTTACATTTTCTTCGGAGGCGCGGGTACTTTCATCCTGAAGCACGGTTTTCTCCGCGTTCGGGAAGATGGTAGAGCACCTTCCGACGATGGCGACTTATACCGATCCGCTCGGAGAGAATCATTTTCCGGAAAACTGGACGATATTCTATTGGGCATACTGATGGTGTGTGTGTGGCGTCTCCGTTCTTTTATCGGAAGCATCAGCAGAGGACGAACCATACGGCAGACAATCTCGGCGGATATCTCTTCTGGGGGTGGGCAGCGTTTGTGAGTTTTCTGGTGCTGGGAACCATAGTCTTTCTTCGAAAATATTCGGAAACTTCCGGTGCTTTCCATCTATGAGAAGACAGGCTCCTTTATAAGACGATTGTGCAGTGTCTGGAGGCATCTTCCCCTGGCACCTTTGGTGCTCGCTCTCTTCTCACGATGTTTTCGCCTTTTATGCCACTTTTCGACTCCATTGCCCCTCGTGGTATCGCAGCATAGCCATAAGAGTTTGAAAGAAGGCGAGGAACCGGACAAAGGGTGCAGGGATTCTGGGCAATTCTCCTGATTCTCCTTCCGCTTGCCCTGGTTTTCTCGGAAAGTTCTATGGCAAATCCCGCAATCGGTGTCGATTATTGCGGCATTTCCGATTGGCTTCTGTGATCTTTTGATTTGTTTCAGCTTTTTGAAGCGATGCGAAGAGCGTATCTTCAGGAGCTCGAGGAGAGGAAAGATTGATGTTTTGCGGGCTAATTATGATAATGAGATATGGCGTTTTGTGGGAGACTTGCGGATATTATGGTTTTGAATTTCCTGTGGGTGATTTGCGGTCTCTCCGATTGTGACGCTTTGGTCGTATCCACAACTGCACTGTAGCTATTGCACGTTGAAGATTGTAAAGGATGAGGATGACGGAATGCCAGGATGTTTTCTTTCGCCCTTTTTAAAAGGAAATTGAAGGAAGGTTTGATTATTTGGCTGATTCTTCTTCCTATCTTTTGCTATCCTCTTACTGGATCATCGTTTCTTTAGTATCGCTTTTTCAGGAAAGGATGTTTTTACGTTTTTCTGCTTCGGGGGATTACTGGATGCCCTCTGATTTTTTACCGGGTTTTTGTCTTTCTTATGTTTGGCGCCTTTGCTTTCCCGCTTCGAAAACTCCTGGCAGAAGACGATTTTTTTCACGCGCCCTTATGTCGATTCGGCACCTTCCCCATACGCTGGGCATTCTTCTATGGATCTCGCTCTGGTCGTGGGCGTTTACTTTCTGCTTCGGGATCTTCCGATGTTTGTGCTGGTTTTCTTTATTCTGAGATTTTTAATTGCCTGGGCAAACTCCGCCTTTTTCCGTAGAATCTTTAAACAGCATGAGAGAATCAGAAGAAAGTAGGATTTGAGAGAAAAATATCCATATAAAGGGAGGAGGCAGGGACAACCTAGTGGTCATTCCTGCCTGTATTATGAAAAATTAATAATCAAATAACGTATTTTTCGTTATCTGAAGGAAATTATAGAAAAGAGCGATGAATAAACTATGTGTTGCGTGTACAAACATTGTGCTAACAAAATATGAATGATTCATGAACTTGCAGCAAATTGTACAGAGAGAAAATAGAGGAGAGAATGTTATTTAAAGAAGAGGAAGAGGCACGAGATCCGTTTTAAAACTGGCCGCTGCCTTTTATGAAGAGAAAAAACTCGGAAAAAGAGAGAAAGTCTGGTCCTTCTACGGATGCAGCAGGAAGACGCCGAACGGCAGGTAGAGGAAGACCGTCTGTCCGTGCTCTATGAGCGCTATCCGGTCTTAAAAAGAGCGGAGAGAGAAGGAGGGGAGCAGCCGGAAGCAGGGGTCTTTTTCGAGAGAAGCGCCGCTTTGTCGATCTCTATATGTACAGTTGGATGAATATCCTGATTCGGGGGAGAAACGAGCATCCATTTCTGGAACAGAAAGAGCGCGCGGAAAGAAGTGGAGAAGCTTTTAGGAACTTCCACTTTTCTTTGGAGGAGGAAGGAGAGCGACTGACGCTTCTGCAGGAGAGAACTGGAGTGCTTCGCTTCGTTCTGGATAGAGACCTGTGCAGATGGACAAGAGCCAGCAGCTCGACGGTATTTGGCCTTGTCCGGATGAAGGACAGCACACTTTCTTGAAGATGGCGGAAGAGATTGCGAGAATCTCCTGTTTATTCCGGAGAAATTGGGGCTGGATGCGCTAGCTAAACCGCTTCGGGAGCTCTTTTCGCAGAGGTATATACCGGAAAAAGTGAAAGAGGGAGAGCGATGCTGCAGGAAGTGGTCAAGAGATAGAGAAAAGGGGTTAGAGGAATAGGGTTAAAGCAGTGATTTTTGATGTGGACGGGACCATCTGGGACAGTGCAAAGGAGGTTGCCGCTTCCTGGACGGGAGGCTTTTTCAACATTTTCCGGAAACAAAAGGAAGAGCGATTTCGACAAAGACCTGGAGAAGTATATGGGGCTTAACCATGGAGGATATCGGGGACGGTCTCATTCCCGAGTGGAGAAAGCGCGAAGAGAAGAGATTATGTGCTAGTGCGATGGAGTATGAAATGAATACCTCGCGAAGCATCCCGGAAAGTTCTTTCCCGGACTTTTTGAAACGGTGGAGAGATTGAAAAAGAAGGAAAATGCTCTATATTGTCTCCAATTGTCAGTCCGGTTATATCGAAGCGATGCTAAAGGCGGCAAAAGCTGCCATACGGTGAAGGAAAAACTTTTCAGGACATCGAGTGTTTCGGGAATACCGGAAAGAGCAAGGCGGAGAATATCGTGCTTCATGGAACGAAACGGGATCCGAAAGGAAGAGGCGGCGTATCTCGGGATACCGCGCTGGATCAGAAGTCGGCGGAGGAAGCGGGCATTCCTTTATCTTTGCTTCGTACGGTTTCGGCATCCGGAGAAGATGCGGGCGAAGATTTGCGGTCTCCCGGAACTGCTGAACTGCTTTCGAGCTTATAGCCGAGCTTTTTCCGAAGCCGCTTTCCTTTCTCCGCTTGTCCGGAGAGAAAGGGCACTCCGGCTGTCCGGGGGAAAGGGTGGCAATTTGTAAAATAGCCTGTTTTATGCTAGGATATGATTTTTATAGAAGTAGACAGAAGGAGTGTTTCATGGGGCATACACGGTATTACAATGGGCTATTATGCTCTATTGTATATTGGGCTGGTGTTTTGAGTCGACGTATTGTTCGATCAAGTCCGACATCTGCAAAAACAGAGGATTCTGTCACGGACCCTGGCTCTGATATACGGGGTAGGCGCAAAGTCTTCTGATTATTCTGCACATGGGCATGAGGGAATCTGTCTCATCTGTTTTTGGTCGGTTTCGGCGGAACGACGCTGGAGTTAACGACCGGTCTTCATCACGAACAGGATTTTTCACATGCGCGGTGGGATTACTCTCATAACCCTTTTGAATTTTCACGGCTATATCTGCCTCGCTGGCGTCCGTCGGTTGGGGCATTGCCGCCGTTTTTGTTAGCAGAGTGGTTCACCCTATGTGGCGGATATTCCGGCGAAGTGGTCGTATATTCATTTTGTTGTCGTGGATACGATGTTTTATACTCTTTTTGTAGAAGATATCGTGTTTTCGTAATCGGTGCGCTGGAGCTTCGGGAGAGTGGCGCGGCTCGCGAAGAATTCGGAAGAGATCCAGTCGCCTGAAAGTCCATTACGGAAGCATGAGGACCGTTTGCTACAGCGAGACGGGACTTCGGACAATCTGCCGGAGAACCCTGGAGGTGCAGAAAAACGGAAGGGAATGTGGCTGTGGCGAAAGTTTATGGCGAACTCCATCAAGGATTCTACCGTGGCGATGGCCAGTTCCGTCCGGAATTCTGCAAAATGTTGCTGGGGATGTCAAGGATTCTGCGGGCGCGATGATTGGACGCTTCTGGAAAAATGAGAACCTGCAAGACCTGGAGAAAAGCAGAGAGCAGATGGAAGGCAACTTTCCATCTTGGAAGATGGAGGCAATGCCCAGAGCGGGAAAGATGCCCTGGTGGGTGAAGACAATGCTTAGAAATAACCCTGAAGCGGTATCGGAGGAGAGAGGGATCTGACGATTTAAAGAAGGCGGCGATGAAGCCTTTGAAAGAGAAAAAGAAAGAACATCTCTAGGGAACGTCCGGGAGAGTGCAGTGAGAGCAGTTTTTTTGATAAGCAAAGAGCAGTCATCTTTTGGGAGGAGAAATGAGTTTAGCACGCACGATGGAAAGTCTCATGACAGGCAATTCCGTGATTCGAAGATGTTTGAAATGGGGCAGGATATGGCGAAACAGTACGGGAAAGATGCGGCATATGATTTCAGCTTTGGGAAAACTCCCTGTGGCGCCGGTTCCGTATGAAGTGAAGAACGCGATTATCAGTCTCTTTGAGAACCAGGATCCGCATGAGATCTCATGGCATATATGAAAAATGGGGCTTTTGAAGATGTACGGACAGCGGTTGCCGAACATCTGAATCAGCGTTTTGACAGAGCTATAGCAAAGAAAATATTCTCCTTTGCACTAGGAGCCGCAGGTGGTCTGAAATGCACTGATGCGTTGCCTTTGGATGAGGAGGATGAAATCTACTTTTGCACCGTACTTACCGAGTACCGCTCCTATGTTTCCCACACAAAGGGTGTTTTGAAGGTGGTTCCTGAAAGAGGACAGTTTTTCTCAATGTAGAAGAGGCAGAGCGGATGATTCGTATGAAAACCAAGGCGGTCATCCTGAACAACCCGAACAATCCGAGCGGTGTCACTTTAGTAGCGCGGAAGAGCTTACCGCTCTTTCGGAGATGCTTGTGAGAGCGGAAGAGAGGTCGCCATCCGATTTACCTGATTTGTGACGAACCCTACTGGGAACTCGCTTATGACGGAAGAGAAGTGCCCTATATGCCGAATCTTTACCGAAACAGTATCTATCTCTACTCCTTTTCGAAGACCCTTTCCATTCCCGGGGAGAGAATCGGATATATGGCTATTTCTGATCAGGTAGAGGACAGTGCGTGTCTTATGACGGCGGCAGTCATTGCAAACAGAACGCTCGGTTTTGTGAATGCGCCTTCTTTGTTTCAGAAAGTGATTGGGCAATGTCTGGACGTGAAGATTGACCTCGGTTTTTATGACAGGAATCGTAAGCTCTTCTATACCGAACTCACGGAGATGGGCTTCTCCTGTGTTCCGCCGCAGGGCGCCTTTTACCTTCTGATGAAGTGCTCTCGCGGATACCGAAGCTTCACAAAGCTTGCTGGAGAAACAGCATCTCATCCTGGTACCTACTGACGGATTCTGGTTTACCCTGTTATTTTCGTCTCGCTTACTGTGTGCCTTATGAGAAAATCGAAGCATCGATACCGGCATTTCGGGCATTGATGGAGGATTGCAAGGAATTTCTGCGAAAGGAAGAGACAGAGCTCTTCTGAACAGTAGATCAGATTTAGATAGTAAAAGAGCAAGGCGTCCGCCTTTGCCTTTTGCTATCATTTTGAAGGGGACCCGAAACCCTATATACAGGAGAAGGTTCCGGAGCTTGAGTATGAAAAGCTATTCGTTACAATTTCTGTAACTGTGTATAGGATAGTCGGAAACTGTGATTAAAAATATGTTTTATGCATTAAAGAAAAATGAAAAATATAAAGAAAAACTGACGGAAAGTAAGAAATCAGCTGGACAAAGTTAGAAAGTACTAATATAATTCCCTTATATAGTTAGTTTAATATTACTAACTTAATAAGGAGTAGGGATGGAGAGGGATAGTTCTATTTTAAAGAAAAAGAATTCGGTAGAAGACTCTGTGAAGGAGCATCTTTGCTCTGAACGCACTGGTACTTCTCGGCTTTGAAGCCGGCGGCAATCTTCACCGTGAGGCGGAGAAAGCGCGACTCGAGGAACTGCTCTCCTTTGCGGGGAAGCAAAGAGGGGAACTGTCCCTTTAGAAGAGTACTGCGGGGAGCCCGTATGGAAGAAGAAGCTTTTTCCCGTCCGACTGTCGAGTTTTCGCTATCGTTACGCTGCATTCCGAGAGAAAGAAAGCATCCCTGCTGTATAGAAAAGATATTCTGTAGGCGCATTTGGCAGACAGAAAGGTGAAACGGTTTCTGCATTCCTTGGCGCTGGGATATGAAGAGGGAGCGGACTGGATTCTCCATTTTAAAAACGCTTTCTGAATATAAAGAAGAGGGCAGAGAATCTCTCATGAGATAGGCATTTTTCTCGGTTATCCTTAGGGATATCCGCGCTTTTCATGCAGAATCCATGGAGAGAGGCGAAGCTATCATTATTGGAAGGTTTACTATAGTGGAGAAGGCAAGAGAACAGTTTCAAAAGTATGACCGTTGCATTGCCTTTATTGCAGAAAGAGGATGGAAGAAAGAGAGAAGGAACGGAAAGGAAACATATTGTTTTATTAGTGAAAAATGTTGCATAAGCAACATATAATTCCTAGTGAAGCACTCATGATATAGTAAAAGGCAAGAAGGGTTGTAGTCTCATTTTTGCAGCACGACTGAAAAATCATGAGCTCACAAGAAAAATAAGGAGGAAGAAACGATGATTAAGGTAGTATTCTGGAGTCAGACGGGAAAACACGGAAGCGATGGCAAATGCTGTTGTAGAAGGATTCAGGCAGCAGGCGGACAGGGAGAAGCAGCCAGTGTCTCCGATATTTCCGCTGCCGATTTATCCGAGATGCGGTTTTCGCACTCGGCTGTCCTGCATGGGAGATGAAGCACTGGATGATGGAGAGATGGAGCCTTTTGTAGAAGAGCTTTGCGGTCTCTGTTTCCGGAAAGAAGATTGGGCTCTTCGGCTCCTGCGACTGGGGAGATGGAGAGTGGATGCGCTCTGGGAAGATCGGATGAAGAAGGCGGAGCCGTACCGGGTAAGCGAGCCGGTTATCTGCAATCTCACACCGGATGACGAAGGCGTTGCAAAGTGCAAGGCACTGGGTGAAGCTTTTATGAAGGCATAAAAGAAGGTATAAAAGAAGATATAAAAGTAGGTACGAGAAGGTATCAGAGAAGGCAGTAAGAGAAGGGATTCCCTATGAAAAGAGATTTTCTTCCGGCACTGTAGAATAAAAATAGAAAAAGGAGCGGAGAAAGAGGATAGCGCCTCTTTCTCCGCTCCTTTTTCAAAGAGTGTGTCTCCTGCAGTAGTGTCTGCAACTGCTTTTTCACATTTTTCTTCCCAGCCATTCTTTTAAGACGGTAGCTCTGATTCAGTTTTTCTTCTTTCGCACCGAAAAAGAAGAGTGACATTGTCTTTTGTAAGCTGTTCTTTCACGGTCTTAATAAAATCGTCTTTATCGGATTCTTCTCGAGCTCCTCCCGATACTGTTCCCGAAACTTCGGATAAAGTGCCTTCGTGGTTGAACCACTCGAGATAGGTAGAGGGCTGATGTCTTTCGCCCAAAGGTCGATTGCCGCACGCCCTTCGAGATGCCTCTCAGCCAGAGCCGATCTGTTAAGATACGAAAGCCGTTCGTATCCGCATTTTTCCGCATAAATTCGCTTTGTCTGTAATTGATACATCTTGAACTTCCTTTCTTTCAGGGTGTATTGCAGGCAGGATGGAGAAGATCGGTCATCCCTAAAAGGGAGCAATACGATAAAAAGTATGCGCATTAAAATAAATATTTTAATGCGCATATAAATATACCATATAGATTGTATTTTTTACAGCACAATCCCACTCCAAAAGAAAAAGAAAAGATTTTATACATCAGAAATTATTTTTCCCATCGAGAAAGGATGGCATTCCTGTAGAAAACCGTGTTTTCCTTAAGCGGTTTCCGGGAAGAAGTGTTGATATCGTCTTCACAGTGCCGATACCGGCAATGCCGAAGTTCTCTACCAGAAACCTTTTGTCACATTCGGAGAAAGGAAGGCGGGAAGAGTCGGTCCGAGGTGAATGTTCTTTACGCCAAGATAGAGAAGGGCAAGAAGAACGATTACCGCTTTCTGCTCATACCAGGCAATGTTGTAGGCAAGCGGAAGCTGGTTCACATCATCCAGTCCGAAGATTTCCTTCAGTTTCAGGGGCGATGAGTGCCAGAGAGTAGGAGTCGTTACACTGTCCTGCATCAAGCACCTGGGAATACCGCCGATATCGCCGAGATTCAGCTTGTTGTACTCTATACTTGGCACATCCTGCAGTTAAGATAACGGCATCCTTCGGCAGGGCTGCAAACTCGGTATAGTACTCTCTTCTTCTGTCTTCCGTCACAACCTGCCATCACGATGAAACTTCTTGATGGCACCGGACTTTACTGCCTCCACAACCTTATCGGCGAGGGCAAATACCTGCTCATGGGCGAATCCGCTCTACGATCGTACCGCTTTCGATTTCTTTAGGCGCGGGGCAGGTCTTCGCCTGCGGATGATGCCGGAGAAATCTTTGATTTCACCGTATTTACCTTCGATATGCTTTGCATCCCGGGTATCCTGCGGAGCCGGCTGTCCAGAGTCTCGTCCCTATAGCTGTCCTTCGGCGGTACTGATGCAGTTTCGTGGTCATGAGGATCGGGACCGTTGAACGGTTCGAACTCTTCCTTCTGCTTCCACCATGCATTTCCATAGTTTCCGGCGAAGTGCTTGTACTTCTAAAGAACGGATAGTAGTGTGCCGGAAGCATCTCGGAGTGAGTATAGACATCCACACCGCTTCCTTCGGTCTGGTCGAGAAGCATTTCCAGATCTTTCAAGTCGTCTCGGAAACCAGAATTCCCGGGTTCTTCCGCACACCGATGTCTACGGTAGTGATTTTCCGGATTGCCGTAAGCTGTGGTATTTGCCTTATCGAGAAGAGCCATGCTTTCTACGCCCGGCTTTACCGGTCTCAAGGGTCAGCTTTACCAGGTCGTTCTACGGAAAGGCTGTCATCCAGTGTTGCGGCAAGCGCCTTCTGAATGAAAAGCGTCTACATCGGCATCATCCTGTAAAAGGGGCATTTGCGTGCTTGGAATAGGCTGCGAGCCCTTTTAAAACCGTAGGTAATCAGCTCTCTTAAAGAACGGATATCTTCATTCTCTGTAGAGAGTACACCGATGGACTGGGCAAAGATAGCATAGTCGTCCGGGGAAACAGCTACGGTTGCGGCTTTCGGCAGCGTTGTCGAGTCGGAAAGTTCCTTCCGCAAAGAATCGCGAAGCGCGAAGGTCTCGGTAATATTCTTTATAATGGCATCTTTATCGAAGTTTGCATTGGTGATGGTGATGAAAAAGATTCATCGTTACTTTGTGGTTTACTTCCTTCGATACTTCCTTGCCTTCTTCTTTAACTTTTCAGCGACCGCGGAAAGTCCTTTCGTGGCATAAATCAAAAGATCCTGCATTGCTGCCACATCCGGCTTCTTTCCACAAACACCCGATACGGTACAACCTGTGCAGTTCGCTGTCTCCTGGCACTGAAAACAAAACATCTTATTCTCCATTTTTCCCTCCTAAGAAAATCATGACGGAACCAAAGTGTATATTGGCGTTGTGCGCTTCTTTCCTTTCTCTGCTCTATACGCACCGCGCTGAATCGTATTCATTCTGCCTGAACGCAAGGAAAAATTTTGTTGCACTCGCAACAAAATAAGCCTACACTATGCATAAAGAAAAAACAATTTCAGGAGGAAAGATGGCAGGAGAAAGAAATGCCTGTTGTAGCGCCTGCTATGAGCGAGGCGACGCACAGGAAAGGCACTGGACAAGGAGGAAGTACTTCGTTACTCGGATATGGAGATTTTTAAAGGAATCGAAAAAGAGAATCTGAACGCACTGCTCTACTGTATGAAAAGTTATGTACGCTCTTATAAGAAAGGAGAAATCATACATCTCGAGGAAAATCATGAAAAGCATGTCGGCGTGGTTCTCAGCGGCAACATTCACATGATTAAGACGGATGTCTGGGGAAAGGAAACGCTGCTCACCTATATGAGTGAGGGAGAAATTCGGGGAAACGTTCGGCGAAAGGTGAGCGGGGAGGAGTATATCACTTTTTCTTTTCCGCAACAAAGACGGAAGTCCTCTTTCTCTTTTTGAGAAGGCGATTCATGTTTGCAAGAATCAGTGCAGTTTTCACTTTCGTTTGATTGAGAATCTCTTTGACTTAATCAGTAAGAAAAACATCCAGCTGATGGAGAAGATTGAGGTGACTTCCCGCAGTACCCTCCGGGAAAAGATTCTGGCGTATCTTTCTTTGCAGGCGCAGAAGCAGAAATCGAAAGTATATCGAGCTCGGCTTGAGTCGGACGGACATGGCGCAGTCTTTTGTACGAATCGTTCCGCGATGACCAGGGAACTCTCGGCATTGCGGGAGGAAGGCGTGATAGACTTTGACCGCAATACGTTTATTTTGAAAATGCACGCGGAAGTAGAAAAACGACCATAAGAAAGGAGAACTTCATCTCTTTTCTTATGGTCATTTAAGCACAACCCGTAAAAGATTCGTAACAAATAGCTGTTCACCGGATGTGATTTATAAAAATACTCTATACCTTGTTTTAGTATACCATATTGCAAGAAAAAAAACAGTGAAAAAAGGATAAACTGTCGGAAAGAGGACTAGGAAAGGTATTTTTTTCCAGGCGCTCCAGTGCAGCAAGGTAATGTGCCTGAACACCCTTTTCTTCCTGCTCTTTCTCGAAGGCTTCGCTCTTTTTCGTCGATAGCCTCGAAAGTCCTCCGCGCTGAGGCTTCTTTCTGCAAAGGGGTAAACCACGCTGTTTTCCTTTTTCGATGTGGAGTTGCAGAAGGTGGGCATACGCCATCGCATAGGAAAGGATGTCCAGCTTCAACTCGGGGAGAGGGTTCTTTTGGTATTCGTTTAAGGCGGTTTCCAAAGAAAGAATATCCGCTCTGCCGAGGTCATGCTCCACGAGCATACCGTGGGTTACCAGCTTGTTCGCGACCGGTCCCATTTTCTCCACCATCACGGGGAAAAAGGAAACTTCTCCTCCTTTCCGTGGTGGTGCTTATCCGCATAGTTCCGGATAAAGTCAATCAGTGTCCGAAAGTCTTCGTCGGGAACTTCCGCCCCGTTCATAAGCTGTAGCAAAGGGCGCGTACAACGGCAAGTGCACGATTAATATTGCTGTGATCCTCTTCCATGATGGAAATACTGCTGTGCATAACGGTTCATCCTCTTTCTGTTTCAGTTTCTTTCTGCTTTCCGTTTCGTCCGGTTTCGGAAACCCCTTTTTAGGAAAGCGGTCTTTACTTGAAAAATGCTGTAACGTCCACTGTCGTCTGCTTGAAGATGAAGCGCCGTAGTGCAGAGCATCCTTCCATGATTTTCTTCCGAAGACGGTAGTATACCCCGGGGTCTCCGCCCGCTTCGATCCAGAACGGGCGTGAATGTCTTCTTCCTGCACCCAGGAAGCGCGTCAGGGATCCTGTTCCGTAAGAACATTTACCCGGTCACAGGGCATCCCGTTCAGAAGGGAGTCATCCATCTTTCTGTAGGCGTCACTCGCATCGGAAGAAGCGTCCAGTGCGTGTTCCTTTTCCGAAGTTGTAAGCCACTCTCCAAAGCGGGAAGGTGCTGTCCTCTTTTAAAAATGCGGGTCACCAGAAGAGCGTAACGGGACTCGGCATCCTGTATTCGCTCCTGTAACCATCCCGTGAATATTCATAACGTCAATTAATTCATTCAGAGGACGTAATTCCTTGTTGACGGTTTCTTCCGCCAGTTTTTATCGGAAAAAGACTTTCCAAGCGGACTCTTCGCCGAAGGAAACGATTTCTCGAATCAGCTCTTCCTGTAGCTGAATCTTGTTGTAGAGCCAGTAGTGAATAGGACCCAGAAAAGCACTCATGATGCGGAAACCTCACTCAGTTTTGTGTTCAATGCGGCCAGTACGGCATTTGGGTTCAGACCGTGTACCATGCAGGCATCTTCCAAAGACTCCATCTGAGAGCTTGGGCAACCTAAGCAGTGCATCCCTGCTTCCAGTAAGGTGTCAATCAACTCCGGATGCTCGTTTACAATCTGTCCTACCAGCATATCGCTTGAAATTTTTCTCCATTTTTAAAGCCTCCTGTTTCTTTTCTTCATGATAGATTTTATCTATTGTTTTTTTACATCAAACCGTTTCGTCGCTCGACGTACTGCGATTACACAGCAGTATAGCAAATACGGAGGAAAAAGTGGTGTTGCTTTTTGCAACATTTGAATGACGCACGAAGATTCTTTACAGACTGTGCTTCGTTTCCTTTATCGGGAACTGTAGAGACTTGCACTCTGCGGATAAAAGTCCGGGCGTGCGTTCTGTTTTCCTATTGGGGAAATGGAACGGAGGATATTGGGACAAAATGGGAAAGCTTTGTCTTCTCAGCGCTTCTGTTTTCCTGTATAATGTAAAAAGTATAGAGGGAAAAGCTGATTTTTTTCATAAAACAGCACAATGACAGGGATGCATTTGGAGAAAGGAATAGGAGAGGAGAAAGGTATGGCAGTACGGAAGGAAGAAGTAAAAGAAGTTAAACAGAAAACTGATGGATTTTTGGATCATAGTGTCAATGCATTTTTGCCGTCGAGAATATGCGGGAAATTCTTCTGAAAGAGGGCTTCCATCCGCTGTATGAGGGAGAGGACTGGGCAGCTGGAGAGCGGAGAGAAATATTTTCGTCACGAGAAATGACTCCGCTTTAATCGCCTTTTGTTCTTCCGAAGAAGCCGATTAAGGGCTTTTCAGATGATGGCGAGTCACAGTGATTCTCCGGTCTTTAAAGTGAAGACGGATCCGGAAATCGAGGTAGACAAGGCCTATATCCAACTTTAATGTGGAGAAGTACGGCGGAATGATTTGTTCTCCGTGGCTGGACAGACCGCTTTCCGTAGCGGGAAGAGTGCTGCTTAGAACATCGAAAGGGCGTAGAGACGAGGCTCCTGAACATCGACCGGGATCTCCTGATTATCCCTGAATCTTGCCATTCACATGAATCGGGAAGTCAACGACGGCTATAAGTTCAATGCACAGAAGGATATGCTTCCCTTCTTTTCGACGGAGGAAGGAAAGGGCGGTTTCAGGAAGATAGTTGCAGAGGCGCTTTCCGTAAAAGAGGAGTGCATTCTGGATTGGGATCTCTTCCTTTATAACCGGCAGAAAGCCACCTTTTTGGGGCGCGGAAGAAGAATTTATCGGAAGCGGAAGACTGGATGATTTGCAGTGTGCCTTTGCGTCCCTCCAGGGTATTCTTTCGGCAAAGCCGAAGGACAGCGTCGCCGTGCATTGCGTCTATGACAATGAAGAAGTGGGAAGCGGAACGAAGCAGGGAGCGGGATCGACCTTCTTAAAAGACGTGTTACACCGTATCCTTGCCGCATTTCAAGGAGGAGAAGAAGAGTTTATTAAGGCGTTACAGAACAGCTTTCCTGATTTCGCGGACAATGCGCATGCTGTCCATCCTTCCCATCTCGATAAGGCGGATCCGGTGAACAGACCCTATATGAATCGGGGAATTGTCTCAAAGTATAGTGCAAACCAGAAATATACCACGGATGCGGTTTCCGGGGCGGTCTTCAAGAGCTTCTGTGAGAAAGCGAAGGTGCCCTTCCAGTGCTTTACGAACCGTTCCGATATGCTTGGCGGATCGACGCTCGGAAACATCTCGAACAGCCAGGTGGCACTGAACACCGTGGATATCGGCTTGGCGCAGCTGTCCATGCATTCCCCTTTGAGACGGCGGGTGTTCTCGACAGCTATTATCTCGTGGAAGTGGCGAAGCTGTTCTACCTTCTTCGATTCTCGGAAGAGGAGACGGCAAGCTGGAGATTCGGTTCTAGGAAAGGAAGAGAAGAAGTTCGAAGTTAATCGCCGGGCAGCGGGGCGGCAAAAAGAAAGACCGACTTCGAAGCCCGGACACCGTATGGAAGAGTGCATAAATAGGAAGGCGATTGCAGGAGGTTGCCGTCCTATTGCAACATAGATAACCTATCAATAGAAGGAGAAAGTATGGAAACAAAAAAAGATAAGTTGGAAGATGCTCGCGTTTATGGCATTTTCTACGGTTTGGGATTCGGTAATGTAACCAACGGTTTTCGTGTGGTTCAACGGAATTCAAGTCATTTTCAGCTGGATATTCATGTTTGCCCTGTACTTCGTACCCTATGCCTTGATGGTGGGAGAACTGGGTTCTGCCTTCAAACACCATGGCGGCGGAGTGAGTTCCTGGATTCGGGAGACGATGGGAACGAAAGTTGCCTATTACGCAGGATGGACATATTGGGCGTGTCACATCACCCTATATCGCCAGTAAGCCGAGTGGAGGATTGAAAGCCCTTTCCTGGGTAATTTTCCGGGATGCTTCCCTCATGACAGCCTGCCGAGTATTTATATTCAGCTCATTACCTTTTGCCTTGCTGCTCATCTTCTGCTACGTAGCAAGCAGAGGCCTGAACCCGTTAAAGAAGATGGCAACCCTCGCCGGAACCAGTATGTTTGTGATGTCTCTTCTTTACATTCTGATGATGTTCGCCGCACCGATTTTGAATCCGAAAGCGGACTACGTCAGCCTGGATTTCAGTTTGAAGAATCTGATTCCGACCTTCAATCTGAAATACTTCACATCCCCTGTCTATCCTTGTCTTTGCGGTGGGCGGTTGTGAGAAGATTTCCCGCATGTCAATAAAGTCGAGAATCCGAGTAAGGGATTCTCGAAAGGAATGATTGCGCTTGCCATCATGGTGGTAGTCTGCGCCATGCTCGGAACCATTGCGATGGGAATGATGTTTGATCCGAAGCTCGTCAACGCTTCGAAAGAAAGTTTCGATTCTTATGCGGCAAACGGCTCTTACTGGGCATTCCAGAAATTGGGAGAGTACTATCATGTGGGGAGATGCTTTTACTGATTATCTATGCCCTCTGTAACGTCATCGGACAGTTCGCCGTACTGATTATCAGTATTGACGCTCCGCTTCGTATGCTTCTCGATAACGAAGACACCAAAGCAGTTCATTCCGAAGGCACTCTTGAAGCAGAATGATGTGGGTTCCTATACAAACGGAATCAAGATGGTGGCAGTTCTTTCCGGGATCCATCATCCTGGCACAGTCTTTTCGTTCCGGGCAGCGGCAGTATTAAAGCAGCTTACCGTTGAATTCCGTTTGTATGCCGCTTCGTTATCTTTTGGGTGTTTAGTGGCGTACATTGCCCTTCGTAAGGGCGGGGAGAAGTTCCAACCGGAGTATCGTTTTGTGAAGAGTAATGCCGTAGCGCTCGGTTTCGGTATCTGGTGCTTCGTGGTCACCGCGCTGTGCTGCCTGCTCGGAATGCACTCGGACGACCCCTTTACTTTCGCACTGAATGTCATTACGCCCCTGGTGCTGACCGCGCTGGGACTCATTCTTCCGTTTATTGCAAAGCGTGAGAAGAAAGGCGTAACACAGGAGGGATAAAACTCCATAAAAAAGATATTGAAAAAACGAAATGCAAAAAACTAAGAGAAAAGTTAAAAAGACATTCTGTAAAGAAGCGATAAAGTAAAAAAAGAAAAAGGGACTGTAAAAAAGGGAAAGCTGCCATTTTACTGCTATAGGGCAATGCTATAGGGCATAGAGCTGTTTTTGCTTTTTCTACAGCCCTTTTTTTCTTGCACTTTCATCAGGGAACTATTTCCGGAAGCGTCTGTTCTATGGTCGAAATTTCAGGTATAATAAGGCAACAATACTGCGGCTTGGAAAGGAGTAAGGGGTGAAAGGAAACAAGGATTGTTATAAGAACAGAGAACTGTCATGGCTTTTTGTTTAATGAAAGAGTCTTAAATGAGGCGGCAAACCCCGTGTACCTTTTGATGGAGCGGCTACCCTTTATCTCCATTTACCAGACGAACCTGGATGAGTTCTTTATGGTGCGTGTGGGGACGCTCATGGAGCAAAAAAAGGCGGGAAGAAAAGCCATCCAGGACAATAAAACCGGACTGACGGGAAAAAGAGCAGGTGAAGCTGATTCTGAAAGAGGTGAAGCGACTCGAGCGGAAGCGGAAAAGAGGTTTACGAGCAGTTGATGGGAGAGTTGGAAACCTAGAGGAATCCATATTATCAACTTTCAGAAATTATCCAAAGAAGAGCAGAATCAGCTGGAACTTTACTTTGATAAGGCCATTCGTCCCTACCTGTCTCCGGTCATTGTAGGAAAGCAGCAGCCCTTCCTTCTTACAGAACCGGGAGCTTTATGCCGTGGCGCACTTTGGAGACGAAGAGCGGGAAGAAGAGAGTGGGGATTGTTCCTCGCTGGAATCCGGTTTTTAAACGCCTGATCGAGATTCCGGGAGAAAGGGGTATCACATGCTCTCCGAGGAGTTGATTCTCCACTTTGTATCGAAGCTGTATCCGGCATATCAGATTAAAGAGAAGTCCATCATCCGTGTCACGAGGAATGCGGATATCGATGCGGGGACGTGTATGATGAGGACCTGGACTATCGAGGCATGATGGAGCAGCTTCTGAAGAAGCGGAAGAGGCTGAATCCGGTGAGACTGGAGCTGACCAGAGACCTGCATAAGTCGATAAAGAAGAAACTGGCGTCCTTCCTCGGCATTTCAGAGGAGCACGTGCTCTACTGCGGAACGCCTCTGGATTTATCGTTTCCTTTTCGCTTTGCAGAATACGATGCGGGAACATCAGGAGTGGTATTACCCGAAGTACAGCCCGAGAGCCAGCAGACAGGTGCGGAAAGAGGAAAATATCTTCTCCCTCGCAGAGAAGAAAGATATTCTGCTTTCCTATCCGTTTGAAAGTATGCGAAACTTTATTTCCTTCTTGCAGACTGCGGCGACAGATGATTCGGTGCGTTCCATTAAGATTACCCTTTACCGCATGGCGAGTCATAGCCAGATTGTGGAGGCGCTTTGTGATGCTGCGGAAAATGGAAAAGAAGTCCTTGCTTTGGTAGAGCTCAGAGCGCGTTTTGATGAAGCGAGCAACATTGAAATGTCCCGTCGCCTGGAAGATGCCGGTTGTCAGGTGATTTACGGTCTGCCATCCTACAAGGTGCATTCCAAGCTTTGCCTGGTTACCAGACAGACGGCGGAAGGCGTACATTTTCTGACGCAGATCGGGACGGGAAATTATAACGAGAAGACGGCGACGCTGTATACGGATTTATCGCTCATTACGGCGAATCAAAATATCGGGCGCGATGCGCAGGAAGTATTTCGCACCCTGCTTCTCGGCGAGACGGTGGAGCAGAGTACGGACCTCTCGTTGCGCCGAGAGGATTGCAGGAGGCCATTCTCGAAAAGATTAGAAAAGAAGGCAGAAAAGCGGAAGAGGGCAGAGGCGGATATATCGGCTTGAAACTGAATGCGCTGACGGACAAGGATATTATTGATGCACTGATTGAAGCTTCGGAGAAGGGGGCGGTGATTCAGCTCCTGATTCGGGGATTTGCTGCCTCATTCCGGGAATTTCCGGGAAGACGGAAAATATTACCGTGCATAGTGTGGTCGGGCGTTATCTGGAACATTCCCGTATCTATCGTTTCGGACAGGGAGATGCGGAAGAGATCTACATTGCCAGTGCGGATTTTATGACGAGGAATACGCTTCGAAGAGTGGAAGTTGCGGCACCGATCTATGATGAGGAAAATCGGAACCGGGTGCGGGAGATTTTTGATCTCGGATTCCGGGATACGGAGAAGGGAAAGGTTCTGCTTGCAGACGGACTCTACCACGATCCGGAGAACCCGGGAGACGAGCGCTTGATTCACAGGACTTTTTCTATAGAGAAGCCTATAAAAGTGTGGAATAGGGCGGAGTCGGAACAATGGTATTGATCTTTGCAACAAAGGAAGAAGATGTAGAAGGTTTGCGTACAGGAAAGGAAGACGTCCTCTGCACGGTACTGGAGGGAGAGAATCTCCAAGGGACAGTGGAGGAGACGCTGAGAAGAGCGGAGGCAAAAGCAAGGGATATTTTTTTCTTTTTCCTGGGACGCGGAAAAGCGCGTGCAGGAAGGAAAGTGCGGAAGACAGTTTCCGCTTTCTTTACAGAGCAGGGAAAAGAGCGGGAGACATGGTTTCAACTTCACGCGATGGAAGGCATGGAGAGAAGCTTCTATCCGGAGATGCTCTACCGAAGCGGTTTTCCGGAAGGCGCGCCGTATTTTTGACGGGGACGTCTGCGCGCTCTCCCTGATTCCGAAGCGGAAGGGAGAAGCAGTCTTTCCTGGAAAGGGCTATCGGCACAACTGTTTCCGATTGCGAATCAGTACCTTGCTACGGAGGACCTCTTTTTTTCTTTGTAAAGAGGAAGAGCATGCGGAGAGCTCGAAAAGCTCGGAAAGTTCGCAAAGCTCGGAAACGAACGGAGGAGAGAGTCACCCTGCTTCCTTTTCTCCAATTTCTCCTGAAACTAAACAAGAAGCGAGCAAGAGAAAAAGAAAAGGAGGAGAGCTTTCTTTCGGAAGTACAAGAACTTTCGAAAGAGTTGCACCTGAGCTTTTCTTTTAGAAAAGAAGCTGGAGAAATTCCTTCGCTATGCGGATACTCTTTTCGCTTTCTTGAAGGCGTATTTTCAGGCCCTGCGAGAGGCAAAGAACCTTCCGGTACACGATAAACGAAGCGGACAGAAAGTGCTTTTCGGACTTTTTCGAACTGGCTCTTGCAAGAGGAGAGCGAGGAGAGGGGCGAGCGGAACAGCGAAAAAAAGTGAGCTGTTCTAAAACGAGACGAAAACAGTCCGCGGAAGCAGGGATAGAGGAAATTTTCCCGTTTTATCCTCCTTTTTCGCATATCTATATCGAGGAGGCCTTGCTCCGGGATCGGGAATGCTCTCCGTGTTTTGGAACGCTTTCCGAAAGCAGTCTATATTCCGATTCGCCATTACAAGGATGTCTTTAACCGAAAGAAGCAGAACAGGAGCTTGCAGGAGAAGAGCCGGAAAGCTTATTTTTAGCCAGAAAAGAAGGGCAAAAGAATCTATAAGGGCGCGCCGGTCTGTCAGGACTTTTTCGAAGCGCATTTTTATTACAGTTCTTTACTCATGAACTGTCCGTTTCACTGTGCGTACTGTTATTTGCAGGGAATGTATCCGAGCGCGAATCTGGTGCTTTTCCTGAATCTGAACGATTATTTTTACAGACTGTCGTGCCCTGCTTTCTGAAAAAAAGGCAGTCTCTATCTCTGCATCTCCTATGATACGGATCTCATCGCAATGGAGGAAGTTTATCCCTATGTGGAGCGTTTTTCTCCTTTTTGGAAGAGGAGAAGAAACTCTTGATTGAGGTGCGGACGAAAGCAGGAGGAGAAGGATTTTTTTCCGAAGAATAGAGACGCTTTCCGTTCCGGAAGACGTGAAGAGGCGGATGATTTTTGCCTTTACTCTTTCTCCGCTGAAATTGTAGAGGAGGCGGAGCAGGGAAGTGCAGGGCTTATGGGGCGGATTGTTGCGGTGAAACGTGCCATAGAAGAAGGATTTCGCGTTCGGCTCTGCTTTGACCCGATGATTTACCATGCGGACTGGAAGAACATATATCGTCGATTTCTGATCTTGTTTTTCGGGAAATTCCGTTGGAGAAGGTCTGCGACATCAGCGTCGGGAGTTTTCGTATCTCCGAGAGCTATCTGAAGGCAATGGAACGCGCCTGTCCGGATTCTCCCATACCTTCTTCCCTTATGAAAAACACGAATGGTTTTCTATCATTATCCGAAGGACGTTACTGAGGAAATGGAAGGCTTTCTCCTTTCCCGGATAGAGGAGCAGTTTCCGAAGGAACGAATCTTTCGATGGAAAGACGAATAGTTCGCGGAGAGTAAGAAAGAGAAAGCGAAAGAAGAAATGAGAAGAAATAAAAAGAAATCAAGCAAGAGACGCCGCTTGCCCTGGTAACGGCGCATCCGGCGGAATCGGCTATGCGATTGCCTTGCAGTTGTCCGCTATGGGATACCGTGTTTACGGGGTAGGGAAGAGACTTCGAAAAGTTCCGGGTGATCTTCCTCTGCTACCCTGCCTTTTAACCCGATAGAACTGGATTTACGAAAGAAAGGGGCGGCGGAAAGCATTTCAGGACTGCTTCGACAGGAAGGGAAGACTCCGCATTCTGGTGCACGCGGCAGGAGTCGCTTACTACGGCTTTCATGAGACGGGCATCCCGAACGCCTGCAAGAGATGGTGGAAGTCAATCTGACGGTTCCCATGGTTTTGACACGGCATTTTCTCCGGGAACTGAAGGAGGAGAAGGGACATATTTTCTTTATCGATTCGATTACCGCTTTGCATGAAAAATGTTTATGGGGCGGCGTATGGGGCGACGAAAGGCTGGCCTGCTTTCCTTTGCCCGGAGTTTATTTCAGGAGCAGAGAAAAACGGGACCGAAAGTGCACAGTATTCTTCCGGACATGACCGATACCGCACTCTATCGAAATGCGGACTTTCACGGTAGGGGGAAAGAGCGGACAGCTTTTCTCCTTCGGATGTAGCAGGGCGGTAGAGATGATTTTTAGAGCAGAGGGAAGGCGTCGTCCTGGAAGAGGTACATCTTCGTCCGCAGATATTTCAGCTCAAAAAAACGTTCCGGCACAAGGAAGGCAAATCCCTCAAATCGGATTCAAGTAGTACTGTATACAAACGCGAAAAAGTGAAGTATAGAAAGGAAGAAATACTACAATTTATTGTAGGAAATGATAAATGGCTTGTCATTTTTCCCTAATTTTAAAAACGAATATTTGTAAAAATCTTATCGTTGCCATAAAAAAACCGAAAAAAATTTATAATTTAAGAGAAACAGGAGAAAAAGTTTGGAGGCGAGATATGGTTAGTTTTTGTATGTCTTTTTATCCTGATTGGCGGGTATTTTACTTATGGTAAGTTTGTGGAAAAATACCTTTCGACCGGATGATAGAGAGACGCCGGCAGTGCGGATTAACGACGGAGTGGACTATGTTGTCATGCCGGAATGGAAGTTGTTCTGGTACAGCTCTTGAATATTGCGGGGCTTAGGGACCGATTTTTGGTGCTTTTAACCGGTGCTGAATGGGGACCGGTTGTGTTCTTATGGATTACCTTCGGTACGGTTTTTGCCGGCGGCGTACACGATTATTTCTCCGGAATGCTCAGTGAGCGTTCGGATGGGGCATCGATTTCCGAGGTTACCGGAAATTATCTGGGGCTCGGCATGAAGAACGTCATGCGTGTCTTTCTCCGTAGTGCTCCTGATTATGGTCGGTACCGTTTTTTTGCAGTTGGTCCCTGCCGGATTGATTGTAACCCTGATTAAAGAGGGCGGCTCTGCAAATGCGATTCTTACGAATAAAGAGATGTGGCTGTGGATTATCCTTCTTTATTATTTGATTGCAACCTTCTGCCCGATTGATAAAGATCATCGGTAAGATTTATCCGGTGTTTGGTATCTGCTTAATCGCTATGGCACTCGGTGTAGGAATCGGTATCTTTACTCACGGTTACCAAATTCCCGAGATTTTCACCCACTTTGGAAATGAGCATCCGACCGGACTTCCGATTTGGTCTTTTCATGTTCATCACGGTAGCCTGCGGTGCGATTTCCGGATTCCATGCTACCCAGTCACCCCTTATGGCGCGTTGTAGCGAAGAGCGAGAAACAGGGACGTTTCGTCTTCTATGGCGCCATGGTTGCAGAGGGAATTATTGCTCTCATCTGGGCTGCGGCAGGTTGTGCAATTTACGGCGGAGCAAAGCTTCTTGATGCAGGCGGCGGAAATTCCACAACCGTTTACGATATCTGTAAGACGACGATGGGATCTCTCGGTATGGTTCTTGCGATGATGGGTGTTATCGCTCGTCCCGATTACTTCCGGAGATACAGCATTCCGTTCTGCACGTCTTACCATTGCAGACTGGTTTAAGATTGATCAGAACGATTTCAAGAAGCGTGGTATTCTGACTATCCCTGATTCTTGGAGCAGGTGCAGTCATTTCATCTGGACTATGCTATTGTATGGCGTTATTTCAGCTGGACGAACCAGACCCTTGCCATGATTGTGCTTTGGGCAGCGTCGATGTATCTCTACAGAGAGAAGAAGAACTACTGGATTACAGCGGTTCCGGCAGTATTCATGAGTGCGGTTTCCATGACTCACTTCTTCTGCGCACCGGAGTGTCTCGGCGCTATCGGTTTGACCACAAGCGTGGCTTACCCTGTAGGGAATTATTCTTGCGGCACTTTTCCTGCTCCTCTTTATGAGAGCAACGAAAGCAGCCGTACACTCCGATACAGCCGCTCGTAAAAGCGTAAGTTGTTCCGGAAAAATCCCGGTATCGTACCGGAGAAAATGCAGTTTAAAAAAACGAAAGAGCCTCGTCTCGCCATAGTTCGTGTGTTGTGTATACCGCATAGCGACTATTGAGGGGCGAGGGTCGATTTTTAGAGAGAGGGAAGGCATGAATATTCCTTTAAGTGAGGAAAGAATCGATAAAGAACTTTTAAAGAAGGATAAGAAAGGGCATTGCGCATTGGACCGGTTGGAATCGAGAGAAAGCGCTCTACCTGAAACTCTTTTTATATCGACCGGATGTATTACATCCCTGTTTCGGCAGTGCAGCGCGTGTATAAGCGAGTGGCGATGAGTAAAGGCGGTTTCTCCGAAAGGAATCTTTCGCCAGCCTCTCTTATCTCGTGGTGGAGTATGACCATGGGAAGAGAAAGCCTGCCTGATTCGAAAGGAATGGAGAGTGGATGAGGCGTTAGCGTGATTCGGGAGCGCTTTTCCCGCCATTCCGACGATGAGCGAGAAAGCGAAGCCTTGCTGAAAGGAGGAGGAAGAAGAGAGAGAAAGAAGCTTCTTCCCGTTCTTTCCGGAGAAGCGGAGGAAGCTATCGTAGAACTTACGAAAGCGGAGGAAAGTTTAGCGGAAAGAGAAGATCTCTCGGAGAACCTGGTACGTGAGAGCCAAGCAGGAGCGGATGATCCAAAACACGAATCCGTACTATGGACGTTTTGCTTTACTTCTTTTCTTCGGCGCGTTTCTTTTGCTTTCTGCCGCCTTCGTGACCTATGCCCATAAAGACAGCAGTCATGCCATTGTCCTCGCCGGATTTGCGTTTATGCTTGTTCTGTGGGTCTTCGTGTACGGCCGACCGGAAAGAAGAATCAGGAAGAAGTGCAGAGAGTATGAAGCTTCGATTCGGAAGATGAAGGAATCCTTACCGGAAGACTTCCTCTTGCCCCCGCAGTATGCGCATCCTCAGTGTCTTTCGTGGATGAAGCAGAGCATACTGGAAGGACGGGCGAAGACGACTTCGAAGCATATTTGCTGATGAAGAAAGACTTGAAAGAAACTGGACCATACGAAACAGGTTTCTCAGAAGGTGTATGACCGAATTGTAGTCATCAAACCGCTCTTTCTTGCAGCAGGGTATCAGGATTAAGTAACGCTTGCGTATCTTTTCAAGGTGGAGTAGAATCAAAAGATAGTTTTTTAACAAAGGTATTTTTTTAACAAAGCGAGTAAAACCGTACAGGAGCAAGGAACAGAAGGAACGGAAAGTATATTTGACAGGGGGCGTTATGGCGGATAAGAAATTGGTGGAGCAGATTACTTCACGAGAAGTGGATTTTGCGCAGTGGTATACGGACGTAGTAAAGAAGGCGGAACTTACGGATTATTCTTCCGTGAAGGGGTTCATGGTTATCCGACCTGCCGGGTATGCCATCTGGGAGAGAATCCAGGAAGCATTGGATACACGGTTTAAGGCAACCGGTGTACAGAACTGTGCGATGCCGCTTCTGATTCCACAGTCCCTGCTCGAGAAAGAAAGTGAACACGTAGAAGGCTTTGCTCCGGAGGTGGCATGGGTAACTTCCGGAGGTTCCAAGAGACTGGAAGAGCGTCTCTGCGTTCGTCCGACTTCCGAGGTGCTTTTCTGTGACTACTATTCTAAAGTCGTAAAGTCTTACCGTGATCTTCCTCAGCTCCTGAATCAATGGTGTTCCGTGGTGCGCTGGGAGAAGACCACGAGACCGTTTCTTCGGACGAGAGAGTTTCTTTGGCAGGAAGGACACACTGTCCATGCAACTGCGGAGGAAGCGGAAGAGAGAACCAGAATGATGCTGGACATCTATGCGGATGTTTTGGAGAATGTTCTCGCGATTCCGGTAGTAAAGGGGCGCAAGACCGATAAAGAAAAGTTCGCAGGAGCCATTGCAACCTATACCGTGGAAGCGCTGATGCATGACGGACAGGCACTACAGTGCGCTACTTCCCACAATTTCGGAGACGGCTTCGCAAAAGCATTTGAAGTACAGTACCTTAGTAAGGAAAATAAAATCGAAGCGGTTCATCAGACTTCCTGGGGCATGACGACGCGAACCATCGGTGCTTTGATTATGGTACACGGGGATGATTCCGGGCTGGTGCTTCCGCCGAGAGTGGCTCCTGTACAGATTAACATCGTACCGATTCAGCAGAACAAGGAAGGGGTTCTCGACAAGGCGTACAGCCTTAAAGAGGAACTGGTGAAAGCAGGCTTCCGTGTAAGAGTCGATGATTCGGATAAGACACCGGGATTCAAGTTTGCCGACGGAGAGGTGCGCGGTATTCCGCTTCGTCTCGAAATCGGACCCGAAGGATATCGAGAAGGAGCAGGCGGTTCTGGTAAGAAGAGATACAAGAGAGAAGATGGTAGTGAGTCTTTCCGCTCTTTCCGGAGAAGTGAAGAGGATTCTGGAAACCGTGCAGAACGAGATGTATGCGCGTGCGCTTGCCTTCCAGAAGGAAAGAACTACGGATGCGAAGACCCTGGATGAGCTTGTGGCATCTCTTGATAAGAAGCCGGGCTTTGTGCGGGCAATGTGGTGTGGATGCAGAGAGTGTGAAGATAAGCTGAAAGAGTACTCCGGAATTACTTCCCGCTGTATTCCCGATAAGCAGGAAACCATTTCCGATACTTGTGTGGTTTGCGGAAAGAAAGCGACCAAGATGGTATACTGGGGAAGAGCGTATTAAGGAAGAGGCGAGAAACCCCGTTTCGATAGATACTGCTATAGAAGAATGGGAATAGGCTTGTAATAGAAAACATAGAAAGGCTGTAAAAAGGAGAAAAGAACTTCTTTTTACAGCCTTTTTCTCTTTTCATTATATAATGTTAGCGGTGTCAGGTAGGGATTACGACCTTTACAGAAAAGGACGGTGTGGTATGGGGAAAAGAGTTCTTTTATTGGTGAACAGCAGTAGCGGGCAGGAGAAGGGCAAGGCGCTGCTTTATTCTTTTGTGGAAGAATTTGCAAAGAAGAATTGTGTAGTGACCGTCTTTCCGATTCTTCCGAGGTCGAGAAAGCTGAGCACGGATAGCATCGTGCATAAGTATAAAGAGGCGTTTGACCTGATTGTTTGTGTCGGAGGGGACGGAACACTCCATTATCTTGTAAGCAGCGTTCTGGAAGAAGAGTTACAAGTTCCCATCGGCTATATACCGACAGGCTCTACCAATGATTTTGCCGCTTCTCTGGGCATTCCGAAGGATTGGAAGGAAAATATCGACGGGATGGTAAAAGGGAAGCCGTTTTACTGTGATATCGGGCAGCTGAATGAGAAGTATTTTAACTATATTGCGGCGTTTGGCGCCTTCACCAAAGTGAGCTACGGGACAGAGCAGAAGTTGAAGAATAATCTGGGGTACATGGCGTATCTTCTGGAGTCAATTCGCACCATGCCGGAGAATCTTTCCAAGAGTTACCGCTTACAGGTTCGAAGCGAAGAGTTTTCGGAAGAAGGAGAATATATCTTCGGTGCCGTATCCAATTCCCGCTCCATAGCGGGCTTTAGCGGTTTTCCGGGGAGCTCCCGGGAGGAGAAATGGAACGTGGATTTGCAGGATGGAAAGTTCGAAGTGCTGCTGATTCGTGCGCCGAAGAATATCGCGGATTTTGGAGAAATCCTTGCAACCATTATCGGCGGCGTGATTCCGGAGGACAATCCGCAGGTACAGTTTTTTAAGACGAGTCATCTCTTTCTTTCAGCAAAAGAAGAGGTGGAGTGGACCGTGGATGGAGAGTTCGGGGGCGCTTACCGGGAGATGGAATTGAAGGTCATGGAGAAGAAAGTCGGTGTTATGTTGCCGAGTGAGGATTAACCGGAGTGAAGAATTGCATGCCAAGAGGAGCGGAGTTTATCATTCGCTCTTTAGAAAATGCGGGGTATGAAGCATATATTGTGGGGGGCTGTGTTCGAGATGCGCTTCTCGGACGGGCGCCGGAGGACTGGGATATCACGACCAATGCCTTGCCGGAACAGATGAAAGCCATTTTCCCCGTGACAGTAGATACCGGGATTCAACATGGAACGCTTACCGTTCTGGTGCCTCCTGATGAGATAGAGAACGGGATTCGCAGCTTTGAAGTAACGACTTTTCCGCATTGACGGAGAGTATACGGATCATCGCCATCCGAACTCCGTTTCTTTTACTTCTTCTTTGGAGGAAGACCTGGCAAGACGGGATTTTACGATGAATGCGATGGCGTACACATGGATAGGGGAATCATCGATCCTTATTTCGGACAGCGCGATATGGGCTCACATCGTCCGTGCGGTAGGGGAAGGCGGAGGACCGCTTTTAGGGAAGATGCCCTTCGGATGATGCGGGGGATTCGTTTTTCCGCCCAGCTGGATTTTACTTTGGATGAGGAGGCAATCAGAGGGATTCAGAAGCTTCGGGAGACGCTCCTGGATGTTTCAAAAGAGCGAATTGCGGTCGAACTTTGGAAGTTGCTTTGCCAGTGGGCATCCCGAGAAGGTAGCCCTCTTCTTTCATTATGGTTTGGCTCCTTTCATCACGGAAGATTTTCCGGAAATTCAGAAAAGAGGTATTCCCGACCTTCTCCCCGATGCGGCGAAAGAGAAGTGGATCCGCTTCGGCTTGTTTCTTCGGGGCGTGCCCGCGCTTTCACGGAAGATTTTACGGGAGTTGAAGCTCGATCGGGATACGATGGATAAGGCAAGCCGTTTTCGCCCGCTTGTTTTCCGAGGAGGAAGTGGAGAGCCCTTATGGACTCAGGAAAAAGAGTAGCGGAGTGCGGAATCGATATGACGTTCGCCTTTTATGAAGCAAAACGCGCCCTTCTTTTGCGGAAAGAAAATGGGAAAGAAGAGCAGGAACAGTCTTGCATCGAAGAACGACTTCGTTGGCTTTCCGCTATAAAGGAGAAGGGAGATTGCGTTTCTCTTTCCGATATGGCGGTGTGCGGAAAAGACCTGATTGCACTGGGAATTGAGCCGGGAAAAGAGCTGGGTGTTCTGCTCAAAGCTTTGTTTGAGCGTGTTTTAGAATTTCCGGAAGAAAATGAAAAAGGGAAGCTGCTCAAGTATCTTAAAGAGGAAAATGCGGATGGGGCATGAGATAGATTTCTTGCCGGAGGACGTTGAAAGGGACGCTCCTAAGCGGAGCAGACAGAATCCTGATGAAATTCGTGCAGAGAACTCTTTTCCGTAGTAGAATGAAAAGAGTTTAAGGACGGAGCGCAGAGAGAGCAAGTAGAGAAAATGGAGGGAACTATGCTGGACTACAAAAAGGAATTCGAGCGGTGGAAAAAAGCGGACTTGTTGGACTTCGATTTAGGGAGAGAGTTGGAGCTGATTTCCGGAAATGAGGAGGAAATCAAAGAGCATTTTTGGCAGAGCACTGAATTCGGCACTGCGGGAATTCGCGGAACGCTCGGTGTGGGAACCAATCGCATGAATCTGTTCGTGGTTCGGCAGGCGACGGAGGGGCTCGCACGCTATATTCTGGAAGAGGGCCTCGAGAAGTTGGTTGCCATCAGCTATGACTCCCGGTTGAAGGGGTGGACCTTTGCAAAAGAGGTCGCTTGTGTTCTTGCGGCAAATGGAATTACGGTCCGCTTATATGATGCGCTTATGCTGGTGCTAGCTCTTTCCTTCGCGACGAGATACTATCATTGCAGCGCCGGAATCATGCTGACCGCTTCTCATAATCCGGCTGTCTATAACGGGTATAAAGGCGTATGGCAGTGACGGCTGTCAGATGACGGACGAAGCGGCAGGAAAGGTTTATGAGAAAAATCAAGGAGACGGATGTTCTGACTGAGAGCAAGACCATGTCCTTCTCTTTTGGCAGTGGAGAAAGGACTGGTTCAATTTGTAGAGGAAGAATGCAAAGAGGCATTTTACCGGGCAGTACTTTTCCCAGAGCGTGCATCCCGGTGTTTGCAAAGAGGCGGGACTGTCTTTGGTTTATACCCCGCTGAACGGAACCGGTTTGGAGCCAGTAACCCGCATTTTCCGTGAACTCGGCATTTCGGATGTTACGATTGTACCGGAGCAGGAGTATCCGAATGGCTACTTTCACAACCTGCCCGTATCCGAATCCGGAGATTCTGGAGGCGATGGAGAAAGGGCTTGCTCTTGCGAAGGAAAAAGAATGCGGACTTGCTTCTGGCAACGGATCCGGATGCTGACCGGGTCGGAATAGCCATGCGGACAGAAGAAGGGAACTATGAGTTAGTCAGTGGAAATGAGATGGGCGTTCTTCTTCTGGATTATATTGCGTCCGGAAGAAAGGCGGAAGGAACTCTTCCGAAGAATCCGATTGCCGTGAAATCCATTGTCAGCACGCCGCTTGCAGATAAGGTAGCGGAGCATTATGGTGTCGAGATGCGCCATACCCTTACCGGATTCAAGTGGATTGGAGAGCAAATCAAGTTTCTGGAAGAAAAGGGAGAGAAAGAGCGCTTTCTTTTCGGCTTTGAGGAGAGCTACGGCTACCTCTCCGGAACTGCCGTACGGGATAAGGATGCAGTAGTGGCATCGATGCTGATTTGTGAGATGGCGGCTTATTACCGGAAGAATGGATCCTCGATTAAAGAAAGATTGGAAGAAATCTATGCAGAGTATGGCTACTATCTGAATGCCGTGGACAGCTTCTCCTTCCCCGGACTGTCCGGAATGGATAAGATGCAGGGCATTATGGAAGGACTCGGAAAGACTGTCCGAAAGAATTTGCAGGAAATCCGGTAGCAGAGTGTGGATTATCTGGATAGCGCGCATACCGGACTGCCTAAGTCCAATGTACTCCTTTATCGTTTGGAAAATGGGGAAACCGTGATTGTGCGTCCGTCCGGAACGGAACCGAAAATCAAAGCCTATTACACCACCCTCGGGAAGGATAAGGAGCAGGCAAGACAGGAGAAAAGAAAACTGGCGAAAGCTTTTGGCACCGCTATTCTCCTAAAAAGCAGGTAGTCGGGAGAAAAGAATGCAGGATAGCGGAAAAAGAATGCAGGACAATAGGGAGAGAATGCAGGGCAGTAGGGAAAGAATGCGATAGCAGAAAAGAACCGGAGAAGGACAAGAAAAGAATTCCGGAACTGGATTATTACAAAGGGTTTCTGATTTATCTGGTTGTACTCGGACATTTTTCTTTTACCTCTGAAAAGGGAGTCCGCATTCCCTTTTCGGACGCAGTTTTTATCTGATTTACAGTTTTCACATGCCGACTTTTCTGTTTCTTTCGGGTTACTTTTCTTTTGGAAGATGGAAGAAAAGGGGGGACGCAGTTCCGTTCCCTTTTTCTTATTTCCTTTATACCTTTTTTTATGAAATGCTTGATGCATATTGCAGATTTGCTGTTCTATCATTCCAAGCATCTTTTTCCCGATTTTTTTGCACGAGTCCTCAACGCCCTGGTATATTCTGGTTTTTGCTTTTTCTGGAACTCAGCGTCCTTCCTTTGGAGCTCTTTTTAAAGGAAAGAGAGCGTGTCCGATAGGCGACTTTTCCTCTATCTTTCCTTTTGATTTTGCTCTCCTTTCCGCTTTCTTTTTCTGGAGATTGGAAGAAAATGGAAGGACTTGTTATCTATCGACCGCTTGATTAGTTTTGCTCCTTTTTCTACCTTTGGGATGATGGCAAAGAAGAAGGCGTTTTTCTTTCAGAAAAATCCACTTCTTCCCTGTCTTTTTGGGCAGGGGCTTTCGCGGCCACTTTATTTCTTTTTCGGGAACTCTATCCTTACACCAGGGTTTTTACGGTGTGTGGGGATACAGGGATCGAGAGGAAGCCATTGCGCTGTTTTTAAGACATTTCCTATCCTGATTCGATCGGATTCTTCCCCTACGCACTTTGCATTTCCTACTTCTTTATACGCTGGTTTTTCTTTTTTTCCACTGCTCTAAAAAGGGTGAAAATCGGCTACGCTTCTCCACCGCGTTTTTAGAGCTATTTCTCCGTAGCGGGCAATATACTCTTCCGATTTATGTTTTTCATCGCCCGTTTCGGGATGCTTTCTTTCCAGTTTTCGTTCACAAAGAAGTTTATTCTGGGCGGAATGCATGGCGGACTTGTTTCTTTCTGTTTTTACAGTATTGATGGGAATATCCTTCTTCCTGCTCCATCTCTTAGGGAAGAAAAGTCTCTGGATGCGTTTCTGTAGAATGTGTCCCTGGCGGATAAGGTTTTTTCGGATTATCTATAATAAAGAGGGATTGTGCTCTGCACAACCCCTCTTTCATACATCAAAAGTCTTTCGTTATATATCCTTCTTCCCATCCCTGTGGAAGAAAGCATTACTTCTCATCAACAACCAGGCTGTTTAATTTCTTATCCATAATCCAAAGAATAGCGGCGATAGCAATGAGAAGAACGGCTACACCGATACACCAGCCGGAGAAAGCGACATTCTTCATCAGCCAGTTATAAATCGGGCCATAGGACAGACCTGCAATAAAGATTGCGAAAGTCCACACTGCCATCATAGCGGACAGGAGTCTTGCCGGAGCAAACTTCGAGATGAAGGAGTTTCCTAACGGGGAGAAAGTCATTTCACCGAAGGATAACGCAATACCGAAGAAGATAACCCAGAGAAGACTTGCAGGCTTTCCGCCTCTTGTAATATCGCCTAAAGCGAAGATAACGAAGGCGAGACCCAGGATACCGATACCGAGTGCCGTATGCTTAAAGATACTTTAAGCCGCCGCCCTGTCTCTTTGCATCCTTCTCCCAAAGCATACCGAGAACCGGTCCCGAGAAGAATACAGAGGATTCCGTTTTCTGAATCGAAGAAGGAAGTCGGAACACTGAAGGAACCGATTTTTCCAGTTCATACTGAAGGAACTCACCTAGCTGCATTTGCTTCTGCCCAGTAATCGTAAAACCGGTAGGGTAAAGCTCAGGTACCAGAAAATCCAGAATACAGCAGAGAGAGAGATACGGCAATGATAGCAAGTACTCTTTTGCTTCTCCAGCTTGGTAAGAGGCTTCTTCTCTACAGTAGCAGTTGCTTCCTTCTGCTCTCCCTCCTTGAAAGGTCTGGAACCAACTTCTCCGAAAGCCTTCCAGGAACATACAAACATGATTGCATTAATCAGCATTACAATACCGCAAAGTACGAAGCAGATTCTGTAGCCCTGTGCGCCTGCCAGAAGACCGATGACGGTAGTTCCGATGAAAGAACCGACATTGACCATGGAGTACTGGTGGAGAACGCCTTATCGAGCTCTGTTTTTATCGGTGAAAAAGAAGACCGGTAAGAGAGTTCGTCTGCGGTTTAAAAGAGTCCTGTACCTACGGATACCAGACCGATCATCAGTGCAACACCTGCCAGGCTGTGTGCACCTGCACCGATAAAGTAGCCGAGAGACATCAGAGCCATACCGATCGGAACAAGATACTTTGCACCGAAAAGACGGTCTGAAAAATAAGAACCGATAAGCGGTGCGAGGTAGGGTGAAAGCTACGAAATAAGACTGAAAACATGGCGCTGGCCTCTTTCGGTGCGCCGATACTCCCCTTTGTTTGCTGCAAGAATGACAAATCCTACAAGCAGCCATTTCGCTGAGTAGTAGCTGAAACGCTCCAAGGTGAAAGCAAAGTTACAAAACCAGAATGCTGCCTTGGGGTTCGCTTTTGATTGTACTGTGTTCATTTGCGACACTCCTCCTCCTGTAAGGATAATAATGTAAATTGTGTTGACAAAGTCATTTTAGCACTTTATTTCAGAAAAGTATCTAGTTTTGTCAAAATTTTGGCAGTTTATCTATAAATCTTTTTCAAGTTCTTCTATTCTACGGAGAGCTTCTGGATATCCATATTCTTCGGGAAGAATCAGGTTCAGAATGATGGCAACGACAAATACCACGGCGACAACATTTTGCACCAAATACGTTGCGTACCATTTCCGGGAAGATCTTTCCAGATATCCACTTCCGTCGGGTAAGTAAAACCGATACCGATGGCGAGGGAGAGAGAGCAATCACGATATTCCTCTGGGAGAACCCGCAGGAGGCAATCATTTGCATACCGGAAACGACAATGGTACCGAACATCATGATGGTGCATCCGCCGAGAACACACTGGGGGAGAGAAGCGAAGAACTGTCCGACGGGCGGCAGGAGACCGGCAAGAAGCATCATCATCGCACCGGTCGCAATCGTAAAACGGTTCACCACCTTCGTCATCGCAATCAGTCCGACGTTCTGCGAGAAGGAGTTACCGGGACAGCAACCGAAGAGTGCGGAGATGGAGGAAGCAAAGCCGTCACAGGCGAGAGAACCGGGAAATCTCTTTTCCGTAATTTCCCGGTTGAGACCCGTGACCACCATCGCCGTCGTATCTCCGATGGTTTCCGTCGCGGATACGAGGAAAATGATGCAAGTGGAGAGAATCGCACCGATGTTGAACTTCGGCATCACGGGAAGAATGTGGGGAAGAGAAATCAGCCCCTTAGAGAAAATCTGAGTATAGTCTACTTTTCCTACAGCAATGGCACAGACATAGCCTACGATAAGACCTGCCAGCACGGATAACTGCTTCATGTAGCCTTTCACGAAAATGCTCCAGAGGATGCAGACGATGAGGGTGAGGGAAGCGATGGCGAGATTCTCGGCAGAACCGAAATCCTCCGCATAGCCGCCGCCGAAAGAACGGGCCCCGACCGTGAAGAGAGAAAAGCCAATCGAGGTCACGACCGTGGCCGCGACGATGGGAGAGACGATTTTCTTCCAATACTTGGCAAGAAGACCGAGGATGCCTTCAAAGCAACCGCCGACAAGAACGGCGCCGATGACCGTCGGATAGCCATAATTGGCACCGATGGTGGAAAGAATGGTGACAAAGGTGAAGCTGACGCCCATTACAATAGGAAGCTTTGATCCGATTTTCCATAGGGGATAGAGCTGAATCATGGTGGCGATACCGGCTGCGAACATGGCGTTCTGAATCAGCATGGCGACTTCCTGCTGGGAAAGTGCGGGCTGGGCAGCTGTGGCGATGATGGTCATCGGGACTTAAGTTTGCCACGAACATGGCGAGCACATGCTGCAAACCGAAAGGGAATGGCCTTTGCAATGGGAACGCGCCCGTTCAGGCGGTAGATGTTTTCCATTGAGACCGTGGAAGATTTTTCTTGACTCATTTTTTCTCCTTTTTGAAAGTGGGTGTACAGGGACCTTTCATAAATAAAAAAAGTTTTGTAACAATCCAAATCAAGATTTTAAACTCCTTCAAACAGGAAAATAAGTAAAAACCGGATCCATCTGGGTTATTGCAAAACATCTTTATCTTCATCGGAAAAATAGAAAATGATAAATTTTATCTAGGACGGGCACATTTTATCATCTGTGTAAGGGATTGTCCATTTGAAAATGGAAAATCCCGTTTTAGAAGAAAAATAAGGGGAAACCATATCCGAATGTGGAGTATAGGAAGAATGTTTGTTCTGTGATATAATACGAAAAAAACGAAATCCCGGAACCGTTTTCGGGAGAAGAAGGGATCGTTGAGAAAAGGAGAAGGTATGGCAAATAAAGTGAGTAAGGCACCGGTAGTAGCGCTTGTGAATCACGAAGAGAAGTTGAAAGCGTTGGACGCCGCTTTAACAAAGATAGAGAAGGATTGCGGAAAGGGTTCCATCATGAAGCTGGGGACGCATGGGTGAACAAGGATATTGAGGTGGTTCCTACCGGTTCTCTTTCTGTGGATATTGCACTTGGAGCGGGAGGCTTCCCGAGGGAAGAATCATCGAGATTTATGGACCGGAGTCTTCCGGTAAGACGACCCTGGCGCTTCATGCCGTTGCGGAGGTACAGAAGAGAGGAGGGATTGCCGCTTTTATTGATGCGGAGCATGCACTCGATCCCCGCTATGCGGAGGCAATCGGCGTGGATATTGACAATCTCTATGTTTCTCAGCCGGATTCCGGTGAGCAGGCCTTGGATATTGCGGAGACGATGGTGCGCTCGGGGGCGATGGATATTCTCGTTGTGGATCTGGTTGCCGCGTTGGTGCCGAAGGCGGAGATTGACGGAGAGATGGGCGACAGCCATGTCGGCTTACAGGCAAGACTCGATGTCCATGGCGCTGCGTAAAGCTGACCGCCATTATTGCGAAGTCGAATTGTATCCTTATTTTTATCAATCAGCTTCGTGAGAAGGTTGGCGTCATGTTCGGAAATCCCGAGACGACGACCGGCGGTAGAGCGCTGAAGTTCTACTCATCTGTACGTATTGATATCCGAAAGGGAGAGACCATCAAAGCCGGAGAAGGAGAGTTCAGCGGAAACCGTGCGAAGGTGAAGATTGCGAAGAACAAGATTGCGCCGCCTTTTAAGCAGGTGGAGTTTGATATCAGCTTCGGTACGGGGATTTCGAAAGAGGGAGAGATTCTGGACCTTGGTGTAGAGCAGAAGCTGATTGATAAGAGCGGAGCCTGGTTTGCTTATCAGGGAAACAAGATTGGACAGGGCAGAGAGAATGCGAAGGAGTTTTTTTGCGCAAGCATCCGAAACTCATGGCGGAACTGGAAATCGAACTCAGGAAGCTTTACGGCCTGAAAGAGGATCCGTATCTCACCGCGGTACTGGAGGCACAGGAAGAGAGTCCGGAGGAGCGTGCTACGGATACTGCGGGACAGGAAGCATAAAAAGATGAAAGAGTGGGAAGGAGAAAAGTTCCGTAAGAAACCCCTTGGACAGTGCTTCTCTGACTGCGGAGAGAAGCTTCTCAACGCTGTAAAGAGAGAAGTCTGTACCTTCTCACCGGGCAGGCGAAGACGGAACGGCGCCTTAGAGAGAAGCTCACGAAGTCCGCGCATTATACGGAAGAAATCATCGAGAAGACCATTTCTTTTCTGAAAGAATACGGCTACTTGGATGACTATCGTTATGCTGTGACCTATCTTCAGGAGAATGCGGGGAAGCGATCTTTACGGGATATGAAAGCGAAGCTCTTTTTGAGAGGGGTCGAGGCGGAGGCCTTGGCGCGTGCGGTAGAGGATTTCCGTGAAAGCGGACGAGAGGAAGAGGAGGATCCCGAGCGGGAAGCACTTCGTGTGTGGGTAGAGAAGAAGAGCCGGACACTCGATTTAACGGATAGGAAAGACAGAGAGCGACTCTTTGCTTCTTTGATGCGGAAGGGATTTTCCTACAGCATGATACGGGAAGTACTGCAAGGGGAAGACGAGTGGGAATAAAATGGAAAAAAAAGATTGACAAGAACTATTTGATTGTGTACAATTAACTTGTCAAAAATAAATTAGAGCAAATGAAAATAGTTGGAGTTAAAGAATAGGAGGGAAACGATATGTCAGCACCAAGTATTACAGCGAAAGATTTTGAGGAGAAGGTTTTACAGGCGAAAGAGCCGGTTTTGGTTGATTTCTGGGCGAGCTGGTGTGGACCTTGCCAGATGCTTTCTCCCATCATAGGAGAGATTGCGGAAGAAGCAAAAAGATTTTAAGGTGTATGCAGTGAATGCCGATGAAGAGCAGGAGCTCATGGCACGTTACGGGGTTCGCGCTATTCCGACCCTGATTGTTTTTTTAAAGAGGGTAAGATTTACAAGCAGAACACAGGCTTCATTCCGAAGGAACAGGTTCTGGATTTGGTGAAGTAAGGATCGTATTCAGCAGTATTGCTAAGAGAAAGAGATAGGTGTCGCTCGACTTGTGCGGCACCTTCTTTTAAAAGGAGAATTATGTTTGATATTATTATAGTAGGGGCAGGCACGGCAGGACTTTCCGCCGCAATTTACGGTCTTCGTGCAGGAAAGTCCGTGCTGGTTTTAGAAGAGACGACGTATGGCGGTCAGATTATCAACACGCCGGGGATCGAAAATTATCCGGGGAATTCAGAAGATTTCCGGATTTGAGTTTGCAACGAACCTCTATAAGCAGGCAAAAGGATCTCGGAGCGGATGTTCGCATAGAAAAGGTTCTTTCTATAGAGAAGAATGGAGCATATAAAAAGGTTGTCACCAAGGCACAGGAGTACGAAGGCAAGACGGTTATTCTGGCAACCGGGGCGAAGAATCGGAGTCTCGGATTGGATAAAGAAAAAGAATTGGTCGGAAAAGGGGTTTCCTATTGCGCAACCTGTGATGGAATGTTTTACAGAGGTAAGGTTGTTGCGGTAAACGGCGGAGGAAACACGGCGGTAGAAGATGCCACTTTTCTTTCCGCATACGTGGAGAAAGTCTATGTGGTGCACAGAAGGGATGCATTTAGAGCGGATAAAGCGGAAGTTGATCGCTTAACGTCCAAGCCGAATGTGGAGTTGGTCTTAAATTCTACCATAAAGGCTCTGGAAAGCGATGATACGGGACTGACCGGTATCGTAGTAGTGAACAAAGACGGTGTGGAGAGAGAAATCAAACTCGACGGTCTTTTTGTTGCTATCGGACAGGCGCCGGACAATGCCGCTTTTCAGGATATCGTGAGGCTTGACGGGAAAGGCTATATCGAGGCGGGAGAAGACAGCCTGACAGAAACGGAAGGCGTATTTCACTGCCGGAGATTGCCGCACAAAAGGCGGTTCGACAGCTCGCTACGGCAGCATCGGACGGGGCGGTTGCCGCACTTGCCGCCGTGAATTACATGAATTCTCATAACTTATAAAAGAGCCAAGAGAAAGGGAAAGAGTCATGCAGAAGGAATACAAGGAACTGAGACTGGAGAATCAACTCTGCTTTCCTCTTTATGCTTGTGCGAAGGAAGTGACGAGAAGATATAAACCGTTTTTAGATCCGCTCGGTTTGACGTATACACAGTACATTACCATGATGGTACTTTGGGAAAAGAAAGAAGTGCGGGTAAAAGGACCTGGGAGAGGTTTTATATCTGGATTCCGGAACGCTGACACCGCTTTTGAAGCGCCTGGAGCAGAAAGGGCTGATTACCCGCTCTCGCTATCAGGATGATGAGAGAGCACTTTGCGTACAGATTACGGATTTGGGCGAGGCAATGCAGGAGAAAGCCAAGTCCGTACCGGAAGGGATGCGTGCCTGTCTTCCGCTCACTTCGGAAGAAATGCAGGTTTTAAAGAAGCTGTTGGACAGAACACTCACTGCCATTGAAAAGAGTAAAGTCTAGAGAAGACTACAGTCTAAAGAAAAGGAAAAGTTTAAAGAAGAGTGAAGTCTAAAGGAGAAGAGTATGGAAGACTTGGATTATCTCGTAGTCGGAGCAGGCCTTTTCGGCGCTGTGTTCGCACAGGAAGCGAGTAAGCAGGGAAAGAAAGTACTTGTCATCGACAAACGGAACCATATAGGAGGCAATGTATACTCCTATGAGAAGAACGGTATTATGGTGCATCGGTATGGAGCACATATCTTCCATACGAATAGCGAGAGGGTGTGGAACTATGTACAGCGCTTTTCCGCCTTCAATCGTTTCACGAATTCTCCTGTTGCGAATTATAAAGGAAAGATCTATTCTCTCCCCTTCAATATGTATACCTTCAACACGATGTGGGGAGTGGTGAGTCCGGAGGAAGCGAAGGAGAAGATTGAGGCGGAGCGGAAAGCTGCCGGTATTACCGAGCCGAAGAACCTGGAAGAGCAGGCCATTTCTCTCGTGGGAAGAGAAATCTACGAAAAACTGATTAAAGGGCTATACCAAGAAGCAATGGGGCAGGGACTGTAAAGATTTACCGGCATCTATTATCCGCCGGCTTCCGGTTCGTTTCACCTATGATAACAACTATTTCAATGCCCTTTATCAGGGTATTCCCGTAGAAGGCTATACCGCTATGGTGGAGAAGATGCTCTCCGGCATTCCGGTGGAGCTGGAAGAGGATTTTCTGGAAAATAAGGAAAAGTGGTTTAGTCGGGCAAAGAAGGTGGTTTTCACCGGCGCAATTGATGCGTACTTTGGCTACTCTCTTGGTGAACTGGAGTACCGGAAAGTGCGATTTGAAGTGGAGGAGCTTCTGTTCCCGAATTTTCAGGGAAATGCGGCGGTAAATTATACGGATGAAGAGAGCCCGTACACCCGGATTATCGAGCACAAGTGGTTTACTTTCGGAAAGGATCGTGCCGGGAAAGGATCTTCCTACAACGATTATCTCCAGGGAATACAGTGCAGAGTGGAAAAGGGGAGAGGAACCGTACTATCCGGTAAACGATGAGAAAAACCAGGCGCTTTATGCAAAGTATCGGGCACTGGCGGAGAAAGAAGAAAAAACGCTTTTTGGCGGGCGTCTTGGGGAATATAAATACTATGATATGGATGCCGTAATTGATGCGGCACTTCGCTTCTCGGAGAAGACGCTCGGCTAGACAGAGGAAGTGAAAAGGAGAGAACGGAAAGGAGGAATCAGGTGAAGAAGCTGGGGTTGATGGGAAGAGTCGCGGTCAGTTTCATCATCAGTACGGTTCTCCCTATCTTTTTGTTTTTTCTCTCGACGAGAAGGATTATCAGTATAGAGCAGGCCGTCATCATTCTGGTTTTGGCGGGGATTTTCCTGATTGCCTGGATTTACAACGGATTTCTGAAGCCGGTGAATGTCTTGAAAGAAGCGGCGAGACGAATCGAGTCCGGAGATTTGCACTTTCATCTGGAGGCGGAAAGTCGCGATGAATTTGCGGAGTTGACACAGGCTTTTGAAAAGATGCGGGAGAGGCTGAAGGAGAATCAGGAGGAAAAAGACCAGGGACGAAGAAGAAAACCGGGAGCTGGTCACGAATATTGCGCATGATTTAAAGACACCCATCACGGTGATTCGAGGGTTATGCGGAAGGCATTCTGGATGGCGTGGCTTCCACGGAAGAGAAAGAAGCGGCAGTACTTGCAAACGATTTTTCATAAGGCGATAGAGATGAATCGCCTGATTGATGAGCTGAACTACTACGCAAAGATTGAAACCAACAAAATTCCGTATCACTTTGTGATTCTTCCCGCACTGGAATATTTTCAGGATTACAGCGTGGAACTCAGGGGAGATCTGGATGCGCTGGGATACCGTTTCCTCACCGACTTTTTTTCTGGAAGACACGGTAGAAATCATTGCGGACCTGGTGCAACTCAGAAAAGTTCTGAGCAATATTATTTCGAACTCCGTAAAGTATATGGATAAGGCGCAACCGGAGATTCATTTCAGCCTCCTGGATGCCGGGGGATTTCGTGGAAGTAGTGATCAGAGACAACGGGAGGAATCGGGAAGAAAGATTTACCCTATATTTTTGAACGCTTTTACCGTTCCGACACCGCACGCAGTTCGGAGAATGGAGGATCGGGAATCGGTCTTTCTATCGTGAAGAAGATTATAGAGGACAGCGGAGGGAAGATATGGGCGGAAAGTGAAGTGGGACAAGGAACCGCCATTCACTTTGTGCTCCGAAAGCATTTTATGGAGAGGAAGTAAGTTATGGATGAAAAACAAAGGATATTGATTGTGGAAGATGATGGGGCAGTGCCGATTTGGAGAAAGATTATCTTGAACTTTCAGGCTTCTCCGTGGAGATTGAAAAAGATGGAGAAAAGGGTTTACAGCGCGCGCTTTCTACGGAGTATGACCTTCTGATTCTGGATCTGATGCTTCCCGGAAGAGATGGCTTCTCGGTTACACAGGAGCTTAGAGCGAAGAAGGATATCCCGATTCTTCTGGTTTCCGCCAGAAAGGATGACATTGATAAGATTCGCGGCTTAGGGCTCGGCGCGGATGATTACATGACGAAGCCGTTTTCCGCAAGTGAGCTCGTAGCAAGAGTGAAAGCGCATCTTGCACGGTATAAGAGACTGAAAGACGGCGATAAAGAAGAAAACAAGGTGATTGAGATTCGCGGTCTTCGGATTGATACGACGGCAAGGCGTGTTTTTGTGGACGGCAAAGAAGTCAACTTTACTTCCAGAGAGTTTGATCTTCTGGCTTTTCTTGCCGCACATCCCAACCATGTTTTTACGAAGGAAGAACTTTTCCGTGAAATCTGGAAAATGGATTCCATAGGGGATATTGCCACGGTGACCGTACATATTAAGAAGCTCCGGGAGAAGATTGAAGAGGAGAATGCAACGAAGCCGCAATATATCGAAACAATCTGGGGAGTGGGCTATCGTTTCAAGGTCTAGTCCGTTAAAAATTTGTTGATTTCACGGCTCTCTCCCTTTACTTAAAATCCCCAGTCGTATATAATCTCGCTTAGTGTTTATTCGTCTACCTGTAGGAAAAACACAATTTTTAAAACGCAGTAATGTACACAGTGTACAGGAGTGTAACGGATCTTCTTTACAGCACTTTGTAAGAAAGAAACATAAGGAGGGTTTACGATGGCAAGAAAGTGGGTTTACCTCTTCACGGAAGGGATGCAAGCATGAGAGAGCTTCTTGGCGGAAAGGAGCAAACCTTGCGGAGATGACCAATATCGGTCTTCCGGTTCCACAGGGCTTTACGATTACGACAGAAGCTTGTACGCAGTACTATGAGGACGGAGAGAGATCAACGCCGAAATCATGGGACAGATTGAAGAGCATATTAAGAAGATGGAAGAGATTACCGAAAGAAATTCGGTGATCATGAGAATCCTCTCCTTGTGTCCGTTCGTTCCGGAGCGCGTGCATCCATGCCGGGTATGATGGATACGATTTTGAACCTGGTTTGAATGAAGATGGTAAAGGTTATCGCAGAGAAGTCGGGGAACCCCAGATGGGCTTGGGACTGCTACAGAAGATTTATCCAGATGTACTCCGATGTCGTAATGGAAGTCGGAAAGAAGTACTTTGAAGAGTTAATTGATAAGATGAAAGAGAAGAAGGGCGTAAAGCAGGACGTTGAGCTTTCTGCAGAAGACCTTCATGAGCTTGCCGAGCAGTTTAAGGCAGAATATAAAGAGAAGATTGGAAAAGATTTCCCGACCGATCCGAAGGAACAGCTGGTTGGTGCTATTAAGGCAGTATTCCGCAGCTGGGATAACCCGCGTGCGAACGTATATCGTAGAGACAACGATATTCCGTATCCCTGGGGTACCGCTGTAAACGTACAGTCCATGGCGTTCGGGTAACATGGGAGATGATTGCGGAACCGGTGTTGCTTTTCACAAGAGATCCGGCAACCGGAAACAAGGGACTTTTTCGGAGAGTTCTTAACCAATGCTCAGGGTGAAGACGTGGTAGCCGGTGTTCGTACACCGATGCACATCAATGAGATGGCACAGAAGTTCCCCGAGGCATTTAAGCAGTTCACTGAGGTTTGTGAGACGCTGGAGAAGCACTATAGAGATATGCAGGATATGGAGTTCACCGTAGAACATGGAAAACTCTATATGCTCCAGACCAGAAATGGAAAGAGAACCGCACAGGCGGCTCTGAAGATTGCCTGTGATCTGGTGGATGAAGGAATGCGTACGGAAGAGGAAGCGGTAGCGATGATTGATCCGAGAAACTTGGATACTCTTCTTCACCCGCAGTTTGATCAGAAGGCTCTGAAAGCTGCTACTCCGCTTGGAAAGGGACTTGGCGCATCGCCGGGAGCTGCTTGCGTAAGGTGGTATTCTCCGCAGACGATGCCGTAGCTGGCATGAAAGAGGAGAGAAGGTCGTTCTGGTACGTCTTGAGACTTCTCCGGAAGATATCACGGGTATGAAGAGTGCACAGGGGTATCCTGACTGTTCGTGGCGGTATGACTTCTCACGCTGCCGTAGTGGCACGTGGTATGGGAACCTGCTGTGTAGCCGGCCTTGGCGATATTGTCATGGATGAGGCAAACAAGAAGTTTACCTCGGCGGAAAGACTTTCCATGAGGGAGACTACATTTCCATCGACGGAACTACCGGAAATGTCTATGAGGGCATCATTCCGACAGTGGATGCAACCATTGCCGGTGAGTTCGGCAGGATCATGGGCTGGGCTGACAAGTACAGAAAGCTTGCCGTTCGTACCAATGCCGATACACCGCATGATGCAAAGAAGGCAAGAGACTCGGTGCCGAGGGTATCGGACTTTGCCGTACAGAGCACATGTTCTTTGATCCGGAGAGAATCTTCGCTTTCCGTGAGATGATTGTATCCGATACGAAGGAAGAGAGAGAAGAAGCGCTGGAGAAGATTCTTCCGTATCAGCAGGGAGACTTCGAAGCTCTTTATGAGGCACTGGAAGGGAAACCCCGTAACCATCCGTTTCCTGGATCCGCCTCTTCATGAGTTCGTACCGCAAGAGGAAGAAGAGATTGAGAAGCTTGCAAAGGCAAAAGAACAAGAGCGTGCAGGAGATTAGGACATCATTGCCTCCTCCACGAGTTCAACCTGATGATGGGACACAGAGGACTGCGTCTGCCGTAACCTATCCGGAAATTGCCGTTATGCAGACGAAAGCCGTTATTCGTGCAGCCATCAATGTACAGAAGAAGCATCCGGATTGGAAGGTCGCACCGGAAATCATGATTCCGCTTACTGCTGAAGTAAAGGAATTTGACTATGTGAAGAAAGTTGTAGTCGAGACGGCTGACGAAGAGATCAAGAAGGCCGGCGTAAATCTTTCTTACCAGGTAGGTACCATGGTAGAGATTCCGAGAGCCTGCCTCACTGCGGATGAGATTGCAAAAGCATGCTGATTTCTTCTGCTTCGGTACAAATGACTTAACGCAGATGACCTTCGGTTTCTCCAGAGATGATGCCGGAAAGTTCCTGAATGCGTACTACGACAAGAAGATCTTCGAGTCCGATCCGTTCGCTAAGCTCGATCAGGTTGGTGTAGGTAAGCTCATGAAGATGGCGATTGACCTTGGAAGACCGGTCAACTCTCACTTACATGTAGGTATCTGCGGAGAGCACGGTGGAGATCCTTCTTCCGTTGAGTTCTGCCATAATATCGGTTTGGACTATGTGTCCTGTTCACCGTTCCGTGTGCCGGTTGCTCGTCTTGCAGCTGCACAGGCAGAGATTAAGAATCCGAGAAAGTAATTATATGGATTAAGGTTTTTATGCCGGGGAGCCCCGGATGAAGAAAGAGTCGTGCAAAGCACGGCTCTTTTTTTCTTCCGGCTTGAGCCTTCCGGATTCCCCGTATATAATAGAGGCATTCGCTCTTTCGTAGCGTCTCAGGAACAGAAAGGTTTATGGAGTTTAGTAGAGAAGATATCGATAAAGGGAAGGTGTTTAAGATGAAGAAAGGGAAGAAGCCTGTTTTAAGAAAAGTAGGGATTACCGCGTTATTGTTATTCAGCGCTTTCGGCTTGTCCGCTTGTAAGCCGAAGTACGGGAAGAATGAGACGCCGGTTATGACGACTGCGGCGGCAAATGTAGAGATTAATATGGATTTTGACCAGATTCATAACGATGTTGTGGAAAATATGGACCCGAAGGACTATCCTTTTGTAAAGAGCTTGAACATTACAGGGGACAACAGCACAAAGATGGTCACCGTGACGGCGGAGATTATGGATAATGTCAGCACGGATGCGCTGAATCTGTTTTTGAAGAACCTCATGGAAAACATTGCCAATGAAGCGGCTATTCAGGACTTCCGGTATACGCGTTCCACGGATACGGAATTCGGCAGCTTCTTCAAGAAGTATGGCGTACACTATACCATTACCCGGGGAGACGAAACGGTAGAAGATGTTACGGTCAACCCCGGAGACAGTTTTTCCGTTTCAGGGATAAGGAATCATCGGACGCGTAGGGGAGAAGGAATCTGTGGAGAGAAAAGAAGAAAAGAAAAGAGAAGGCTTCCAACTCGAGCACTGGCATATTATTGCAGGGCTTCTTATGGTGTACGACGCACTGTCCCTGGCTTTTTCTTATTTTATCGCCCTTTGGCTGCGTTTTGATTTACGCTATACCACGATTGATTACCCCTATCTGGAGGCGTGGAAACACTTCCTGCCTCTCTATATTCTGTTTTCTCTTGCGGTTTTCTGGTATCTGAAGCTGTATAAGAGTATATGGCGCTTTGCCAGCTATTCAGAGTTACTGCGTGTCAGCGTAGCGACCATCATCAGCGCGCTCTTTCATACCGTCGGGATTACGCTTCTATATCCGTATGCCGATTTCCCTATTATTTCATCGGGGCGCTCTTACAGTATGTTGCTGTTCTTGGGATTCGTTTTTTTCCCACCGTTTTATTCTTTTGATTCGGAAAATACGGGTGAAGCAGGTCAATTCGCGCATTATGGTCATCGGTGCAGGGTCTGCCGGGCAGATGTTGATTCGGGATATCCAGCGAGCCGGAGAAGTCGATGGAGAAGTGGTTTGCATCATCGATGATAACCAGAATAAGTGGGGGAGAACCATAGACAACATCCCCGTAGTGGGCGGACGGGAAAATATTCTGGAGATGGTGGAAAAGTACAGTATCGATAAAAATCTTCCTTGCCATTCCCTCTGCGACCGCCCAGCAACGAAGGGATATCTTAAACATCTGCAATGAGACAAGCTGCGAGTTGAAGAACTTGCCCGGGATGTATCAGCTTGTTCTGGGGCAGGTCACGGCATCCGCCATGCGGAATGTTTCCGTGGAAGACCTTCTCGGACGAGATCCGATACGGGTGGATCTACAGGAAGTCTTTCAGTTTATTAATGGAAAGACCGTGCTGGTGACCGGAGGCGGTGGGAAGTATCGGTTCCGAGCTTTGCAGGCAGATTGCGGCGCATAGTCCGAAAGAACTTATTATCTTTGATATTTATGAAAACAATGCCTATAGCATTCAGTTGGAACTGAAGGAGAAGTATCCCTGACCTGAAACTGATTGTTCTGATTGGTTCCGTCCGCGATTCCAGGCGAATCTACCAGGTTTTTGAAACCTATCATCCGGAGATTAGTGTACCATGCCGCGGCGCACAAACACGTACCGCTTATGGAAGAGAGTCCCTGTGAGAGCATAAAGAACAATGCGCTCGGAACGTATAAGACAGCCTCACGCGGCACTTTACGCACGGATGTAAGCGCTTTGTACTCATTTCAACGGATAAGGCGGTGAATCCGGCAAATATCATGGGCGCGAGCAAGCGAATTTAGTGAAATGATTATTCAGGCCTTGATAAGAAGATCAAGGCGGGAAGGCGGAAGAGATTCCGCAACTCTACACGCATAAAGGGATGGAGAACGCGGACAAGACGGAAACGGAACGGTTTTTCGGGATATTCACACCGAGTTTGTGGCAGTGCGTTTCGGAAATGTTTTGGGTTCCAACGGCTCCGTCATCCCCATTTTCAAAAAGGCAGATTGAGAAAGGCGGACCGGTTACGGTAACCCACCCGGATATTATCCGGTATTTTATGACGATACCGGAAGCTGTGAGCCTTGTTCTGGAGGCAGGGACATTCGCCAAGGAGGCGAAATTTTTGTTCTGGACATGGGCTCTCCGTGAAGATTGATACCCTGGCACGAAACCTGATTCGTCTTTCCGGTTTTAAGCCGGATGTGGATATTCGGATAGAGTATAGCGGGCTAAGACCGGGAGAGAAACTGTATGAAGAGAAACTGATGGCGGAGGAGGGACTGGAAGATACGGAAAAACAGTCGTATCCATATCGGGAAAACCGCTTTGCTTTTTGATGTAGATAGTTTTCTGGAGAAGGTGGACGGTCTGATGGAAGTCGCCTATAAGAACAAGGAAGGCGAGATTCGAGAGATGGTGAAAGACATCGTAGAGACCTACAAACCGGCGGAAGAGATGTGATTCGGGGCAGTCGGATGAATAGAGAAGAAGCGGAAGAGTTTGTCTATCGTTCCTACCTTCGTGCAGCAAAATACCATTCTTATACGGAGAAAGATGCGGTGCGGCGGCATCCGGAATATACGAAAGAGCTCTTGGAAAGGAAGTCGGGAACCCCTACGGTAGTGGTGACCGGCAGTAAAGGGAAGGGCTCTGTAGCAAAGATGCTTTCAGAGATTCTCGAGACAAGATACTGGGTCGGACTGATGACCAGTCCGCATCTTTTGGATTTTTGTGAGCGATTTCAAGTGAATGGGGAAAAGGCTTCTTCTCCCCTTTTTTCTATACTGATGGAAGAGATTCGCCCTGAGATAGAGAAAATCGAAGAGACGATCCCTAAAGAAAGCTGTATCAGCCCGATGGGGATTCAGGCGGACTTTGCTTTAAGCTATTTTCAAGAGCAGCATACAGAGTGGAATATTCTGGAATGCGGAAAAGGAGCAAAGTTTGATGACGTGAATAATGTATTGCATGACTACGCCATCATAAACAGTGTATTTCTTGAACATAGGAGGGAACTCGGAGAGCGCATTGCAGAAATTGCGGAAGACAAGGCGCATGTGATTACAGGAAGAGAGAAGGCGGTTTTTGTCGGGAAGCAGACGAAAGAGGCGCTTACTGTAATCCAAGAGAGGGCGAAGCGTCTTGCTGTGCCGCTCTACTTTTACGGGAAAGATTTTTGGGAAGAAAATCTTCGTTATACGAAGGACGGTTTAGAGTTTGACCTTTGCATTTTCGGAGAACGGTATCGGAAGATTACGCTTCCGCTTTTTCGGTGCCCATCAGGCGAGAAACTGCGCTCTGGCCTTTGCTGACGGCGAAGCGTATCTTGCTGATTTGCAGAAAGATTGGAAAGAGGCGGAAGTACGAAAAAGACTGGCAAGGATAAGATGGCCTGGAAGGCTGGAACTTCTTTCCAAAGAACCCTTCGTGCTGCTGGACTCTTGTATCCATCGTGTAAGTTGTAAAGAGGTGAAGGAAGTCCTGAGGAACTTCATATTCGAAGCGTGCTGAGCATCATTGCCATCCCCGTGGACAAAGACTATCTCGGTGTACTGGAAGAAATGAAAGACATTTCGAAAGAATCTTCCCTTAGCCAGTCCCGTAATCCGCACTATCATTTTCGAAAAGAACAGCTTCGCTGTGCTGCGGAAAAGGGGATAAAGGCAGAGTGGAAAGCGTCTTTTTTTCGGAGGCATTTTCTGAGGCAAAGCGTTTCGCGCTTCCCATCGTCATCCTGGGGACGACTTCTTTTTGTCGCAGAGGGTGGAGCAGTTTAGGCTTCAGGCATAATCTTCCCATGATTATGCCGGAAGCCTTACATTCTGCTGTAAAGTTTGGTTTATTTTGCAGGCTTATCTGTATTAGCAGAAACCCAAAAACTGATCCGGAGGAAATGAAATCTTTTTCCCAGGAGTCTTTGACAATCCCCAAGGAGTCTCTGAATAATCCCAATAGACGCCAAGACCATAGCTTGGTATTTGCCCGACTTTCGCTTCCTCTTCTTTCGGAACTTTTTCTAACAACCTTTGCCGTGATGGTTTTACTGCTTTCATTTATGCTTACGGATGTAGCCCGATACCCAATCGGTAAAGGAACAATCGAATATGCATACATACTGTGCACTGTAACAATGGAATCATCCATAAAAGACAGGGCAGAAGGACTATCGTGGAACGCAGAATATTTTACTTCATAAGTATTTCCATAGAGAACAAGGGAGTCCACATAGATTCTTATTTTAGAGCATTCACAAGAATATTTTTTTGCATCATTTTTATCTTCCTGAGCAGGATTGTCTTGGGGTAGAGGAATATCCTTGTCTCTTTTTCCAACGATCGCTTGGCGTGCCGTCGGGATTTGTGGGCGTATAGCCGCTTGGAAAAATTGCGCTTTGGGGAGCTGGTTGGGGAGCTGGTTGGGGCGTTTGTAGAAATGTCGGTATTGTCCATGCCAGTGATGTAAAAGACATGGATAGTGTTGCAATTGCTGTTACCACGAATAGCTTTGATTTTTTTAGCATTTTGAATCCCCCTTCTTCATAAAATCAGTGAGTTAGCGAACTGGAATAGATATAAAATCATTGTACTAATCTCACACACATCAGTTGAGGAAAGACTATCACTGAAAAGGAAAAAAACAAATGCTCAATATAAACAAACTTAAAGCTGAAAAATTCATTATATTGAACAAATTACGGTTTGTTTATTTTGCCAGTAGTGTTATTTGTTTTTGAAGGCACGGAAGGGGCAGAACAATAAAAATAAAAAGCAAAGGGGAAAACATATAAAAATTATTATATGGATTTATTTGTAAATACAGTTTACAATATGTGCAACAAAGCGGTTCCGTGTTTGTACATAGGACAGCGGAGAGAACGGCAAAATCCATAAAAAACGGAGGAATGCGTACGGCATTACCGTTTTATTTTTGTACCAAAAATCAGGGAGGCGTCCATGAAAATCGGTTTTATCGGGGTAGGCGGCATGGGATATACCCATTTGCTCAGTTTGAAGGAGATTTCTTCTACGGAGGATATTTCCGTAGTTGCGATCGCGGATAAGCGGAAGGAAAGACAGGAGATGGCGAAGAGCGTCTTTCCGGGTGCGCGAGTCTATGAGGACGGACTGGAACTCCTGGATACGGAAAAACTGGATACGGTCTTTATCATTGCGCCGAGTTATGCCCATTTTCCTCTTCTGCAAAAAGCGATGGAGAAGCAACTCTCGATTTTCTGTGAGAAACCCGTCTGCTTAACGGAGGAGGAGTAGACGAGCTTTTTAAAGAGGGAGAAGGACTATCCGCATCCCGTCTGTGTGGGACAGGTTGTACGACACATGCCTGAATTCTTATTTCTGAAGAACTGTGTTTCTTCCGGAAAATACGGAAAACTCTTGGATTTATCCTTTGAGAGATTGTCCGGCGATGTGAACTGGGGATATGAAGATTGGTTTCATGAGGAAAAGAAATCCGGCAGCGTGATTTTTGGATTTGCATATTCATGACCTGGATTTTATGCGTTTTTTACTGGGCGAACCGGAGAAAGCGGAGGTTTTACACTGCACGCGCTTTGACAGCGGAATGGTCAATCATATCGTAACGAAGGCGAAGTACGGTGCGCTTTCCGTACTTTCGGAAGCGAGCTGGTACCATGATGAGGCGTTTCTTTCCATGTCAGCTATCGTGCGGACTTTGAGAAGGCGACCCTTCTCATCACTCCCTGTCGGATAAAGAGCACGTTTTGGTCTGTGCCGGAGGGAAAATGGAGAAAGTGGAGCCGGAAGGCAGAGAAAAGGAGATGCAGAAGGTAGAAAGCGAAATCAATATTAAGAGCCTCGGCGCATATCTCACGGAAGACCGGAAGTTTATCGGCTACCTGCTCGGAAAAGGAGAAGGAGAAGCCGGTATCACTAAGTGACGCGATTCAGTCGGTGCGACTGGCGGAGAGCCTGCTGAAACAGACCAGATAAAGCACGGGAACATCAAGAGACTTTGGAACGGTACGATCACCAAATCTCTTATGGAACATAAAAACCATTTTTGAAGGAGACTGTGTATGAAAAAAATGATGGCAGTACTGGTGGCAACCGGTCTTTCCGCATCCCTTCTCTGCTCTTGCGGACAAAAGGCGGCGACGGAGGGAACAACGGGAACAGGCTCTTCCGCGGAAACAAAGAAAGCGGAAGAGAAGAAGGGGGACAAAGAAGTTACGCTGAAAGTCTTTGATTCTATGGCGTACGGGATTGAGTCGTATGATGCACTCATTAAGAAGTTTGAAGAACAGCATCCCGGTGTGAAGGTAGAGATTCAGCACGCGGCAAATGACGGGAATACGATTCTCCAGTCCAGGGTGAATTCGGGAGATATTCCGGATGTGTTCCTGAATGAGCCGGGAGCGGGAGCAAAGCTCTACTATGAGTATTCGTATGACTGGTCGAAGGATAAAGATCTCCTGTCCAAGTTCAATGAAGACGCCCTGAATCTCACAAAGACCGATGAGGGGGCAATTTACGGCCCTGCCGTGGACCTATGAGACGATGGCGCTCATCTACAACAAGGATGTCTTTGATAAGGCGGAATCAAAGAACTTCCCAATTCCGTAGAAGAGTTGGGAGAGATTTGCAAAACATTAAAAAGTAACGGTACAGCCGATTTCTTACCCGGAAAAGAAAAATGGGTTCTCGGACAGCTTGCTACACACTTTATCATGGATAAGAGTCTGGATGCGGAAGGCACGGTGGAAGCGTTAAAGAGCGGCAAAAAAACCTTCAAAGATCTCCCGCACTGGGACAATTTCTTTAAGTTCCTGGATCTGGTCAAAGAGTATGATGGAGATAAGGCCGTAGAAACAGGATGGGGAGCTCGCTGAGAATGCAGTGGCAACAGGAGAGGCAGCTATGCTGCACATGGAGACTGGGCACAGGCAAACTTCACGAAGATGGGACCCGATACGAAACTCGCGTTTCATGCTGGTTCCGGTAGGAAGCTGCCGCCGAGGACAACACCATCTTATCTTCCGTTGGCTGGGTATTCCAGGTTTATAAGGATTCTCCGAATCTGGATTTGGCAAAAGAATATTGCGAGTATGTGCTTTGCAGTGAAGACGGCGCAAAGTGGATGACGGAAGGCGTTGATGCGGTTCCGGCAACTAACACGACAGAATTGCAGCCGACAGGAGATTTTGCCGCAGGATGCACAGAAGTATATTACAGGAAAAGACAAAACGGTTGATTCATACCATTTGTGATACAACTTATTCCGATACGGTCGGACCGCTGATTCAGGGGTATCTCCTTGGAGAGTATTCCAAAGAGGACGTAACACAGGGCTTTGAGGACTATTTTAAGAACTTGAAGTAGTTTTAAGAACTTGAAGTAGAAAAAGATAGAAGAGAGAGGAGAGAACATGGGAGTGCATCGTGAAAGTAAGCAGTTTCTCCATTTTGGCATTTTTGTTCTCCCGGCATTGTTTTTCGTGCTTTTGGCAACGGATATCCCCTTTATACTCAATATGGTCTATTCCCTGTTTGAGTGGAACGGCGTGTCCAAGTCTGCGACCTTTGTCGGATTGGAGAATTTTGCGAAGATTTTTCGCGACAGGCTTTTCTGGAAGAGCTTTCTTTTTACGATGCGCTACACGTTCTTTTATGTGCTGATCGTCAATCTCCTCTCCTTTTTGTCGCTTTTACAATTGTGGGAAAAATACCTTTTCCCGGAAAGTCGGGGAGGACACTGTACTATGTCCCTTATATCATTTCCCTAACGGCAATCAGTCTGGTTTGGCAGTTTATCCTGGGGCCCGTTTTTGCAGGTTTATATAAGCTTACGGGAATATCTTTCTTTCATCTCAGCTGGCTGGGGAGACCGAAACTGACTTTTATCATTATTTTGCTGATGACCATTTGGCAAAATATCGGCTTCTATATGGTGAATTATATTGCGGGAATCATTACGATACCGAGGGAACTTATGGAAGCGGCAGTGATTGACGGGGCAAGCAGCAGGCAATGTTTTATGAAAGTCATGCTTCCCCTTATGGTTCCTTCCCTTTCGATATGCATTCTTCTGTCGATGATGTTCGGCCTGAAACTCTTTGACATTATTATGGTCTTTACACAGGGAGGACCGTAAACAGTACCGTTTCCGTTGCCTATAATATTTATAAAGAGGCGTTCAGTGCGAATCGCTATGGACTTGCGACGGCAAAATCGTTTATCTTTGTAGTACTGGTGCTCTGCATTACCGTTACCCTGTTTCGGATTCGAAAGAAGTGGGAGGTGGAGATGTGAAAAACTCTATTTTTGCGAAGCTCATTTTTATCCTCACGCTGCTTTTTTTCTCTTTGGCTCATGCCTCTGGCATTTATCTTTATCAATTCCTTCAAGGGAGATGCCGAGATCGTCAATCGTTTCCTGGAGTTGCCGAAAGAGTGGTCGATTCGCTACTATGCGGAGACTTGGAACAAGTTTCATTTTCCGCTCCTTTTGAAAAATACGATTTTTTATACGGTCGTGACGACGGCAATGGTGCTTCTTCTGGCACCCATGGCATCGTACTTTATCGTGAGAAGAAAGAATATGCTCCTTTTCGAAGATTAGCTTTTGCGCTCCTGATTCTTCCGATTATGGTGCCGTTTCAGACGTATATGATCTCTTTAACCAAATTTATGGGAGGATTTCATCTTATCGGAACGAAGGTAGGCTATATTGTCGTTACGGTTGGGCTCTTGATGCCTCTTGCGGTGTATATTATCTATAACTATATCAATACGATTCCCCTGACCTTGGAAGAGAGTGCCTACATCGACGGAGCGAACCTATATCAGTGCTATTTTTATATTATATTACCGCTGCTCAGACCGGTTCTCACGACTGTTTTGGTTTTTGGATGCGCTCGACCTGGAATGATGTCATTACAAATCAGTTGATTGTAGGAACGAAGATGAGTTCCATCAATATACAGAATGCGCTCTATATGTTCTTCTCCGTGCAGAGTTCGGATTGGTCGCATGCTCTTCCCGGAACGATGATGAGCATTCTTCCCAGTCTCCTCTTCTTCCTCCTGATGCAGAAGTATATTGTGACAGGCATTACAGCAGGGGCGGTAAAGGGTAAAAAGCGCAAAAAAAGGGATAAAGATAGCGGAAAAGGGAGGTAAAGAAATGCATATCGGTTGTATTGTCCGTATGGAAAATAATCCGAATATCGAAAAAGAGCTGAAGAACCTGGTGGAGCTGGGACTCCACAGCTGTCAGCTCGTGTCTTGGGACAGAAAGTTTTTCAATGCGGAAAAGAATGCCGGCAGAGTGAAGGAAGTTGCGGAGAGCCTCGGCGTTACGATTACCGCTTTTTGGTGCGGATGGGAAGGCCCGAAGGCATGGAACTTCACAGAGGGGCCGATTACCCTCGGTCTCGTGCCGGAAGCGTATCGCATGGAGAGACTTGCCGCATTAAAGGAGGGCTCCGCCTTTGCGAAAGAACTGGGCGTGTCGGATCTTGTAACCCATGTCGGTTTTCTTCCGGAAAATCAAAATGATCCGCTGTATAGCGGAACGCTCGCTGCTTTAAAGGATCTGATGAAGGTCTGTGAGAAGAACGAGCAGTATTTTCTCTTTGAGACGGGACAAGAGACGCCGACCACTTTGCTCAGGATGCTTTCGGATATCGGGTCGGACTATCTCGGCATCAATCTCGACCCTGCGAATCTCTTACTCTACGGCAAGGCGAATCCGGTGGATGCGGTAGAACTTTTCGGAAAGAAAATTCGCGGAGTGCACGGGAAAGACGGCTTATATCCCACAAATCCGAAGGAGCTGGGCAGAGAGACCAGAATCGGCGACGGAAAAGTGAATTATCCCGTATTTCTCTCGAAACTCAAGGAAGTCGGCTACTGCGGGGATATTACGATAGAACGGGAAATCGACGGCGAAGAGCAGATTCGGGATATTCTCTATGCGAAAAGCGTATCTGGAAAAAGTTGTTGAACGCCTGATGCATCAGCTTGATTTTACATCCTGAGCAAGCAGCCTAAACAGGAAGGCTAAACAAGAAAGCCGAAAAGCCTGAACAAGCATTCTAAACAAGCGGCGGAAAAATAGGTATGGAAAAAGACGAATCAAATCAAACAAGCGGATATCCGGGAACGGAACCTGAAGAATGTGTATACGTATGTCCTTCACCATCCGGGAGTCTCCAGGGCGAAAAATCGCTAAAGGCTCTGGAACTCAGTCTGCCCTTCCAGCTCCTCTTTGGTAGATGAACTTCTACCATAGGGAGCTATTTTTGAGGACGGAAAGGACAGGAGAGAAGGGGGACTCGGACGCATTCCCATTCAGATTAAAAGCGGATTTCCGAAAAGACTATGCCATCGTGCTTTTCTGGCAAAGAGGGAAAGATCGATGGCAGTATCGTGAGCCTGCAACAGGGGAAGCCCTATTCGGAAAAGAAGGATGGGGCACTGTACGGTAGAAGTTTCCTCTCCGAAAGAGTTCGGGGAGAGTGTCTCTCGACATCCTTCGTTCTCTTCGTAAAAAACAGGAAGGAAGGTATCATTATATCGGAACCGGTATAGTGCTCCCGGGAATTGTTGACCGGGAAAGAAAGTGCATTCTGTCCTATCCGCTCAGGATGGACATAGAGAGCGGCAAAGAAGTGATTTCGGAGCTGGAAGAGAGCGGAGAAGAGGCAATCGGTCTATTCAATGACAACGCTATCCTCGGCTATGCGGCAATGGAGCGACTCGGCTTACAGGAGAAAAACTTTCTGTATGTCAATTTATCGGAGGGTGTCGGTGCCGCCTATTTCATGGGCGGAGAGGTGTTCGGCGGTGCAGGAGGAAATCTGACGCAGTTCGGGCACAGTATCGTACACCCGGGCGGAACTCGCTGCTCTTTGCGGATCCCTGGGGTGTTTAGAGGCGGAAATCGGAAGGCGGGGAATCCGCGCGCTGATTGGGAGAGAAGAGCCTTTTACAGCGGATTTTGGAAAAATAAAGACAGGGAAAGAAGGGAATACGAGAAAGTGCGACGGAAATACATCGAAGACTTTGCCCTTGCGCTGTCCAATGTTTCCACCGTGGTTTTTCCGGATCTGATTCTTCTCGGAGGCGCCTTTCCGCTTTGGGGAGAGGATTTTTCTTAAAAGAGCTGCGGGAGGAGATTACCCGCATCGGGTTCTCCTATATCATGCAGGATTTGCGGCTTCTCTATAGTGAAGAGACAGAAGCGGAAGTACGGGTTAAGGCGGCGGATTACTTCTTTTCCCGGGAATATCGTTTCATGGAAAGAGGAATTCGGGGTATCCATCTTGGTTAAGACAGCAGGGTGATGCAGACGGCGGTTCGGCGGGGATAACAGGGGTGTTGCAGACGACTGGGTTAAGGCAGCGGTTTGGAGAAAAACGGCGACTAGCTTTAAGACGGCGGTTCGGATAGAGGAAAAGGAGAGAAAATGGAGAAGTTGAAAGTGGCTATCGTAGGCTGTGGAAGAATTTCCGCGTGCTATAAGGACGCGTTTCTGAAACTTGCCGACCGGATATCCGTAGAGTATGCGGTAGATAAAGTAGAAGAAAAAGCGCGGGACTTTGCGAAGGATTTTTCCTGTCACGCTTGTACGGATATCGGGGAGATTCTGGACCGGGATCTCGATGTCGTGCATCTCGCCTTGCCGCATTTCCTTCATGCGCCTTATAGCATTCTTCTGATGCGGCATGGGAAAAATGTTCTGATCGGAGAAGCCGCTTGCCATGACCTTTGCAGGAAGCGGATGAGATGCTTGAAGCGGAGCGGGAGACCGGAAAGAGGCTCGGCTGCATTTTCCAGACGAGATACAACGCCTCCGTGCAGACTTTAAAGAAGAGACTGGAAGAGGGCGTTTACGGGAAAATAAAGACGGCTTCTTCCCTTCTCACCTGGGACAGACCCGATTCCTATTATGAAGGCTCGGACTGGAAGGGTACCTGGGAATACGAAGGCGGAGGGACCATCATTGACCAGGCAATCCATAGCATAGACCGCGTGCGCTATATCGTGGGAAGCGATGTGGAATGGGTCGAGGCGTCCATCTTTAACCGGAGTCACCCCCGTCTCTCCGTGGAAGACACCGCGGAAGCGATGGTACAGTTTCAAAATGGCGTGAAATACCATCTTTTTGCTACCAATACAAACGGCTATGATACGCCGATACAGATTGAATTCTGCGCGGAGAACGGCCGTTTCGGCTTAGTGCAGGATATGGGATACTCTTATTTGCAGGAAAAGTACGAGGAGTTTCGTGAGGTGAAGCCCAGTGTCACCATCGGGAAAGATTATTGGGGAACGACACACGTGATGCAACTGGAGGATTTTTACCGCGCGATTTTAGAAGGAAAGAACCCGCTTGTCTCCGGTCTCGAAGGCAGAAAGACTTTGGAAATCGTAAAGGCGATTTATCTTTCTGCAAAAATACCGGAAGAGGATTTATTTTCCTTTCACGGATGAGAAACTCTCCGCGGAGGAGATGCGAAAGCTTTTGTTCTATCCGACGAAGTAGAAAGAAAATTTTATAGCCGTATAAAGGGAAAAATTGGAAAGAAATTCCAAGAAAGACAAAAGAAATCTCTATTTTTTTTCAAAAATGCAAGTTCTATAATCTCCTCAGACTAAAAAAATCTCTAAAAAGAGGAGGAAAAAAATGAAAAAGATCTTGAGTGTATTGACAGCTTCCGCTATGGCAGCATCCCTTCTTGTAGGATGTGCGGTTCCAAGACTGCGGAGACAACAAAGGGGGCAGAGACCACCGCAGCCGCTTCCGAGAAGGCGGAGGAAGGTAGCAAGGCTGCCGCAGAGGCAGTGAGCGGAGACCTTTCCGATAAGAAAGTGGGCATTTGCATTTACCAGTTCTCCGACAACTTCATGACCCTGTTCCGTACAGAGTTAGAGAACTACCTTGTTTCCAAGGGATTCAAAAAAGAGAATATCAAGATCATGGATGGTGCAAATGACCAGGCCACCCAGACGAATCAGATTCAGAACTTCATCACCGACAAGGTGGACGTATTGATTGTAAACCCGGTGAACTCTTCTTCCGCAGCAACGATTACCGATATGGTAGAGGCTGCCGGCATTCCTCCGTTTACATCAACAGAGAGCCGGATCAGGACGAAGAGAAGAGATGGGAAAAGAACAATTGGAACGTAACCTATGTTGCTGTGATGCCCGCCAGTCCGGAACTTTCCAGGGCGAAATCATTGCCGCAGAAGGGATCGATAAGCTCGATATGAACGGGAACGGCAAAGTGGACTACATCATGATCAAGGGTGACCCGGAGAACATCGATGCACAGTACAGAACAGAGTATTCCATCAAGGCTTTGCAGGATGCGAAGATGGAAGTCAACAAGCTCGATGAGCAGGTTGGAAACTGGGATCAGGCACAGGCACAGTCTCTGGTAGCAAATGCGCTGGCGAAGAACGGTAAGGATATCGAAGTGGTATTCTGTAACAACGACGCGATGGCACTCGGTGCATTGCAGGCGATTCAGGCAGCAGGCAGAACCGTTGGAAAGGATATCTACCTTGTCGGTGTTGACGCGCTGGAAGAAGCTTGTCAGAACGTACTGAACGGAACACAGACCGGAACCGTATTCAACGATTTCCTGACACAGTCTCACACAGCAGGCGATGCGGCAATCAACTACCTTACCGGTAAGGAAAATAAGCACTATATCGGCTGTGACTATGTAAAGGTTACAAAGGATAACGCGAAAGACATTTTGGCTCTTTTAAAGTAATGCGCTAACGGAAGGAAGGAGTGAAGCTGCATGGCCTCCCTCCTTTCTTTTTTTCATCGTAATCGATGGCGGAAGATAGAGGATAGAGAGTAAGACCCAAAGAAATGGAGGAATTGATGGCAGAATATAAGTTGGAAATGAAAGGGATATCGAAGTCATTTCCGGGTGTTAAGGCGCTGGACAATATACAGCTTTCTGTCCGTCCGGGTACAGTCCATGCCCTCATGGGGGAAAATGGTGCAGGAAAGTCCACCCTGATGAAATGCCTTTTCGGCATTTATAAGATGGACCAGGAGAAATCTACCTGGACGGGAGAAAAGGTGGAAATCAACAACCCGGACGAAGCGATGGAAAAAGGCGTAGCGATGGTACATCAGGAGTTGCAGCCGGTACTCGCCCGTTCCGTAGCGGAAAATATGTATCTGGGCAGATTCCCGGTATATCACTTCGGCCCCTTGCAAGTGATTAACCATAAAGAAATGTACAAAGAGACGGAGAAATGGTTATCCGAGCTGGGACTGAATTACAATGTAAAGGCGCCGCTTTCTTCCCTTTCCATCGGGCAGATGCAGATGGTGGAAATTGCAAAAGCGGTTTCCCACGATGCAAAGGTCATCATCTTCGACGAGCCGACTTCCTCCCTTTCCGACAAGGAAGTAGAGTTCCTCTTTAAGGTCATGGGAGACTTGAAGAAGAAGGGCGTCTCCATGATTTACATTTCCCACAAAATGGATGAAATCAAGCGGATTTCCGACGACATCACCATCATGCGGGACGGTACCTACGTCGGAACATGGCCTGCGGAGGAGATGACGACAGAGCAGGTTATTGCGAAGATGGTGGGACGGGAACTCAGTAACATCTATCCGGAACACCATCACGAAATCGGCGAAACCATCATGGAAGTGGAGGACTACACTTCGATTCACGAGAAGTCTTTCCGCGGAGTGAGCTTCTCCATCCGAAAGGGAGAGATTCTCGGCTTCGGCGGACTGGTCGGAGCGCAGAGAACGGAGCTCATGGAAGGCATTTTCGGTATCCGTCATATTGCCAAAGGAAAAATCAAGGTGCACGGAAAGGAAGTCAGCATCAAAAGACCGAGAGACGCAATGGACAGCGGCATCGGCATGATTACGGAAGACCGGAGAGGAAACGGGATCTTCGGCTGTCTCTCCATAAAAGACAATGTCGGCGTTTCCATTTACAATAAATTCCTGAAAATGGGCATCATGCTTGACCACCCGGCAATCAATAAGGTGGTGGACGAGAACATTAAGCGCCTTTTCGATTAAGACGCCCGGCATGAAGGAGCAGATCGGCAATCTCTCCGGCGGAAACCAGCAGAAAGTAATTATTTCCCGCTGGCTTGCGAAGGATCCGGATATCCTGATTATGGATGAACCGACCAGAGGAATCGATATTGGTGCAAAAGCATGAAATCTATGAGATTATGGAAGAACTGGCGAAACAGGGAAAGGCCATCATCATGATTTCCTCCGAGATGCCGGAACTACTCGGTATGGCAGACCGGATTTGTGTGATGTGTAACGGAAAGCTCACGGGAGAGCTGAATCAGCAGGATGAGATGACCCAGGAGAATGTCATGGGCTTTGCGACAATGTTTTAGAGGAGTGGGAAAATGCAAAAGACACAAAAACAAAAAATAACGGATTTTTTAATCAACAACGGGGTCATCATCGTAATGTTCATTCTGGTGATTTATACGGGGCTGACCACGAAGAATTTCTTAACGGCGGATAATGGAATGAACCTTCTTGCCAATATGTCCTATCGTCTGGTGATTGCCCTCGGTATCGCTGGCTGTGTTATCACGGCGGGCTGTGACCTTTCCGCAGGACGAATGATCGGTTTCAGGGGCTTGTCTCGCGGGAACCCTTCTCCAGAAGGTGAACTATTCCGGACGCTTCTTCCAGCAGGAGCCGTGGGCTTCCATGGGAAACGGCATTCTCTTGAAGATTACCCTGATGAATCCTTTTCGTCGTGCTGCTCCTCGTGATGCTTGTCTGCGCGATTTTCGGAACGATTACCGGCTGGTTTATCGCCTATCTTCCGTTCCGCCCTTTTATCGCAACGCTGGCAATGATGGAAATCATCTACGGTCTGGTCTTCTGTTTACGAATGCGACTCCGCTCGGCGGCTATATTGATGCGTACACCGCGTTCTCCACGGGAAAATTCCTCGGATTAAGCTATTTAATCTGGATTGCCCTTCTTATGGCGGCAATCACCTGGTTCATCTTCAACATGACACGGCACGGCAAGTATATGTATGCCATCGGCGGCAATCCGCAGGCGGCGGAGGTTGCCGGTGTACCGGTGAACTTCACTCTGGTGATGATTTATGCGAAGGCGGCAGCCTTCTACGGCATGGCAGGTTATATGCTCGGCGCGAAAGCCGGCGGTGCTTCGGTCAATACCGGACTCGGTTACGAAATGGAGGCCATCGCGGCGTGTGCGCTTGGCGGCGTATCGGTAACCGGCGGACGCGGTAAAGTCTCCAGTGCCTTCATCGGCGTTGCCGTACTGGAACTCTTGAAGACCGCACTACAGTATCTCGGTGTGAATGCCAATGCACAGTATATCGCGATCGGTATCGTCATCTTCATCGCCGCGTCTCTCGATATTCGGAAATACTTGACGAAGAAGTAAAAGATTCGACGAAGAAATAAGAGTTTTTTCGAAAACAGGCTGCGAACAGGCAGCATCCGTATTCTGAATAATCGCGTAGAAAAGGGGCACGCTTGTGCCACCCTCGCCATAAGACAGGATCATAGGTGAGAGTGGTGCGGGCGTGCCCCTGTTTTCGCAACATAGTCCGAAGCAAACGTTGACCTTCCTTACAATCTGCTTTATCCTAAAAAAGTATTTTGTCATGGAGGAAGCCACGGAAAGCAGCACGAAATCCGTCGCATCCTATTGTTATTTGGATAAAGGAGGACAGGGATGAAGTTTCAAGATATGGAATATAAAAGGCTCTCCGTCGAGGAGATTGGAAAGGAAGCGAAGGAGTATATTCAGGCGCTGAAAGAGGCGAAAAACTTTCAGGAAGCGGATGACGCCTTTGTAAAGTATGACGGGATTGCAGGGGCATATTTCGACGATGTCCAGTCTTGCACAGGTGCGCCACTCCATCAATACGGAAGATAAGTTCTATGATGCCGAGTCGAATTACTGGGACAATGCGACACCGAAGATTAGCGAGTTCAATCAGGAGTGGATTCAGATGCTCCTTGCCTCTCCGTTCCGTCCGGACTTTGAGAAGAAGTACGGGAAAGGTCATTTTCACGAATGCGGAGTTGGAATTAAAGACCTTCTCCCCGGAAATCATCCCGGAATTACAGAAGGAGAACGAATTGGTTACGGCGTATGAAAAATTGCTCGCCTCTGCCCAGATTCCGTTTGAGGGGAAGGTTTATACGCTTTCCCAGATGACGCCGTTTAAGAATGATCCGGACGACAGTCGGAGACTTGCCGCTTGGAAAGCGGAAGGAAAGTGGTATAAGGACAATCAGGCGGAACTCGACCGTCTCTATGATGAACTGGTTCACCTTCGGGACAGCATGGGGAAGAAACTCGGCTATAAGGATTTCGTGGAACTCGGATACTATCGTATGAAGAGAAGCTGCTATGACAGAGCGGATGTGCAGAAATTCCGGGAAGCCGTACAGACTTATGTGGTGCCTCTTGCGGAAGAAGTCTTCAAGAGACAGGCAAAGAGATTGGGCAAGAGCTATCCTTTGAGCTATGCGGATGCCGCAATCGAATTCCGTTCCGAAATCCTCGTCCGGCAGGAACACCGGAAGAAATCGTGGCAAGCGGAAAGAAGTTCTACGACTCCCTTTCTCCGGAAACGGCGGAATTTTTCCAACACATGGTGGAGGATGAGTTGATGGATCTCCTCTCAACGAAAGGCAAGCAGGGTGGAGGATACTGTACGAGTTTTCAGGACTACCATACACCCTTTATCTTTGCGAACTTCAATGGAACCCAGCATGATATCGAGGTTATTACGCATGAAGCGGGGCACGCCTTTGCCGCCTATCTGAACCGGAACCGTGTGCCTTTTGAGACAATCTGGCCGGGAATGGAAGCTTGCGAGGTGCATTCCATGTCGATGGAATTCTTTGCGGAAGCCTTCTCCACGGAATTCTTCGGAAAAAGATGCGCGGAAGTACAACTATTCTCACCTTGCCGGCGCACTGACTTTCCTTCCGTACGGGACGATGGTGGATCATTTCCAGCATATCATCTATGAGGAGCCGGAACTGACACCGAAAGAGCGGCATAGGAAGTGGAAAGAGCTTGTGGAGCTTTATCAGCCATGGTTGAAACTCGATGGAGACATTCCTTTCTATAGTGAAGGGGAAGGCTGGCAGAGACAGCACCACATCTATTCCATGCCGTTCTACTATATTGACTATTGCCTCGCGCAGACCGTGGCGCTCGAGTTCTGGAACCGTATCCAGGAAGATCAGAAGGATGCATGGAAACACTATATGGCGTACACCTCCCAGGGAGGTTCCGTTCCCTTTACCGCGCTCTTAAAGAATGCAGGACTGGTCAGTCCTTTTGAAGAGTCCTGCCTCAGCGGAATCTGTGAGACGGCGTCCGCTTACCTTTCGGATTATGACCTTACGGGGATAGAATAATGGGCATGTTCCAATCGCCTTACGATAAGGGCGGCGCGCTTTCCAAAGAGGCTTATGAGGAGCGGAAGAAGGTCTATATGGATAGAAGAGGAGAAGAGAGCAGGAAGAAGGCAGGACGCCGCCTTTTCCTCTTTTACCTGCCTCTTCTTCCCCTGATGCTCTTGCCGGGCTTTTTTTCCGAAGCGGCGGTGTCTCATACCGCCTATCTTCTACTTCCCTATGCACTGGAGGCGGTGACCGTGGTACTGACCGGGGCGGGACTCCTTTCCTTCCTCTTTCACGCGAAAGCTGCGGTGGATGGCAGGGCCTACCGCTTACAGTTCCAGCGATTTCTCGGAAGAGCGGCGATGTCCTGTATTCTCGGCATCGGTTTCTTTCTCGTTGAACTCTTCTTCTTATTCTTTGTGAAAGCGGAAAAGAAGCAGGCGGTAGAAATAGGCGTACTCCTTATTCAGTTCGGCTTTTTGCTCTTTTCCAGACTTTTCTGGATGAAGGCGAAAGAAGAAATTTTGAATTGGACGTTGTGAATTTAATTTTTTTACCGTATAATGTACCGAAGTTTTTCTATTCTTGCGCTTTAGTGCATCAGAGTATATAGTATGCGTTAGTGCGTTGAAGTAGAAAAGCTGCACAGACGATTACTTATAGAAGGGAGATTGTAATATGAAAAAGAGAAATCGGTTTATTGCTTCCTTACTTGCAGTAGCAATGACTGCATCCCTCCTCGCTTCCTGCGGAGGCAGTTCTTCCGGGAAGAAGGAAGACCAGTCGGGAAAGCAGAGCGCGGATGCTTCGAAGGATTCCGGCGCCATGGTTTTTGCATCGGATGAATTCAATGCGAAGTTCTCTCCGTTTTTTGCAGAAACCGTATCGGACACTATGGTGTCCGACCTCGTGAATGTTCAGCTTCTTCAGCTCGATAGAACCGGCTCCATCATCACGAAGGGAATCGAAGGGGAGAAAAAGGAATACAATGGTAAGGAGTATACCTATCACGGCATTTCCGACCTGGATATCAAAGAGAACAGTGACGGCACGGTTTTCTATGATTTCAAACTGAAGGACGGCTTGAAGTTCTCTGACGGAGAGCCTTTCACCATCGATGATGTTATCTTCACGATGTATGTGCTTGCCGATCCGACCTATGATGGAAATGCTACTTTCTTTACTTTGCCGATTCAGGGTATGGACGAGTACAGAAATGGAGTAGATACCCTTTTCAACCTGATTTTAAAGGCAGGAGAAGGAAACACCGATTTTTCCAAGTGGACAGAAGAGCAGCAGAAGACCTTCTGGACCGACTATAAGAAGGCAGTCGATGCTTTCGTAAAGGAAATCACAGACCTTTGCGTGAAGAACGGACTGAATAAAGAGGGCGACTCTATTGCCGCCTGTGCAGCAAATTACGGCTATGAAGGCCTGAAGGATGACGCTACGGCTATGGATTTCTTCAATGCGATGCTGGCGAAGTATGACGGCAGTGTGTCGAAGATGAGTGCCTCAGAGAGTGCCGGAACCCAGTTCAGTGCTTTGATGCCGAGCTATAATGATTACCAGGTCGGTGTAGAGACCGGAGAGTCCGCACCGAACATTACGGGTATTCAGAAGACCGGCGAGAATTCCTGCGAATCGTTGCAACCAAGGTAGATGCGCAGATGATTTATCAGCTGGCTGTAACCGTCGGTGCTTTGCATTACTATGGGGATAAGGCAAAGTTCGACTATGATAAGAACCAGTTCGGATTCCCGAAGGGGGATCTCTTCCATGAGAGAAAAAGATTTCCAAGCCGCTCGGTGCCGGTGCGTATGCTTTCGATAAGTATGAGAACGGTGTCGTCAGCCTGAAAGCAAACGACAGCTACTATGACGGAGCGCCGAAGGTAAAGAACCTGAACCTGAAGTATGTTGCAGAGAATGATAAGCTGAACTCCATTCTTGCCGGAACCACGGATATTTGCTACCCCGTCTTTCACGACAGAGGTTGCGGATGCCATCAAGAAAGCAAACAGCAACGGCGAGCTTTCCGGAGATAAGATCTACACGGATGCTGTCGATGCGCTCGGTTATGGTTATATCGGAATCAATTCCCATAACGTTTGCGTAAACAAAGAGCCGGGCAGTGAGCAGTCGAAGGATCTTCGTCGTGCATTTTGCCACCATTTTCTCTGTATATAGAGACCTTGCCATCAGCTCATACTATGGCGACAGAGCAAGTGTTATCAACTATCCGATTACCAACACCTCCTGGGCGGCACCGCAGCCGACAGATGACGGTTATGAAATTGCATTCTCGAAGGATGTAGACGGAAACCCGATTTATACTTCCGATATGAAGGATGAAGACAAGTACGCCGCTGCCAAGAAAGCCGCTCTCGGTTTCCTGGAGAAGGCGGGATACACGGTACAGAACGGAAAGATTACTGCCGCTCCGGCAGGCGCGAAGATGGAATATGAAGTGATGATTGGCGGTGGCGGAAACGGAGATCACCCCTCCTTCATGATTCTTACCGAAGCACAGAAGGCTCTGGCAGAGATTGGCATGAAGCTGGATATCAATGATATGTCGAACAGTGCGGATATGTGGAACAAGTTGAACGCAAGACAGGCGGAGATGTGGTGTGCCGCTGGCAGGCAACCCCGGATCCGGATATGTACCAGGTATATTACTCTGATGTTGCAAACGGCGGAAAAGAGCCGGGCGGTTCCAACTATATGTATCAGATTGAAGACAAAGACCTCGATGATATGATTATGCAGGCGAGAGAGTCTACTGACCAGGAGTATCGTAAGACCATCTACAGAGCGGCATTGGATAAGATTATCGATTGGCTCGTGAGATTCCGGTTTACCAGAGACAGGAAGTAACAACATTCGCTTCCAATCGAATCAAGGTGGATACCATCACACCGGATATGTCCTCTTACTATAAGTGGTACTCTGAAATTCAGAACTATGAGTTAACTAAGTAAAGATTAAACGATTCAATCGTACGTTGTTTTCGGGCTTGAACCGCATTTCTGAAATCAGTGGAAATGCGGTTTTTCCCGATAAAGAGACGGGGAAGCGTATCAGCGTTTTCCTCATTCGGAAGAGCAGGTTTTCTAGTGAAAAAGTATATTATCAAAAGATTGCTATGGTCCGTTTTGATTTTGTTCATCGTGGCATTTTTACTCTATTGTCTGATGCGGAGTCTCCCAACTTCGTATCTGGAGCAGATTGCCAGAACGAAAGCGCAGCAGCCGGGATCCAAGAGTTTTGAGGAATGGATGAAGCAGCTGTCCGCGACCCTATGGTATGGATAAAGGGATTGTTCCGGGATTCTTCTCCTGGCTTGGAAAAAGCCCTGCGCGGAAATTTCGGAGACAGCTGGAAGTATACCGTTCCGGTAACCCAGAAGTTCCTGGAGTGCGTAGGCATTTCCTTCTGGATGGGACTGATTGTGATGATACTCGAGATGCTGATTTCGATTCCGCTCGGAATCATTGCAGCGACGAAGCAGTATTCCATGACCGACAATGTGATTTCCATCGTTGCCCTGGCAGGAATTTCCCTTCCCACTTTCTTTACGGCTTCTTTATTAAAGTTATTTTTCTCCGTAGACCTTGGCTGGTTTGATTTGAACGGTCTTGTGGGAAGAAATTACGACTATCTTTCTCCGATGGGGCAGAAATGGGATATCGCGATGCATCTGGTGTTGCTGATTCTCACGCTTTCATTGCCAGCATCGGTTCGTATATGCGTTATATTCGAACCAATATGCTGGAAGTATTGAGTCCGATTATATTCGTACCGCGCGCGCAAAGGGACTTTCAGAGCGTCGCGTGGTGTATCATCATGCTTTTCGAAATACGCTGATTACTTTAGTGACGATTTGGGGAACTTCCCTTCCGGGACTCTTTTCCGGTGCGATGATTACAGAGCAGCTTTTCTCCATTCCGGGTATCGGTTACATTTCCTACCAGGCAATGGTTGCTGACGATATTCCTTTCTCCATGTTCTATCTGGTGTTTATTGCCGCGCTGACCCTGATTGGAAACTTAATCACGGATATTTTGTATGCGGTGGTTGATCCCCGTGTACGGATTGCGTAGGAAAAGGAGGAAGAGTCGATGATGGATAAGCAGAATAAGCGTTCCGAGGAAACGGAAGAAACAATCGTAAGAGTGGAAGAAAGCGTTACAGATGGAGCGCATACGGAAGAAAAAATCGTGGAAACGGTCCTTTCCGAAGAAACGAAGACCGGATACTCCCTGAACGACGATCGTCGTAAAGACCCTTTCTCCGGGGGCAATGGTGGCGAAGCGTTTCTTTTCGAAAACCATATTGCCGTGCTCGGTATGGTGGTTCTCCTTGCGATGTTCGTCTTTTCCTTTGTAGGAGGAATGCTTTCTCCGTACAAAGAGTCTCAGCTCTTTTACCGGAAGGATTCGCAGGTGCAGAAGTATGCTGCCGTGAAGGCAAACACGGAGCTCCGGTATCAGCAGGCGGATAAGGATTCTTTCCCGAAGGTCGCACAGGCACAGTTCATTCTCGCGAAAAGGAAAGAAACAGACGGATTTCTCTGCCGGCGGGAAGGAATACCGCTATGAAGAGGCGGGGAAGGATTTCTATCTGATTTATGAAAAGGGAGGAACGACTCCCGTTGCCTTTGCTGCTGTTGATATGGTAACCGCGGCGGGGAGTGATGCGATTCCCTATGCCGAGCAGCTTGCCATTTTGAAGGCGTATACGAATAACGAGAAAAGCTTTAGTGAAGGCGGCATAAACTACAGCATAAAGGAAGACGGAACCATCGAGAAAGACGGAAAGGTTTATGCTACGGCAGGACGCTACATCTTGAATGCCATCATGAGCGATGTTACCTTCACGAAAGAGTTCAAAGAAGAGCTGCTCGCCGATATTCAGGCAAAGAAGGACAGCTTCCGCTTCAAAGATGCCGACGGAAAAGAGTCTGTCTATACCATTGAGTACGATGCTCCGTCAAAGACCTACAACATTAAGCAGAAGAGAGAGCAGATGGTCTACGATACCTATTCCAGCCCGAGCAGGAAACATCCGCTCGGAACCGATAAGAACGGTATGGATATGTTGACGAGACTGATGTATGGCGGAAGAGTTTCTCTCTATATCGGCTTTGTCGTGGTGATTATCGAGACGGTCATCGGCATGCTTATGGGCGGTATTTCCGGCTACTTCGGCGGATGGATTGATGATTTAATCATGCGTATCGTGGATGTATTCTACTGTATTCCGACGATCCCGATCTACATCATCATCGGTGCGGCGATGGATGCCATGCACGTGGATCCGAAGATTCGTATGCTCTACCTGATGATTATTCTCGGCTTCTTCGGTTGGCCTTCGATTACGAGACTGGTGCGCGGTGAGATTCTGACCCTTCGTGAACAGGGAGTTCATGACGGCGACGGAGGCGACGGGAATTAAGCCGATTCACCGCATTACGAGGCATTTGCTTCCGAACGTCATTCCGCAGCTTATCGTAACCTGTACGATGAGTCTCGGCGGCGTAATTCTTACTGAGGCGGTTCTTTCCTTCCTCGGTCTTGGTGTAAAGTTCCCCTTCGCTTCCTGGGGAAATATCATAAACGATGTAAACAATACCTATGTACTCAGCAATTATCTTTTCATCTGGGTTCCCGCCGGCGTTTGCTTATTGCTTACGGTACTTGCGTTTAACCTGGTTGGAGACGGGCTCAGAGATGCATTTGACCCGAAGATGAAACGATAGAATCGAGGAAATACTATGGCAAAAAATGACGGTTATCTTTCCGCGAAAGAATCGCGGAGGATATCGAGAGAAAATAAAGCAATCACATCGAAGCTGGAAAAACAGCGGAAAAGAAAGAATGTTCCGGAAAGCGAATACCTGACCAAGATGCGGAATCCGGAAAATGCGGTGGAGTTTGAGAATCTCCACACCTATTTCTTTACGGATGCCGGAACGGTAAAAAATGTGGATTCGGTCAGCTTTGATGTACCCCAGGGAAAGACGGTCGGCGTAGTGGGAGAGTCCGGTTGCGGTAAGTCGGTAACTTCTCTGTCCCTTATGCAGCTTTTTACAGAGACCGCAGGGGCAGGTTGTCGAAGGAGCCATTCGCTTTAAATACCGGCGATAAGGTATATGACATCACAAAGACACCGGAGAATGTGATGCAACATCTTCGCGGAAACTTCATGTCGATGATATTCCAGGAGCCGATGACTTCTCTGAATCCGGTTTTTAAGATCGGAGATCAGGTCGGAGAGGTACTCATTTTCCATGAAAATGCCTACAAGACGAAAGAAGAAGTGAAGAAGAGAACCATTGAACTTTTACAGATGGTCGGTATCGCGAACAGCGAGGGTGTCTATGAGATGTATCCCCATGAGCTTTCCGGCGGTATGCGGCAGCGTGTGATGATTGCGATGGCACTGGCATGCAATCCGAAGCTGATTATTGCGGACGAGCCGACGACAGCGCTCGATGTAACGATTCAGGCGCAGATTCTCGATCTCCTTCGGAACTTAAAGGATCAGATTAACTCGTCCATCATGCTGATTACGCATGATCTCGGTGTGATTGCGGAAATGGCGGATTACGTCGTGGTCATGTACTCCGGACGAGTTGTGGAAGCGGGAACCGCAAAGGAGATTTTCGCGCATCCTGCCCATCCCTACACGATTGGACTCATGGCGTCAAAGCCGGTGGTAGGAAGAGAAGTGGAGAAGCTTTACTCGATTCCCGGAAAAGTGCCGAATCCGATCAATATGCCGAATTACTGCTACTTTAGAGATCGTTGCGACAGGCGGATGCCTTGCTGCGACGGTGCGTATCCGGGAGAGATTTATCTTTCCGAGACGCATAGAGTCAGCTGCTATCTCTATGACGAGGCTTTGAAGAATACGCTTGTAGAGAAAGAAACGCTGGATGTACAGATTCGTGAAGGGTAAGTGGAAATGATGGAAAAAAGCGAAATGAAAGACTTTACGCCAATCGTTCATAATGAAGAAAATATTCTGGAAGTCAACGGACTCAAGAAATACTTCCCTATAAAGGGAGGATTCTTCAATACGGTTGTCGGTCATGTGAAAGCCATTGACGGCATCTCCTTTCACATCAAGAGAGGAACGACAATGGGCCTTGTCGGAGAGTCGGGATGCGGAAAGACGACGACCGGCAGAACGATTTTACGTCTGAGCGGAGAGAAAACCGCCGGACAGGTTCTATTCAACGGAAAAGAAGTCTACGACATCCCGAAAAAAGAAATGAACGAGATGCGTACCAAGATGCAGATTATTTTCCAGGATCCCTTCTCTTCCCTGTCTCCGAGACTTCCGGTAGGGGAGATTATCGGAGAAGCGGTAAAGGAACACCGGCTTGTACCACAGAACGAGTATGAAGAGTATATTGATAAGATTATGGATGAGTGCGGCTTGCAGCCTTTCCATAAGGGACGGTATCCCCACGAGTTCTCCGGCGGACAGAGACAGAGAATCTGTATCGCAAGAGCCCTTGCGCTGAATCCGGAGTTCGTGGTTTGTGACGAACCGGTTTCCGCCTCGATGTATCGATTCAGGCGCAGGTTATCAACCTCTGGAGGACTTGCAGGAGAAGTTCCACCTGACCTATCTCTTCATCTCCCATGATTTATCCGTCGTAGAGCATATCTCGGACACGGTCGGCGTAATGTACCTCGGAAATATTGTAGAGTTTGGCGACACGAAAGATCTCTTTAGAGAACCGCTGCATCCTTATACGAAGGCTCTGTTCTCCGCGATTCCGATTCCGGATCCGGAGGCGAAGATGAATCGAATCATCCTGGAAGGAAGCATTCCTTCTCCGGCAAATCCTCCGGAAGGTTGTAAGTTCCATACCCGTTGTAAAGAATGCATGGGAATCTGCAAGAAGGTGGCGCCCGAGAAGAAGGATATGGGAAACGGGCACATCGTATACTGTCACCTCTATGACGAAGAAAAAGGCGGAGACGAGTATCGGAGATGTGCGGAATAGAGAATAGAGAAAAGTTCCGAAGAATGAGTCCTAAAGGAACGGATAACAAAAAGAACGGATACCAATAATACTGAAAAAAAGGTATTCAGACTTTTGCCTGAATACCTTTTTAAAATTGACCTATCTTATTTTACTTTTGCTTATGCTACTTCTTCTTATGGAATTGGCTGTAATTCTTTCCGCTTTCCATAGAAACGCCTCGTGCTTTTAGCCAGTTCGGAAACGGTTACCAGCTGATATCCCCTTTCCCGAAGAGCCGGAATGATTCGCTCAGCGGCGGAAGCGCTTTGCTTATAGATGGAATGCATGAGGACGATGTCTCCGTCTTTCACGTGAGAAAGAACAACATTTACCGTATTATCGGCGTTCTTGGTCTTCCAATCCAGTGTATCGATACTCCAGAGGATGGAAGGCTGTCCAAGACTCGCAAGAGCCGATTTCACACTTCCTGCCGTTGCCCCGTAAGGCGGACGGACAAGGTGTACGGGCTGTCCGGAAAGATTCCGAAGAATTTTCATTTGTTTTGGAAATCGAACTGACGATTGCGCCCTGAGAGAGCTTCGGAAGATTTTTCGTGTTTGTAGCTGTGGTTTCGATTTTCCATACCGGCAGCCGCAAGCTTCTTCACGGTATTCGGGAATTTTTGTTGCCTGCGTTCCGACGAAGAAGAAAGTTGCTTTTTCCGTTATATTTCTGTAGAGAAGCGAGGATTCTGTCTTCATAGAGTCCCGGGCCGTCATCAAAGGTCAGGGCAACCATCGGGCGGGCAGGATCCACAGTACCTTGTTGTGCGTTAGCGGTCACAGGGGAAGCACTGTCTTCCTTCGGGCTTTCTCCTTTTTTCACAACGGTAACAATCATACCGTCGATATGCTTTCCGACACCGACAGGGTTACTGTCTTCTCCGTTTTTTACCCAGTTCTGCCATTCATGGAGCACCGAGGTTTTATAGTAGACGTCGTACTGCTCTTTCAGGGCGCCGTTTAAGAAGACGCGGATTCCTTCGATGGGCATCTCCTGTCCTTCGCCTATTACTTGACCGTTCTCATGTACTGCGGACCATCCGAGGCCGGAGAGGTTTGCCTGATATTGCACTGTACCGCTCATCCCTTCCGGCTGATGCTTTAAAAGCACTTTCATCGCCGTGGGGTAGGAGTCATTCCGTACCTGCCTCTGCCCGTCGTTACTGTATTCCTGAAATCCGACGCCCTTGTAGTACAAGCTGTAATAGCTTTTCAAGTGATGCTCCGCACTTTCTTCCGCATATCCTTTCAGGGGGAACAGCAGGAAGAGAGCAAGAAGGAAGAGGAAGGAGAAGAAGAGGATATTCTTTCCTTTATCTTGTTTTTCAATAGGGAAAATCATTTCCGAATCCATACTCTTTTTCCAATTCATGATTTTTATGCACTCCTTTGTCTTTATCTAAAATGGCATTGTTCTATAGACAGCTGACGCATTTTTCGTCCTATGGTTCCGAAGAAACGTCAACATCATATAGGACAGAAAAAGCCAACGAGGTTACAGTATACGCCAATTTATCAAAAATAAAAAGGATAGGAGCCGGAAGAAAGGAAAAGGAAAGAGAAAAAGAAAGAATAGGAAACAAGAATATTTTTGTGAATATTCTTTATTTTATCCTATGTTAAAGAGGAAAAATTTTTGCAGAATAGAATAATAATGAAAAGAAAATATGCCTGCTTTCCCGGGAGAGTAGCGGACAGCAGGATAGCGGAAAGGAGCGATAACTGGTGGACAGGATAGCAGAGAATCAGTGAAGTGGGAATCGTACCGGTAATCAAGTTGAAGCATCCGGAGAGAGATGCGGTAAACCTGGGAAAGAGCTTGTGTAAGGGCGGCATTCCGATTGGGGAGGTCACTTTCCGTGCGGAAGGGGCGGATACGGCGCTTCGTCTGATGCACGCGGCACTCCCGGAGATGCTTCTCGGTGCAGGAACCGTGACCACGAAAGAGCAGATTGATCGTGCGGTGGATGCCGGTGCGGAATTCATCATGTGTCCCGGCTTTGATGAGGAACTCGTAGAGTATGCACAGGAGCGGAACGTCCCCATTTTTCCCGGGGCAAGCAGCGCCAGTGATTATCATAAGGCTTTGAAGTATGATCTGAAGGTGTTGAAGTTCTTCCCGGCAGAGCAACTGGGCGGTATTCCGATGATTAAGGCGCTTTCGGGGCCCTTCCCCATGTTTAAGATTATGCCGACCGGAGGAATTTCTCTGAAGAATCTCGGAGAATATATGGCGTCTCCTCTTATAGCGGCTTGCGGCGGCAGTTACATGGTGAAGGATAAGTTGATTGAAGAAGGTGCCTGGGAGGAAATCACAAGACTTTGCGAAGAATCCGTGAAGATTATCAGAGAAGCACGAAGAGGAACGGTATAGAACAGCTTGGAGGTGTATTTTGGCGAAAGTTGTCAGTTTTGGAGAAATTATGCTGCGCTTGCAGCCTTACAATTATGAGCGCTTTATTCAGGCGGAAAGAGTGCAGTTTACTTTTGGAGGAGCGGAGGCAAATGTCGCCGTTTCCCTTGCCAATTTCGGCGTCGATGTTTCTTATATCACGAAAGCTCCGACGCACATGGTGGGACAGGCTGCCATCAATTCTTTAAGAAGATATGGGGTAGATACGACGAAGATTGTGCGCGGAGGCAATCGCGTCGGAATTTACTTCAATGAGAAGGGGGCTTCACAGCGTCCCGAGTATTTGTACCTATGACAGAGCCCATTCCGCGATTTCCGAAGCGGTGAAGAGTGATTTTGACTGGGAGGAGATCCTCCGGGGCGCGGACTGGTTCCATTTTACCGGAATCACCCCGGCGCTTTCTGCGAATGTGCTGGAGATTTGTGAAGAGGCGTGTCGCACGGCGAAGCGTCTTGGCGTGAAGGTTTCCTGCGATGTCAATTACCGCAGTAAGCTCTGGTCGAAGGAAGCGGCAAGAGAAGCGATGGTGAAGCTCAGTGCGTACATCGATATGATCATCGTAAACGAAGAGGATGCGAAGACCGTCTTCGGCATTGCGGCGGAGAAGACGGATGTATCGACCGGAAAGCTGAACAAAGAGGGCTACGAAGAGGTAGCGAAGAAGCTTGCGGAGCAGTTCCATTTCTCCGAGGTGGCCATCACCTTGAGAGAAAGTAAGACCGCATCGGATAATAACTGGTCGGGACTCCTTTATGACGGGAAAGAATGCCTGTTCTCAAAGGTTTACCCCGTGCATATAGTGGACCGTATCGGTGGAGGCGACAGTTTTGCTGCCGGTCTGATTTACTCCCTTTTGAAGGGAGACGACAGCAGAACCGCTTTGGAGTTTGCAGTTGCAGCTTCAGCCTTGAAACATAGTATCGAAGGGGACTATAATATGGTTAGCGTCCCCGAAGTGGAGAAGCTTGCCGGAGGAGACAGTTCCGGTAGAGTACAGCGTTAAAGAAGGGAGATATTAAGATGGACAGAGAGAAACTAAACCGAATTTACAAGAAGATGGAAGAGCAGAATCTTCCCCAGATGCTGATTACAGACCCACCCGCTATTTTCTACTTGACCGGACGTTGGATTTTCCCGGGAGAAAGAATGCTTGCGCTTTACATTAGCACAAAAAGGCAAGGAAGAGTTGTTCGTGAACCGTCTGTTCCCGATTGAGGAGGATCTCGGCGTAGAGATTCAGTATTTTGATGATATCGGATGATGCCGTAGCGATTCTTTTCGAAAGTAATTGACAAGAATGCACCTCTCGGCGTGGATAAGACCTGGCCGTCCCGTTTCTTACTTCACCTTCAGGAGATGCACGGCGCTTCCTCCTATGTGAACGGTTCTGTCATCGTGGACAAGGTAAGACAGATTAAGAGTAAAGAAGAGCAGGAAAAGCTTATTGCTTCCTCCCTTTTGAACGATAAAGTAATGGCGGACCTGATTCCGAATGTAGTAAAGGGCTATACGGAGAAGGAGCTGAATCATCTCACCAGAGAGCTGTACAGAAGCACGGCGCATCCGGCGTTTCCTTCGATCCGATTACCGCGTATGGCCACGGTGCTGCCGACCCGCATCACGTAACGGACAACTCGAAAGGAAAGAAGGGCGATTGCGTCATTCTGGATATCGGCGGCGTGCTGGACGATTATATTTCCGACATGACAAGAACCGTGTTTATTGAAGAGGTAAGTCCGCGGCATAAAGAGATTTATCAGATTGTTCGGGATGCGAACCTTCGCGGAATTGCCATGGCAAAGCCGGGCAATCGGATGTGTGATGTCGATTTAGCTTGCAGAAACTACATCGAGGAGAAGGGCTTCGGAAAGTACTTCACACACAGAACAGGACATTCTGCCGGCATTGAAGACCATGAGGTCGGCGATGTTTCCTCTGTAAATGAAGAAATCATCGAGGTTGGACAGTGCTTCTCCGTTGAGCCGGGAATCTATATTCCGAAGAGAACATCGGTGTTCGTGTAGAGGATCTTGTCATCATTACGGAGGACGGTTGCAAGGTACTGAATCACTACACCAAAGACCTTCTTGTTGTAAAGAAAGACGGCACAATCGAGAAGGCTGAGTAAGCTTTGAAGAGTTGAATTTATGAGGGGGAAAAGATGGCTAAAATTGTAGAAGGCACCATGCCCTATTTGGGCTATGAAACGTATTATCGAATTGTGGGAGAGGCAAATCCGAAGAAAAGCACCGCTTCTTCTTCTGCATGGAGGACCGGGGTCAACGCATAACTATTTTGAAATCCTGGACGATTTAGCAGACCGGGATGACAGACAGATTATCATGTATGACCAGATCGGTTGCGGAAATTCCTATGTAGATGGACATCCGGAGCTTTGGACGAAGGAAACCTGGGTAAATGAGCTGATCGCCCTTCGTAAGCACCTTCACCTGGACGAGGTACACCTTCTTGGACAGTCCTGGGGCGGTATGCTTGCCATTATCTATGGTTGTGACTACGCACCGAAAGGCATTAAGTCCGTAGTGCTTTCCAGTACACTTCCCTACAATGCAATCTGGGAAAGTGAGCAGAAGCGTCGTGTCGGCTATATGCCGAAGGAGCAGCAGGAGGCCATCAAGAGAGCGGAAGAAACCGGCAATTATGATGCGGAGGATTACCTGGAAGCGATTACCGCTTTTATGGAGCGTTACTGTGCAGGGCCTTTCACCGAGAAGGATCCGGAGTGCTTGAGAAGAAAGAAGCGTGCCGGAGGAGAGGCGTATGTAGCCGGATGGGGACCCAATGAGTTCACACCGACAGGGAAGTCTTCGTGACTATGACTATATGGAGAAGTTGCATCATTTTGCTTATCCCTACTTTTGATTTGCGACGGTGAGGAGGATCTCTGCTCTCCGTACATCGCTAAATTAATGTATGATGCCATTCCGGATGCGGAGTGGGAGCTTTTCCCGTATTCCCGTCACATGTGCTTTTGTAGATGAGGAGCAGAAGTACAAAGAGGTTCTTCTGAAATTCCTGCATAAGCATGATTAAAGTGTAACGATAGAAAAGAGCTATAAAATCGATTTTTGTGAAAGCGCATTTTCTCTTGCGAGCGGTCAGTTTGTAAGAGTGTGTGTCCACAAGAGCGTTTTTATAGCTCTTTTTGTTATAAAATGCTCTCCATTTCTTCCATTTTGTTTAAAAAGGAAAAAAATAATCCGGGTTCTGTGAAGATATTTCCAGATTAATTTACGTAAATTTTATAATCTTATTTGCAAAAATGCCGAAATTCTTAATAGTACTTCGGAAGAAGTTTGTGGATTCTTTGGAGAAGGAGGAAAAATGAAGAAATTCGAAGGAAGGGAATCATTCCTTCAGTATTATTGCGCTTACGGCATTGTCTCCGCTTCTTGTACGTGCGGAAGAACAGCATGCCGGCGGAAAATGGGTGCAGAGCGGTGAAAACTGGTTGTTTTTCGGGGAAAATGGCGAGAAGAAAACAGGCTGGATAGAAGATAAAGGAAAAGAAATATTATATTGACCCGGTAAAAGGGAACTCTTGCAACAGGCTGGGTACAGATGGAGGGAAAGTGGTATTTCCTGGATACGAAGGAGGCGTCTTCGGAAAGCTTGCAGAAGGCTGGCAGTGGATTGACGGCTACTGCTACTACTTTGATGCTACGACCGGAAAGATGGCGGAGAATGAGAAGACGCCGGATGGCTACTTTGTTTCTGCTGGCGGAAAATGGGCAAATGAAAAGGGGGAATCCGTTTATAAGCCGGAACTCGGTGTGAAGAGCACGGTGGAGAAGGAGAAAGCGGCGGAGAAAGAGAGAAAAGTAGCGGAAGAAGCCGCTCAGGCAGGAAAGACCGACTCTTTTATTAAGCCACTTGCCTCCTCCGGCGGGTTCCGGCGGCTCGGGCGGCGGCTCCGGCAGTGGCGGATTCCGCGCAGCAGGAGGATCCGGAGGTTCAGGAGGCGGTTCCGGCAGCAGTGCAGGCAGCGGCGGCAGTTATAGTAGGGGCGGTGCAGGCGGCAGCTCTTCTTCCTGGCAAACTACATATCATTCGTCCCCAAGCAATCTCTTTTCCTCGGCGGAGGAACTTCGTAATTTCCATGAGCAGAATGAATTAAGACGGAAAGTGGAGATAGAGGAAAGAGCGGCGCTCGAGAAACAGAGGAAAGATGCGGAAGAAGCGAAGCAGAAGGCGGAACTTCAGAAACAGGAGCGAGAAAAGAGAGAAAGAGAAGAGAAGGAGAGAGCTGCCTTAGAGAAAAAGAGAAGAGAAGAAGCAAGAGAGTCTCATTTTATCGAAGGCGTACAGTTACAGGAAAGTGATTTCTTAACGAAGAGGCTTATTATAGGGGAGCAAACCTACAGTTACGGCTTTAAACCGTATGAAGCGGGTCGCGGTATCCTTGACCGGGAAAAATGTGCCGGAGCAGGTAGAAAGTATGTCCGGAGAGAAGCATTATATTGCCTCCCTTTCCTATTATGCGGTGGAGCGGGACCTTCTGGATTACTATCTCAGCGCGCACGAAGCGGAGATAAGAGAGATTGTACAGAATCAGCCGGACGCAAGCCTTCGCATCTTCGGAAAAGTACATAAGCTGGGCGACCTCCTTCGTGAAAAAGGCGGCAGGCGGGGCAGGAATCCGTCTACGCACTCTATCAAAGAGCAGGCGGAGTCGGGGGAAGCGCTGCGGTATCTTCTTCTGTAGCCAGTGCCTCAGTTTTGCCTTCCGCTACAGCGGCATCCGCTCAAAGCGCGTCTTCCGTAGCCAGTGCGTCTGTGCTTCCGGGAACCGCTTCCGGCGCTACAGCGCATTCCGGAAACATTCCGGAAAATTACCGGAATGAAGCGCTGCTGGATCGGAGAGAATGCACGGATTTGGAGAGTTTTTCTTCCTGGACGAAAGAAAGAATCGAAAACAATGAACCGTTCATCCTGGAACAAAGCGGATTCTCCGGGGGAGCAAAGTCTCCGGCACTGGTTCTCGGTGCAGAGTGGACGAGGGTCGGGAAGCTCACCGCACTCTATCTCACAGAGCCGAACGACCGTACTAAAGGCGTAAAACGATATGAAGTTTCGGAGAAAAACGGAAAAGTTGTATTGAACCCGGGATCGAGTAATTCGGTATCCTCTACGGTGTACAACAGCTATCGTTTCCTCCCTTATGCGGAGCAGAATATCGAGAGCTATCTTCTTCCGTAACGGGTAGAAGAGACACAAAAACAGGGCGCGGAACAAGGCACAAAACAAGATTTGTCGTAAAACAAGATAGGTCATAAAACAAGTTTTCTCATAATCAATACATCCTTTTATATGCCGTGGGAGGTGCTGTCCTGAAAAACAGTGCCTCCCACGGTGTTTTTATGCGTGTCCGAGCGCTTCCTTCAACAAAATACTTCATTTGGAAAACCCGCATTGCCGGGAGACAAATCCTCAATTTGGAGAAAACGCTTAATTTTCGAAATCTTTTGCAAAGAAAAATATTTTAAAAAGATTCGAAGTGCGAAATCTGGGGGAAGTATGCTAGAATCATAGCTTGCATGAAAGGAAAGGAGAAGCTATGGGAAGGAAGATTCATCTTGGCGTCATCGGTCTTGGACAAAGAGGGTCTGAACTGGTCAAATATGTGTATTCGGAACATCCGGATGTAGAATTTATCGCGCTCTGTGATGTCTATGAGGACAGAAGAGAAGAGACGGCAAAGGCGCTGGAAGAGATGGGCAGAGTAAGACCCATGACATTTTCCGACTATAAAGAGATGCTTCAGATGGAAGAGCTCGATGCCGTGCTGATTTGTGCTTCCTGGGAGACGCACAGTGCTATTGCCATGGATGCGATGCGCGCAGGGAAGGCGGTAGCATCCGAAGTCGGCGGTGCATATTCGATTTCCGAGTGCTGGAAACTCGTGGACTGCTATGAGGAGACGAAGACGCCGATTATGTTTATGGAAAACTGCGTCTACGGAAGAGATGAGATGATGGTCTACCACATGGCGGAAGCAGGGGTACTCGGGGAAATCGTGCACTGTGAGGGAGGTTACCGTCATGACCTGAGAGAAGAGGTTTCCTTCGGGCGAGAGAAGCGGCACTATCGCCTCGATAACTATATCCATCGGAATACGGAGAATTATCCGACCCACGAGCTCGGCCCGATAGCCAGGATTCTTCATCTGAACAGAGGAAATCGGATGCTCACGCTCACTTCGATGGCATCCAAGGCAGCGGGGTCTGCACGCCTATATTCAGGAGAAGAAGCCGGATGACCGGGACACTCCTGGATACCGTATTTCAGCAGGGTGATGTAGTCAATACCATCATTAAGTGCAGTAACGGAGAGAGTATTCTTCTCACTTTAGATACCACGTTACCGCGCTACTATTCCAGAGGATTTACCGTGCAGGGTACGAAGGGAATGTATATGGAGGACAACGCTTCTATTTTCTTGGATGGAGATGAGGGGGCGAAAGATCACTTCGAATGGAAGAAACAGTGGGGAAATGTAGAGCGTTTCCGCGCGCAGTATGAGCATCCGCTTTGGAAGGATTACCTGAAAACAGGGAGTGAAGAAGGGGCACGGCGGCATGGATTACCTTGTGTTCTCCGATTTTATCAGAGCATTACAGGAAGGGCTTCCCATGCCTATCGATGTGTATGATATGGCGAGCTGGATGAGCATTTCCGCGCTGGCGGAGGAATCCATCTGCTAGGGCGGAATGCCCGTTGCGATTCCGGATTTTACAAATGGTAAAATGGATGAAGCGGCGCTAAGAAGAAGTAAAAAATAGGGGAAGCGAGAAGAAATAGGAAAAATAGGGAAGCGACGCGAAACGAAAAGGCAACAGATAGAAGGGGTGATAAGGAAAGGGTATTTACGGGGACATGGGAGAAAAAGGGGACTCCGTTACATGAGAAAGGAAAAGAAAGAGAGAATCGTTTAAAGGGCATTCTTGCCATCATTCTCTCTGCGGCAGGCTTCGCCGGGATGGGCTTCTTCGTGAAGCTCTCGGGAAAAAGTGCTGGTGATGGAGAAAGCGATGTTTCGAAATGCCGTTGCGGCGTTGATTGCCTTTTTTTCATCATGCGAAGAGACGGGGCATCCTTCTTTGTAGAGAAGGACAATCGTTTTCCCCTGTTTTTACGCTGTCTCTTCGGCACAACAGGACTGGTTTGTAATTTCTGGGCAATCGGGTATCTGAAACTTGGGGATGCCAGTATCTTGCAGAAAATGGCACCGTTTTTTGCGATTGTGATGTCGATTTTTCATTCTGAAGGAAAAAGCCGAGTATCGTAGCGATTGTTTCGGTGCTGATTGCCCTTCTCGGCGCGGCTTTCGTCGTGAAGCCGGGGCAGGGGGTTCTCGGCCTTCCTGCGCTGGTCGGTCTCTTCGGCGGCTTTTTGTGCAGGTACAGCCTATACCTTTGTGCGGAAACTCGGCATGCGGGGGGTAGACGGTGCGCAGATTGTGTTTTATTTTTCTTTTTTCTCTCTCATTGTGATCTTACCGTTCTGCGTACTGCATTTTGTTCCCTCTTACGATGATGCAGTTTCTGTATCTCCTTTGCGCGGGAATCAGTGCGGCGGTCGGACAGGTTTTTGTGACGAAGGCGTATTCCTATGCACTCGGCGAAAGAAATCTCGGTCTTTGACTACAGTCAGGTCATTTTCTGCACTGCTTGGTTTCGTCGTGTTCCGGGAGGTGCCGGATATCTACAGTTTTATCGGTTACATTTTGATTTTTACGATGGCAATATGGAAATGGAAGAAGGACTAGCATGAGTTTGGCAGTACAGGAGAAAAGAAAAGCAAGAATGAGGGAAATCATTCAGAAAAGAAAGTCCCAGCGGAGTTTTTCGGGAGAAGCGCTTCCGGAAGAGTTTATTGAGAAGTTGCAGGCGGAGATTCTCGAAGAGAAACACGGAGAGCCAGCTCAATATCGAGTTTGTGGAAGATCGGGAGCAAAGCATTTTCCCACTTCGGAAAAGTCTTACGGTCTCTTCAAAAATGTGCGGAGTCTCCTTCTTCTGAAGGGAAATCCCGGACTTCCGTACTTTAAGGAGAAAATCGGGTATTATGGAGAGAAGCTCCTGCTCTATTCCGAAGGAGAAGGGGTGCAGACCTGTTGGGTAGGCGGTACCTTTGACCGGGAGGAGTTTTTCCTATCCGGAAGAGGAACAGGTGGAAGCGGTTATTCTTCTCGGTTATGCGGGAAATGTAGGTCTGGTCGGCAAGCTTACGACTTCCCTCTTCCATACAAAGAAGAAGGACTGGCTAAGCAGGATTGAAGGAAAGCAGCCCTATCCGAAATGGGTTAGAGAAGGGATGGAAGCGGTGGCGCTTGCTCCGAGCGCAATGAATAAGCAGAAACCGTTTTTTCATTATCATGATGGGGTGTTAACCGCGACCATCGCAAATGACTATGAATTGGATCTGGTCGATCTCGGCATTGCGAAGTGTCACTTTGAAGAGGGTGTCGGCTGTGGACGCTTCGTTTTTGGAAATGGAAGAGAGTTCGCGCCGGAAGGATAGAGAACGGCGTGGGAGAACGTTTCTGCCGTAAGAGCAGGTAAGGGCGGGAAAGAGCATTTGCATCGGAAGAATTGAAAAATAGCGAAAAAGGATTGGAGAGGCGGCAGAAAAAGCATCTGTCTGCCTCTTTTTTTAGGAAGGAAGAGAAAAGCGAGAGAAAATAAAATGAGAAAGAAGAAATGGGAAGGAAGAGGAAAGCGGAAAGAAAACGGGAAAGAGGGAAAAGAAAAAGAAAATAAATCAAGAAAGGGATGAGGGAAAAAGAAAGAAAATTATGAATATGTTTTAAATTACAAAAAATCAAATAATTTTAATTGTATTTTTGCTATAAATAAAGAAATTTAGAAAAATTGTAAGAATATTCTTAAAATAGAAAAAAAGTAATAACAATTAATCTCCTTAATTTATGTTGATTTCTTAATTTTTAGATTGTAGGATAGCGAAAGTTTAAGGGAGAACCATAGGACGAATTCAGGAGAAGAGAGTAGCTACTATGGGATCAAAATCAATCAAATCAATAACGGATAGAGGAGAAAAGACATGAGAAGAAAGAATTTAGGATTAGAGTAGCTGCACTCGCTGTAACAGGAACGATTGCAGTAAGCCCGATGACAGTAAGAGCGGAAGAGGGAACTGCAAGTACAGCAGTGTCGGCACTGCGACAAGCGGAACAACCGCAACAACTCCGGCAGTTACTGGAGCAGCTTCCACACCCGCAGCAAGCACAACAACGGCAACTGCTACAGCACAGCAGGCGCAACGGCTACTTCAAGTGCGACAACTGCGACTACAACAGCTACTGCAACACCAGCAGCACCGATTACTGTTTCAGAGCTGAGAGCGATCCGGCAACTACTGTGCCGAATAAGTGAATGATGTGGTAAAGAAGGATGATTATCAAGGCACGAAAATCAATGTGGATGGAGTTAGCTGTGAAATCACTACTGGGAATGTAAAGGATAAGACAGTTCTTTCTGATAAGTCGAGCGAATTTAACGGAACAGAGTATGAAAATAAGGAAAGTGGAGACCTTGTCATGAAAGGAGATCTTTCCGTAAAAGAAGAACAAGGTGCCGGGAATTTTGATTCCACTGAGATTGCTGCACACGACGTAGAGAGTGGAAAGACATACTCTTTAAAGGCGGATTTGGATGTCTCCGCGGTTACGAATGCAATTCTTGCATCGGAGAAGGTAGGAGATAAGAGCACGGAAAATAATGCAAAGGATACTTATGTTAATGACTTGGAAACCGGGCTTCGCGCTACTTTTACGATGGGAGATAAGCTTGACGGAAGCTTCTATCTTCCTACAGACTTAGAGGATGCGAAACAACATTATGCACTAAGTGCTTCTGATGGGAAATCGTATGATTTTCCGCATTAATTATGCAAATTCAACTTTTAGCTAAGGACAAAGTAAGTATTGCGATGGATTTGGATTTATCGAATATTACACCGTTTAAAACAACGTATGGGAAGAATGGAGATGGACCGGATTTATATAGTACAACAATTATCAAAGGAAAAGACGGAAAGAATTATACAGTGAGTACTGTCGAGAATTTTAGACATTCATTTAAGCGTTTTTTCTTTAATCCTGCGAAAGATAATGCTGGAGAATATGCCGGAACTTATCCTGATGAGACGAAAAAGAATGTGGATGGTACCTATAAAAATAAAGTAACTTACAATACAAGTACTTTTGGAAATTTAAGAGAAATTGTCAGCAAATCCGCACAGAAGATTCAACTTATAATGACTGGAGTTCAGTTTAATTCTGCCAAGGGCAATAAACAGTCGGTAAGTGAATCTACAGAAACAGCTACAGAAGTAACAACCACTACCACGACAACGGCGGAGGGAACCATTAATGGAACCTTGGTTGGATATATGAAAGCCAGTTTGGGAGCCAGAGGATGGCGTGACGCTGCCTACACATGGGGCGCTATCCAGAACAATGCCGGTCGTGACAAGGTTGCTGGTCAGGATAACGACAAGGTTTACTTGACAGTTAAGTTTACGGATAAGGAACGTACGGTAACACCGATTGCTCCGGTAAATCCCGTAACACCGAGCAATGGCGGTAACGGTGGAAATGGCGGTAACGGTGGAAGCAGAACACCGATTGTGAATCCGTCTACACCGTCTCAGCCGGGAAATGTACTGGGCGAGGATCGTCCGACACCGTCTAACCAGGGTGAAGTTCTGGGAGAGAACCGTCCGACACCGGCTACAGCAGAGAATACGGTAGCTGTCGCAAAGAAAGGGGAGGTTCTCGGAGAGAATCGTCCTGTAGCAAAGAACCTTTCTACAAGAGGAAAGGTAAGCACAGGAGACTACAATTTTGCAGGGCTTTGGGCATCTCTCTTCGGTCTGTCCGTACTTTCTCTTGCAGGTTACGTTGTTCTCAGTAAGAGAGCGGAAGAGAAGTAAAAAGACGAAGAGTAAAAACCCAAAACAGTAAAAAGGAAAGAAAAAGATAAGATAAAGAAAAGATGAGATAAAAGAAGGGAGCAGACGCTTCGCACTGGGGAGAAACAGGGTGCAGCGTTTGCTCCTCTGTAGGGAATTTGAAAAGGCATTTTGCCAAAAAAAGAGAATGTGATATTTGTAACACTATTTTCCCTCCTTATGCTAAAAGTGTAGGCATAGGAAAGGAGGAAGGATGAAGCTGATTGCAGGAAAAGTATTTTCCATAGCGGAAGACTGTAAGCCCAAAGAAGGTTGCACCGTATCCAGAGAGGTGGAAGGCGGGGAGAATGCAATCGTAATCTTTTCTTTGGACCGAAAAACGGATATCAGTCCGGAGATTTTTCGAGCATAAGTTTCTGCTTTTTGCACGAAGGAGACTTGCAGGTTTATCAGAAGGAAGAAGAGAAGGCGGAGGGGAAGAACGCGGTTCTTTCAAAGGAGATGCCATACTCTGTAAGGTAGGCGTACCGGTTGGAATGTGCACCGAGAAAGGTGCCGTGTATACGGAAATCAACATAAGGAGGAAGGAAATCATGAATGAAGCGGTAAAGGCGGGAGAAGTATTTCAGTTGAAGGAGCTGGTTCCCTACGGAGCGGGAGAAATCGTAAATAGGGATGTGATGCACAATGCGAAAATGAAGTTTGTGTTGATGGCATTTGACGAGGGGACAGGTCTTTCCGAACACGCCGCACCGGGCGAAGCGATTGTATTCGCTTTGGAAGGAAAAGCGACCATCAATTATGAAGGAAAGGATCATCTGATTCAGGCAGGAGAGCAGTTCCATTTTTGCGAAAAGGCGGACGGCACAGTGTGAAGGCGGAGGGCAGATTTAAGATGGCTCTGCTGCTGACTTTGGAATAAGTTCCTTCAAAGTTAAAAGTTTTGAAAATACCAAAGAAGGCTTGATAAGGCACCTTCCTTTCTGTACAATAGACTGTACAGGAAATGGAGGTGCTTTTTATGATAGCGGTAAACTATACGACCATGCGAAATAATTTAAAGGAATACTGCGATTTAGCCACGGATAACGGAGAAACAATCATTATTACTCGAAAAAGAAGACAAAAATGTAGTTGTTTTAAGCCTGGAGCAGTTTAATGAGATGGAAAAAGAATTACGAAATGCACGGTATTTGGATAAACTGAGAGAGGATTTAAAACAATTGCTGGAAGGCAAAAGGAACTGTACACGAATTGATTGAGGATTAAGATGAGAAAGATATGGTCCGATGAAGCCTGGGAGGATTATCTGTATTGGATGAACAGGATAAAAACATTAAAGAAGATTAATTCCTTAATTAAGGATATAGAGAGAAATGGTTTACAAGGAATTGGAAAAATCTGAACCCTAAGATATCGTGATGGCTGGAGCAGAAGGATTGATAAGGAGAATAGACTCGTTTTTACCATTGTCTCTGGTGAATTACTTATTGTTTCATGTAGGGGCATTATGAAAAGTGATGTTAATACAATGGAATAGAATCTTGCTAAAGTACCTTCGTTTCTGTACTATAGGCTGTGCAAGGGAAGGAAGGTACTTTTTGATAGTCGAGAAAGTTTACATTCAGGAGAAATAAAGGAGGCAGTTTATGATTATCGATAAGTTGGAGAACATTTCGTTTTATGCACCGGTCTTCCGAATCTTAAAGAGGGGTTGAAGGCGATTTCCGATTTGAAGGAAAAGGGAGCGTTTGCACCGGGAAGATATGACTTTGAGGGCGGATTCTTTAAGGTGGAAAATGGCAGTACGAAGCTCTTTACGGATGGGACGTATGAAGCGCATAGAAGTATATCGATGTGCAGATTATAGAAGACGGCTTCGGAAGAAATCGCCTGGGATACTTTAGAGAGTCTTACGGAAACGGTTCCGTATAATGCGGAAAAGGATGCTGCGCGCTATACGGGCGATTTTTCCCATCAGATGAAGATTGGCAAAGGAATGTTCTGGGCTGCTTTTCCCTGGGATGGGCATAGACCCGGTGCGCATTCGAAGGAGGAGCAACAGTACACGAAGATTATTTTGAAGCTTCCTTTTCAAGCATAAGATTTTTATATAGGGGTAAGGGGATAAGAATGAATTTACAAATGATTGCGATTGTGCTCTTCATTTTGATGTATGTCGTGATGATTGCGAAAACGGAGTGAGGCTCTGACGCTATCTGGACAGTCGCGGTGCTTTTTGTTCTTTTCGGTATTCTGAAAAGGAATCCGCTGTACTGGTTCTCCGTCATCACTGGAATATCATCATGATGATCGGGGGCACCATGGTCATCGTATATTATTTTATCGAGTCAAAGATGCCGAAACCGCCTGGCGGAGCTGATTCTGGATAAGTGCTCTACGGTCAAGTGGGTTATCATCCTGATGTCTCTCTTTGCCGGTGCCGTTTCCGCCTTCATTGACAATGTGGCAACGGTGCTGATGATTGCGCCGGTCGGTCTTGCGATATGCAAGAAGCTGAAAATCAGTCCGGTTTCCATGCTCCTTGCCATCGCCGTTTCCTCGAATTTGCAGGGAGCGGCGACACTGGTGGGGGACACGACTTCCATTATGCTCGGCGCTTATGCGAAGATGAACTTCATGCAGTTCTTCTTTATGCACGGACGTCCCGGAATCTTCTGGGCAGTGGAACTCGGTGCGCTCCTTACGGTGCCGGTTATGCTCTTCCTTTTTCACTCTTTTAATCAGAAGGTTACGGCTGAAGAAAAGACGGAAGTCGAAGGAATTTTTCCGACACTCGCACTTTGCGCAGTGGTTGTCTGCCTGATTATCGCCTCCTTTATTCCGAATACACCGAGTACCATCAACGGAATCATCTGCTGTGTCATTGCAGTGATTTGTGCGTTCGCGGATTTGCAGATGAAGAAAAATGCCGGAAAATATCAAGAAGTCCGTCCTTTCGATTGATTTTTGAAACGCTCTGATTCTGCCGTGGTCTGTTCCTCGTCATTCAGGGGATTACGGATGTCGGCGTCATCGATTTGGTCGCAAACGGAATAGCGAAGGTAGGGAGGAAAGAATCTTTTCTTACTGTACACGATTATCGTTTGGGGTTCCGTGCTCTTCTCCGCTTTTGTCGACAATATTCCGTACGTGGCGACCATGCCTGATCATTACGGGTATCAGTCAGTTGCTCGGCATCGAGCCCTATCTCCTGTATTTCGGGCTTCTTTCCGGTGCGACTCTCGGGGGAAATATTATCTCGATTGGAGCCAGTGCAAATATCACGGCAGTCGGGATGTTGAAGCAGAACGGTTACACGGTGAAATTCTCGGATTTTATGAAGATCGGGATTCTCTTCACCTTTGTGGCAGTTTTGACAGGCTATCTCTTTATCTGGTTTTTCCTGGTATTAATATTTTTGAATTGATTAGGCTGTATTCTTCAGAAAGCTTAATTTGTTCTTTTGCGCTTTTATCCTAACGGGAGTGTCGTTCAAAAGGATACTCGTTTTTCTTTTGAACAGGTGGAGTAGAGAGAGCATCTGACATCTTATTTACAGAAGGAGTATAATATACAAAAGGAGTATAATAGAAAAAGAAATAAGGAGTGCGATAGAAAAGAATTGAAGTACAGAAAAATGTAGTACAGAAGAAAATGTAGTTAGAAGAAATGTAATATAGAAAAATGTAGTATTGAAAAAGAAAGCAAAGTGTATATAGAGGAGGCAGAAAGATGAAGAAACAAACAGCGGGAAGAGAATATCTCGGAAGAATCGCTCCACAGTTTGCCGCATTAAACGATGATGTGCTTTTCGGGGAAGTTTGGGCAAGAGAGAAGGAACTCTCCCTGAGAGACAGAAGTATGATTACGATTGCGTCTCTGCTCACCGCAGGGCAGTATCCGCAGTTAAAGAGTCATCTTGCTCTCGGGAAGGAAAATGGCATTCGGAAAGAAGAAGTGGTGGAAATCATTACGCAGCTTGCGTTCTATCGTGGTTTGCCGAAGGCCTGGAGCGCCTTTCCTCTTATTGAAGAGATTTATGGCGAGGGACCGGCGATTACGGAAGAGAGAACCGCCATTACGGAGCATAAAAGAATTGCGGATCGGAACCCGAACAGCAGCAGTAAGCGGATTACGGCACCCGGAGCATCTCGCTCCTTCCCTTTTGGGGAGAGGAGAATACAGCGTATCAGGACCATTTTGTCGGAAAGAGTTATCTTGCGACACTCAGCCTCGGACAGATCAATGCCTTCCATGTGACCTTTACCCCGGAGCAAGGAACTATTGGCACGTGCACTCGCGCGGATCGCGGTGGCGGACAGCTCTACTCTGTACTTATGGAAGAGGCTGGTATCAGGAATGGGGAAAAGAAGCGAGAGCTTCACGCGGGAGACACGGCTTCATTCCGGCGATGTAAAGCACTGGCATGGCGGCGTCCGACAGCTGGTTCCAGCATATTGCGGAAGAACTTCCCGGAGAGAACAGCAGTGTGGAGTGGTAGAAGCGGTAAGCGACGAGGAATACAACAGGCTGCCATAATAATAAATTATATTTATATATATATAAATAAACTTGTGAGAATTAAAACTTATATAATTTCGTCTCGGACGAAATCTTAGTATAGGCAAAAATCTACCTCTTCTAAGCCGGGCAAAGGGGAGTGGAGGAGGACAGGGAGGTTCTCTGAATAGGACGGATTTCTATACCGCCAAAAATAAAAACGGTACATAGTGATCAATAAGTCGCCTAATAGGAGGAAATTTTATATGGTTATTCAACACAATATTGCTGCTAATAACGCTACAGAAACCTTTCGATGAACTCTACAGGTTCTCAGAAGAACTTAGAGAAACTTTCATCCGGTTACAGAATCAACCGTTCTGCTGATGATGCTGCAGGTCTTGCTATTTTCCGAGCAGATGCGTTCCAAGATCAATGGTCTTGATCAGGCTACACAGAACGCTCAGGATGGTATCGGTTTGATTCAGACTGCTGAAGGTGCTCTTACTGAGACACACAACATGCTTCAGAGATTGGTTACCCTGTCCACTCAGGCAGCTAACGGAACTATAAACACTACAGCTAGAACTTCTATCACAGAGGAAGTTTTCGCAGCTGAAGGAGGAAATCAGCAGAATTGCTAATACTACGGATTACAACGGAGTTAAGTTGATTGCTGGTTCTGTATCTAAGGCTATCACCCTTCAGGTTGGTCCGACTTCGGAGAAGTCCTTACGGTTGCTGTGAGTGCTCTTACTGCTTCGAAGCTGAAGATCAGTGATATCTCTGTAACTTCTATTTCGAAGGCTAACGCAGCTATCACGAAGTTGAACGATGCTATTGATCAGGTTTCTAGCACAGAGCTAGCTTCGCTGCTGCACAGAACTGTCTTGAGCACACCATCAACAACTTGAAGGTAACTTCGAGAACATGACTGCTGCTGAGTCTCGTATCCGTGATACAGATATGGCTATGAAATTGCTGCATTCTACAAAGAACAACATTCTTAACCAGGCTGCACAGTCTATGCTTGCACAGGCTAACCAGCAGCCGCAGGGTGTATTGTCCTTACTTAGATAATAGACTCCTGGCAGCGTAGGGCGATAACCTCAATCTATGCGGGGGTTGTGGCTATGTGAGTAGCAATATACAGGTATAACTTGTAAAATGAGAAAAGGCATTGCGTTAGGTAGGACGCGATGCTCTGATTCATAACGAGTATCGTTTACAAAAGCGTGCGATATCGTCTCTCTTTAAAGGATTTCCGCAATTTTGACATCTTCTTCTTCAGTTGACCAGCTGGTGCGAGATTCGGAGCACGGAAACGACCGTCTTCCAGATTGTCCCAGTGGGCAAGTTCCGCTTTTGCGATGCGCTCCGCTTCCGCTTTATCTACGATGATAAAAATCTGATTCGTAGGAGAATCGACCAAAAGAGGGATTCCTTTCTCTTTCACGGCTTCTCGGATATTGTCGGAAAAGACAAGGGCGTGTCTGCCCAGTTTCGTGTATAAACCATCGGTAAACAGCGTATCGAACTGAATCCCCAGGAGCTTGCTTCCTTCGCAAGGCGCCGTAGCTGCTTAATGGTCGTAGGGGAGAAGGAAAACTTTCTTTTTCCGGAACAACGACCGCTTCTCCAAAGAGGGCACTGCATTTTGTGCCGCTGATGTAGAAGACGTCGCAGAGTCTTGCGAGATCGGGAAGGGAAACATCATTTTCCTTGCAGGCGAGAGCGTAAGCAGACGTGCACCGTCGAGTGAAAGGTAGAGACCGTTTTCTTGACAGACTGCCTTGATTTCTCCAACTCTTTTAGGGAGTAGAGGGTGCCCAGTTCTGTAGGCTGGGAAAGGTAGACGAGTTTCGGCTGGACCATGTGAGAGCTGCTCGCATCCTGATGAAAAATGCGCCATATAGCGCCGAATCTCTTCCGCATGGAGCTTTCCTCGTGTCCGGAAGGGTAAGGACCTTATGACCGTGTACTTCGATGATGCCTCGCTTCCATGCGTTGCGATATGTCCGCTTTCTGCCGCAAATACCCCTTCATAAGGGGCGAAGGATCGTGGAGATGACGGTATCGTTGGTCTCGTGTTCCTCCGACAAGGAAAAAACCTCGCCGTCTTTTAGCCGCACGCGTGGAGAATCTCTCCTTGGCGGAGTGTGTGAAGCAGTCACTCGCTATAGCCCGGCTCCTTTGAGATTGGTTTCATTGAGCTTTTTGCAGGATTTTTCTCGTGACATCCTGCAAGGTAATCGGAATTAAAGTAGAGTCTTTTTGTATCCTGCGTTTCGTTTTGCATGGATTGTTCCTTTTCTTTATTCTGAGATTGCTTGCTTCGAGTATGTTGATATAAAAATAACGGTCAGCGCATTGCAGCGGATTTACCGTTATTTTACCTGAAAAGTGGAAATAGAAACAATAGAGAGGGCAAAGCGCCTCCTCTATCAAGTCCTTTTATTATAACCTTATCCTCTCTTTAAAAGAAAAAGATTTCTAGACGGATTGCTCCTGAAAACGCGCTAAGTCGACTTTATAGATATGGTCGATATCCGCTTTGCTTTCCATCCGAGCGCGTTCAGTTTTCTGCAATCCTGCACGATGCTTCGGTGGGAAGGAAACCGTCCGCACTGGCTGCATTATTCTCAAATACCAGCTTCAGCTTCGGATTGAAGGTTGCAGACATGGGCTCGCGAGATCCCGTACGGACAGAAAAGTATCCGGATTGAAGCGTTGCAGGCTCCCCCTGCTTTTCCTCTTTTATGAGAACCGTGAGGATTGCCGCCATGGCATCCAAGCGCATAAAGCATACACTTTTTGTCAGTCCGTCCGACTTCATGTGTAAGTCTCTTCTTCTACGAGACAGCGCAGAATTTTCATTTACCACACGGGTTTTCTTCGTAACGCTGGAAGAGACCGTGAATCACCGTGGGACGGATAATCTTCGTCTGCAAACCGTATTCTTCGCGGCAGCGAAGCAGAGAAACTCACAGGCTTTCTTCCCGAGCGGATAACAGCTGGAGATTCAGGCTGTCGATTGCACCGACGCTGTCCTCAAAAACCAGGGGATGCCTCATCGGACGGTAAGCCATAGACTTCCTCCGAGGAAAGATAGGTAGAACCGTATCGTTCTTCTTCCGGCAAATTTCTAACAGATCCTCCATTCCGTCGACATTCGTAGGGAACGTTTCCAGAGGGTACTGCATGTGATAGGCATTTCGGTGAGGCGGCATGATGATGTAATCCGGCTCTTCTCCGTATTCCTGCTCTTTTCCGTGCGGAATGTAGAGAATGGCATCCCCTTTTTCGATATAGTCCGGAATGTTCTCCGGATTTCTGGTGGAGGCAAGGATTTTCGTATTGCTCTTTTTCACTTCGTTTTGAAGTAAAATCACTTTGTCAGGGCGGTTCCCACCAGTCCCTTTGCCCCGGTGAGAAGAATCGTTTTTACCCTGTAAATCCTGATCAAAATTGTTCTCTTCGATGTATCTTGTGAGCTCGGCTCTTTCTATTTTATTTAACTTCATAGTGAACTTTATCAATGTACTACAGTGCTTTTCGGATATCTTCCGCGATTTGCTCCGGAAGCAGACGGTTCTCCGCCATGTATTCCTCCGGACGATAGGTCACCGGAACAGGAGTAGAAAAACCTTTGTTCATGACTTTTAAGGTGTCCATGCTGTAGAACTGTGCAATTTGCTTCCGAATCCGCCTTGCAGGATGCCGTCTTCCAGAGTGACAAGCAGGCGATGCTCTTCTTTAAGTCTTGCAGTACTCTTCATCCACTCCGTTTATAAATTGCGGATTAATCGAGCGGGCTGCAACCCCTGCTCTTTTCAGTAATTCCACGACCCTTTTCTCCCAGCTGATAGAAACTGCCGAGGGCAAGGATAGCGACCCTTTTCCGCGTTCCGTAACGGAATAGGTAACTTTCGCATAGTCTTTTTTCACTGCGCCTTTCGCGTGGTTCACCTGGTCCAGGGAATACGGATAGCGACGGTGCGCTCCTTCTGCTCTAAGCTCCAGTCGAGCATGGCAAGATATTCCTCGAGATTGGTCGGCGCGAGATAATAGAGCTCGGAATCGTTTGCAAGAGGGCGATATCGTATAAACCGGCATGGGTGTCGTCTCGTGTGTCCCCAAAACCGAAGCATGAGAAAGAAGAAGTGTCGCGGGCATTCTCCGAGTGCCATTTCCTGCGCAATCTGGTCATACGCTCTTTGCAAAGGTGTTGCTTTGTGGCAAAAACCGGTTTTGCCCCGTCTTTTGCGAGGGCGGCGGTCATACTGATGGCATTCTGTTCCGCGATGCCGACGTCCACATACTGCGCTCCCGCTTTCTTCCTGTTTTCCGCAGTAGCCGAAGCAGAGGGGGGTAGAAGCGGCTAATACCACGACCTTCGGGTCTTCCTTCATCTTTGTCAGGAGATGCTCTGCAACCAGGGCGCCGTAGTTTTCCTTCGGTACGTTCGAGAGGAATTCTCCGCTTGCAATATCGAAAGGCTTCGCCCAGTGCCATTTTTCCCGCTCTTTTCCGCGAAAGAGTAGCCTTTTCCTTTTTGTGTGCAGCAGTGAATCACTACGGCTTTCTCGCCGTCTCTCGCGTCGGAAAAGGCTTTGATGAGCGCTTCCATATCGTGCCCGTCCCTGAACAAGGCGGTATTCCAGACCGAGGGAGCGGAAGAAGGTGAGGAACTTCCGTTTTTCTCCTTCAGCGTATTCAGGAGACCGTGTAAGCCTCCGTAATTTTCCGGGATAGACATATCGTTGTCGTTTATGACGATAATGACTTTGCTATGTAATTCACTAAGATAATTCAGGGCTTCGAAGGCTTCTCCGCCATCCAGCGAAGCGTCTCCTATCACGGCAATGATATTCTCTTTTTACCGCCGCGGAGGTCTCTGCTTTTCATGAAACCTGCGGCAAGGCTGAGGGCAGTGGGAGGTGTGTCCCATCGGAAAGAAATCATGTTCGCTTTCTTTCGGGTTGCTGACCCGGTGACATCCTGGAAGTGGGCTTCCTCAAGAAAAGCCTGCTTTCTTCCGGTTAAAATCTTATGGGTATAGCACTGATGTGATACGTCAAAAAGAATCTTATCTACTGGAATGGAAGACCTTTATGCAGGGCAACGGTGAGCTCGACTACACCCAGGTTTGATCCGACGTGACCGCCGGTTTTTACTGAGCTTTTGGATTAGACACTGCCGGATTTCCTGAGAAAGGGCAGAGAGTTCTTCCGTGGACAAATTGTCCAGGTCGTCAGGGCAATTTATTTTCTAAAAATCATTTTATCTCCACAATTATATATTCTATTTTTACAATCTATTTTATATATTATATTCTGTTTCTCATATTCTGTTTCTCATATTCTATTTTTGTTATTTCCAATTCGGATTCATGATGGGCGTCTGCCGAATTTCTTTCCCTCTTCCAGATCCCGTACCTGTAATGCACTCGGGGCATGATGCGCCGATAAAATCCGTGTTCAAGAAGATGTCCACTCTATGTTCAACATCTTCATACCCTATGTGTTTTTGCCCGAAGGCAATCATATTGGCGTCGTTATGTTTCGCATATACCTGTCACAAGGTCTGCATAACCGAGTCCGCAGAGTATGCCTTTTTACCTTATTTGCCGCCATCACCATGCCGGTACCGGTTGCGCAGAGGAGGATGCCGCACTGACAATCCCTCGAGGCAACGAGTTTTGCGGCTTTTTGCAGCGAAAACAGGGTATCGTAAGGGATATTTTCTCTTGTTCCTACATCTACCGGCTCGTGTCCGGAGCTCTTTTCAAGTGTGCAATAATTTGTTTTTATAATCCAGTCCGTTTCGATCACCACCAGTGCGATTCGCATAGTATTTTCCTACTTTTCCTTTACTGATGAAGCCAATCCGGTCTTTGTACGGCAAGGAGGCGCTAAAGATTTGCAGTCTTCCGAAGTGGTGAGCTTTGATGTCCGAACCGATGGAGAGATACAGTTTTTCGCCGAGTTCTACGTGAAAGGAACAGGACGCGATAGAATCGTCGATTCCTTTTTCGATGGCTTTTTATGCACCTCCAGAATTTCTTTTTAAGAAAAAGGTTTGCGGTGTCTGGGTAATCTTGTTGTCTCTGGGAATCTGGTCTTCCGAAGTTACCCCGTCCAGTGGTTTTCAGCATGACGGCGGTGCAGGGAATCATCGTGATGGCGTTCTGAATTCACGGCAGACACGAATATTGTCCGAAATGATATCCTGGCTCACCATCGGACGAATGCATCTATGAATCAGCACGATGTCATCGTCATCGTGGTAACGTTTTGCGATATCTTTCAGTCCGTTTCGGATAGATTGATGTCGGTTTCGCCTCCCGAAACGATATTTTCCAGCTTCGTAATGCCAAACTGCTTTGCGTATGCGCGCAGAATATCGTGCCAACCCTTTAAGCATACGACTTCAATCGCGTCGATGTTGGGATGCTTCTGAAAGCCTCCAGCGTATAAATGATAATGGGTTTATTGTTTACATTAAGAAATTGCTTTCGGGATATCCTGGTGCATCCTGTTTCCTACCCCGCCGGCAATAATGAGAGCGATATCGAAATCAGCCTCCTTTCTGATGTGTTGAAACTCACTATACTCATCGGAAAGAAGGCTGATTTTATGGCGAAAAATGGCGTTGAAAATACGATGGAAGAAGTGCTACTGACAGTGCTTTTCACAACATTTTTCATCTCTTTCCCATTTCCGCCCATGTCTTTTTACCAGAGCCATCTGGGTTCTTGCTCGGTCCAGGTTGTGCCCTGACGAGCGGTATGGAAGTAGACATCCCTTCCAGATAGTCTGTAAGGAAACGCACGCCGCATTCCAGTGTCACGATCTTCGCGCTTTCCGGAAGGGAGGCACCTCGTTTCACTGAGCTCCGCCCGCACCCAGTAGGAAGCCGTCCACGTAAGTGGTAAAAAGAGGAGAGAAAGCGAGACTTTCGACGATCCTGTTCATCTTCTTCCGCGGTATTTGCCCCGAAGCGGATGGCATCCCCGAAGTCAAAGATGGAAAGTCCCCGCATCACGGTGTCCAGGTCAATGATGCAGAGCGCTTTTTCCGTATTTTTATCAAAGAGAACGTTATTCAGCTTCGTGTCATTGTGACTCGACGCGAAGAGGGAGCTGGTTCTCCCGGGAGAAGTTCCATGGCGTAGAGAGGTCTTTCTCATGAGAAAGGAAGAACTGCACCTCTTCCTCACAGTCTGTCCGGCGATGCAAGGCATCCTTCTGAAGGACTTCCAGGAAACGCTGGAAAGCGCTGCTGTTATGAAAGTCGGGAATCGTCTCTGCAACTTTTCTGCCGGGAACAAGGAGAAGATTCTGGAAGTGACCGAAAGCGTAAGCACTTTCATAGAAAGTGTGCGGGTTTCGACAAGATTGTAGGAGACGGCATTTCGATGAAAAAGATAGACACGGAAGAAGTTCTGCTCCGCGTCTTCATAGTAGTAGGCGCCTTTGCCGCCGATTTCTCAACACTTTTAGAGGAATAAGCCGTAAGCTTCCCGTTCCGGATCCCTCCTTCCGGATTTCTTCTCCATGAAGTCGCAGACCAGAGAGACATTCTCCATGAGTTCCGCGGATTTTTGAAGATGTTCGTATTCATCCTTTGCAGAATATACTTTGATTTGCCTCTACGAGATAGGGTGTCATTGATATGCCCTGAACCGTAGGGGGCATAAGAGCGCACCTCGCCGTCTAATGCAAACCTGAAAGTGCATTTTCAATTTCTTTCTACTGAGTTCTTTCTTCATTCCCTGCCCTTTTATCTTTGTCGCTTTTTCGCTGTGCAGTATGGCATGGCATCAATTTTATCACGGAATAAATGCCTGCAAGCGAAGCGGACGGAAAGGAGGAAAAAGAAGGCATTACTAAGCGAAGCGTCCGGAAAAGAAGGTATCACTGGGCAATAAGCGGTAATGCCTCAGCAACAGGTAGAAAAAATATTATATTTATAAACAGGATAAATCGGAATATTTATAACTAAATGCAATTTGTATAAGAAAATGGATTGTTCTATCCTATTTAAGACATAAAGAGTTTATCAGAGGAGAGCATGAAACTATCAGGATTTACCGGAAATCTTTCCGATTTTTCAGAGCAGAGACAGAAGTCATTTCTTGCGGTAAAGGAGTGGAAAGATGCGGGACATCCTGTAGTAGGGTCCCACTGCACCTATTTTCCGAAGGAAATCGCTGCGGCAGCCGGAGCGCTCAGCATTTCTCTTTGTTCGACTTCCGATGAAACCATTCCCGAGGCGGAGAAAGACCCTTCCGAAGAATCTCGTCCTTTGATTAAATCCAGCTACGGCTTTGCGAAGACCAATAAATGTCCTTTCTATTTTTCCGATGGTAGTCGGAGAGAGCACCGTGACGGAAAGAAGAAGATGGCGAGCTGATGAGCGAGTTCAGTGATGTGTTCTTCCGCGTCTTCCGCATGAGCAGACAGAACTCGGCGTGAAACTGTATCGGGATGAAATGCGCTTAAAGGACTACCTTTGCAGAGAAGTTTGAAGTAGAGATTACAGAAGAGATGGTGCGTGAGGCGACGCATATCAATAATCGGGCAACCAGGGCTTTAAAAAGACCTTTACGGGGTGATGCGCGATGATCCGACGCCGGTCTCCGGCTATGATATTTTTCAAGGTTCTGTACGGTTCGACCTTCCGCTTTGACAGAAAAGAACTTGGTGAGGAAGTGGAGGCCCTAGAGAAGATTGAGAGAGAATATGCCGAAGGAAAGCATTTTGAGAAGAGACCCGTATCCTCATTACCGGTTGTCCGATTGGCGGTGCGACGGAGAAGGTGATTCGTGCGGTAGAGGACAATGGCGGCGTAGTCATCGGCTGCGAGAACTGCACCGGAGAGAAAGCGGTGGGCATTCAGGTGGATGAGAGCGCGGACGATATTTATGAAGCGCTCGCCAGAAGGTATCTTGCCATCGGCTGCTCCGGTGATGACGCCGAACAACAACCGTTTCCGCGTTCTGGATGAAAATGATAGACAGCTATCACGCGGATGGCGTCCTCGATATGACGCTACAGGCCCGTCACAACTGATGCTATCGAAACGACACGTTCGTCTGATTTGTGACGGAGGAAAAAGGGATTCCCTATATTAATGTAGAAACGGATTATTCCCAGTCCGATATCGGGCAGTTGAATACGAGAGTTGCGGCATTTATTGAAATGCTGTAGGGAGAAGGTAATGGAACGGAAATATTTGGGGAATCGATATCGGTTCCACGGCGGGAAAAGCGTTGTACTGGATGCACAGGGAGAAATCGAGCAGGCGTTCACGGTTCCTACGGGATGGAGCAGTTTTGAGGCATTGAAGGCGATAGGTGAGCATCTTCCCATGCCGATGGATGAAGCGATTATGCCCTGCATCGCCACAGGATATGGCAGAAATGCGGTTGCCTTTGCCGGAAAGACGATGACGGAGATTACCTGTCATGCGAAAGGTGCGATGCGCCTGTTCGGGGAAGAACCCATGAATGTGGTGGATGTCGGCGGACAGGATACGAAGGTGATTACCTGTAGAGGAAAAAGCTGTCGAAGAATTCTTTATGAATGATAAATGCTCAGCCGGAACCGGAAATTTCTGGAAGTGATGGCGAATCGCCTGAATATTTCGCTGGAAGAGTTAAATGAACTCGCAAGGAAAACATACGGAAGAAGTAAAATCAGTTCGATGTGCACGGTCTTTTGCCGAGTCGGAGGTCATCTCCCTTAGTGGGGCAGGGCATAGCGGGAAAAATATTGCGTATGGAATCTTGCAGTCCGTAGCCGAAAGTTGTGCAGATGCTGGGACGCCTTCGTGACCAGGACCCCGCTCTTTTGACGGGGGCTTTGTGAGGCGCAGTATTTTCAGGAGATCCTGCAGAAGTGGTAGGAAAGCCGATACACTCGGATCCTATGCGCGCCTACGCCGGTGCACTCGGCGAGCGGTTCTGCAAAGGGCAGGCGGAGAAAGGGCGGATTTAGTTACCGCCCGATTTTCTTTAGGACATACTTGAGGTCCATACTGCGTTCGCCATCCGGGAGAACGAAACAGGGAATCCTGATTCTGCCTTCTTCCGGATAGTCCGTCTCTTTAAAGGCTTCGCGGAAGGGCTGATAGATTTCTTCCTGCTCCTGAAAGCGAGAAATTGCTTCTAGACTGTGTAAAGTCTTCACTCAAATCAATAAACTGAAAGGCACCCTTTCTCCGTGAGAATCTTCTTTGCTTCTACACATCCGGGGCACTGGTGGCTACCGTAAATCGTGAGTTTCATTGTCTTATTCTCCTTTTTGCTGATTATAACACAGGAAGCGCGGAAAAGAGCGCTCTATTCCGGTAGATTCTCTTATCGGCTTCTTTTGATTGCCATTTGACAGCTATCCTGTTTTTGTTTATAGTCGCTTGAGAAGTTTGGCACTCACAGATTTAGGAGTTTATCCTCAGAAAGAGGGAGCCCATGTTTGAAAAAAATTTAGAAGAAGTGAAGAAGCATTACGAAGAGATTATGAGAATCTCACGATCTCGAGGTGGTCTCCGATATTACGCAATATAAGAAATTGATTCTTGAGCAGAGCAACCTGGAGCCGATTTATAAGGCCTATACGGCGTTCCGGAAAAGCGGAAGAGAGGAGAAGGACGCTTTTGGCAGATTTTGGAAACGGAAAAGGATAAGGATCTTCTGGAGATGGCGAAGGAAGAGCTATGTGGCAAAAGAAGATCAGAGCGGCTTACGAAAGAGATTCAGCTTCTTCTGCCTCGAAGGATGAGAAATGATGACAAGAATATCGTGATGGAAATTCGTGGTGGCGCAGGAGGAGAGGAAGCGGCGCTTTTGCCGGATCTCTTTATCGGATGTATACGCTTTATGCGGAGAAGAGGCTGAAGACGGAACTTGGTCTCCTTTAATGAGACGGGACTCGGCGGTTTGAAGGAAGTGGTTTTCATCGTGAACGGGCAGGGTGCGTATCCCGCCCTGAAGTATGAGTCGGCGCATCGTGCAAAGAGTGCCCGAAACGGAAAGTGGAGGAAGAATCCACACTCGACCGCGACGGTGGCGGTTATGCCGGAAGTGGAAGATGTGGAAGTGGAGATCAACCCCTGCCGATGTCAAAATGGAAGTGTTCCGTTCTCCGGTGCCGGCGGACAGCACATCAATAAGACTTCTTCCGCGGTGCGTTTGATCCATATTCCGACGGAATGGTTGCTGGAGTGTCAGGAAGAGCGTTCCCAGGTGCAGAACAGGGAGAAGGCGATGCGTCTTCTTCGCGCGAGACTCTATGAGATTGAACTGGAGAAGCAGCAGAAGGAAAATGCGGAGGAAAAAGCGCTCCCAGCTCGGAACCGGTGACCGTTCGGAGAAGATCTGAACCTACAATTTCCTGCAGGGCAGAGGACCGATCACCGTATCAAACTGACCCTGTACAACATTGATGCGGTGCTGGCGGAGACTTGATCTCCTCATTGATCCGTTGATTACCGAGGATCAGGCAGAAAAGCTCGCCAAGTTAGAAGAAAAGTAAATTCTCGCAGAACAGGAAGAGTAGGGTAAGGAAATGGAGAAGACAGAGTTCTGAAACAAAGGAAGAGGTAGGGTAGAGGAAGTGAAAGGAAGCGGAGTTTCCTTCCTTTCTTCCCTTATCTTCCTCCTTTCTTTCTCTTAGGGACAGCTGGTTTCGGTACCTTTTTATTATGTAAAGAACATATGCCAACCAGGCACGCGCGGATTTAAACAGCTACTTCTCCGTTTCCGGAGACAATGTGGAGCTGTTTTTAAACTCATGAGAAAGTAAAAGATGGCGAAAACTGACCATCGGAAGGCTGAAGGATGGGGAAGTCTATCTTCCTTATCGCTTTGTGGTGCGGAATCTAATATTCGTTTTTATTACGATGATGTAGAGAAAAATCTGCGTTACGCCCTTCCGGAAGAACTTCTCCTGTTTACGGACGGAGAAAAGGGAGAAGACGGAAAAGTATCTTTCTTTACAGAGGGAAAACAGATTTTTATCAGCTTATCCTCATTGAAAAGCACACTGTTTTTCTACCCACCGCTTTTGCGTGATGGAGAGCATAAAAGAGTTTGGAAAATGAGTTCAAAAAGCGTTCCGTCTCCAATCTGAAGAAGGCGGAGGCAGTGCGAGTGCAGGAGGCGTAAAGAGCCCGATTTTAACGGATTTACAGGCAGGAGTGAAGGTTCTGATTCTGAAGAAAATGGAGAAATGGTCGCAGGTAGAGACGGAGGACGGCTTTATCGGCTATCTCAGGAACAGTCGCTTGGGAGAGCTGAAAGAAGAGGAAGAGAAAAGCAATTTTCAGGAGCCGGAGTACAGCCACAAGAATCTGGGAGAAGGGCGTTTATCCGCTCATACCTTCATCAGATTACGAATGCGCAGTCGAATCAGGGACTCCGAGCTTGCTTCCGAATGCCGCAGGAGTCACCGTCCTTGCGCCTACTTGGTACAGCCTGAAAGACAGTGACGGGAATTTCGTTTCGTATAGTGATGCCAATTATGTGGCGCTTTGTCACAGTAGCGGAAGAAAAGTATTTGCCACCATCAATAACTTCGATGCCGGCAAAATCGATTTAAAGAGTCTCCCGTCCAGTGGAAAGTAGCGGGAAAAGCTGATTTCCGCATTGCTATCCGACATGAAGGCAGCGAATCGACGGCATCAACGTCGATATTGAGCTTCTTCCGGAAAAAGCGGCAAGAGATTATCTTGAATTTATGCGGGAACTTTTCGATTGCCTGCCGAAAGAAGCGATTCTTCCTGAGCGTGGATTGTTATGTTCCTTATAAGTATAACGAGTATTACAATATCAAGGAATTGGGCACGGTATGCGATTACGTCGTGATTATGTGTACGATGAGCACTATGCCGGATCGGAGGAGGCAGGCTCTGTTTCTCTCTGTCCTACGTGCGTCGCGGAATTGAGGAGAGTGAAGCGGTGATCGATAAGGATCGAATCATTATGCCCTTCCTTTCTATACGCGTGTCTGGATTACAGACAAGTCCGGAAAGCTTCGCTCGGAAGCGATGTCCATCAAAGCGGCGCAGGATTGGATCAGTAAGAATCAGGTTTCCCACTTTTGATCAAGAAACCGACAGAATTACGGCAGTAGAGGTGGACTGGCGAGAAGAAGGGAAATCGGATGGAAGATGAGAAGTCCATGGGGAGAAGAAGAAACCCTCACGGAAAAAGGCATTCAGGGATTGCCATGGAAACCTTTTGACAGGAGCCGGAAGGTGAATTTACATACGAAGAGGCGAAATTACGGATATTTTGCCTGTTTGAGAGAAGAGTGCATCCGGTTTTTAGAAGAATGCAGGGTAACAGGCGGAGCTTGTGTATTCGGCTTTATAGGAGCATTTGGCATGGAAACGAAGATATTTTCCAAAGAGAATATAGACGAAGCGGCGGAAATCCTTCGACGGGCGGCTTTGGTCGCATTTCCTGGCAGAAACGGTTTACGGTTTAGGGGGAAATGGTCTGATCCGAAGCGGCGAGAAAGATTTATGCAGCGAAAGGCCGTCCTTCCGACAACTTTGATTTTACATGTGGCAAAAATCGAAGAGGTGCTTCCGCTTGTGGATTCGATTCCGAAAAGGGCAAGACTCCTCATGGAGTCTTTCTGGCTGACCGCTTACTCTGATTATGAAGAAGTCTCCTGGTTCCCCTGGAGAGCACAGGAGGACTGCAAACGGTGGCGATCTCGTTGTCCGGACAATGCTCTTACTCTTCTCTGATTGAGAAGGCGGGACTCTCTTGCGGGGCCGTCCGCGAACCTTTTCCGGGCACCTGAGCCCGACAGAGGCGGCGCACGTTTATCATGACTTGCCGGACGAATCGAGGGGATTCTGGATGATGGAGCGGTCGGCACGGGGTAGAGTCGACGATTCTAGATATGAGTACGGATCGTCCGCACGCTGCTTCGGCCGAGCTATTACGCTTAAGGATTTGGAAGAGGTGCTATCGGAGAAACCGAAGTTGACCTGACCTTCTCGGAGATGGAGGATGGCTTCATTCCGAAGGCACTGGGATGAAATACTGTCACTATGCGCCGCGTGCGGAGATGATTCTTTTCGCGCGCGTAAGGCGGAGAATGCGGATAGGCGTATTGCGGAGGCGATTCTCAAAGCTTCAGAGGAGTGGAAAAGAACAGCAGGAGCAGGATCAAGAAGAGGACAGACGGAAGGATTCGGATCTTCCTAAGATTGCCATTCTTTGTAGCGGAGGAGACGAAGAAAGAGTACGCTTTGTTTTGCAAAAGAGAAGGGAATTCTCTGAAAGTACTGGGAAAGCGGGAAGAACCGTTATCGATGACACACAATCTTTTTCGTATACTTCGGGATTGCGATGAAGAAGGGTGAACCCATCCTGTCAGAAGCATATTCCGAAGAAGGCGGCTTTTTGCCCTGATGAATCGGATGAAGAAAAGCGGCGGACAGAAGATTATGGATATAGACTAAGAAATACGCGGTTGAATTCGTAGTTTCTGTTTAAGGGGGAAAAACCTTCTGGGGCTGGTTTTAAAATGTCCGAAGAGACCTCTTTTTATACGTGATCTGCTGCAGATTCCAACAACTTATAATTGCAGTGATGCTAGCAACCACCGGACTGCATCTGTTTTTCATATATATAGCTTTGTTTTCAATCTGTGCTTTTATGCAGAAGAAATACTCTTTAATCATCAGGTTTTTCGTTGTTCTTTCTTCAAGTTCTGTTGATTTGGTACTTAATTCGCATAGGTATATACCCTTCCACTACGGGGAACATGATTTCCAGCGACAGAAAGAATGTGGTAAATAAAACTCATCTTCCGGAATGTTTTTCTGTCGTAACTTATTAAAATCGGATTCATCAACAATAATATCATACGGATCTGTTTTGGCTGACCTTATATCAATTTCCTCATATACGATAATTCGTTGCGGTCACATCTTCCAGAGAATATGCTCTTTGCAGACGTGAGCGGAATTACATATTTTCGGTCATGACAGTTCGTTAAAATACCCAGATGTGGCTTTTTAGAATAGTCTGTATTGGATGAAAAATATCAGAATCAAAGTCTCTTAAATATTTTAAATACTCTGCACCTATAAATACAAAACGAAATTCTTCAAAGTTCAATCGTTTGCCCTATGAAAAAGAGGGAAGCCTCGAGGCCCTCTTACTTTATCGTCAGCTATCATGGTTGCTGATCACCGCTTTATCGTCTCTCATTTATTGGCTGAGAATCACCGAACATTATCGCTTCTCTTTAAAAATGGTGGAGATCACCAAACACAGCAACACGTATCACTTTTTATTGCTGCCAATCTTACTTTCGCAGAAATTATACTATATCATCAGTGCCTTTTCAAGAGATGTAAGTTCATGTTCAACGTTCTGAACTGCCTTTGCCATAGGATTCACCTTTACGGACTTTAGAATGAAGAAAGCGGCGGGACAGAAGATTATGGATATAGATTAGTATAAATTATTCATTTTAAATCATATAAGTGGCAAAACTTTTATGCCTGTCTGCACTAGGAACTTTCTCCCTCCATGTACAATAGAATCGGTAGGATGGCAGCCTACAGAAAGGGGTGCCTATGCAGAAAGAAATGGAGGAAAGAAACATTCATCTGAAAGAACAGATGATGTTTTCGGAATTGTTAGAGCGGATAGAGAAAAGAAGAAGAAAAATCTCAGAGTATTTGACGAGACGAGAGGCAGAGAGGATTTGACGCCTTTTTCTGACTCTACAGGAAGAAATCGCTGATGTGAGGAGGAAAGTCCGAGAAATAGGCCCGGCTTTTTGATCCGGAAGCCTTGCCGAAGGCGGGAGAACTTTGATTGAAGGAGAACGACTTTGTCTACTTTGGCATGCAAGAGAAAAGACAGCAGGACTATCTGGAAGTGGAGAAGGATGTGTCTTTCTTTAAGGAGGCGTTTTCAGACGAGAGCTTTTTAGCAAAGATTTGGGAAGAGTTTTTCCGAAAGAATCGGGCGTATTACAGTATCTTTAACTGGGATGCCGTGTTCCTTGGCATTGCGGGATTTTGAACTGATGGGCAAAGCTCATGGGAGATGGCTATCGTCCTGAAAGAGAAGTATCAGGGCGGGGTATCGACCCTGAGAGCCTGCTCCTTCTTATGAAAGCGTTGAAAAGGCGTACTGAGAGCGCATCTTCGAGAGGATGTGGATAATGCCCATCAGTACGATGCGGAAAAATAGGCGGAAAAAGCGCATGCATCAGTGAGTTTTTCCTGCTGGAAGAAGCTACAGAACTCATGAGAAGAAGAACGAGTATCTGGTTGATCGGCGCTTAAAGGAACTCGCGGAAGAGTTTCAGGTAGAACCGCAGGAACTGCTCGGGCATTCCTTGGAGTTTTGGGTAGAACTTCCAGAGTAGCGTTTTTAAAGTATAAATTTCAGGGTAAAGTTTTTGTAGTAAGTCGAGTCGGGTTTAGAAGAAGGAAAGAAATACAGCGGTGAATCAAGAGAAAGACGCTCTGATTTGCCGCTTTTCTATTCATAACGAGTGTCGTTCACAAAGCGTGCGGTATCTCGGTTGACGGGCATTGTAAACTAAGTAGACAGGAGACGGGTTGATTTAGCTGAACCTTATTTTTGAAACGAATTTGGAGTACCTTTTATATTATATAACTTTGATGGTCTCTAAGGCTTTCCTGCAAAATTTGTAGTTCATTCCCAGACCTTCAGCCTTCTCGTTTAGTTCGTAATGAATCGTACAATTTTTTCTTACAGAACGGTTTTTCAATGCATATTCATCGAAGTCAATATCCACGAAGGAAAAATACACTATCAGAAAATAGAAAATCTTCATCATCTGCATTTTTCCTTGTTATAGCTAGTGCTGATCTCATAGCTGGAAGGAGGGAGTTGCTCTTCGAACAGCCAGGCTGTAGGTTCCCATTGCATCTCTTGCCATAGAAAAGCTTGCAAAAGGAACCGCCTTCCGTGAATTGCATGAAGTCGGGGAATATAAACAAATAGCTTTGTATCATTTTTTACAGGGTAAACCTTTATCATAAATGCTCTTTGTAATACAAACGCGCGAAAGGGATATCAATATCCTCTTCTTTTAGTATGCCAGAATTTCATTTATTTCATGTGTCGAGGAATTTCTTCTTTTTCATTTCTTCAACCCAAATGTCGTGGTTTCACCATGACATACAGAAAATGAAAAGCCGATGGATTTTAGTTTGCTTTTCCAATCTCTCGTTTCATCAAATTCTTCCCTTTGAATATACGCACTATACGCATTTGTCTATTCCTTTTATGAATATGCTTTGTACATCAAGACTTAAAAGTTTTTCATTTGACTTATATATCATTGTTTATTGCGAAAATTGAATAAATAATGCGAGAAGGAACAGATACAGTAGAATGTATACATAATACATCTATAAATATATCGAATAATCCGTTTCTATTATGCTATATACAAAAATATACATTGTCGTTCTACTGCTTTTCCGCGAGGACAAGCGGATACGATAACGGAAATTGCCGGGAAATGAACTAACTCGGGATTGCGAACGTAATCCAAAATCGGAGACATCCGAATCGGGAGCCGAGGAAGATTGCATGAACGGATAGGGAAGGAGGATTTGTTATGGAACAGGAGAGCAGAATTGCCGTGATGGCGATTATCGTAGAGGACAGGGATCTGCAGATGTACTCAATGCACTGCTTCATGAATATGGAGATTACATGTGAAGAATGGGACGTCTCCTATGGAAAGAAGAAGGTACACACATTGTGTCCATTGCGCTGATGCGCTGAACTGACACGATTTCGCTCTTGCCGGAAAAGATTGGCAATATTCCGGGAATCAGCGTAAAGACGGCCCTATGCAGGAGTGTAGAAAGAACTTTTCTTCGAAGCTTTTTCCGTCTGAGAGCGAGGTCGGATATCTCCTTATTTCGAAGAAAAGATCAAAACGAGTTCCGAACCCTGCGCCTTCTTTCCGAAAAGCATCATTTGGCCTATCCTCTTTGAGAGGATTCTCGAGCGGATGGAGGAAGACGAAGAACTTGCCCGGCAGCTTGCAAGGAATGCACGGAGAAGTACTACGGGCGGGGAGTTTACAAGAGGGCTCATCGAATTTACGAACTTTGCAAGAACACCGCCTACTGCGGAATACATGAGGGCAATCAGGAAGTGAGCCAGGCTTAGCAAGAAGAGATTCTTTTCCTGTTGTGAGGAAGGCTATCGCCCTGGATTTCGTACTTTTTGTTCTGCAAGGCGAAGATCCTATTTTTACGGATGAGAAGATTGTTGAGATTAGGCACCATCAAGAAAGATTTCGGATTGTGCCGTAACCTTTCCATAGGAGAGAAGTCTCTGAGCATCTTACGAAAAGTATTTTTCGCGGAGCCGACCGCTATCTTTCTTTCGCCATGAGACGGCGGAGCAAAGAACACTATCAGTACCTTCATCCGAAGGAGCTGAGCTGGGAGCACAGGATGCTGCCTTCGATGCAGCGACACGGCTTTCAGGTGGCTGCGGCTTTTATGGTGGGTTCTCTCATCAGACCGCGAGACTCGGCGAAAGACCTGTATTTTATTCAGAATTTCAGCCGGATATGTGCGGCATCGCCTGCTATTCCGCAACACGCGACAGTCTTTGCGAAGGAGACGGCGGAACACTGCAAGATACCCTGTTTCTCTTATCGCTTCTTTCGCCTGATTCACCTGAATATGCTGATTCCGGCGACGACCGCACTGGGAACCATCGATAAACGGGGACGGGAACTCGGCATCCTTCCGAGCGAATGTCCTTATGCTGAATCTCGCCGACAGCGGTCAGAAGCAAATATCTCCTCTATGACAACAAGATTTGTACCGGAGATGAGTTCACAGTGCAGAGCCTGTCCTTCGAGAAGATGAATCTGTCGGTGCCCACCTTCTGGTGGATCGGGGACAGCAAGAAAATTACATATTGATTTAAAAAGATTATCTGTATCTGAGCGATGTATCCCGATTTGCAATGGCTGGAAAAGAGGCTTTTGCGGAATCGGTACTCAGACCGAAAGAAGGAGGAATTATGTCTACAATCCAAAAATCATTAGAAGCAGAAGAATTCATTTCCACGAGGAAATTCTGAAACGCTCTTTTGCGGATGAGAAGAAAACGATCAGGGCGATATCGAATCCCTATTAGAAAAGCCAAACCGAAATATAAGCCGGACGGAAGTCTGGACTGTGCCGGATTAAATCACAGAGGGCGTCCGTGTTTAGAGCGTGAGATTCTGATTTGAATCAAAAGATGATTTCCGCAGAGGAAATCAAGAAGGCCTTTACGGCAACCGAATCGTACTTTTTGCCCCTTACCTCTCGAATTACTGTGTAAACGGCTGCACGTACTGTCCTTATCATGCGAAGAACAAGACGATTGAGAAGAAGCTGACGGAGGAAGAAATCAAAAAGAGGTTATCGCTTTGCAGGACATGGGGCATAAGAGACTTTGCACTTGAGGCCGGAGAAGACCCGATCAACAATCCGATAGAGTATATTCTGGAGAGTATCAAGACCATTTACAGCATTCACCATAAAATGGAGATATTCGTAGAGTCAATGTCAATATTGCGGCAACCACAGGAGAATTATCGTTAAAAAGAGGCCGGTATCGGAACTCATATTCTTTTCCAGGAACCATCATGAAAGAGGGGTATGAGGCTTTACATCCGACCGGACCGAAGCACAACTATAAGTATCACACGGAAGCGATGGACAGAGACGAAGGGGAATCGATGATGTGGGAATCGGTGTTCCTTCGACTGATAAGTATCGTTATGGTCGCAGGACTCCTGATGCACGCGGGAGCACCTGGAAGCCGCATGGCGTGGGCCCGCACAATCATATCCGTACCGAGACTGAAAAAGGCTGATGACATTGATCCGACCCAGTTTGACAACGGAATTGATGATGAAATTTTCAGCGAAAATCATTGCTTGCATTCGCATTGCCGTACCTTATACCGAATGATTATCTCTGACCAGAGAGTCGGAAGAAGTGCGAAAGCGCTCGCCATGGGGATTTCAGATCCGGGTGCGTCCAGAACTTCCGTCGGCGGATACACGGACAAAAGAAAGACTGCATGATGGAGCAGTTTGACATTTCGACCAGAGAACCCTCGATGAGGTGGTGAAATGGCTTATGGACTCGGCTATATCCCGTCTTTTCTGTACCGCTTGCTACCGAGAAGGAAGAACCGCGACTGCTTATGTCTCTTTTGAAGTCCGGACAGATTCAGAACTGCTGTCATCCGAACGCTTTAATGACTTTTGGCGGAGTACCTCGACTGACTATGCAAAGCCCCGAAACCAGAAAATGCGAGGAAGCTTTATTGAGGAGGAATTGAGACGATTCCGAACGCAAAACCGAAGCAGAATTGCAGGGGAGCATATCGAGAGCATTTATCAGTCCAATAAGCGGGATTTTCGTTTAACTTACAGTCAACAGAACAAGAAGAATGATATTTTATATTTTTACGGTTATCGTATGGAAGGACACGTTTCGCCAACCTCGCCACGTAGGGGTTTCCAAGTTTTAATACCAAAACGAAGAACCCACGGGCTCAGATTGTCCTCCGTAGCGATAGCCGTAGATAGCACTTTTTGCTAAGGGAGGAACTATGAGCTTTGCAGACTACACCCGCAAAGTGAACGTTCATATCGGCTTTTTCGAGACGAAAACGCAGGAAAATCGAGTCTGATGAATGCTATTGCGCAGGCAGCCGGTTTCGTTTCGATATTCTGCACGACGACAGATCCCGCCAGAAAGACGATGGAGATTCTTCCAGACCGGTCGTTCTGCTGGATACGGCAGGATTGATGATGAAGGAGAGCTTGGGGCAATGCGTTGAACGAACACAAGAGGTGATTCGCGAGACTGGACATTGCCCTTATTGTGCTTTCCGGAAAGTTTCGACGAGGAAAGAACACTTTTGTAAAACAATCCCGCTCTTCCCGGATGACGGAGATCCCACCGAAAGAGGAAAGAGCCTTTCTACTACACTTCAAAAGAGCATATTCCGGCCTTTCGTTCTTACTAAGTCGGATTGTCTGTCCAATCGGGAGCGGGAATTTTTCGAGCTGCTTCGGCGATTCAAGGATGGAATAAAAGGGGCTTCTCTGCCTTTTCCGTGCAGTTATCGGGAATTTGGGGAAATCAAAGAAGCACTGGAATGCTCACCGAAAGAGCGGGAAGAGAGGCGCATTTTCCGGACCTGCATCAAAGGGAGACCGGGTTATCCTGGTGACACTGATTGATGCTTCCGCACCGAAGGGAAGACTTATCCTTCCGCAACAGCTTGCGATCCGCGACCTCTCGACCATCAGTTATCCTGATTGTGACGCAGGTAGAAGAACTGTACGGTGATGGAGAGCTCCATGGGAGGGCAAAGCTCGTGGTGACCGATTCTGCAGGCTTTTCGAGAAGTGGAGCGGATATTACCAAGGAGCAACCTTGACCTCCTCGATTCTGATGGCACGCTATGCTGGTTTTTCCCTATGCCTTAGAGGGCTGCCGTGTACCGGACGACTTACAGGATGGAGATACCGTCTATATTGCGGGAAGGCTCGTACGCATCATAGACAGACAGTGAGATATCGGAACGGAGAAGCCTGAAGATGCTGAGAAACTATAGCGATAGTCCCGGCTTTTGTTTTTATGAAGGGAAAGGATTTCTCTCGAAGAAGAACAGAAGAGCGTCAGACTCATGATCACTGCGGTGCTTGTATGTCGAGTGAAAGAGAAGTACAATCACGGTATCAGGACTCCTTGCAAAAGGGATTCTGATATAATTATGGACTTGCCATGGCGAAGATGATGGGGATTTTTGAACGCGCGGTTGCCATGTTGCAGTAAGGATTGGTTTTCTTCTTTGCTTGCAGCAATGCAGTACAGGAAAAGCGAGAGCAAAGCAAGCAAGAAAGTAAAGAGAAAGCAATCAAGAAAATGAGCAAGAGAGCAAGCAATAAATTTATCAAGAAGATCATATAGAAAGCTATAGGAGATTACGGTGCGTTTAATCCATACGGCGGATCTGCATCTCGATGCGGCATTTTCCTCCCGTTTTACGAAAGAGGAAGCGGAGGAAAGAAGACAGAAGCTCTCCGGCATGAGCACCCTCGATTTTGCAAAAGAGAAACAGGTGCAGGCAGTACTGATTTCCGGAGATCTTTGACAGTGCGGTGGTTTCCCACCGGCAATGGATCTCTTCTTCCGTTCGGAAGAATCCGAGATATTTGCGCGAAATCACGATACAAAAGTACTCTCTGTTTTTCGGAGAATCTCCTGAAGAATCTTTTTCTTTTCAAAAGAGGGGAAGAAGTATCGCTTGAAGGAGCATCTGCTGCTTTCCGGAGTAGAATTTTACGGTGAGGGCGTGAGACAGTCATACTGACGAAGGAGGAGAAGAACTTTTTGCGTATGCACAGCAAGAAGACTTCAATATCCTGATGCGTGCATGGCACGGCGGTTCCGTGCTGAGTTTACGGAAGGAAGTGAGAGGAGAAGAAAACTTCCTGTAGAGGGAGACCGCATTTCAAAGGCACTTCTCCGCTCACCTGATTGGATTATCTTGCCTAGGACACATCCATATAAGAGAGAAGAAGGGAGAGTCGGAGATGCGCAAGCTTTATCCCGGCGCTTTGCAGGAAGAGGCTTTGATGAAGAAGGAGAAAGGCTTCTCTATCCGGAGATAGAGGAAGAGCAGAAAGAACGCAGGCACTTTTGCACCGCTTTCAGGAAGGCTGTTTCGTATCCTCTACGCTGGAACTCACGGAAGAGGAGGATACCTTCGACGCTGGACAGAATTGAAGCGGAACTCCGCGCGGAGCAGGCGGAAGAGCAGGACAGTTCTGCATCATCTACGCGGAGAACGGAGTCCTCGAGGGAGAGCGGAACTCTCGCTAATCTGGAGAATCAGTTAAAGTGAACGTTTTTCCTATGTGGACTCGAAAGAAGAGTGCAGACTTAGTTCTTCGGCAGTGAAGAATGCTGGAAGAGAAGAGCGAAGGGAGAATTTCTTTCGGCGCGTCATGGGGGAGGAGAACTTAACGGAAGAAGAGAAGGAGAAGCATTTGATCTTTCTCGCATAGTTACAGGGAGAGGAATTACGATTATCCGGTCTTGTCACATTGCAGCATTTGGAAACGCGGCAGGAGGAAGATTCTTTCACTTTTACGTCTCTGAACTCCTTTCTTTGGGAAAATGGAGAAGCAAGACTACGGCTCCTTCATATCCTCGTCATGTTCTATGGTCTTTCCGGAGAGCGGAACAGGACATTGCGGAGAATGAGCGGAGCGCATTTTGTGCACGCTCCGAGGCGGAAAGTTCGGCGTGGGAATATCTCACTTTTCAGGATGGAAAAGAGCACACTGGAAAGAAGTTTCGGTTCCGTAAAGCGGAAGATCTTTTCGCCTGCTGGAAGAAGGCGGGAAGGAAAGTCAATGATTACACGGAAAAATATCGGGGAAGAGCTGTAAGCTCGACAGAGACGCCTTTCGCGCGTAGCGATGTTTCAGTCACGAGGATTTCAGTTTGCAGTTTAATCTCCAGTATTCATGCGGAAGCTGGGGCAATGCCTGGAGCGATGAAGTTAGGATATGAAGAAGTTCCAAAAGGTGCAGAATACTCTTTGAAGTTGATGCCATCACGCTCTGTCTCCAATCGTTTTGATTTGGCACATTTTCAAGAAGAAAAATGGAGGAAGAGAATCTTTTCCGCGGGACTCTTCGGAAGCAGAAGTGGAGCAAGAAGTCCTTTCTCTCTCGAGAGGAAGAGGGGTGCTCTCTCCGAAGAGGAATGGAAGAAGAAAAGCGCAGCGAGGAAAGAGGCGCTGGTGGAAGATGTACAGAAAAGGCATCGGAGAAGGAAGCGCCGAGAGCAAGGTAGAACACAAGAAGCTTCAGAAGAACTGGAGAAGGCCCATTTTCGCGACGAAATGCGAAGAAATGGTATTATCAGGAGCGTTTCTGAGACCTTATCGGAAGAGGAGAAACGACGTCTCTGGAAGAAGGGAAGTCGAGGAACTGAAGGAAGATGTCCGCCTGAAAAATGTGGAGTCGCAGCAGAGAGGAGAGAGCAGGAAATCGATTCTCAGGCGTGAGGAGACACGCAAACCCGGCACAATCCGCCGCTCTTCGTCTTCTCGCTTTTGCTCTCCTCTTTCGCTTCTTTGCAAAGATTTCCGAAGCGCTTCCCTGGCGCCCCGGAAGCCTGTTCCTTCGATTGCGTTTGCTCTTTCCGTATCGGCCATGCGCTTTATGGAGAGGCGGAAAGAAAGAAGCGTTTTCTACAAAAGGAGAGGAAGAAGAGTTGGAGGAAGAAGAGGTAAGACCTTTCGCATGACTCTTTAGAGGAACTTCTGCTTCGCTTTTCATGCTGCTGGAGGAGATGTTTTCCCCGAGAAAGAGTGAGGCGGACTGGCAGGAGGCGCTGAATAGCGCTTTTTAGAGGAAGAAGGAAATGAAGGCGTCGCAGGAGAGGAAGTGCGTGAGAGAGTCTTTCCTGAAGAAGCCAACAGAGGCTAGAGAGTTACCAAGAGCGCAGGACGCTAAAGACCGTATCCGGGAAAAAGAGAGAGCAAGAAGGCGGAATAGAGTGGCAGCTCGAGCAGGAAAGAAAACTCCATGCAGGTGGCAGATGAAGCATGGAAGAGCGAATCCATATCTTGCAGGAGACCATGAATCTGGAGGAGGCGAAGGATGCCTTTCTTCGAACACAGAGGTCGATTCTGGCTACGGTGTATTTCATGAGCTGGTAATCTCGAATTGCACCTCCATAACAAACGATCTCGAGATTGAATCGGAGGAGGTGACTTCGAGGAATCTTGTCACTGAGCGAAGGCTTGCAGATCTCTGCTGCTTTGCCATGAAACTTGCTATTTTTTGATGGATGTTCCCGGAGGAGGAAGCGGTTCTTGTTTTTAGACGACCCGTTTACTACTCTTTTGATGATGAAAAGGGAGAAAGAGGAAGAGAACTTTAAAAATTGCGATAATAGACAGATTTTGTACCTTACCCAAAAGCGCAAGGATAATCCAGGAAGAGCCGAAAAGGAATGCTGATCAATGATCTGGGATGGGCAGGGGAAGTTTGCTATATCAAATGCTGATCCTGTCATTTTTGAAAACTGTACAAAAAGCAGTGCCCGGATAGTTAGTTAATAGTCAAACTTATAAATATTTCACAAATTAGAAGACATCTAAGAATTTTATATGTTATACCCGGTTCAGAAAGAGCTAGTTTCTGTTCCATCGCTTGGAACATCACTTTTTAAGAACTTTTAAAATAGGAGGAATAAATATAATGGAAAAAATTAGATGCATTTTATGGTTTGTTTATTGACGGAGAGTTCACGGAGAGCTCCGATAAAGCGGTTTAAGACATATTCTCCGCTACCGAAGAACTGCTTTCCGAAGTTGCCGAGGCGACGAATGATGTGGATCGTGCCGTTCGTTCAGCCTGAAAGCCTTCCATGGAAGAAGGTGATCGGGTCAGCCGCAAAGATTTTTAGACACAGACCGGATTGATCAGCATAAAGACTGGCTTGCTATGTGGAAAGCGACAACGGAAAGCCGATTCGAGACTCGCTGTCGATATTCCGCTCGCAGCGGATCATTTCCGCTATTTGCCGGAGCAGTGCGCACGAGAAGATTCTGCAACCTTCGATGAGAACACTCCTTTCTCTCATTATCCGCGAACCGACTGGTGGGGCAGATTGTTCCGAATTTCCCTTCCTGGATGGCGGCATGGAAGCTGGCACCGGTTCTTGCTTCGGGCCGTTGCAGTGTTTGAAGACGAGTTCGACCCGTTATCCGTTTTAGAGCGATGAAGCGATTACGCGATCTGCTTCCGAAGCGGCGTCAATGTGCTCTCCGGTGCACTGAAGTCCGCAGCATATGCTGGATACGAAGGTTCCGGAAACTGCTCACAGGTTCTACAGAGGTGGATACGTATGAAAGCGGCAGCGGATAAGTTTCATTCCGGCTACTTTGGAACCTGGCGGAAAGTCGGCAAATATCGTGTTCCCGGACTGATTTGATAGAGCGGACGGTTTGCAGCTGGGCATCCTCTTCAACCAGGGCAGGTTGCCGCAGGCCCCCGTGTATTTGTGCATGAGGACATCTATGACCGTTTCGTGGAAGCGGCAGGAACAGTTCAATAAGGTCAAAGCCGGAAACTTTGAGCCGGACACCCAGATGGGAGCACAGATCAATGACAGACAGGTGAAGTTAAAGATTCAGTCCTGCGTCGACATTGCAGTAACAGGATGGGCGAAGATCACCGCGGCGGAAGAGTCTTTGATGAGGGAGAACTTGCGAAGGGCGCATTTACCGTCCGACCCTTTCTGTGAATGTAGATAACAGTATGCGTGCGGCAAGGAAGAAATCTTCGGGCCGGTAGCGGTTGTGATTAAGTTCAAGACGGAAGAAGAGGTCATCGCGATAAACATCTGAATACGGCCTTGGCGGTGGTTTGGACAAGAGACATCAACCGTGCAATGCGTAGCCAGAGGAACCGAAACGGGAAGAATCTGGATCATCACAATGCCATTCTGCCGGTGCACCGTTTGGCGGCGTGAAGACTCTCCGTCGGAAGAGGAAACGCATAAAGTGATTCTGGAACATTACACAGATGAAGAACATTTTATCAATCTGAAGGAAGAGCCGTCCGATCTCTATCCGGTATAAAGCGCCACCAATATTGACAAAGACAGCTATCTGTATCATTAGCCTGTTGCAATAGGTTGACAAAGCGTTAGGATTCTTATCCTAACTCGCCGGCGTGGCGGAATAGGTAGACGCACAGACTTAAAATCCCGTGATTAAAACTTGCACCGGTTCGACCCCCGGTCGCCGGCAAGCAAAGGAGTATAATCGGTGAGTGTACCGCCGGTTTTATACCTTTGGTATTTTAAGATGTACCCGCGGTTGAAGGTCCGCACTGAAATGCGGTAGTCGGGCAACCGGCGGCGGTTCAAATCCTTCATCTCTGCGATAGAAAACCCCGGACGTAAGCTCGAAAGAGCA